>Ga0209558_1000021_pt1 | contig 190824 bp, 177 predicted proteins | sample SaaInlV_150m_DNA_3_FD_184674 | JGI IMG/M metagenome (GOLD analysis project Ga0209558, IMG submission 184674) | Marine microbial communities from expanding oxygen minimum zones in the Saanich Inlet - Saanich Inlet SI074_LV_120m_DNA (SPAdes) (version 2) | ecosystem: Environmental > Aquatic >...
CTCGATCAACTACTTGCTTGACCGCTTCTATTCTAAATTCTTCTGTGTATCGATTGTTGCTCATATTCACCTCTCTTATAGCCATTTTGTATGACTGAAAGGTGTCTAGTAAAGTGATAGCGATTCAGACATCAGTATTTCCCTATCAGCAGAAGACGACCTAATGACGCTTCTGCGTAAGATTCTTAATGAAGGCCAAAACATTGCCTGCTGTGATGCAGCGTCTTTGTTTCTGATTGACGAAATAAGCGATCACGAGAGAGATCTGGTTTTTAAACTTACCCAAAATGACTCCATGGAATTTCCGTTTGAGGAAATGCGCTTCGCACTAGATGAATCTTCAATTGCGGGTTACGTCGCCTATACAGATACCGAACTTAATATTCCCGATGCTTATCAGCTACCGCGAGATGTACCTTACGAATTCAATAGATCGTTTGATAGGCGAACCGGCTATCGAACAAAGTCAATTTTGGCCATTCCTTTAGCGAATAAACAAAAAGAAGTTATCGGTGTTTTGCAGTTTATAAACCGCAAGAAGGCTCGATCGTTAAAAGTCTCCGACGAAAAATCTGCAATGGCATACACACAACCATTCGATTCAGATATCAACGTGCTGTTACAAGCTCTGGCTAGCCAGGCTGGTATTGCAATAGAAAACACGATTTTGCAAAACGACATCAAAGCCTTGTTCGAGGGGTTTGTGAACGCGTCAGTTTCCGCAATTGAACAACGAGATCCAACAACAATGGGTTCCTGTCATTGGGTTATGTTAATGGTTCTGACTTTCAGAAATGGGATGTAGTTTTTAGCGGCACTTTGGAAACCATAGGAGACAAAGGTACGCCGGGGGATAACGCCACCCTTCTTTCTTTCTTCATTCACCATAGATTCTAGCAAAGGTGGAATTTTTGAAAATGGCACTAAAACAGACTCAATCGACGGTCAACTCGCTGGCATTTTTACAGCGGATTACTCTGGCTCGGGAATTAACGCTTTCACTGGAGGTTTTAGTCTCAGAGGGTCAAGTGATGCTTCATTAAATACCTCTGGTGCCTACCTTCTCTTAGAAACCGAAACAGTTATCAATGCCCAGAGCTATACCGCACCAGCAATCACTACAATCGACTCCAACCTCAGCTGGGGTACATGGAATAATCCGATTGAGGACAATTGGGTTATCGTTAGGGATGCACCAGCATCGAAAATTGAAATAGAGACTTCCAATCATCTCGCTCTGGTTGACCCAACTCCCGTTGCTAACCTTATAGGTACGCGTGTGTATGATAGTACGATAGCTAATATCTTTATTGGAGGTGGTAGCGCCGGCAGTGTGACCGACTTGTCTGCAAGGTTCGATGTTGATTTTGGAACAGGAGACATTGCAGCCGGAACTCTTAATGTAGAGGTCGCAGGCTCTCAGGTTTGGGATGTAGCTTTCTCTGGCACCGTAGCCGCGGGAGTTGTTGATATCAGTGCGACGGCAGGAACACTTTCGGACCCGGGCGGACTTATCAGTAGTACAATCGAAGCCAATCTCGGTGGCGTCTTCAGCCAGGCTGACGGGGATTCATTCGTCGGTGGGTTCGATCTTATTGATGGCTTGCATCAAGTTGACGGTATTTACAGAATAGGTCAGGTTGTTGAATAAAAAAGCCCATCCCTAAATCATCGAAAGGAAAAAGCAGATTCTACCGAATCGGCTTTTTCCCTGATTCATTTTTAGTCCTTCTTCTCAAACTTCAGAGACGCCGAGTTAATACAGTATCGTAAACCGGTCTCCGGTGGCCCATCTGGAAACACATGCCCGAGATGTGAATCGCAATTCTTACAAACCACTTCGGTACGGATCATTCCGAGGGATTTATCGGCTATCTCTTCTATATTGTCGTCGCTGGCAGGTTTAAAAAAACTGGGCCATCCACAACCTGCATCGAACTTGGTTTCTGATTCAAACAGCTTTTCACCACAGGCTGTACAAAGGTACTCACCCTCTTCTACCGTATCCCAATATTTCCCCGTAAAAGCTCGCTCGGTACCCTTCTCCCTGGTCACATGAAAGGTTTCCTCATCCATCTCTTCTCGCCACTGTTCTTCTGTTTTCTCTATTTTAGCCACTTACTTTCCCTCATGATGCTGTGTTGTGTCTCTTAACACTGTAAACCCCTTGCTGTAAAATCTCCCAGCATGACGTAGTTTGTTTTATATCATAGATGAATCGGCCGATAATATAAGGCAGTTAAAGACAAGCCTGAAGAAGACCTTATGAAAAGCATTGAACAATCACACAAGCTGGACAATGTCTGTTACGACATTCGCGGTCCGGTATTGGAAGAAGCTAAAAGACTGGAAGAGGAAGGCCACCGGATTCTGAAATTGAATATCGGAAATCCAGCGCCGTTTGGCTTCAATGCTCCCGATGAAATCCTTCAGGATGTCATTCATAATCTTGCCAATGCCCAGGGCTACTGCGACTCCAAAGGCTTATTCTCTGCCCGCAAGGCAATCATGCAGGAGTGTCAGAGGCTACAGATTCCAAATATTGAAATCGAGGATATTTATCTGGGCAATGGCGTAAGTGAACTTATCACTATGTCCATGCAAGCTTTGCTCAATAATGATGATGAAGTACTGATCCCTGCTCCCGATTATCCATTATGGACAGCTTCAGTAAGCCTGGCTGGCGGCAATCCTGTTCACTATGTTTGCGACGAAGGCTCGGACTGGTTTCCTGACATTGAAGACATAAAGTCCAAAATCGGACCCAAGACCAGAGCTCTGGTTTTGATTAATCCTAATAATCCCACTGGCGCAGTATACAGTCGTGAGATCTTGTTGGAGCTTATAGATGTAGCGAGGCAGAACGACCTAATCCTGTTCGCCGATGAAATTTACAGCAAGATTGTTTATGACGATGCTGAATTCATCCCATTGGCATCTCTGTGTGATGACGTATTCATCGTAAGCTTTAACGGACTATCGAAGTCTTATCGACTAGCCGGTTTTCGCGCGGGCTGGATGATTCTTAGCGGACCGAGAAATCAGGCAAGAAACTACATCGAAGGCTTGGAAATTCTAACCAATATGCGTTTATGTGCGAACGTACCGGCGCAGTATGCAATTCAAACTGCCCTTGGCGGTTTTCAGAGTATAAATCAGCTGGTATTGCCGGGTGGCAGACTCAAACAGCAACGGGATACTTGCTGGGAGCTAATTACATCAATTCCAGGAGTGAGTTGTGTTAAGCCACAAGGAGCAATCTACATGTTTCCCAAGCTTGATCCTGAGGTATACAAAATCGAAGATGACATGGCATTGGTTTTGGATATTCTTAATCAGGAACAGATACTGCTGGTTCAGGGTAGCGCGTTTAATATAGACGACACTAATCATCTTCGACTGGTGTTTTTACCGAGAGAAGACGAGCTTAGTGAAGCTGTTGGCAAGATAGCCAAGGTACTGGAACAGTACCGCTAGTTAGAAATGCTAATTGCGCAATACCGCCAGGATAAACAAATACTGGAAGAGAACTGATAGCTAAAAAAATCGCTAGCCTTGAAAACTAAACCCCAGAGCACCCAGAAAGCCTACCTTCGCCGGGCTTAACTCAGATTGACTCTTTCCTATCAGATGGATGGCACCAAATTCCCTACGGCTTCGAAGCTCGGCACGGATTTTATCAAATACTTTATCGCCATCAATACTGCTTGCAGCTGATTTGAAATTGGAAGATATTTCCATGACAGGCATGGCTTTCAGAACACTATTCCATACATTGTCATTGTCTAAATTTGGCAATTCCAAATTGAATTTATTCTGCTCAGGGTTTTCTTCCAGACTTTTCTCTTCCTTTCCCAGATAAGCATAAATCGCCTTCCTCATCATCTCAGTTGCAGCAGCTTTCGCTTCCCTACTATAACCGGCAATATGTGGCGTAGCTATATCCACTAATTCAAGAAGCTCTTTGTTGGGCGAAGGCTCGTTTTCCCATACGTCAAACACAGTTGAGACATCTTCTCTGTTTTTGAGGAATTGAATTAAGTCCTGTTCATCTACCACGCCTCCCCTACAGGCATTCACCATAAGGCCATTTTTCGGAAGAAGGCCAAGTTGCTCATTCGAAATGAGGCTTGCTGTAGGGAATTCACCGCTATGGCTTAAGGGGACATGAAGGGTAACGACCTCGCAAGCCATCACTTCACCCAACGAGTAGTAATCCGTTTTTGTTTCTTCTTCCGAAGCGCATTGAAGCTGATCAAGAGGCGGGTCACATATTTTGAATGGGATGCTCAAGAGTTTTAGCTTTTTTGCTAACAAGCCCCCTACTTTACCACCACCTACAATGCCCACCGTACAGGCGTCAATATCCAGGCTCTTATGAACTACTGCAAACGCCAGTGCGGAAAAAAAATAATCCACGACCGCGTTAGCATTACTTCCCTTGGCGTCAACAAATTCAATACCGTTTCTTGACAGGTATTCCGTATCTATATGATTCGAGCCACTGGTTGCGGTGCCGACAAATCGAATTTTGGAATTTTTCAGAAGAGACTCATCAACCTGCGTAATGGAGCGTACTATCAGCGCATCGGCATCAGCAAGGTGTCTGGCTTGAATTTCTCGCCCGGAAATCAGCTCCAGTTCACCAAGGTCACTGAGACTTTTGGATACGTCGAGGATATCTGCATCGGCAATTATTTTCATGATAGCGTTACGCCCGTGGAGCAGCTTCAGATAGTTTTCAATCCAAAATATATTCAGTTTCTACTACTGTAGTACGTTATGTTTCAGTGCTTTCCTAATCAGTTGCTTTCCAATAAAGAGCGAAGCTGAGAGAGCAATCTTGAACTATCCTCTTGTTTAAAAGAGTAGTTACTGAGAAATGACTCCAGCTCTTTTTCCGACGCTTCTCCAATGACTAAATCTTCTGAGTCAATTCCTACGAAGCTTTCATCCTCATCCTCGGAATTGCAATGAGCATCACAAACGATGGTGGCGAGCTCTTTGCTGAGCTCCGCTAGATCCCTATGCTGCTCTAGAAGTTCGGCAAGGCGCTTTGCGCCGCGCAGTTCAAGGCCAGGGACTTTCTCAAGGTTCTCGTAGATACCCTGCATGTCGCGAAACTCGTTTAATAATACCTTTGCCTTAACCGGGCCCACGCCGGGAACACCGCTTATGCAATCCACGCTATCGCCGATCAACCCTAAATAATCGGGGAACTGCTCTGGCAAAATTCCGTACTCGTCATGAATATGTTTTCTGTAACGCTTCTTGTTTCCGCTGTAATCCCAGAGATAATGAGAGTCATCGCGAATAAGCTGCGCCAGATCCTTATCTCTAGTGACAATAACTAATTCAGAACCATCGCTAATGTCGGCGCAAACCTGCTCAGCCATTGTGCCTATAATATCATCCGCTTCATACTTACGACTGGAGTGAGCACTCAGACCCAGTACTTCACAAATTTGAGCACAGGCCTTTAACTGCATTTCCAAATTTTCATCAGGAAGCTCTCTGTTTGATTTATAGTCCGGACACATCTGGTGCCGAAAACCACAAAACAGGCTTTCATCCATACCAATGCCCACATAACGAGGCCTTGTCCTGCGTAAAAACTGTAAGAGAAATGAAGTAAAGCCATAGAGCGCGCTTAGCTCGACTCCGTTACGGTCATAGCACTCTACATAAGGCGAGAAATGGGATTGGAAAATGTATATCGAGGCATCGATCAAATAAATGTCAGATGATTGAGAACTCATCTTAAGGCTGCTCATTCTTTCTGATCAGATAAACATATTTACCCTCTTCTTCTTTCTGCTCGACAAGATCATGTCCTAGGAAGAGGCAAAATTTAGGCACGTCTCTGGTGGTTGAAGGATCAGTAGCAGTTAGCCTTAAGAGATCACCAACTGAAATGTCTCGTATCTTATTGTGTAGCAACATCACAGGTTCGGGACAAAATAAACCACAGGCATCAAGATCTACGCCGATATCCAAATTACTGTGTGTTTCTTTTGAATCACTCATTACTGCTTATCGCTTTCGTCTTTATTTTCGTTCTCATCGCCGCTTACAAAAATAGATCCAGGGGCTTGCAGATGACAGGACTGAGAGTCCGCATCATAATTAATTACAGCCTCACCCAATTCCAGCTGTTTTTTAACTTGGAGAATTTTGTCGTCAAGCGAATATTCATGATCTCCGTAATCAGTTCCTTCTCTGGTGATGAATTCCTCAACAATTGCCCTGAGAGCATCTTCAGATAGTTCTTTGTAAGGAATTTCCATTAGCGCTCTTTCTTCGACCAGATATTTATTTCAAAACCACTTTAGACTATTTCCACAACATCCAGATTCTGTGAGTCTGGACGTTGGACCTTTAGCCCATCAAAGGAGAATAGGTTCCGGTCAGCCAATTGCGATGGAGAGACATTAGCGATGCTGCGAAAGATGCTCTCTATCCTGCCCGGCTGATTACGACCCCATTCTTGCAACATGCCTTTGATTACCTGTCGTTGCAAGCCATCTTGCGAGCCACACAGATTACAGGGAATGATAGGAAAATCGCTGAGTTCAGCAAACTTCTCAATCTCTTTCTCCTTGCAGTAAGCCATGGGCCGGATAACCACATTTCGCTTATCGTCGCTAAGGAGTTTAGGCGGCATGGCCTTAAGCTTTCCTCCGTAGAACATGTTCAAAAACAATGTCTCTACAATGTCGTCTCGATGGTGACCCAAAGCAATTTTTGTTGCGCCAATAGAGTCTGCGTAATTGTACAGAATACCTCTACGCAGCCTGGAACATAGCCCGCAATAGGTTTTTCCTTCAGCGACCTTATCGGTAACTATGGAATAGGTGTCTTTTTCTATAATTTTGTAATCTACATCGATGGCGCTGAGATACTCAGGCAAAACATGCTCAGGAAAACCTGGTTGTTTTTGATCAAGGTTCACCGCATGAAGAGTAAAGTTGATCGGTGCATGTCTCTGCAAATTTCGCAGAATGTCCAGCATGGCAAAAGAGTCTTTGCCCCCAGACAGGCAAACCATAACCAGGTCACCGTCTTCGATCATATTGTAGTCTGCAATGGCACGACCAACATCCCGCCGCAAATTTTTGCGACAGCGATTTAATTTCAATTGATCCTTACCCTTTTCCATTACTCTTTCTTAGCTCTTAATGTTGCTTTCTAGTATTTCTTTGTCGTCACACACCAATACCGACCACTAAACTCTTTCCAGCACTGTCGCTATGCCCTGACCCAAACCTATGCACATTGTTGCCAGACCTAGAGTCGCATCCCTGTCTTCCATATTGTTCAACAAGGTCGCAGTAATTCGCGTTCCGGAACAACCAAGGGGATGGCCTAGGGCAATCGCCCCGCCTTTAAGGTTCACCTTCTCTTCCATGGAATCAAGAAGCTGTAGATCCTTAAGAACTGGTAGCGCCTGCGCAGCAAAGGCTTCGTTTAATTCAGCGACTTCAATATCAGCAATGGACAATCCGGCTTTTTTCAATACCTTCATTGTTGCTGGTACCGGACCGTAACCCATTATTGATGGATCAACACCTGCATAAGCCATAGACCTGACCTTCGCTCGAATGTTCAAGTTTAGCGCTTGCGCTCTTTCCGCTGACATCATCAACAAGGCTGATGCGCCGTCGGATATCTGTGATGAAGTTCCGGCAGTTACTGTGCCATTGGCTGGATCAAATATAGGCCGTAGCTGCGCCAGACCTTCGACAGAACTATCCGCTCGAATTGTTTCGTCCTGTTCGATCAGTGTTTTTATTCCCTGAGCATCATGGCCTTCGATCGCAACGATTTCATTATCGAAACCGCCGTTACTGCGAGCCTTGTCTGCTAACTGATGAGAGCGCACGGCGAATTTATCCTGAGACTCTCTGTCGATACCGTGCATCTTTGAGAGAACTTCGGCAGTCACACCCATCATAAAGGATGCCTTGGCAATGTGCTTTGAAGCCTTGGGGTTAGGATCAACACCATGAACCATGTCTACATGACCCATATGTTCCACACCGCCTACAATAAACTGATCTCCATTGTTACTCTGAATAGCCATCGCTGCAGTGTGCAAAGCCGACATCGATGAGCCACATAGCCGGTTCACTGTCTGAGCACATACAGAATGGGGAAGCACCGACATCAAGGCTGCGTTTCTGGCGATATTCCAACCCTGTTCAAGAGTTTGGTTTACACAGCCCCAGATAACGTCTTCTACTTCATCAGGGTTCACTCCGGCATTTCGTTCAAACAGAGCGTCAATCAACCTTGCTGACAATTCTTCTGCGCGAACATTACGAAATGCTCCACCCTTGGACCGAGCCATCGGTGTGCGAACTCCATCTACGATTACGGCATCTCTTGCATTAATAGTCATCTCAATATCTCCTTATACGCCGTAGAATGTTTTGTTGGCGGCAGCCATTTCTCGAATTTTTTCTGTTGGCTGATATAACTCGCCAAGATGGGCATACTTGTCAGCAATTTCACAGAATTGTGCCAGGCCGAGGCTATCGGCATATCGCAGCGCACCACCTCTGAACGGCGGAAACCCCAGACCCAGTATCAGGCCCATATCTGCTTCGATGGCAGTTTCTACAACTCCATCTTCAAGACAGCGTGCAACTTCCAGACACATGGCAACCATCATCCGCTCCACGATTTCCTGATCTTCAAAATCCTTTGCGCCATCGCGAATACTATCCAGCAAAGCAGGCAATTCAGGATTAGGAAGTTTCTTCGGCTTCCCTCGCTTGTCAGTTTCATAAACGTAAAAGCCACGTCCGGATTTTTGCCCCAGGTCTCCCTGGGCATAGAGCTTATCGATAGCACTCTCGAAGCCGACCTTCATACGATCGAATCCATCAGCCATAACTTGTTGGGCGTGAACCCCCGTATCAAGGCCAACCACATCTAGCAAATAGGCAGGCCCCATGGGCCAGCCAAATTTTTCCATGACCCGATCTATTTGATTAATGTCAGCGCCGTCATGGAGCAGCTTCGAGAAGGCTCCAAAATATGGGAACAGAACTCTATTAACCAAAAAGCCAGGACAGTTATTAACGACGATGGGTGTTTTTCCCATTTTCTTGGCATAGGCAACAGTCGTAGCAATAGTTTCATCACTAGTCTTCTCACCGCGAATGACTTCCACCAATGGCATGAGTGGTACCGGGTTAAAAAAGTGCATGCCACAAAATTTATCTGGACGTTTAAGCGCTGTCGCTAGTTCATCTATAGAGATGGTAGAAGTATTGGAAGCGATAATTGCGTCTTCAGTTACCAGGCCTTCCAGCTCACTCAATACAGCCTTTTTAACCTTCGGGTTTTCAACAACAGCTTCCACCACGATGTCGACCTTGCCGAAATCGTCATAATCAAGAGTTGGTGTAATATTGGATAGGACACCGAACATCTTCGCCGCATCCAGCCTTCCTCTTCCCACTTGTTTTTCAAGAAGCTTTCTTGCCTCAGCCATGCCCAAGTCCAAACCTTCCTGAGCGATGTCTTTCATTAGTACAGGAGTTCCTCTCAAGGCTGACTGGTAGGAAATGCCACCACCCATGATTCCTGCCCCTAAAATACCGGCCAGCTTTATGTCTTTGGCATTGGAGAGATGGGCTTTAGCTTTGCCCGCAAGAAATTGATCGTTTAGAAACATCTGCACAAGGTTGGCAGCAACTGGAGACGTCGCCAACTTGATAAAACCTTGATGCTCTTTCTCCAGCGCCCCAGTTCGATCTAATGTCGCCGCTTCATGCATCACCTGCACGGCAGTAATTGGCGCCGGATAATTAGGACCAGCTTTTGCGGCGATCATCGCCTTGGCGGTATCGAAAGCTACCGTTAACTCAATTGGGCTTAAAGTTAGAGGTGAAGTTTTCGCAGCGCGAATTTTTTGAATATCCAGTTTACCGGCATTACATTGGGCAATAATTTTCTCAGCCGCTTCAATGAGCACCTCAGGTTCTACAATTGAATCGAGAGCGCCTTCCTTGAAGGCCTGTGCTGATTTAATTTGAGCACCGCTACCAATCCACTGATTGGCATTGTCCGCTCCAATAAGTCTAGGCAATCTAACCGTGCCACCAAAGCCAGGTAATATGCCCAATTTAACTTCCGGAAAACCTACAACAGCGTTTGCCGTTGCGACTCGAAAGTCTGTGGACACAGCCATTTCAAAACCACCACCAAGAGCGATACCGTTTATGGCGGTTACAGTTGGAACGGGAAGGTCTTCAATATCGGTAAATACCTTATTCGCTTCCACTAACCAATTATGAATTTGTTCTTCGCCCTGCTCGAACATGGCAGTAAATTCAGTGATGTCGGCACCTACGATGAAGGTCGGTTTGGCGCTTGAAAAGATCACGCCCTTGATGTCAGCACTCTTTAATACTTCCGCCGCTTCCTGAAGCTCTCGAAGGGCTTGCTGATTGAATTTGTTGACAGAAGAGCCTTCCAGGTCGAATACCAGATGGGCTGTGCCAGACGGCAAAAGATCGACGCTCAGCGCCTTGCCTGTGTATATCATTGCTTTGCTCCAGAATTAGATGAATCTACCCGCAGTGCAACGGGGCTGCGCATTATAACGTTGCGGAGGGCAATTAAGAAGCTGCTTTCCCAGGCCAAAAGTGGGTTATTATTGGCAGATGGAAAACCGTGCCAAATCACTGCAGTTCATAAGCTACCTGCTGTTTACACTGTGTTGTAGCCTCTTCGTTCAGCCGGCCAGCGCGCAGGAACATGGCGTCATTCTCCTCTATCATCACGTAGACAGTGCTACTCCCCCATCCACCTCTATCTCACCTGAAGATTTCCGAATCCACCTTGAATACCTCAGGGATAACGGATTTTCGGTTATCACCCTGGACACCATGGTCGAAAGCCTTCGAAAAGGCGAAGATTTACCAGATAAAGCCGTCGCTATTACCTTCGATGACGGTTATTCATCTATCTATGCAACCGCCTATCCAATGCTTGAGGAATTCGGCTTTCCCTTTACGCTGTTCCTGAGTACCGGTCCTGTAGACAACGGGCAATCTGGTTATATGAGCTGGCAACAGATAGAAGAAATGTCGGAAGCAGGAGTTCTGATTGCTAATCATTTGGTGGACCACCCCTATATGCTCGACCGCGAGCCTGACGAAGATGATGCCGCCTGGATTGATCGCTTGAAGGCTGAGCTATTAGCGGCCGAGACCACTATCGAGGAACACACCGGTCAATCTCACCGTTATCTAGCATATCCCTATGGAGAGTATGATTCGGCGATAGTCTCCATGCTCGCTGATCAGCAGTTCACTGGTTTTGCGCAAAATTCAGGAGCAATCGCCGCCTACTCAAACTTCCTGACCCTGCCCCGTTTCCCCCTAGCCAGTATCTACGCCAATCTGGAAACTGCGAAAACCAAGTTTGAAACATTAGCATTCAATGTAGAAAAGCTTGAGCCCTTATCCCCTGTTACCGAGACCCGTAACCCATCAGTTACACTCAAGTTTGAACCGGGCAAATATCGGCTGTCACAAATCGGCTGCTTTGCTAATAGCAAACCATTGGAACTCAATTGGACCGATCTGGAAAATGGAATAGTGGAAGTGCATGGTATTGAGGAATACAGTGGAAGACGCTGGCGTTATATATGCACCGCACCAGATCCCGATTCAAATCGATATTTCTGGTACTCGGCGCAATGGATCATGCCCGATTAGTATTGTTAGGAAATAAAGCGCGCAAGCGCCATATACAAATACTATATGCTTCGAAGCATCGGCTGCTAGTAGCAACCCGTAAGTAAGAACATTGACTAAGTAGTGAGAATATGAAAATTGGAGTGTAAAACATGACAACGACAAAACCTAAAATAGACCGTAGGAATTTTTTGGCTGCTGGCGCTGGAGCAATAGCTCTTGCCGGCATGGCCCGCTCGGCTACTGCAGCGGAGCTAACAGCGGAAGAGCAGACAAATGTCCAGCTCGTGAATGAATTCTGCGGGGCTTGGCCTAGCCATGATCTGAGCAAAATAATGGCTTTCTTTTCTGAAGATAGCGCATACCGAATGACGGAAACAACGGAACTGGCCGATGGTCGTGATGCCGTATCCGCTCGCATTGAGACTATCATTAACAGCGTCGACCGCTTCGAGGTCCTTGACACATTTGCGCGAGGACCGATGGTAATAAACGAGCGGATTGACTATTTTTCAAATTTCGGAATCAAGACTTGGCACGGTGTCGGGGTATTCTTCATCAGAGAGGGGAAGATAGTTGATTGGTACGATTACACAATAAGAATGGAACAAGCCTGATTAAACCGGCCTAACTACGAGGCAGCGGCAAATGATGAGAAAACCGAATCGGAAGCAGCCTTCTATATAGTGCAATTTTGAAAGGAAGGCCAATACATAACAAACAGATTAAAAAGATGTAGAACAACGAAATTTATACCGCGGATTCACATCAAAACCATGTAATGAGGAAATAATCCAATGACAACTAAATTTACCAAGTTTGTAGCACTAATGTTTATGCTGTCGTTATCAACAATGGCATTAGCACAGCAAGAACCAAGTCGCATGACCTATGACCTGGCCATGAAGGCCATGGAGGCTGCAGAAGCCCACGCGCGCCAACAGGGGTGGAATGTAACTATTCTGGTTACTGACCAGAATGCCAACCCGGTGATGTTGCGTCGCCTGGATGGCGCTTCGCCGCGCACCATTACTATCGCCAATAGCAAAGCCTTGGTGGTGACACAAACCGGTCTTACTTCTGGTGAATACGGAACAAGGCTTGAAGCTGGAGAAATTGAAGAGATCGAAGGTGGCGTTACCTTTCAGGGAGGCGTACCAGTTTACCTTGATGGAGAATTAATCGGCGCAGTGACAGCTAGTGGGGTTAGAGGCTTTCAGGATGAGGAAGTATCAATAGCTGGAGCTGAAACTATAGGTAGTATTTCAAACGATTAGCTGGGAACAAATACGAAAGTAAGGTTGACACATTTACAGAAAATCAAGGAATGCGTTTAGCCTTACTCCCTCATCTGCACGGAAAGCATTGCAGCCAAACTTTCCTAGTTTTTATCTCGGGATCGCAAGTTATTCTGTTCGATTAAGGTCTGAACTTCATCGACGTAGTTCTCTCCTCTTTGGGAATACCTTCCCAGCCCGTAGGCGAGAATCATCGGATCAAGGTCTTCTCCCCTGTTTCTCATGTATGCACGAAGCTCTCTAAAGTATTCATACAACGGGTGGCTATTTATATTAGCAAAATAACCTTGTACAGAATGCTCCAGAGAATCAAACCTCTGCACTTCATGGCTAGCTCCACTCACTCTCTGCAGAGGAATCATTCCGCAGCCCTCTTCATAGCACCACTGCCCAAATATATTGTTCCCTTCCAGGGCAAATCGAGAGGTTCCCCAGGCTGATTCGTTAGCGGCTTGAGCAAGCACCAATGATGCCGGAATCTGGTCAACTCGAAGCAGAAGCTCGTCGACGAGCTGAACATCTCTGCTAACTGAATCAGGAAGCCGGTAGACATCGGACAGGAGGAGCACCCTTTCCAGTTCTCGCGTGCTCAGGGCCACGCCGCCATTTACAATATCAGCTAAAGACTGCAGCTCTCTTCTGACCACGCTAATCCGTTGATTCTCGGCGTCAATATAGTCCTGAAGATAATCAAAAAACTGTTGCTTCTTTACATCGATACTTGAAACGGAGGCAAAGTCAGGAAATACAGCGATAGGAAGAGGCAGTTCTTCGACAGCCAATGGCTGTCGTTTCTCCCGGGCAAGTTGATCAACAGAGATAATCAGAACCACCATGCAGGCGGCGATGATTGCTGCACTAAGCCTCTCTACCCTTCTGCGTCCCATTGGTGACTGATTATCCATGTTTCTGCTTCATGCGCCCTCAAAATTCCTCACACATTGATCAACAAATAGTACTGGATTTCGACTTCAATCGACACCAAGAATTGTGCTTCGGTTAGCAAATCGAGAAAACTAATTTACGCAACAAGACGGCCTTTCTTTATGTCAGTCTCTGCAGCCAAGAAGCAAGGACTAAGAGATATCCTGTTTGCTGCCACCGCGGCAATCCGGGGAAGCAGGAACCTGATTATTTCGCTCCGACCATTCTGACGGTGTATATAGATGCAGCGCAAGAGCATGCACTTCACCAGCCAGTTCATCAGCCAATACGCCATAGAGGTGCTGATGCCTTTTTACCAGAGACATATCATCAAAGCGGGAAGACACTGCCGTCAAATTGAAATGAGACTCGGTTGCTGACCCACCATGCATATGGCTTTCGTTTTCGATATTGAGTATCTGCGGCTGCAGATCCTCTTCTAGTTTAGCTCTAATTATTTCTTCCATTTCTCACACTCTGATATCTGGTTTTAGTCAGTATATCCTTGCTCAATCTTCTTCAAAAGCGGTATTGCCAGCACTGCGTATGGTCTTGGCTGTCCAGCCCAGTTAAACTGTGCCGCTGGAGTGGAGCTACATGACAATATCCTGGTATCCCGGACATATGCATAAGGCCAGCAAAGAGCTGGTTAAATTGATGCACAAAACCCATGCTTTTATCGAAGTACTGGACGCACGCACCCCCCATTCAAGCTCCAACCCCTTGCTGGCAACCATTAGAGGCGACCTGCCCTGCATTCGAATCCTAAGCAAGGCCGATCTTGCCGATCCAGACGCCACCAAGGCCTGGCACAAATACTTTACAGATAAGAAGAATAGCGCATGCCTGATTAACGGTTACGACTCGCCGCTGCAGCGTAGCGATATAGTCAGAGCAGCAAAACCCCTAATTAAGAAACGGCTAGCTGAAGATTCTCCCGATATACCTAGAAACGTACAACTGGTTATCGGAGGCATTCCCAATGCGGGAAAATCAACCCTTTTAAACCAATTGTTGGATCGCAAAGTCGCCAATACTGGCAATGAGCCCGCCATAACCAAAGGCCAGCAAAGGGTCAGGTTAGATGAAGGCTGGTACTTGGTAGACACCCCGGGGATGATGTGGCCCAAATTGGAAGACCAGACCTGCGCCTACCGCTTGGCGGCAACCGGGACAATCCGAAATACGGCTATCGATTCTGTGGATATTGCCTGGTTTCTCGCCGAGCTGCTGATCGCGGAATATCCTGAGCGTATCAAGGAGCGCTACGGCGCAACAGAAAATGAAAACAGTGCGGAACTGCTTATTGAGCACATCGCAAGGCTTCGTGGCTGTCTGGTAAAGGGCGGACGGGCAGACTTGAATAAAACATCAGAGTTATTACTAAACGACTTCCGCTCGGGTAAACTGGGCCGCTTCACTCTTGAGCTGCCAGAATCTGACTAAGCGGTCTGACTCAGAGAACTGGCTTAAAGGATTGAGTCAAACACACATTCAAAACACATAGAAAAGGCTTCAAAAAACACATGGCTGTAGCAAGTAACTCCTCTTCAGTAGAAACTGAATCAAACACGCAAGCAACTCATCCGGCATTTAACAAGTTACGCAGTGAAGAAATCGCTTCCCTTAACATTACGATGGAGGAGTATGAGCATAAAGTCACTGGCGCCAAGCACTATCATCTGGCGAGCGAAAATACAGAGAACGTCTTTCTTGTGGCGTTTAGAACCGTTCCGGAAGACTCGACCGGCGTTGCTCATATTTTGGAACATACTGCGCTCTGCGGAAGCAAAAAGTATCCAGTAAGAGATCCCTTCTTCATGATGATCAGGCGCTCACTAAATACTTTTATGAATGCCTTCACCAGTAGTGACTGGACTGCCTACCCTTTTGCCAGCAAGAACAAAAAGGATTTCAATAACCTTTTGGACGTTTATCTTGACGCGACATTCTTTTCACGACTTCATGAATTGGATTTTGCTCAGGAAGGCCATCGTCTTGAATTTAGCGAAATGAGCAACAGTGAATCCGAACTTCTCTACAAGGGAGTTGTGTTTAACGAAATGAAAGGCGCCATGAGTTCCACAAACAGCGTTCTATGGCAAACCATGAGCAAGCACCTGTTCCCCACAAACACCTATCATTACAATAGCGGCGGAGAACCGGAAGACATCCCCGATTTAAGCTATCAACAACTAAAGGATTTCTACCAATCCCATTACCACCCCAGTAATAGCGTGCTCATGACATTCGGTGATATTCCAGTCTCTGAGCATCACCAGCGAATTGAGGACCTAGCCCTTTCCAAATTTGAAAAGTTGGATATCCACATAGCAGTGGACAATGAGAAAAGATATACATCGCCAATTGAGGTTGTCGATAACTTTGCCTGTGAAGATGAAGAAGATAAACAGAGCCACATCGTTCTTGGTTGGCTGCTTGGCAGTAGTACAAACCTCGACGAGGTTTTCCAAGCCGAACTACTTTGTAATGTGTTATTGGATAATAGCGCAAGCCCACTTATGCAAGTTTTGGAAACAAGTGAACTAGGCAGCTCCCCTTCCCCACTTTGTGGCCTGGAAGACTCTAACCGTGAAATGAGTTTTATGGCCGGCCTTGAAGGCTGCAACGGAGACACGAGTGAGGAAGTTGAAGAATTGATCCTCTCCACTCTAAAAACCTTGGTAGAAACAGGGGTTCCTCAAGAGTCTGTGGAATCTGCCCTGCATCAACTTGAATTGAATCAAAGGGAAATATCCGGAGACAGCTACCCTTATGGGCTTCAGTTAATTCTTGCCGGTCTGTCTACAGCACTGCACCGCGGCGATCCCATCAAGCTATTAAATATCGATCCTGTACTCGCAGACTTACGGGAACAAATAAAGAACGAAAGATTTATCCCAGAGCTTATTCAAAGCTTGATTCTGGACAACCCTCATCGGGTTCGACTAACCCTCAACCCTGACTCCGAATTAGCTAACCAGAAAGTCGCAGCCGAAAAACAAAAACTGGCAAACATTAAATCGGGTCTTACAGTTAACGAGGCAGATCAAATTATTGAGCAGTCTCTGGCTTTAGCCAAGAGACAAGAGGAAGAAGACGACCCAGGTATATTGCCTAAGGTAGGCCTAAGCGATGTACCAGCTAAAATAACCGAACCGACCGCCAGTGATTCAATATTAGCTAAATCGAAAAGCTCTGCTTCTTTTTATGGACAGGGAACCAATGGACTTTGCTATCAACAGGTCGTCGTTGAACTTCCCTCCCTGGAGACTGAACTACTGCAAGTCTTGCCGCTTTACGGCGCCTGCATCAGTGAGCTGGGAGTTGGCACCAAGGATTATGCTGAGGTGCAAGCATGGCAAGCGAAAGTAAGCGGCGGTATTAATTGTTTCAGCAGTATTCGAAGTGGTTTGAATGATGTTCAAGAAAACACGGGATTTGTTAGCTATTCATCGAAATGCCTCAAAAGTAATCATCGAGAAATGTCTCAACTACTTCATGAAACTGTCAATGAGGTTCGCTTCGACGAAGATCGCCGTATTCATGAATTGGTGGATCAAATCTGCGCTCGTAAAGAAGCCAGCATAACTGGGCAGGGTCACAGTCTGGCTATGAGTCTTGCTTCCAGCAAGATGAGCCCTAGCGCATTGCTGAGTCACAATTCAGCGGGGCTCGAAGGGATTCGCAGACTCAAGACATTACGCAACGAACTCTCGGAAGCCGAAGGCAGAGAAGGACTCCTAAGCTCCTTGCAACGACTTCATTCAATAGTTACTGAGAGCAAGCGCCAGTTTCTGGTGATTGCCGAGCCGGAACATCAATCAGCCGTGCTCGCGGATGTAGATCACTTCTGGCAGGAGCAGACCTCTCCTCTAGATACTCGATTGGCCCTGAACCCGATCCGAGAAAACTTAAGGCAAGCCTGGACAACATCAACTCAGGTTAATTTTTGCGCCAAAGCCTTCGCGACCGTCCCTTCCAGCCATGAAGACAATGCCGTACTTCAAGTACTGGCTGGATTTCTTCGCAATGGCTTTCTGCATCGGGCAATTCGCGAACAGGGCGGCGCCTATGGCGGCGGAGCCAGTCAGGATTCCAATTCAGCCTCATTTCGCTTTTTCTCCTATCGAGACCCCCGCCTTAGCGAGACTCTGGATGATTTTGATAAAGCCATTGATTGGTTGGTGACTGAGAAGCACAGCGAACAGAAACTGGAAGAAGCAATATTGGGGGTTATCGCCACAATGGATAAACCTGCTTCGCCAGCAGGAGAAGCTAAGCAGGCTTTCTATAACCGTTTATTTAATCGCAGCCTGGAGCAACGGATGGCGTTTAGGGAGCGTGTGTTGAGCACCTCAATTTTGGACCTGAAAAATGCTGCTGAGCTGTATTTCACTGATAAACCTTGCAGCATTGGAATAATAAGCAACAAGGATACAGTGGAAGAAAGCGGGCTCGAAGATATAGAGATATTGAATTTATAGTTATTTCAATTAGTTATGGAGACTACTTGATCTAGTAACTAGACAATAATTAATTGAAAATATTTTGAAATTAAAGGGAACTAAGCCCCAATTGGACAGTCTGAATTAGTGTAGGTAGATGTTTTGCAAAATTGTGGGTTTTGTTTCATTTATCTCTCCCTTGATAGTATATTAAGCCCGACGCCGATGGTTGTTGGGCTTTCTTTTTTGTGGCCTACACGCAATCAGTAATCAGCTGTTCACTCAGCACCTTATTGGCAGACAAAGCCCTTACGGCCACCATATCCTCCAGATTCAGCTCTCTTACGAATGAACACATTATCCCCGAAACAGGAAGCAACCAGGGTTACCCTGATTGGTATGTGGCTTGATATCGCTATAGGTCTGGCCAAAATTCTTGGTGGCGTGTTTTTTAACTCATTCGCACTGATAACAGACGGCATCCATTCCCTGACTGACGCCGTTACAGATGTATTCGTCCTCATCGTTGCCCGAATATCCCACGAAGGGCCTGATGATGAGCACCAATATGGGCACGGTCGCTTTGAAACCCTCGGCACCATTGGCATGGGGGTGGTATTTTTCATCACAGCAGGGATCTTGCTCTACGATAGCTACTACCGACTGCGAGATAGCGAGTCTATTCCTACTCCCGCACTTGCAGCCATTCTCATTGCAATTATTTCCATAGCCAGCAAAGAGTGGATCTATCGATACACCATGTCTGTCGCCAAGCGGCTTAACTCCAGCCTGCTAAAAGCCAATGCGTGGCATAGCCGATCAGATGCCATCTCCTCTATCGCCGTACTGATTGGACTGATTGCTGCACAGCAAGGTTATGTGTGGATGGACACGGTAGCAGCCATCGTTGTTGCCTTGATAATTGCCAAGATCGGCTGGGAGCTGTGTGCCGATGCCCTCAGTGAGCTGGTGGATACCGCGGTTCCTGATCATCGCAAGGCTGAGTTTGAAACATGCGTACTGGAGATCGATGGAATTCAGGGAATAACAAATCTGCGCAGCCGAATTTCCGGTGGAAAGATTATTCTCGAAGTACGTTTACAGGTGAACCCGAGGATTTCAGTTTCCGAAGGGCATCAACTGGGGGAATTGGCGAGTAGATCCTTAATCGGCAGATTTAGCGATATCAGTGAAGTTATCCCCCACATAGACCCGGTGAAGCATTCAGAATCAGGTGAACATCCAGAACATCATATGGACTTTCCCAGTCGCGGAGAAATTATCCAGAGTGTTCGTGATCATTGGGCGAAACTGCTAAAAGAAGAAGACGTCGCCAGCATCGACCTGCATTACCTGAATCAGGGCGTCGAGATAGATTTGGTACTAAATCAGAAGGAAATCAGCCCCGAACTTACCTTAAAGCTAAGGGCCGCTCTGGACGATATTTCCTATGTATCCTGTCTTCGAATTTTTAATAAGCTCAGCGAGACGAGACTTGATTCGAGACTGTCATAAACTAGATACAAATGGCGATCATTTGCCTATACTAGACGCGCCTGTTAGCAGGCATTAAGCCTCTGCGAAAGCAGAATTAATCAGGGATATCGCTAACGAATTTGCAATGAAGCCTACCAATATAGCCGACCCGAATTACTTTCATAAAGTAGTTGATTGTCAGTGGGCCTGCCCCGCTCACACTCCAGTTCCCGAATACATCAGACTTATCGCTGAGAAGCGCTATTCTGATGCTTATATGGTCAATTGGCAGTCCAATGTTTTCCCAGGGATTCTGGGTAGAACCTGTGACCGCCCTTGCGAGCCAGCCTGCCGTCGAGGCCGCGTTGAAGAAGAGCCCGTGGCCATCTGTCGACTCAAGCGAGTTGCCGCAGACTACAAATCCGACATCAGGGATCGACTTCCTGAAATTCCCAAGAAGAAAAATGGCAAGCACATCGCTCTTATTGGTGCCGGCCCGGCATCATTAACCGTTGCCAGAAACCTGCTGCCTCTTGGCTATGAAATCACCCTCTATGAAAGAGACCCGGTAAGTGGTGGCGCAATGCGCACCCAAATACCTCGCTTCCGTCTGCCCTTAGAGGTGCTGGAAGAAGAATTACATTACGTTCTGGATATGGGGATTAATTGCCGCTTTGGTGAAGATGTCACCAGCATGAAATCTATTCTCGCTGAAGGCTATGACGCTGTCTTTGTTGGAACAGGCGCCCCACTGGGAAAATGGCTCGACCTACCCGGACACGAGGAAGCCAAAGAGAATTTGCATACAGGAATCGAATGGCTAGCAAGTGTTGCCTTCGAGCACATCGAAAGCATAGGTAAGAAGGTTTTAGTTCTGGGCGGCGGTAATACCGCTATGGACTGCTGTCGCACATCCAAACGGCTCGGCGGCGAAGAAGTTAGTGTTGTCGTTCGCAGTGGTTTCGATGAGATGAAAGCATCTCCATGGGAAATTGAAGACGCCATTGCCGAAGATATCCCAGTGCTTAACTTTCATGTTCCCAAGCGATACATCATTGAGAATGGCAAGCTTGTAGGAATGGAGTTTGAAAAAGTACGCAAGGAAATCGACGAGAATGGTCGACGCCAACTTATCCCAACCGGCGATGATCCGGTTATCCTTCCTTGCGACGACGTGATCTGCGCCATCGGTCAAGAGAACAGCTTTCCGTGGATAGAAAGAGATTTAGGCATTGAATTCGACCAATGGGAATTGCCCACTCTTGTTAACTCCCGATTTCAATCTACCAATGAGAAAGTTTTCTTTGGTGGTGATTCCGCACTAGGGCCTGACAATATTATTAGAGCTGTAGCCCATGGGCATGAGGCTGCTCTTTCCATACATCTGCTATGTGAAAAGCAGGATCTTGATGATCGGCCACATCCCATAATGGATATTCAAGGCCAGAAAATGGGCATCCATCAATGGTCATATTCAAATGACATCAGCGCCGATTTGAGATACGCCGTACCCCATGCCGCAAAAGAGCAAACTCTTAACGACATAAACCTTGAAGTTGAGCTAGGCTTTGATGAGCAGTTAGCATTCGAAGAAACCAAGCGCTGCCTTAACTGCGACATCCAAACAGTTTTTACCGACAAGCTTTGTATCGAATGCGATGCCTGCGTCGACATTTGCCCTACGGACTGCATCAGCTTCACTCAGAATGCTGAAGAGGATACCTTACGCAAAGACCTCCTCGCCCCGGCGGAGAACAAGGAACAAGACTTATACGTCTCTGGCGCGCTAACCACAGGACGCATAATGGCGAAGAACGAAGACCTCTGCCTACACTGCGGTCTTTGCGCCGAGCGCTGCCCAACAAGTGCATGGGATATGCATAAGTACCTTCTTAATACCGCAAAGGCAGTAGACGCATGTCCGAAATAATCCAGTCATCCAAGGTGAGCACAATCACCAAAACCAATGACTTTGTGGTCAAGTTTGCCAATGTTAACGGCTCTGGTTCAGCATCTGCAAATAGCATGTTTGCCAAAGCCATTTTCCGCATGGGCATTCCTGTTAGTCCACACAATATATTCCCGTCCAACATCCAAGGTCTGCCAACCTGGTATGAAGTACGAATAAACGAAGACGGTTATCTTGGTCGCCGCGAAGGTGTGGACCTGATGATCGCCATGAATGAGCAGACAATAGGTAAAGATATCGACTCGGTTCTTCCAGGTGGATATGTTCTTTATGACTCATCAAAAGTTTTGGCTAACGAGCTTCTTCGCGATGATGTTAATTATTTGCCGATTCCGCTTAAGGACATTTGCCTGAGGGAATTTGAGAAACCCGCTCAGAGGCAGCTTTTTAAAAACATAGTCTATGTTGGCGCTCTGTCTGCTTTTCTAAACATTGATTTCAAAGTATTAACTGGCATGGTGAGTGACCAGTTTAAGGGGAAAGAAAAACTTATCCCTCCTAATGTCCATGCGCTGGAATTGGGGCATCATTATGCAACTGAAAATTTTGCATGCCCGCTTGCACTTAGATTGAAAAGCAGCAACAAAAACAAGAATAAAATACTAATTGATGGCAACACAGCTATTGGATTGGGCTGCGTTTACGGCGGCGCAACTGTCGCCTCGTGGTATCCGCTTACCCCTTCCACTTCTGTAGTAGACAGTTTTGGAAAATACTGCAAGCGCCTGCGCATTGACGCCGGCACTGGAAAACGTAAGTACTCAATAATCCAAGCTGAAGACGAATTGGCAGCGATTGGCATGGCTATCGGTGCCGGGTGGAACGGAGCAAGAGCCTTTACGGCAACCAGCGGCCCCGGCATATCCCTTATGCAAGAATTTCTGGGATTAGCTTACTTCTCAGAGGTACCAGTTGTACTGTTTAACATTCAACGCACCGGCCCTTCTACTGGAATGCCAACCCGCACTCAGCAAGGCGACTTAATAAGCTGCGCCTACGCCTCCCACGGCGACACTAAACATGTCTTGCTATTCCCTGCCACGCCAAAAGAATGCTTCGAAGACGCTGCGTCAGCCTTTGATATAGCCGACAGGTTACAGTCTCCTGTGATTTTAATGAGCGATCTCGAGCTCGGCATGAACGAACAATCTTGTGAAGACCTACATTGGGATGATAAGCGCGACTATGATCGGGGCAAAGTTCTCAACGCTGAGCAACTTGAAGAAATTGAACGATATGGTCGCTACCTCGATTCAGATGGCGATGGTATTCCTTATCGCACCTATCCAGGCACTCATGAGTCCAAGGGAAGCTACTTCACCCGAGGCAGCTCACACGATGCCTATGCCGCTTATACTGAAGACGGCAATGTCTATGCTGAAGTGATGGACCGCTTAACTCTTAAGATGAAAACTGCTTTAAATTTTATCCCAGAGCCAGTTATATCAAGCAGTGATGGAAACAAGCTGGGACTGGTCTATTTAGGAACTACCCAAAGCGCCATTCAGGAAGTACTTGATGGCTTGGCTAAGAAAGGCGTTTCAATCGACACTATGAGAATCCGGGCTTTCCCATTTCATGACAGCGTTATCGACTTCATAAACAATCATGATCTGGTTTATGTAATCGACCAGAATAGAGATGCACAGCTGAAGAGTCTTCTCAAAATTGAATGCAATGCTTCTGAAGACAAAATGCATTCTATCCTTAACTACAATGGCGTATTGATTACAGCAGAGCAAATAGAAACAGCAGTGCTTGATTCGATGTCTGAGATAGAGAACAGCGAAGGAGTTTCGGCCTGACCGCTGAATAACTTTCAAAAACAAAAAGCCCTTTTTAATTAAAAAGACGCAATGAGCAAGAGCCAATGAGCTATATAAGAAAACCTAAATTCAGTCACCCAGGTCTACAGACCAATGACTTGGGGCTAACCAGAAGAGACTACGAAGGTACTCTGACTACTCTCTGTGGTGGATGCGGGCATGATTCCATTAGCGCCGCAATTATTCAGGCGGCGGCAGAAATGTCTCTCGAGCCTCACCGTGTAGCAAAGATTTCCGGCATCGGCTGCTCTTCAAAGATTCCATCTTACTTCCTTAGCAAAGCCCACGGCTTTAATTCAGTCCACGGCCGAATGCCATCGGTTGCTACCGGCGCCAACATAGCTAATCAAGATTTACATTACATTGGTATCTCCGGTGATGGGGACAGCGCTTCAATAGGATTAGGTCAGTTCTGTCACATCGTTAGGCGACAGGTAAACATGCTTTACATCGTCGCTAACAATGGCACATACGGCTTAACCAAAGGGCAGATGTCAGCAACTGCCGACATGGGCTCGAGAACAAAGTCAGGTGAAGAAGCCCAGTTTGAAAATATAGACATGGCGACCTTGGCAATCGAATTAGGTGCCAGCTTTGTGGCGCGGAGCTTTTCTGGAGACAAGAAGCAACTCGTACCTCTCTTGCAGGCAGGTCTTTCACATAAGGGATTTGCTTTTATCGACGTGGTTTCGCCCTGCGTTACTTTTAACAACACTGATCTTTCCAGTCATGGTTACAAAAACACCTGGGAAAATTATGTGGCATTGAGCGATGTTGACTTCGTGCCAATGCGCGATGAAATAACTACCAACTATGAGCCTGGCGAGGAGAAAGACATTACTCTTCACGATGGATCAGTAATTCATCTGCACAAGACTGATGATAGCTATGATCCAACCGATAAAGACCAAGCCCTTGGTCACATAAGCAAGTATAAGAAAAAGGGAAAGATTGCTACTGGCTTACTCTATATCAACCAGTCGACTTCCGACTTGCATGAGACTCAATATACGATAGATCGACCTCTGAATAGCCTTGGCGCCGATGAGTTATGTCCTGGCAATGGCGCCCTGAACGGAATCAATGACACTTTTCGATAAATTCACTGTTGCATTCATGGCACAGTAATATGAAAGAAATTCAGCGAGCAAGCTCACTGGGCTTCCTAAGCACAATCAATATTTGATCTACTTTCTAGTGGATTTAATCATCTCGTAGGCCGCCTTGATCTCCTGAGTTTTCTCAGTGGCGATATCGATCATTTCTTCAGGTAGACCTTTTGCTACAAGTTTATCTGGATGGTGTTGATTCATCTGCTTACGGTAGGCTTTCTTCAACTCGGCATCACTGGCAGACTTTTTAATTCCCAGTAAACCGTAAGCCGCTTTCAGTTTGTCAGCAGAGGATTCATCGTGCATGAAATGAGCCTGACCAGAGAGGCGACTCAACAGTGCTTTAAATTGAGCTGGGGTATAACCAAGGTCTTTAGCTATACCTTCAAGGATTATTCTTTCCGCGTCATCCATTTTGCCATCGGCAAAGGCGGTTACTGTGACAATTTCCAGAAACATCTGGATAAGATTGCGACGTCTAAAGCACTCCCTCTTGAACTGAGCCAGCACTTCATGAACGGGAAAATTTGCTTTCTTACCCTCATTAAAAAGATTCTTTGCTACCACGCGCTGTTGTTCTGACAAGCGCATCTGTGACATCACCTGTTCTGCCATGGCAATCTCATCACGGGTAACTTTTCCATCAGCCTTGGCAATGTAGCCCATGAGGGCGAATGTGGTCGTAAAGAAAACCGACTGCACCCGTTCGGTAGCACCTAGACCTAATGAATCATCTAGGCTGATTGCATCTAGCCCACCATCAAAGTAATTACCTAATGCAGCGCCCATAAGGGCGCCTAATGGTCCCCCCATCATAAAACCAAATGTGCCACCTACTACTTTTCCCCACCAACTCATAGAAATACTCTTTGCATATATAAAAAGACACAGAAGCAGCGCTCGATGTTCGGGCGCTCCATTCTGGATATTAAATTTAGGAAACTATTTTTTAAACAATTATCTTCAAACACATCATCAGGAGATTAGACGCTGAAACCAGTTCTTATTCAGTTCACGCTCGCAACGATCTAACTGGCTAGCAAAGCGACTGGCATTGGATTGTACCCGAGCGGCCGCATCGATTAACCATTGCTTGTCTGTGTATGTGCCACGTTGATAACCACCATTGCCTTCATGATAAGCATAATAGAGGTTACGGGCATCGTTTGCTGAAATCCGGCTGAGGCGAGTGGAATTTGCGTTATACCAGCCAACGAAATCTATGGCATCAGAAAAATCTGAGCGTGAAGCACGCCCGTTACCAGATCTATCTTCATACTCTTCCCAGGTTTCATCCAAAGCTTGAGCATAACCAAAAGCAGACGAGGGGCGTGAACCAGGGAAAATCCACAGAAAACGATTGCGCTCAGGACGCGCTCTGGACTGAAAACTCGACTCCTGATAGATAAATGCCATATTGACCGCAACAGGAATTCCCCAACGACGTTCGGAATCTTGTGCGGCGCGATACCATGCCCGCCTGTCTTCAAATATTTCACAGATATCGGCAACACTACGGGGAGGCGAGCTTGCACAAGCTGAAATGACAAGCAGTGACAAGATTATTGCGAATGACTTGAGTACGGATAATTTCATGTAAGCAAACAACGAGTTAGTTTTTAAGTAGGTTATACCGCTTGTAAGGAAAGCACCATGCTAAGTTAGATCATCAAGAAAGGCTAAAAATTCCCCTTCATCCAATATTTTTATTCCCAGTTCTTCTGCTTTAGTCAACTTTGAGCCAGCCCCAGGACCTGCAACAACACAAGAAGTGTTCTTTGACACACTGCCAGCCACCTTGGCCCCCAGCGCCATCAAGGCTGCTTTCGCCTCACTTCTAGGCATAATTTCCAGCGTTCCAGTGAGTACAAATGTCTGACCGTCGAGAGGCTTTTGCTGATCGCTTACCTCGATATCAGGCCAGTTAACTCCCACACTACGAAGCTTGCTGATTAGATCGAGATTACTTTGATTGGCGAAGAACGTGACAATGTGACTTGCCACTATCGGCCCTATATCTGTCACCTTCTCCAGGCTTTCCTGATCAGCCGAAATAATGCTCTGCAGATTTCCAAAATGATTACTCAAGCCAGCGGCTGTAGCCTCACCCACTTCACGAATGCCGAGGGAGAATAGAAATCTCGCCAGGCTTGTCTCTTTTGAATCGTTAATGGCTTGAATAAGGTTTTCGGCGGATTTCTTTCCCATACGCTCAAGGTCTGCAATCTGACCCTCATCGATAGTGAAGATGTCTGCAATGTTTTCTATTACATCCTCATCCACAAACTGCTCAACCAACTTATCACCCAAGCCTTCTATGTCCATTGCTGTTCGCGAAGCAAAATGCTTTATCGACTCTTTCTGCTGCGCCGGACAAATGACTCCAGCACTGCACTTGTAGAGCACTTCACCTTCTTTTTCCACGGCAGAACCACAAGCCGGGCAATTCTCAGGCATCTTGATCTTTTTAGGCTTCTTGTTTTTTTCAGCCTGTATAACCTTAACGACTTTGGGTATGACATCCCCTGCCCGCCTTACTAAAACAGTATCGCCTATTCTCAAACCCAGACGTTCAATTTCATCCATATTATGTAGCGTGGTGTTGCTCACGGTTACGCCACCGACAAATACGGGCTCCAGTCTGGCAACTGGCGTTACGGTGCCAGTTCGCCCTACCTGAAATTCAACATCGAGAATCTTGGTAGATTTTTCTTCAGCTGGAAATTTATATGCCATGGCCCATCTTGGGCTCTTCGCGTTGCTTCCGAGGTCTTGTTGCAACTCATGCTCATCGACCTTTAAAACAGCTCCATCAATCTCGTAGCCGAGAGAATTTCTCTTGCCCAGCAGATCAAGACAATATTCAAGACAGGCATCTATACCTACTGCAATGCCTATATCGGAGTTAACCGGCAATCCCCATTTCCCAAGTGTCTTGAATGTCTCCGAAAGTGATGTCGGCAATTCAAGCCCCTCCACCAGACCGATGCTATAGCAATACATCTGTAGTGGAATTTTAGCAGTCATCCTTGAATCTAGTTGGCGTAGAGATCCTGCCGCCGTGTTACGAGGGTTTACAAATATCTTACTGCCTTCAACCTTTGCCTTCTCATTGAGCCTGCTAAAACCTTGCTTACCCAGGAATATCTCCCCGCGCACCTCCAGCAAGGTGCCAGGTTTCAGCTTTTTAAGCCGAAGGGGAATGCTTTTAATAGTTCGAACATTTCGCGTTATGTCCTCACCTGTTGTACCGTCACCGCGGGTCGCCGCACGTTCCAATACACCATCTCTATACAGCAGACTGACAGCAATCCCATCTACCTTAGGCTCACAGCTAAATTGAATTTCTTTTTCGTTATCCAGTCTCTTCTTTAACCTTGCGTCAAAAGCCAAGAGATCGGCTTCATCGAAAACTTTATTCAGTGACAGCATGGGTAGTTCATGCTGAACCTGAGAGAATTGTGAGAGTGGAGCACTGCCAACGCGTTGAGTTGGAGAGTCAGGAGTTTGAAGGTCGTATTCTTCTTCGAGATTTTCGAGACGCAGAACTATCGCATCATAATCTGCATCGGGGATCTCTGGAGTGTCCAGAGTGTGATACAGATGGTTATGATGTTCTATTTGTTGTCGAAGTTTGTCGACTTCCTGTTTGATTTTGTCAGGAACTGCCATTGAAAATTGCTTAGCTTTTTAACCTCGTGCGCCGGCCATCTTTAATCGGCGTAACTCGAAATCGCGAACCCGCTGCCTGTAATGCTCGATAGTCTGAGCGGTCATGACGTTACGATGATCGTCTTTTAGCTCGCCGTCAAGCGCTCCACGGATCTGTTGAGCGGTCTCCAGCATTTGCTCGAAGCCGTCCAGGTTATTTATTGGGGTGGGAAGTGCCAGGAATAGGCTGATTCCCATTGTGGTGAATTGCTCCATGTTATTCAGGTCAAAGACACCCGGGTTCAACGCATTGGCAACACTGAATATAATTGGACCGTTGCTGTCGTTGCTTAAACGCTTATGGAAGATATTCATATCGCCAAATTTCAATCCTGACGTTATCAGCACCTGCATTAAATCATTTCCAGGGAAGGCTCTTCCCTCTCTCGCCATTACGTTTAGCACTAATACTTCGGAAGCTTCTGTGACAGGATCGGCTGTCTCTGGCTTGTTCCTGACCTCTGCTAGTTCATCTCTGATTTTTTTTTCGGAAACTTGCTCAAAGGATTGAACAACTTCTTCCTCAATTGACTCTGACTCAAGTCCTGAGACAGTTTCCGGAACAGGCTCTGCATCTTCAAAAAAGCCGTGCCGAGATTCAGTGTCATCTATCTCGGCGTCCGCACTCTCGGCCTCGAACCTGGGCTGTCTGCTTGGAGTCTTCTCCATATCTTCTTCTTTCGACTTCTTTCCAAAACCTGAGAAAAGTGAACGAAAGCCAGACTTCGGCGCTGGCTCTTTTGGCTCATCAGCCGGTTCATCATCTTCGAATAAACCGGATTGTGATTCGTCAGTGCCTATTATGGGGTTGTGTCCAATACGCTCTCCTGCGGTCATAGAGAAGTCACCCAACTGCTCATCAAAACTTGCGCTAGCCAAGCCTACTTCTTCTTTTTCCTCAGTCTCGCTTTCCTCTTCAGAATGAGATTCCGAGTAAGAGTCCTCACTCTCATCGTCCTCATCATTCCAATCATCGCCGGATATTTCTTCACTTTGTTGCGCAACTGGCTCCAGCTCAGCTTCTTCGCCAGTATCCTCATAGTCAGGCATTACCGAGGCGAGATTATCTTGCGCCATAGCTACCGGGGACACATCATCGGCTTCTTCCTGTGCCTGACTAGAGCGTTCACCGTAGTCGAACAGGACATCATCCGGATTTTCATCAGCGTCTTCATCCTCGTCAGCCTCAGCATCCAATTCTTCATGCGCTGAAGAGTCATTAGCGAGTGAAGGCTCCTGACGACCAAACTCGGATTCATTGAAATCAGCTTCTTCAGCTGAATCTTCTTCGTAATCTTCATCATCTTCCCAGGTTTCTTCTTCTGGGATTTCTTCAGGGAGAGCTTCTTCATCTTGCAGAGACTCTTCTTCAAGTGACTCTTCTTCCAAAGACACGGCGCTAGCGTATACAGTTTCAATCCCAGCCTCGAATTCCGGCTGCTGATCCGACAACTCAACAGCATCCATCAACATCGGGATCTGCTGTTCGTCATCCTCTTCACCTAGATCCAGCTCTTCTGCCCGCTGTTGAGCTGAGTCCAGGGCATTGTTCTGCCGATTCACCTCTTCCAATGAACGATTAACAACCCGTGCTCCGCCTCCAGGGAGCTCAGATAGCTCAATGGCTTCCAGGTCCACGTCCTGGGGAATGTTCTTGTCGATGGCCAAACGGATCTGACCTCGACGGGCCTGAATAGCTACATAAAGGCCACGCAGAATCACCGCAACAATGGCGAAACCCAGTAATAAAATGACTAATTCGCGTCCACTCATAAGAAATTCTCAACGCCCTAGTATGAGCATTGTGTTTATTGGAAAATTTTTAATATTATCTTACAGTTACCGCTATTTCTTTAGCTAAGAAACGGGCTTTTTGAAGACTTTCTATCTCAGCACTGGTTTGGCGCGATTCTGGCGCTGTATTGACACTTTTTCATCAGTAATTCGACACTTAGCTCACTGCTACCTCAGTACAAGGCCATTGCTGCAGCTGCTGATTACATCGCAGCCAGTTCAGCGGCCTCATCGATGTCCACGGCAACGATTCTGGAGACCCCAGCCTCGTGCATAGTGACACCCAGCAACTGATTCGCCATTTCCATGGTGATCTTATTGTGAGTGATAAAGATGAACTGCACTTCAGACGACATTTCTTTGACCAAATTGGCGTAACGCCCAACGTTAGCGTCATCCAGAGGTGCATCAACCTCATCCAGCATACAGAAAGGTGATGGATTTAGCCTGAATATGGAGAAAACCAGGGCAATAGCCGTCATCGCTTTTTCACCACCTGATAGCAGGTGAATTGTGCTGTTACGCTTTCCGGGAGGTCTGGCCATGATGGCAACACCAGTATCCAGAAGATCTTCACCAGTCATATCCAAATAGGCATGGCCGCCTCCGAATACTTTGGGGAACAGGTTCTGTAGGCCGGCATTAATCTTGTCGAAGGTGTCTTTGAATCGGCTACGGGTTTCCTTATCAATCTTCCTGATAGCGTTCTGCAGGGTATTTAGTGCCCTTTCCAGGTCATCATTTTGCTTATCCAGATAGACTTTGCGCTCTGATTGCTGGGCATATTCATCGATAGCCGCCAGGTTTATCGGCCCAAGACGCTGAATTCGATTGCCTAACTTCTCCAGTTCCCGCTCGCAGCTTTCCTCATCGAGGTCCTCTGGAAGTGCCGCCAGAACTGTCTGAAGATCAAATTTGGCTTCTTCGAGCTGCTCCAGAATACCTTCTCGCTTGACCGAGGCGCCTTCACTCTTCAGGCGATTCTGCATCAGGGTCTCGCGAATCTCATTGGTTTGCTCTTGTAGCTGATTTCGCTTCTGCTCGAGGCTTCTGATCGTATGCTCGTTGGCATCGACCTTAGCCTTGGCTTCTGCCAATTCTTTATCCACCTCAAGCCGCTTCTGCAATAGGGCTTCGAGGTCTATGCGCATCTTGCCAATAGGCTCATCCGACTCTTCAATCTGCTTACCCAGTGAGTCCATGCGCTCTCGGCCACGCTGAACCTGAGATGCCATGCGGTCCATCGCTTCACGGGTGGACTGCAATTGAGACTGTATAGACTGTTGTTTGAGTGCAATGTCGTGAGCTAAGTCTTTGTCTTTACGGGATTTTTCTCTACATTCCTGTAGTTGAGTTTCACGATCACCACGTTGGGATTCCAGCCGTTCACGGCCACCCACGTCTTTTTCCATGCTATCCAGAGCCTTCTGCAGGCGCATTCTGGATTCGGCGATGTTCTCTTCTTCTACTGCCAGCTGGCGTTGCAGCTCTTCAAGCTCATGATGAATGCGCTCTCTACGCAATTCCCCTTCTTCGATTTTTACCATCTGGGCACTTAACTGCGACTTCAATTCGCCATGAACGCGAGTTTTCTCAGATATAGACACCTGTAGAGCTTCTCTGGCTGATTCTGAATCCCTTACGGACTGTTTTAGCTCCGCCTGCTTTTCATATAAAACATTAGATTCTTCGTCTAATCGTTTGATTTTTTTGAATAAATCCGCAATAAGCCCTCGACGCTCTACCACCGAGTCCTGCTTACTTACCGTGCTGACTTGAACCCAGGATCGGCCAAGCCAAATGCCATCAGGGGTAATAATTGATTCCTGAGCGCCAAGCTTGTCCCGAGACGCTAGCGCTTGAGGCAGGTTTTCGGCGACATAGATTCCTTGAAGCAGATCATTCAAGCCCCATTCGCTGCTTACCTTGCTATTTAGAGTGGTGAGAGATGCCGGATTACTGATGTTTTCGGCAGCTCCTGAAGACACGTCCACCAGCGAAAGCCTACCCTGAGGCAGATCTGACAGTAAGTCGCTTACGTTTTGCAGTCCCTCAACGCAGATACTCTGCAGGGAATCACCTAATACGGTCTCGACTGCCAGTTCCCAGCCTGAGTCAATTTTCAAACTCTCGGCAAGTCGCAGGTGATTATCCAGCCCTTTGTTCTTAAGCCACTGATTAAGCGCCTCATTATCCTGACCCAGTGCTGCCTGCTGTAGTGCTTCCAGCGAAGCCTGCTTTCCTTTTGAGGTCTGTAACTCGCTTCGGGTTTTATCCAGATCATCTGAGCACTGGCTGAGGTCAGTTCGGAATTTTTCGATGTTCTCGCCCTGCTCTCGATTTTGATCCTGCAAGGTGGAGATTTCTTCCTCGAGCAAGCTCACGTCTCCCGATGCAGCGGAGAGGGTTTCATCCTCGGGCCGATCCTGCAGCGCTTGCCTTTCTTCCTCTAGTTTCTTTTTACGTTCCAGGCCTCGATCAACAACATTTTCCAACTGTTGAATTCGAGACTGTTCAACTTCAGCAATTTGACGTGGCTCTTCTGCTCGCTGATTGAATTCATCCCAATCCTGCTGCCATTGCTTCAATGCGTTTTCAGCTTCTTCCAATTGCTTACTGGATTCAATTTCTACTGCTCTAGCTTCTTCGAGTTGAGGATTGACCGTTAACAACTCTGCATCCAGATGGGTAATCTTTCTTAGATCAACATCTAGCTCTTCTTTTGTTTGTGACCAAACCTCTTCGGTCTCACTCAAGTCGTGCTTCAATTGATCGATGCGCTCAATATGATGTTCGATTGATTGCTCAATTCTGGCGATGTCATTACCCAGGCTGTAAAACCTGGCCTGAACCTCACCAAGAGCATCGGTTAATTCCGCATTGTCTGACAGGTGCTTCTCGACCTTCGCGTCTACTTCTCGCTGGTCTGCGGTAGTGGCCTCAATATTAATTTCCAGCTTCTTGATAGTTTCCTGATTATTCTTCAGTTGCTCATCAAGGCTTCTCCAGCGAAGCGCATTCAGATTGGCTGTGGTATCTCGTTCCTGTTGCTTGAATTCAGCGTATTTTTCTGCCGCCACCGATTGTCTCTGGAGGTGCTGAAGTTGACGTTCCAACTCGTCTCTAATATCAGTAAGGCGCTCAAGATTATCTCTGGTGCGCTTGATGCGATTCTCGGTCTCTCTTCTTCTTTCTTTATACTTGGATATACCTGCCGCTTCTTCGATAAAAACACGCAGCTCTTCCGGCTTGGATTCAATCAAGCGGGAAACCATGCCCTGCTCAATAATCGAATAGCTTCGAGCACCGAGGCCTGTTCCCAGGAAAATATTAGTGATGTCTTTACGACGAACTTTTGTGCCATTTAGGCTGTAGTAAGACTGGGCATCGCGGTCGACTTTACGCTTGATAGAGACTTCGGAAAAATTAGCGTATTCGCCTGTCAGTTTGTGGTCATGATTATCAAACACCAGCTCAACACTGGCCTGACCAACAGGCTTGCGCCCCCCGGAACCATTGAAGATCACGTCGGTCATGCTCTCGCCACGCAGGTTCTTGGCAGAGCTCTCACCCATCACCCAGCGAACGGCGTCAATCACATTAGACTTGCCGCAGCCGTTAGGGCCGACAACTGAACAAAGGTTGGAAGGGAAATCGATTGTAGTGGGATCAACGAAGGATTTAAAACCGGCTAATTTTATACACTTCAGGCGCATAGGATTATGAAAGACTACCTTTTTGTTATGTTCTGTAAAACTTCAGAAACGTTTGCCGGATGCATCTGGACACATCTGAAACAACGAAACCCGTTGGAGAATAGGTATCGTTTTATCGGTCCAATCCCTGTTCGATTATTCATGGAATTCTAGCCGATTTAACTAGGCAATAACACCAGAAATTTCCTGTAAACCAATAGACCTCCAACGCGTTTTGTATATTAGGGAAAACGACTTACCGAAGGAGAAATATAATGTCCAAAGTCAATTTCAGTTTACTGCTCTTATTAAATTTGGCAGCCTGTTCCAGCGCCGAAACCCTCACAGGAAATAACCCCATTATTGATACTCAAGGAGTAAGTATCAGTCAGTACAATGCCGACCTTTCTGAGTGTCAGGCCTATGCCGATGAAGTGCAAATTGCGGCCAAGGCAACTTCCGGTGCTGTCTCCGGAGCGGTGGTCGGCGGCGTCTTTGGCGCCGTAATCGGAAACAGCGATACCGCGAAACGAGGAGCTGGTGTCGGAGCCGTTGGTGGCACTGCCCGCGGCGTCAGCGAAGGACTGAGAGAAAGGCAAAGAGTGATAAAACGCTGCCTGATCGGTCGCGGATACCGAGTGCTGAATTAACAGCATCGAAAATAATCGAGCGATGGAAAAGCTTCTGTAATCTAGAAGAACATGGAAGGTGATTGAGAGGTAACTAGAAAGTAATGGATAAGTAAGTGGGAGGTAAATGGCCTGTAAACTGGCAGCAGTCTGTATCTAATCTATAGTAATAGTCAGCAAGGATTGCAGATAAAAGTACATGGATGTACTTACCTCTTTTCTACTAGACGCTATCTGATGAATTTCAGAAGACCACTCAGCACAAACACACCAAGTCATAGAAACTTGGCTGCGAGGCATAGCATGTTTACTCTGGACCTGCCCCAAGAAATCGAAAAACGATTGCTCATTTTATCCATGCATACGGGTCGCACAATTCAATTCTGTGCTCGAGAGGCAATTCTTGATTACATTGATGAAGTTGAAGAGCGATATTTAGCTATCGACCGAGCCGAGTCCCGATCGCAAGCTTATGCACAGGCTCACGCGAAGGAGAGCAGCTGCGAAGAGTATTCAAGCTGCGCGGATGATTCCGGCGCCTAAATACCCTAGGGAAATCTCTCGAAAACGCAGCTGTTTAGTAAGGGTATCCCTGCAATCTAGGCTGACCAGGAAACCAATCTGGCACCTGTGCCCAGTTATCACGATTTGGCATCTGAATGGCCGGTAGAGTCTTCTCGTCCAGCACCATCAAGTCATCATCGATAACATCATTGAGGAAGAATAAATAAGCCGTTATTGAGTACACCTCATCGGGAGTAAGAGTACCTTCCGCTCCCAGAGGCATGCCGCGATTGATGAAATCCCAAACAGAAGTGGCATAGGGTGAGCGAATTGGAAGAATACGGCCGTATTGCCATGGGTCTTCAAGCACGCCTACATCCCTCTTAACCAGCCGAGGAGCAAGACCACCTGCGCCTGTTGTTCCATGGCAGCCGGCACAGCCTTTTTCAAGATAGAGTTCAGACCCCTCATCCGCAGTTCCACTGCCCACGGGCAATTCTTCGCCAGTTGGACTAATTGCAATATCCCAGGCCAGAATTTCCGCATCAGTGGGTGTTCGTCCGACACCATAGGTAGGCGACTGTGCATCAGCTGCCGCCCCGAAAAGCAAAATCAGGGGTAGAAGTTTAAGCAATCGCATTGTGAATACTCCCGTCGCCATCAACACGCCAAGGCTGGATCGAATTGTCCTGACCTCTCACGCGAGGCGCTTGATCCGGTGGTTGATTCCAAAATTCCGCAGCTTGAGCACGGGAGGGTTGAACCTGCCCTATTTCATCGATGCAACGTGACTGCAGCTCACAAGGTGATCCATCCCAATTCCATTCGAAGGTGAATCGGGTGTGAGCCATTTTATGAGCAGGACCACGAATATCAGCATCGAACCAGGTGCGGCCACCGTCGGTTGTAACTTCAACTCTGGCTACTGAGCCACCGCCGGACCATGCCAGACCACTGACTTCATAGAAGCCTGCTCCAGGTAACTGCTGTCCGCCAGACGGATGAGTGATTACTGATTTAGGTCCAATCTGATAACCCAATGCGGCGGTTGCCGGGTCCTGGGTCAAATGACCAAAATCGTTATAAGTCATGTAGTACTGATCCACGACCTTGATTCGACGCAGCCATTTCACGTTAAAAATTCCTTCAAAGCCAGGAGCCATAAGGCGTAATGGGAAACCCTGCTGAGGACGAACCGGTTCGCCATTCATGCCGTAACAGATCAGGCAATCATCCATAGCCTTTGTCATAGGAATACTTGATGCCCCCTTAACCTCTTCTACGCCTTCCGCAACAATCCAGTCAGCACCCGCTTGTACGCCAGCTTCTTTGAGCAGCGTGGATAACAATACCCCAGTCCATTCGGCACAACTGGTCATGCCATGGGTTTCCTGAATAGTGGTGTGTCGACGATTTGAGCGATTGCCCGCGCACTCTATAAAGTGAAGGCGGGTAACTGAAGGCATACGTTTCAAATCATCCATGGTAAACACCAGCGGATTGTCCACCATGCCGTGGATCATCAGGCGATGCTTTTCAGGATCGATATCAGGTATGAATGAGCCACGTGTGGTGCCCATGTAATGTAAAGAAGAAGGAGTTATTACGCCGACTGAGTCTTGAAGTGGCGTAGCAATGTGAAAATCTAGTCCAAAAGCATCCGGTGACGCCCTGCCCCCGTGGGGTATACGCACCGAATCGACGAAGCGGGAACGCTTGCCGTAGCCCACTATTTCATCGGTTCCGCGCTGAAAGGATTCAGGCCCCTCTAATTGGGCGTTTGCGGTCTTTGTAGTGCCTAGCGCAACGCCGCCAGCCAATGCCGCTCCGCGCTTCAAGAATTCTCTTCGATCGGATTTCTTCGAATCCATGGTTATCCCCTCATCAATGAAATTAACCGGAACACTTAACTCGGTGACGAAAAAGTATACGCTGAGAAATTTCAAAGCTAAAGACATTTAGCCCTACACGCAACAACGCCCCTGACCACTACTGGCCAAGGGCGTTGTTGTTTGTATTACCTGGTTATGCCGATGGCTTAACCTTGATTAGCAGTATTTAGCGTCCAGCAACGTTTCTATCTTCGCTTTCCTTTCGCTCTGCCAGCATTTCCTCGAAACCTTCATCGTCTAAATGGGTAACGGCGATCCAGGCATGAGACATCTCATCGGTAGTTCTCTGACCAGCGCCGACCCACTGATCCGGATCCGGATTGCGAGGATTATTCGCTGTGTTATCAAACCACGAGGTAAGAATGATTGTCGCTCCAGCAGGAACCAGCGGCTGAAAACCATCTTCATAAGTATGACTGTGATTCCAGCCTGCATTCCAGTTCGAAGCCTGGCTTAGCACTTCTTTTCGGCCAGTGGCAGGATCAAAAACTTCCATAGTCATAGCTACACCGCGCAGGTGCAAGTGGGGCTGCCAGCTATCAATTCGCACTGGATGATCGAAAGAATGAAAACCCTGTGTCATCAATGTGCCGTGGGGCTCAATGAGGTAGTCACCGCCACCGCTCAAGTTATAGGCACGCAGATCTTGAGGGAAGGTATCCTCTTCATTGAAGTCATCTTCTTCATCGTAGTACCAAATACCAACAGTAACCTGATCGTCAGGAACAGCGTTACCGTCAGGGTAGTAGTGAATGCTCCAGCCTACTTTAGAACCGGCAGGAACCTTACGACAAGCGCCTTCGGGAACCTTCTCACCGAGCTTGCCGAATGCAAATTCGGACAGACGATCTCCATTGACCCACTCGCCATCTTCATCTTTAACTACGAAGTGAGAGTTGGCATGGTGTGTAGATCCATGGGCGGCTGCAGAAGGCATAGTTTCCACCGCTTTGATGCAACGGCTCTCAGTAAGACCCGCATCTACTTCGGGTTCCCACCACATATCCTGGCCATTCGCTGGAACGTCCCAAGGAGAGGACTTGATAGTGTGGTCTGGCAGGCCTAATTCGTCTGCCAGGCGCCACTCACCAATTACTGGAAATTCCGCTTCCTGAGGAAGATTTTCCAGATTTCCCATAGGGGAGCCTGCATCTACCCAGGCTACAATCGTGTTAATGTCTTCATCAGACATACGCCAATCATTTTTCAGCTCTTGAACACCGATATCGTTGTCATACTGGTAAGGAGGCATTTCACGCTCCAGAACCTTCAGCCTGATAAGTGGTGCCCAGGGACGAACTTCTTCGTAGTTGGTGAAAGACATTGGCCCGACCTGTCCTGGTTGATGACAGATTTGGCAGTTGTCCTGGATGATCCTTGAGACTTCATTTGCGTAGGTAGGATGATCAACGCTTTGAGCTGCAGCCAGGGTTGGTACCATAGCTATTGCAGAGAGAAGGCCTATCAATTTTGATTTTTTCATTTTTGCCCCTGTTTTAAACAAAGAATATAGCTGCTGTGCCATTCCCGTCTAAAGAGGCTGGTTAGCAGTGCTAAGACTAAATAGAGACCAAGATTAATGACAATTCCAATAGAACCCGGAGCTATCTTGGCTATCCATTCCAAAGAGTTCCAATAAAACCCGGAACCATCTTGGCTATCCATTCCATAAAACGCGAATTCAGAATAAACCCTACAAACTGTAGTGACAAGCGATGTCACAAAATGTGGCAATTCAACCCATAAATTGATTAAAAAACAATCAGAAACTGAACAACTTAAGGAGCAAAGTCAGCGCCCCCTCGCCCACCTTTTCCTCTTGAGAGAGCTGTTTCCTGCCAGTAAGTTGTCAAATTGTTAGCGTCTCTTGTTATTCCCCTCATGACGAGAACAATATTTTGAGCCATTTCAGAAGATTACGTTGGTTTTTCCCTCACTTTCCACTCGCCTTTCTATATGAAACTCAGTATCATGCCGCACCGTTTTTGACCTAACTAATTAACTAACCCTTGAGCAGCACAATGACTGATTTATCACTTTATAGAAACATAGGTATTTTCGCCCACGTTGATGCCGGCAAAACCACCACCACAGAACGTATTCTTAAGCTAACCGGTAAAATCCATAAAACCGGGGAAGTGCATGATGGTGAAGCAACAACAGATTTCATGGATCAGGAGAAGGAGCGCGGAATCACTATTCAGTCTGCGGCGACCACCTGTTTCTGGGATGACCACCGTTTCAATATTATTGATACTCCGGGTCACGTTGATTTCACTGTTGAGGTGTATCGCTCACTTAAGGTGCTGGATGGAGGCGTTGGTGTATTTTGTGGTTCGGGCGGTGTTGAGCCCCAGTCAGAAACTAACTGGCGCTATGCCAATGATTCAGCAGTATCGCGCATTATCTTTGTTAACAAGCTGGACCGCGTAGGCGCAGATTTCCTCAAAGTTGTTGGTCAGGTCGAGAACGTTCTCGGCGCAAACCCTCTGGTCATGGTATTACCCATCGGCAGAGAAGACGATTTTATAGGTATAGTTGACCTCCTCACACGCAAGGCACATGTTTGGCCTGATCCGGGCAACCCTGAAAAGTTCGAAATTGGCGAAGTGCCAGAAGACATGGTTGATCAAGTAGAGGAATGGCGTGAAAAATTAATTGAAACGGCTGTTGAGCAAGATGATGACGTGATGGAAGCCTATCTAGAAGGTGAAGAGCCGTCGATGGATGACATTAAGCGCTGCATCCGCAAAGGCACAATCGCCCTGGACTTCTTCCCTACTTATTGTGGTTCTGCATTTAAGGACAAAGGTATTCAATTGGTATTGGATGCGGTTGTTGATTTTCTGCCCAGCCCAACCGAAGTTCCACCTCAGCCTTTAACCGATGAGGAAGGCGAACCCAACGGTGAGTTCGCTACAGTCGCTGCTGAGTCTGAACCATTTCGCGCATTGGCATTCAAAATTATGGATGACCGCTTTGGCGCCCTGACCTTTGTTAGAGTTTATTCCGGTGTGCTGAACAAAGGCGATACCATTTTAAATTCATATACAGGTAAAACCGAGCGCATTGGCCGTATGGTAGAAATGCATGCCGATGACCGTGCTGAAATTGATAGAGCGCAAGCCGGTGACATTTTCGCCATCGTTGGCATGAAGAACGTGCAAACAGGTCATACCCTATGTAGCAAAGATCACCCCTGTACTCTGGAACCCATGATTTTCCCTGATCCGGTTATATCAATTGCGGTATCACCGAAAGACAAGGCCAGTGTTGAGAAAATGAGCATCGCCATTGGCAAAATGGTAGCGGAAGATCCTTCATTTCGAGTAGAGACAGACGAAGATTCCGGCGAAACCATTCTCAAGGGAATGGGCGAGTTACACCTTGATATTAAAGTCGATATTTTGAATCGTACTTACGGTGTTGAACTGGAAGTAGGCGCACCTCAAGTAGCCTACCGTGAAACAATTACCCAGGAAATTGATGACACCTACACACACAAGAAGCAGTCAGGTGGTTCCGGTCAATTCGGTAAGATCGATTACCGTATTAAGCCAGGCGAACCAGGCACAGGCTATGTATTTAGCTCTTCTGTTGTAGGCGGTAATGTACCGAAGGAATTCTTCCCTGCTATTGAGAAAGGTTTCAAAGGCATGATGGAGCACGGCCCAATAGCGGGCTTCCCAGTGTTAGACATTGAGATCGAACTATATGATGGTGGCTTTCACGCAGTGGATTCATCAGCAGTAGCTTTTGAACTTGCAGCGAGAGGCGCTTACCGTCAGTCAATGCCTAAGGCCGGACCCGAGTTAATCGAGCCGATCATGAAGGTAGATGTATTTACTCCTGATGATCACGTGGGCGATGTAATTGGCGATTTAAACCGTCGTCGCGGCATGATCAAAGATCAGGACTCTGGCACCACAGGTGTTCGCATTAAAGCCGATGTGCCTCTAGCAGAAATGTTTGGCTACATTGGCACCCTGCGGACAATGACCTCAGGTCGCGGTCAGTTCTCTATGGAGTTCTCTCATTACCTGCAATGCCCAAGGTCAGTCTCTGAAGACGTTGTTGCAGCTGAGAAAGAAAGACAGGAAGCGAAAAAATCCAAGAAGTAAGTTAAATCTCTTGTTTTTGAAGGCCCCGATAATAAATGTTATCGGGGCCTTTTTTGTATAGGATCAAAGAACGAATAAATAGGGTCAACGCATAACTAATGAATCAAGAAAGACATGCTGCGGCACGCCTAAGATCATTGACGATGGTCGCATAACGCTAAAGCGATTAGCGATTAATTCAATACCTGACCGGACACCAAGTAACCATGAACAAGCCACCTGCCGGCACTGCCGAACGCATAGCAAAGATGACCTTTTCATCAGTCTACCCACTCTACTTAGCAAAAATTGAAAAGAAAGGCAGAACCGAAAAAGAGCTACACGAAGTCATCGAGTGGCTAACTGGCTACGATGAAAAAAAATTGGGATCCCTGATCGACGACGAAGTGACCTTTGGAACCTTCTTTGAGAATTGCAGGCTAAATCCGAATGCTCAGCTTATTAAGGGTGCCATCTGCGGTTACAAAGTCGAAGAGTTGGAAGATCCACTTATTCAACAGGCCAGATATCTGGACAAGCTGGTCGACGAACTGGGTAAAGGAAAGAAGATGGACAAAATACTGCGTGTTGCTGAATAACCCAGCGTGACAACTTACTAGTAGAAATATTGGCCAGGGCGGCCAGATTTACCGACGACCACTACACTCCCTTTAAGCGGGGACACATTAATCATAGAGGTCAGAGTGGTTAGATTTAGTCTATTTGCGTGTCAGATTGAAAATCAAAGTACTCCGACCCCTTTGATTTGACCCCTTTGATTTCAACCTTTTCTATTCGCTACTAAAAATTCGAAAATATTCGCTGGTGCTCTGAGAGGATTCGCTGCGTCTCGTCCGGTTCCGGATTTGTCGAGTAATCGCCCAACTTGAACGTTCCACCAAGAACCAAGGCGTCCGAGCGGGAGAACATATAAAGGCTGCCCGGCCCTCCTCCAATAGTTAGGTAATCAACGTCAGGATCAGGTGGCAGAAATACCAGCTGTCCCTTGGCAGGAGTCAACTCGGCATCCTCGAATAAAGTTGCCGCTCCAAGCCCGGTGCAGTTGAACAAGACTGACTCCGGCAAAGACAGAATCTCTTCTTTATTGCTGAAATTTCGAATCACGAACTCCCCGCCCGCCTGATAAAAGTCTTCCGTCAGTCGCCGAAGAAAAGTAGCAGGCTCAACCATCATAGTGAGTTCGTGACGCACATAAGGAACCGGAAATGGGTGCTCATTACGGGAAAGGTCGACTCGGTAAGGGTATAGATCCCCAAATTCTCCATCATCTCCGATAGGCGTGTCGCTCAGTGTGTACAGCTCTGTCCAGCGAACCCCGTAATCCGGCCCACCTAAATTAGTAAAAGCATGGTGTGCCACACGGGCGGCGAACTGCAATTGAGATTTAAATGCCGGCGAGGAAACTTCGGGATCGTGAACGCTATAGGGCCCCCATTCTCCTCCCGCGACATTGGAAGTAGTATGCCGGGCCACTGCCCGGGTATAGATTTTGACTTTCCAGCCAGCGTCTTGCAGCAATCGGGCACTGGTCAGGCCCATAACACCACCGCCTATCACCGCTACCTCACCAGGTTCCAAGCCAGCAGTTTCGCGAACCGCCAATGCAGAGGAACCCCAGGACAGACTAATGCCACCTCCACCGTGACCATAATTATGAACAACTAGCTTGTCACCAAAGCGCTCACTCTTTACAACAAACCCCGATGCCCGATAGGGTCGATGACCAACGATTTCGCGAATAACATTGTCCGCAGAAATTCTGGGTGCAACCCAGGGCTTTCTCGAGTATGGCCGTTGATATCTTGCAGTGGAGGTAGCTACCGACGCACAGCCGGTAATAGTTGTAGCGATAGCTCCTGCGCCTATAGCTTTAAGCAGATTTCGACGGACTTGCAGATTTTTGGGAGCGCTCATAGCTTATAAGCTTAACTGATTAAGCCTGTCTTGTAATACCGTTGACGTGGGTCACTGAATACAAAGGGATCAAATCACCATAATTTCTTCGATTTCGCAAGGTCGAGGGAGGTGGTTCGCAGGGTACTAAAAAGAGAAATTGGTCGGGACGAGAGGATTTGAACCTCTGACCACTACACCCCCAGTGTAGTGCGCTACCAGACTGCGCTACGCCCCGATGAAGATTGTTTCTGAACTATGAGAATTTTACCTACTTCACTCTGCGGGCTTGATCCCTGTGTGCTGCGCTTCCATTCTTAGTCTGGCTTATCTAACCTTCTTCTTGTTACCAGAGAGGGAGTTACGACAGTGTACGTCATGGGCCGTGTTCTCCCCGAATTTTTTATTACAGATTTACAGACGAGATATAACGGCTTCCAGGTCTTTCACCAGTGATTTGATCTCTCCGGCATTTACGTTGGTCTTTGCGACCTCATCAGGGTCATCACTCATCTTCTGGCGTGCGCCACCGATGGTGTAGCCCTGCTCGTAGAGAAGGCTTTTGATCTGGCGAATAAGGATTACGTCTTGGCGCTGGTAATATCGACGGTTTCCACGTCTTTTAACCGGCTTCAATGAAGGAAATTCGGCTTCCCAGTAACGAAGTACGTGGGGTTTTACTGCGCAGAGCTCGCCTACTTCACCGATAGTGAAGTAACGCTTTGGAGGTATTGGAGGTAATTCGTCGTTATTCTTCGGTTCCAGCATAGCTCTCTACCCTTGCTTTTAACTTCTGCCCTGGTCGGAATGTTACAACTCGACGTGCCTTAATGGGTATTTCCTCACCGGTTTTTGGATTCCGGCCAGGACGCTGTTTCTTGTCTCTGAGATCAAAATTGCCATAGCCCGAAAGCTTAACCTGTTCGTTCTTTTCGAGAGAGAGGCGAATTTCTTCAAAAAACTGCTCAACCACTTCTTTGGCTTCGCGTTTGTTTAAACCCAGCTCTTCGAAGAGGCATTCAGCCATGTCGGCTTTGGTTAGTGCGCCATCCGCCATATCAAGATCCCCAACTAATTCCGCAAATTTGCATTAAAATCGTCTTGTAGTCCGTTGACGCAAGTACTAATTATTGCATTTATGTCGTCGTCGCTAAGAGTGCGTGAAGGATGCTGCCACGTCAAGCCCAAAGCGATACTTTTTTTATCTTTTGCGACCGCATCCCCTTGATATACATCAAATATTCGAAGGTCGCTCAAATACTCTCCTGCATTGGCCCTAACATTGTCTAAAATTTGAGCAGAAGTGGTGCTTATATCGAGGACAAATGCCAGATCTCGACTCACTTCCGGGTATTTAGACAGCTTGCTAGCCACCGGAATTGACTTAATATTGAGCTGATCCAGAGCAAGTTCAAACAGATAGGTGTTCTCTGTGATGCCCAGTTTGCGCTGGATTGCCGGGTGCAGCGCGCCAATATAACCTACTAATTCACCGCCCTTTTCCACTCTTGCGCATTGTCCGCTATGGAAGCAGCCGAATTGCGCAGAGCTAAAGCTGTAAGACAGCCCTTCTCCACTAAGATCGAATAATGATTCAATGTCACCTTTTACATCATAAAAATCACTTAAATCTTTGTTTGTATTCCAGTTTAATGGGTTTTTTGATCCGGAGATCAATCCTGCCAGCCTTCCCTGCTGCCGGATCTCACCGTCTATAGACTGGAATACCAAGCCGGACTCAAACAGTCGAATCCGATCCTGCTGCCTGTTTTCATTGTATTTTAAACAGCTTAAAAGCCCCGGCAATATACTGGGCCTCATTACTGACATTTCGGCTGATATGGGGTTCTGTAATTCTATTAGTGTTTCGCCGGGGCAACTGATTGCCGCAATCTCCGGATCGATAAAGCTGTAGGTAATCACTTCCTGGTAGCCAAGAGCCACCAAATGCTGCCTGATGCGGGAAATACCGAGCTCAGCCTCTGGTTTGGACTTCAATTGCTGCTTAGTGAGGCCGCCTTCCTGAGGAATATTGTTATATCCATAGATACGGGCAATTTCTTCGATCAAATCGGCCTCTATGGCTACATCGAAGCGAAATGAGGGCACATTGACCACAATTCCGTCGTCATCTTTGGATTCTGTCTCAAAGCCAAGGCGTGTAAGGATATCCACTACCTCGGCGCTGCCCATCTCTACACCCAGAAAGCGCTTGATAGAGCAGTAATTCAGTCTGACCTGAGCAGCCGTAGGCAGCTTTCCCGTGGCTTCGGTAATCGGCCCGGCTTCACCACCAACAATCTCTAATAGAAGCTGAGTGCCGCGCTCAATAGCTTCATGCTGCAAGCTGTAGTCCACGCCTCTCTCATAACGATGAGAAGCATCTGTATGCATGCCGTAGGCTCTTGCCTTGCCGGCAATGGCTAACTGGGAGAAGAATGCGCACTCAAGGAACACATCGCTGGTTTCATCTGTAACCGATGTATCCAGCCCGCCCATGATGCCCGCCATAGCAACTGCTTTCTTCGAATCTGCAATTACCAAAGTATCAGGGGTCAGCTCTACTTCTTTGCCGTCCAGCAAAGTAAGCTTTTCATTCTTGTTGGCTAAACGAACATCGATATGCCCTTCCAGCTTTGCAAAATCGAAAGCATGCATGGGTTGGCCAAGTTCCATTAACACGTAGTTAGTGACATCAACAATAGGATCAATACTTCGCAAACCGGATCTGCGTAGCTTCTCTTGCATCCAGAGTGGAGACTCTGAGTTCAGGTTGATGTTCTTGATGACTCTTCCGAGGTATCGAGGGCATTCGCTTGCTGCTGTTATGCCAATTGGAAATTCATCACTGATAGATTGTGGCGCGGCTTGAGCTTCTGGGTAACTAACATCCTGTCGAGTAATAACACCCACTTCCCTGGCGAGCCCTTTCATGCCAAGACAGTCACCTCTGTTAGGTGTCAGGTCTAACTCGATGCTTATATCGTCGAGTTGCAAATAAGTTCTAACGTCCTCACCAACAGGAGCGTTTTCTGATAACTCAAACAAACCTTCGGAACTTTCTTCAAGCCCGAGTTCTTCTGCAGAACAAAGCATGCCATTTGATTCGACACCGCGCAGCTTTGCTTTTTTAATCTTGAAAGGTTTTTCGTCGCCGTCTGGTTTTGAACTTACAGGGAGTATCTCTGCACCAATAATTGCAAAAGGAACTTTCATCCCTTCTCTAACATTAGGCGCACCGCAAACAACTTGAAATAAATCTTTGCCATCACTAACCTGGCATACGTTTAGTTTGTCAGCATCAGGATGAGGCTCAACCTTATTCACCACACCAACTATGATTCCACTAAACTCACGGGCAACAGCAGACGAACCATCGACCTCCAAACCAGCCATGGTTAGTTCATCTATTAGCTGCTGAGTTTCAAGCTTGTGATCTACAAGTTCACTAAGCCACTGTTCGCTGAATATCATTATTAGGTGCTGACTCTTTTTCTAATTTATCTATTGATACAAATTTTAATTCTGCAACAGACCAAAACTAATCTGCTTAGGAAACGGTAGACCTAATTGAACTGCCGTAAAAACTTTAAATCGTTTTCGAAATAGGTTCTTAGATCACCAACTCCGTAGCGGAGCATGGCAAGACGTTCCACACCCATACCGAATGCGAAACCATTATATTTTTCTGCATCGATGTTAGACATTTCCAAAACGCTAGGATGCACCATTCCGCAACCCATCACTTCCAGCCAACCGGTATTGCCGCATATCCTGCAGCCCTTGCCGGCACAGCTTACACAACCCATATCCACTTCTGCAGATGGCTCGGTAAACGGAAAGTAAGAAGGCCTGAAACGTACTGGCATTTCTTCTTCGAAATAAGCATGTAGAAAATCGATTACAGTGCCCTTAAGATCGGCAAAGCTTACGCCTTCATCGATTAACAAACCCTCAACCTGATGAAACATTGGCGTGTGGGTAAGGTCAGAATCGCAGCGATAAACCCTACCAGGACAAATCATCTTAAAAGGAGGCTTGCCACCTTCCATAACTCTCACCTGTACCGGTGAAGTATGGGTTCTCAACACAGTGCCAGGACTCACATAAAATGTGTCATGCATTGCTCTAGCGGGGTGATGAGCAGGAATATTTAGCGCTTCGAAATTATGATACTCATCTTCGATTTCTGGACCTTCGGCAACATCATAGCCGCTGGTTTCGAAGATGGCGGTGATTCTATCAATGGTAATAGTGATTGGATGCAAGCCGCCCTGACTTTGACGACGACCGGGAAGAGTTACGTCAATCGCTTCTTGCTCAAGCTGAGCATTAAGACTGATTTCAACAAGCGCCTGTTTTCTTTCTTCAATAGCTTGCTGAACTTCGCGTTTAGCTATATTAATTTTTTCTCCAGCTGCCGGGCGATCTTCTGCCGCTAATTGGCCAAGACTTTTCAGTAAACTGGTTAGACTTCCCTTCTTACCTAAATATTCCACACGCAAAGACTCCAATGACTTTTCATCACTGGAGTCTGAGATCGCTTGCAGAGCTTCTGCAAGAAGGGAATCGGTATCCGCCATGAGCTGCGTCCGAAAAGGGTTAAGCTGCTAGGCCGGCTTTCGCTTGGTCAACGATGGTCGCAAATGCTGGCTTGTCATGTACGGCAAGATCAGCAAGTACACGTCGATCAACTTCGATGTTTACCTTTTTAAGACCAGCGATTAACTGGCTGTAGCTCATTCCGTTTTCACGAGCCTGAGCATTGATGCGAGTAATCCAAAGAGCACGAAAAACTCTCTTCTTCACCCTACGGTCACGGTATGCGTATTGACCGGCTTTGGTTACTGCTTGATTAGCTACGCGATAGATCCGGCTTCTAGCGCCGTAATAACCTTTCGCTTTCTTAAGAACTTTTTTATGACGTCTGTTTGCAACGACGCCGCGTTTTACTCGAGCCATGATTTTCTCCTAAATAAGATTCAGATTAGATTTCGCGAAGCATACGTTTTACTTGAGGAACGTTGTCGGCATGAACCGCACTTGTACCCCGTAATTGTCGCTTTCGCTTTGTCGTCATCTTGGTCAGGATATGACTCTTGTAGGCGCTTTTGCGCTTGAAGCCTGAGGCGGTTTTCTTGAACCGTTTCGAGGCACCGCTATGGGTTTTCAACTTACTCATTGTGTAACTCCGCATTTGCTGCATTTCTATGCTTACTCTCTCTGAGAGTAAAAAAAGTAGAAAGCTGCTTTTAATAAAATACCTAACAAGCAAAAAGGTCAGTGTCCATTGAACCCTGAGGATCAATGGACACTGACCCTTCCTCTTATTAGCGCTTTTTGACCGGTGCCAATACCATTAGTATTTGTCGGCCTTCCATCTTGGGCTCCTGCTCAACGACGCCATATTCAACAAGATCCACACGGATTCTGTTGACTAGCTCCATTCCAAGATGTTGATGGGCCATTTCCCGGCCTCGGAATCGCAATGAAACCTTAACCTTGTCCCCATCTTCTAGGAAACGTATCAGGTTGCGTAGTTTTACCTGATAATCCCCTATTTCCGTCCCTGGTCGAAATTTGATTTCTTTTACTTGTGTTCTTCGCTGCTTTTTCTTGTTTGCAGCTTTTTCCTTCTTAAGATCGAATATGTGCTTGCCATAATCCATGATCTTGCAGACCTGAGGCTCTGCATCAGGTGCAATCAGCACCAGATCAAGCTTATTTTCCGTCGCGGCTGCTCTGGCATCTTCTATGGATACAATACCTAGCTGTTCCCCTTTCTCACCTACCAGGCGAACCGGATCCGCCTCGATAAATTCATTAATAATGGGCTTCTTAGAGCTACTTCTCATGACTTGCGCGAGCGCTTTTTCCTCATATTCGTTAAATATCTAAATGTGTGCAGCTGTTCTTACTAGTTACAACTACTCACTTGATTCTTCAGTGCGGCTAAATTGGGCAACATCCTGACTTAAGAGTGTACAAAAGTCATCGATTGTCATCGCTCCAAGGTCTTCACCTCCGCGTTTTCTAACTGCAACACAGCCAGATTCCACTTCTTTATCTCCAACTACCAGGAGATAAGGAATCTTCTGTAAAGTGTGCTCGCGGATTTTAAAGCCGATCTTCTCATTTCTCAAGTCCGTAGACACTCTAAACCCTTTATTTTTCAAGGATTCTTGTGTTTTTCGGCAATAATCGCCCTGCTTGTCCGTAATATTGAGAATTACTGCCTGTTCTGGTGCTAACCAGGCTGGCATGGCACCGGCATAATGCTCGATCAAAATGCCGAGAAAACGCTCAAATGAGCCCAAAATTGCTCGGTGCAACATGACTGGAACTTTGCGACTGCCGTCTTCGGCAACATAGGAAGCACCAAGTCGCTCAGTAGTGCTGAAATCCAATTGAATTGTTCCGCATTGCTGGATCCTGCCCATGCAATCTTTCAGAGAGCACTCGATTTTAGGGCCATAAAAGGCTCCTTCTCCGGGTACCAGTTCCCAATGTTTGCCGGTGGCATTCAGCGCGTCTTTCAAAGCCTGCTCGGAAGCGTCCCAAAGCTCATCAGCACCCACTCGCTTTTCTGGTCGGGTTGAGAGTCTGAGAATAACTTCATCGAAGCCAAAATCCTTATATACAGAAAACAATAAGTCCATGAAGTCTGCGACTTCCGATTGGATCTGCTCATCAGTACAGAAAATATGGCCGTCGTCCTGCACGAAGCTGCGCACTCGCATCAGACCATGCATGCTGCCTGATGGCTCATAGCGGTGACATGAACCAAATTCTGCCAATCGTAGAGGCAGATCGCGGTAGCTCTTCAATCCCTGGTTAAATACCTGGATATGACAGGGGCAATTCATCGGTTTGATCGCATACATGCGATTGTCCGATTCCACGCTGAACATCTCGTCTGCAAATTTTGATGCATGGCCAGATTTCTCCCACAGTGTGTAATCTACCAACTGCGGGGTATTGATTTCTTTATAGCCGTTGGCATCTTGCACTTTCTGCATGTATTCCTGAACGGCCTTGTATATTGCCCAGCCCTTCGGATGCCAGAATGGCATGCCCGGAGCTTCTTCCTGAAAATGAAACAGGTCGAGGTGTTTGCCAAGTTTGCGATGATCGCGCTTTTCAGCTTCTTCGAGTCGCTGCAAATAGAGCTTCAAGTCAGCCTTGGAGCCCCAGGCTGTTCCGTAGACTCGCTGCAACACATCATTGTCTGAATCACCTTTCCAGTAGGCACCCGCCACCGAAGTCAGCTTGAACGCCTTAATTTTACCTGTGCTCGGCACATGAGGGCCGCGGCAGAGGTCGATAAAGTCACCCTGCTTGTAGAAAGAGAGGTCTTCGTCGCCGGGGATAGACTCGATAATTTTTACTTTATAGTCTTCGCCCATCTCATTGAACATGGCAATGGCATCGCTGCGATTCATCACCGAGCGCTCAACTACTAAGTTTTCTTTAACAATTGCTCCCATGGCTTTTTCGATAGCCTGAAGGTCTTCGGGAGTAAATGTACTTTCGTAGGCGAAATCATAGAAGAAGCCGTCTTCGGTTACAGGACCAACAGTTACTTGCGCCTTGGGAAACAGCCGCTGAACTGCTTGCGCCATAAGGTGAGCACAGGAGTGCCGTAACACTTCGACTCCATCAGTGTCTCTCTCGGTAATTAGCGCAACTTCAGAATCTTCATTCACTTCGAATGAGGTGTCTACCAAGGCCCCATTAACACGCCCCGCCAACGCAGCCTTTGCCAGGCCGGGCCCTATGGATTCTGCTATTCCCGCAACAGTAATAGAGCCTTCGTATTCTCTCTTGCTGCCGTCCGGTAATGTAATCTGTAACATCTTCTTCTCGAATAGTAGTGAGATCAGCTGTTGCCGATCGATGTAGCTTTAAGCATTAGTATTGAGCTGTTGTTTTAAACAAGTGTTTTAAGCGGTTGTCTAAAAACATAAGTCTAGAGGATTGGTAGGCACGGACAGATTCGAACTGTCGACTTCTACCATGTCATGGTAGCACTCTAACCAACTGAGTTACGCGCCTGTTATATCTAGTAACAGTATCTAGTTAAATATCCAATAGTTGAACCCAAAAGAGGCTTCCAGTCCCGCTGAGAGTATTAGCTAATCTCCCCTGCAGAAAAGACTGGCGATTATACGGAAACAGGGCACCAAGTGTCGATGGCTTTCTTGGGAAAAATCAATTTAAGTTATTGCTTTAACAGCTGATTCTTTAAGTTTGCAATACGGTCTCTGGTATCGGCGGCTTCTTCGAAAGCTAAATCCTTGGCGAACTCGTACATTTGAGTTTCCAGGGCCTGAATTTCCTTATGCACTTCCGCTGGTTTTGAGAAATCCAGCTTGTCATAGGCACCCTGTTTCTCAGTAACGCCTCGCTCTCCTCGGCGCCGGGTTCTACCCGCGCCTGGGGCGGTGGAATAGGCTCCCTCCATCACGTCCAGCACCTTCTTGGTCACCCCAATCGGGGTGATCTTGTGCTCTTTATTGTATTCCAGCTGAACGTCTCTGCGGCGATTGGATTCCGCCATCGCCCTCTCCATAGAGCCGGTTACTCGGTCTGCGTAGAGAATCGCTTTGCCGTTTAGGTTTCTGGCTGCCCTGCCAATGGTTTGAATCAACGATCGCTCCGATCTTAAGAAGCCTTCCTTATCAGCGTCAAGAATAGCCACCAAGGAAACCTCTGGAATATCCAGGCCCTCTCTCAATAGATTGATTCCCACCAGCACATCGAATTCACCAAGCCTCAAATCCCGCAATATCTCGGATCTCTCAACGGTTTCGATGTCCGAATGAAGATAACGCACACGGACATCGTGCTCCGCCAAATAGTCGGTCAAATCTTCTGCCATTCTCTTGGTGAGAACCGTGACCAAAACTCTCTCTTCCAGAGCGACGACTCTTCTTACTTCTGATAGAAGATCGTCAACCTGGGTTATGGCAGGCCTCACCTCTAATGTCGGGTCTACCAGACCAGTGGGGCGAACAACTTGCTCCACCCTGCTTCCTTCATGCTCTTCCTCATAAGGGCCCGGCGTCGCGGAAACGAAAATTATCTGAGGTATGAGGTTTTCCCATTCCTCAAATTTGAGGGGGCGATTGTCCAGCGCCGAAGGCAGTCTAAAGCCATACTCCACCAGAGTTTCCTTGCGGGATCTGTCGCCCTTGTACATGGCTCCCAGCTGAGGAATAGAGACATGGGATTCGTCGGCAACTATTAGAGCGTTATCTGGCAGATAATCGTAAAGCGTGGGTGGAGGCTGGCCGGATTCTCGCCCGGAGAGATAGCGGGAATAATTTTCTATCCCTGTGCAATATCCCAGCTCCTGAATCATTTCAAGATCATATTTAGTTCGCTGCTCAAGTCGCTGCGCTTCCACCAGTCGATTGTTCTGATGCAGGAATTCCAGTCTTTCCCGTAACTCTTCCTTTATAAAATCCAAAGTACCCAATAATTTCTCTCTGGGAGTCACGTAATGAGACTTGGGGAAAACAGTAAGCCTGGGAACTTCCTTGATTACACCGCCGGTTAGGGGGTCGAAATAGGACAATCGTTCGATTTCGTCATCGTATAGCTCGATACGAATAGCGTTTCTTTCAGATTCCGCTGGATAGATATCAATAACATCGCCGCGAACCCGAAAGGTAGCCCGGCGCAATTCCATGTCATTTCGGGTGTACTGAAGATCTGAAAGACGCTTCAGTAAATTTCGCTGGTCTATTTTGTCTCCGCGATCCAGGTGAACAACCATTTTCAGATAAGAAGTTGGGTCCCCGAGGCCGTAGATTGAAGAAACCGTGGCGACTACGATGACATCGGAGCGCTCCAGCAGGTTCTTGGTGGCTGAGAGTCGCATCTGCTCGATATGGTCATTAATCGACGCATCTTTCTCGATAAACATGTCAGATGAAGGCACATAGGCTTCCGGCTGATAGTAGTCATAGTAAGAAACAAAATATTCGACGGCGTTATCGGGGAAGAATTCTTTGAATTCACCGTATAGCTGAGCGGCGAGAGTCTTATTAGGAGCCATCACCAAAGTTGGGCGCTGGGTGTGCTCGATAACGTTGGCAACGGTAAAAGTCTTACCCGAACCGGTGACCCCAAGCAGAGTCTGCGCTCTCAAGCCGTCATCAAGACCTTCAATGAGTTTTTCGATAGCCTGAGGCTGATCGCCCGCAGGATTGAATTTTGCGTGAATTTTGAACTGTTTGCCCATCTCAGGATCGCCGGCGCCTATACAAACCCCTAAGATTACATTAGAAACGACCTTCACGTGTAGTGAGTATTGACCGCATGCGAATTTCTCATTAGTATACGCGCGGTTTGCAGCTATACTGGTTTGTGTAGAGCAGCAAGTTAATTGCCCAATAGCTCAATGGTAGAGTAGGTGACTGTTAATCACTTGGTTCCTCGTTCGAGTCGAGGTTGGGCAGCCAAACAAAGTATTAAGAAACCCGCTACAGCTCAATGGCTATGCGGGTTTTTTATTGCCACGGTTTTCTAATAGATCACATTCATCTATGGTTAAGCTCATTCGATTTACGGTATAGTAGCCAGCTCAGATTTTGAGCAGCTTTTACTGAGCTGTTTTTATTAATCCGTTTATATAAAGTAAAGAAAGAACATATTGGAGAAAGTTATGCGAGCAATACTATTTACCCTATTGATGGTTCTTGGCACATCCGTGATGGCGCAGGACAATCCTGTGGTTGTTATGGAAACTAACAAGGGAACGGTCACTATCGAGTTGTGGGCTGACAAGGCGCCTATCAGCGTAGAGAATTTCCTACGCTATACAGACAACTCTTATTTCGACGGATTGATTTTTCACCGCGTAATACCTGGCTTCATGGCCCAGGGCGGCGGCTTTGACGCCGACATGGTGCAGAAATCCACGTATGAAGAGATTAAGAACGAAGCCAGTGCATCAGTGCCTAATGATCGTGGCACCCTGGCCATGGCAAGAACCAGCGTAGTCGATAGTGCTACCAGCCAGTTCTTCATTAACCTGGTAGATAATGATTTCCTAAATCACACAGACGAAACGTCCAGAGGATTCGGTTACGCTGTGTTTGGAGAAGTGATTGAAGGTATGGATGTTGTAGATCAAATTGCAGCGGTTGAAACTGGAACTAGCCGAGGCGGTCACCAGAATGTGCCCAACGACCCAATCATCATCGTATCAATGACGCGTCAGTAATTGCTTTTACTTCTTGAGGAGGAAAGGCTTGAAAAGGATTCAAACCTTTCCTCTTTTTCAATTGCTTAAACTATTTCTTAATAGTGTAATTCTTTAGCTTTTTATTCCTTAACCGTTTTTCCCTTAGCTGTCTATTCCTTAAACAGTGGCGTCACCTTTTCCAGATCGGGTACCCCATTCGCTTCATCAGAACGTTTTCTTGCTTCCCACAATGGGTCAGCTGCTTCTTCCTTGGGCTCAAAACCATCTACCGCCTCCATCAGCGCCTGGCGAATTTCTTCCAGATCGATTTGACGACAAGCCGAATCCAAACGATTAATCAACACATCCAAATGATCCCATGAAAGAGTGTCTTCTTCTGCTCGCATGATTTTTGGATGTTCGGTTCCCGTTACAGACTCACCGATCAATAATTCTTCGTAGAGTTTTTCTCCCGGACGAAGGCCGGTGTATTCGATGCCAATATCTCCGCGAAAAGAATTTTCATCTTTGATGTCATAACCCATCAGGTGAACCATTTTCTTGGCAAGATCAATAATTTTTATTGGATCATTCATGTCGAGAACGAATACGTCGCCACCGGTTGCCATAGAGCCTGCCTGTATTACCAACTGCGCAGCTTCCTGCACAGTCATAAAGTATCGAGTCACTTCAGGGTGCGTCACGGTCACCGGACCGCCGGCACTAATCTGCCTTCTAAACAAAGGCACAACCGACCCGGACGAACCCAAAACATTTCCAAACCTCACCATGCTGAATCGGGTTTCGCTACCTGTTTGGGCTATTGCCTGCAATACCTGCTCAGCAAAGCGCTTTGTTGCCCCCATAAAATTTGTTGGTCGAACGGCTTTATCGGTTGAAATAAGAACGAAGTTTTTGACCTTGAATTTGTCGGCGGCTTTAGCGGCAATCAAGGTGCCAAAAATATTATTTTGCACGCCTTCGACAATGTTTTTCTCTACCATGGGAACCTGTTTATAGGCTGCCACATGGTACACAGTATCAACATCGAATTGCTGCAGAGCATTTTCCATTTGCACTTTATTACAAACCGAACCTAGCAAAGCGACGATTTCTATGTCGAACTCAACTCCCTGGCTCGCCAAATTTTCACGCAATTCATTTTCAACTTCGTAGAGTCCGTACTCAAAGGTGTCTAAAAGAACCAGCCGGGCTGGATTTATATTAATAATCTGACGACACAATTCAGAACCGATAGAGCCCCCTGCTCCGGTTACCATCACAGACTGCCCGCTGATACAGGCACCGAGCAATTCCGGGTTTGGAGGAACGATATCTCTGCCTAACAAGTCTTCAATATCGATGTCTCTAATTTCATCAACGCCAACTTTTCCTGACACCATATCGAATAGATCGGGTACTGTTTTTACATGAACTGGAAGATGTTCAAGGCGGTTAAGTATTTCTTTTCGTTCGGCATGAGTCGCCGAAGGGATTGCCAGAAGAATTTGCCTAACAGAAAAAGATTCAATCAATTCATAGAGTGAATTAGGACCGTGAACACGAATTCCATGAACTGTACTACCTAACATCCGATGACCATCATCGACAAATGCCACTGGCAGATATTGGTCACCATTTTGTAGTGCAACAACCAATTGCATGCCGGAGCTACCAGCTCCGTAAATAATTACAGGTTCTTTTGGTCGAAAGTTCTGAATAAGGTTTTGCAGCACGACTTTGGCAACAAATCGACTGCCTCCGATAAACAGCAAGGCGATCATCCAGAAGATGGGAAGAATTGCATAGTCGGAAGACTCTGGTGTCTGCGAGAAAAAATAACTGGCAGCGAGCAGGCAGCTGGCAATAGTTACCCCTTGCAACAACAGGAAACCGGATTGCAATCCCATATAAAGCACTAGGGCTCGATAGAGACCTATTCGAATAAATACCAAAATGCTCAGCATGGTTGCTATGGAAAGGTAGAAATAGAAGACCTGATCCTGAGCAAAGAAATCCTTGCCCAGTAATATGAAACTCAAGGCCAGAGCGGTAATAATCATCGCGCTATCCGCAGCCATCAACAACATCTGTTTAATGGTGCGAGATAAAGGGATCGTATATAGGTGCATAATTACTCCTGAAACCTAGAAAGCCTGAGTGCCTGCCTTGTACCGTAAAGCCAGTATAACTAAAGGGAGTAGACCTATCATAGCGAATATAATTCCCAAATCCTGATTCTGCATCGCCAACCATGCCAGCGGTGCTAGCCAGAAACAGTTTATTAGTAACACTGTTATCGTCACCTTTCTGTGACTTTTATAGCATCTTGCTGCATTTTGATAGGCATGGCTCGAATGCCCCTCGTACCATTTCTCACCTTTGATAAAGCGCCTGCTCAGCGTTAAGGTCGCATCGACGATAAATACTCCCAGTAACAAGACCCATGCCCAGACAGTCATGCTGCCATGATGCATAGAGAGCAAAGCCATTAAACCAAGGCTAAAACCCATAAAACTGCTGCCAACATCTCCCATGAAGACGCGCGCAGGAGCCCAGTTCCAGACTAAAAACCCCAGGCCGCTTGCGATAAACAATATTGAAAGATGCTGAAGCATCTGGTCGCCACTATTCATAACGAATAAATACGTCATCGCGTTTACAAACACCAACTCACTTCCAGCCAGGCCGTCGATGCCATCCATAAAATTGTATAGGTTCAATAACCAGACCAGTGCCAGGGCCGCCAAAATGCTGAGAATCCATACATTCTCCAGACTCCATAGAGAAAAACTAATGGCTGGCACTCCTCCTAACATCCAGATCGCCCAAAAAGCTGCCAGAAACTGAACCGGAACACGCCACTTTATATCCAACTGCCAGAAATCATCCAGAAGGCCGACTGCCGCTACCGGAATACTGGCAAGAAGCAGCAACAACTCATTGGAAGGAATGGCAGTAAAAATGGCGAGATATAACACCATCAAACAATAGAGGATGACTATGGATATTCCTCCACCAACAGGTATCGGGGAAGAATGGGCGCTGCGGGAAACCGGTTGATCGATGAGGGAGATTCGAACAGCGATTAGCCTGAACAGACCTGTAAGCATTGCAGAGGCAATAAACAGACTGACGAAGAGGGTTACGAGGGACAAAACACTTATAGACCTGATTGAGAGCGTACCCCCATTATAGCTAGGAAGACGCTGAATCTACTAGATGTTTTAATCAATAAAATCAGGCGCTTTCATAACTATATGAAAGTGCCTTGTCTATCGGATTTTGAAGCCTATTGAGGCACAACCGCCACCAAATGACGGATTTTTTCCAGAGTCGCCTCACCAATACCTTTGACCTCGATTAACTCATCAATACTGTGAAAATTGCCATACATTTCCCTGTAGGCAACTATATCCTGAGCCTTGGTAATGCCAATACCCACCAGGGAATCGGCAATGGTTTTGGCATCAGCCGAGTTGATATCGAGTTGATTTTGTACTTCTGAAGCCTGGGTTGAAGATGGCTCCGAAGATTGTGCCAACAACATAGGTGCGTCGGCGGCCATTGCTAATGAGCTGAAACTAAGAACAAGCGCTGCGAAGAACGCCTTCAAACAGGTAAATCTGCGTATTGTACTGGTCATATGTGATCCTTATCGCTGAGTGAGTGCAGCCATTCGCTGCTTTACTCAGTGTAGTAAGGATTCTAGCCGATGCCAGCTATGGCCAAATTAAACTGTTTAAGTGCTTCTACGGGCGATGCAGCCTGAGTGATCGGCCGGCCAACCACCAGGTAATCGCTGCCGTTCTGAACCGCTTCCGCCGGCCCCACTACCCGCTTCTGGTCTCCGGAAGCATCTTCGGGGCGTCGTATCCCTGGAGTAACCAGGCAAAAATTGTCCGGTATTTGTGCCCGCAACAGATGAGTTTCAGCCGCAGAACAAACAACACCATCCATGCCTGATTCTTTTGCCAGAAAGGCTAGCTTGCTTACTTGCTCTTCAGGTGAGCGCTCAATCCCAATGCTCAGCAAATCTTCCTCTGAGAGGCTGGTTAATACAGTAACTGCTATTAGTAGTGGTCGATTATCGGTGAATGCGTCGAGCTCCTTCGCCGCTGCTTCCATCATTGCATGACCGCCAGATGCATGGACGTTCACCATCCATACGCCCATTTCAGCAGCAACCGCAACAGCCTTGGCGACGGTATTGGGGATATCGTGGAATTTCAGATCCAGAAAAATATCGAATTCTCTTTGCTTGATCGCCGTTATCAGATCAGGACCACAGGCAGTAAACAATTCCTTGCCCACCTTAACTCTGCAAAGTGCGGGATCGAGGCTATCCACCAGCGATAATGCCTGATCCATTGAATTGCAATCCAGCGCAACGATAATTCTTTTACGATCCTGCTGTTCTGTCACCAATGAAACTCCCTTCCTTTTTTATGAAAAGTTGAAACGAAAATCTAAAGAAAAAGTTAAAACAAATAGCCAAAAATACATAATCAGTGGCCGTTACCCTCAGTAATGGGCTTAACTCTATCCCAATTCTTGCAGCTGGGGCACATCCAATGAGGGGTTTTCAATTCATAGCCGCAATGATTGCACCGGAAAGCCGCTGTATTAAGAATCAGCTCCTCTAACTGCGTCTTAAGCGAATCAAACTTTTGCGAGACCTTGTCATCGAATCCAGGCATATAGAGCTGCAGAAGTTCCAGCACGCCGCTGATTGAGCTTCGTGATTCGAGAAACGAATTCAAAAACTGAATTGCTTTGTCATCGTTATGATTATGCTTCAGTTGTTCAGCATAGGCCAAAGCTACAGTTATATCCTGACAAGCACCGAGAATCTTCTCCAGCTTCTTTTCATAGTCTTCTGAAGATTTAGATTCCTTATAACAGCCGTGGAGCAAAGGCAGTGTCTGAGGGATAAATTCCGGGTGACTGCCTATTATCTTGCTCAGCTCCTTAATCGCGGCCTTCTGGTTTCCGGAAAGCTGTTCCAGCCGGGCCAGCAGCAATGCTGCTCGAATACTGTGTCGATCAAAGCCAAAGGCACGTTTTATCTGCTCTCGGGCCTTATTCTGTTGATTTGCTTGTAGTTGCTGCTCAGCTAGTTCGCAGCAGTAATGTGCCGCCGCTCCTTTCTTTCTGTCATCTTTCTTATTGGCAGGATTTCGAAGCAATGCCTCTGATGCCTCGATTGCTTTCTCCCATTCCTTTTCAGTTTGGTAGATAGTAATCAACTGCTCTAACGCTGCCCATTTTGCCGGACTATTCTCTACCAGCAACTCATTGGAAAGTCTTTCTGCCCGATCGAGCAATCCAGCGGCAATATAATTAAGAGACAATTGCAAACGAGTGGAATCTGAAAATTCTTTAGACAGCCCGGGTCTCGCCAACAAGGCTTGATGTACATTTATCGCCTTGTCCACTTTGCCCCGTCTTCGCAGCAAAGCACCCAGCGCCAGATGGGTTTCTATGGTTTCGCTGTTAATTTCCAGGGCATTAATAAAGGTATCGATAGCTTCGTCGGGCTCGTCATTCAATAGATAGTTTAAGCCGACAAAATAATCTTCAAATAAATTCCCATTAACGGTCTTCTTTGGTTTGCGTCCGAACAGATTCACGCGCCCGAATAACCAACCGGCAATTATGGCAACCAGAAAAAGAAAATATGTATCGAGATTAGACACAGGGATATCCCTTAGTTCTTATAAGAGTTTTACTTCTTTCGCACATCGTTTAGGGTCATGGATCTTAGCTGTGAGACTTCCTGCTCCGCCGCATTTAATGCCTTGCTCAAGCGCTTGATCTCTGCACGGGATTTCAGTCCGCTGAAAATTCTCAGACCAAGCAGCAGTCCCAACAAGCCGCCAGAAACAAACGCAGTAATAATCCAAACCGAGACAGGTTGAGGGTTCAGCTCCCAACTACCGAAGGAGATAGCTATTGGAGCAGAATTAAAATAAGAAAACGATATGCTGGCAGCAAAAACCAGCAACAAGAAAAATCCTGACAATACTCTAGAAATCTTATTCATTTATCTAATCATCCAGAATAAATTTAGGCATCAAAATCTAACACTCGCGAACACTGACAGACCTGATATTGGCATAGTCCTGTAAAGGATACTCGATTCTCAAACAAAAACGGCATAACCCAATTAAGGGTTATGCCGCTCATGCTTCCTAAACCGAAGTCTGGGTTGTGTGGTCTTACAGGTGTTGCTCGACCAACATGCTGGTGTTAACCCTATCCCGCAATTCTTTGCCGGGCTTGAAATGAGGTACATACTTTCCACTTAATGCAACAGGAGTGCCCGTCTTGGGATTACGCCCAATTCGAGGTACCCTGTAGTGCAGGGAAAAACTTCCAAAGCCTCTAATCTCGATCCTACCGCCTTCAGATAATACCTGAGACATGTATTCCAACACTGCCTTCACAGCTAGCTCAACATCTTTCGATGAAAGCTGTGTTTGCTTGCTGGCTATACGATCGATCAGTTCCGACTTAGTCATAGATTTCCCCTGTACCTTCGTACTTTTTCACTCTCACCAAAGATGCTGGTGACAATGTGCATCAAGTGATCAGGTATTTCAAGCGTATCTTACTGTATCACTTAGGTTTTTTCTAGCTCTTGTCCATTTCTGCCTTAATAAGGTCACCAATAGTACCTGGAGACACATCAGCAGCGTCTGTCTTCTTGTGATCTTTGATCGCTGATTTCTCATCATCGATCTCAATCGCCTTAACAGACAAGCTTAGAACTCGGTTCTTACGGTCGACACTTACGACCTTAACTTCGATTTCTTCGCCTTCTTTTAGAACGTTTCTGGCATCTTCCACTTTATCGCGGCTGATTTCAGAGGCGCGCAACACACCGTCGACACCTTCTTGCAGTGTTACTGTGGCTGCCTTGGCATCTATCGCAGTAATAATACCTTTAACGATACTACCCTTCTCGAATTCACCAGCGAAGTTCATGAACGGATCGTCTTCCAGCTGCTTGACGCCAAGAGAGATACGTTCTCTTTCAGGATCAATAGAAAGAATAACCGTTTCAATCTCGTCGCCTTTCTTATATTCGCGAACTGCTTCTTCGCCTGCTTCATCCCAAGAGATGTCAGACAAGTGAACAAGACCATCGATGTTGCCGTCCAGACCGATAAAGATACCGAAGTCTGTAATTGATTTGATAGAACCGGAGATCTTATCGCCTTTCTTGAAGTTCTCAGCAAAGCCATCCCAAGGATTCTGGAAGCACTGCTTAATGCCGAGAGAAATTCGACGACGCTCTTCATCAATATCAAGAACCATTACGTCAACTTCGTCTCCAAGCTGAACTACCTTTGAAGGATGGATATTCTTGTTGGTCCAATCCATTTCGGAAACGTGAACCAAACCTTCAACACCCTCTTCAAGCTCAGCAAAGCAACCATAGTCAGTAAGGTTGGTAACGATAGCTTTAACACGAGTGTTTTCAGGGTAACGACCTTTGATAGCAACCCATGGATCTTCGCCCAATTGCTTAAGGCCGAGAGAAACACGGTTTCTGTCGCGATCATACTTGAGCACTTTGACATCAATCTCGTCGCCAACATTTACAATTTCGTTTGGATGCTTAATACGCTTCCAGGACATATCAGTGATGTGCAACAGACCATCAACACCGCCCAGATCAACGAAGGCACCGTAGTCAGTCAGGTTCTTAACGATACCTTTAACAGACATACCTTCCTGAAGCTTCTCGAGAAGTGCATCTCTTTCTTCAGTACTAACAGATTCCAATACAGCTCGACGTGAAACCACAACGTTGTTGCGCTTTCTGTCCAGTTTGATCAGTCGGAATTCAAGCAGCTGTCCTTCCAGGTGCAGGGTATCCCTGACTGGACGAACATCTACCAATGAGCCAGGTAGGAAGGCTCGAATATTGTTTAAATCGACAGTGAAACCACCTTTGACCTTGCCGTTGATAATACCGGTGACGATATCATTCTTCTCATGGGCAGCTTCTAGCTCCATCCATGACTCAGCACGCTTGGCCTTTTCGCGAGACAGTTTAGTAGCGCCAAAACCGTCTTCAACGGATTCGAGGGCAACCTTCACTTCTTCACCTATTTCTAGGGAGAAATTACCTTGCTCGTCAAGAAATTCTTCTCGGGGGATTACGCCTTCAGACTTGAGTCCGGCGTGGACTGTTACCCAGTCTGAATCGATGTCGATGATGATGCCAGAGACAATGGCACCGGGGGTCATATCTATTGTATTTAGGCTTTCTTCAAACAGTTCAGCAAAATTTTCGCTCATTATTTATCCATATATTTCAATGCGTTATATACCGCTATTAAAGCGATATCTAACACGTCCGCGATCCAGTTGCGCGGGGTTATTACATTAAGTTCACTGACTGCCAATGCTGGTGATGCAGTCAGAGAACGGTTTCATTTTGAGAGGGCTATGGCTTTTACTTACTTAAAACACCGGCTATTTTCGCCTGGTTTAGTACCTCTTCAACCACCTCATCGATACTGAGATCGGTTGTATCTAGCACTAATGCGTCTTCAGCAGGTACAAGAGGAGAGACTTCGCGTTTACTATCTCGCTCATCCCGCTCTTTTAGCTCTCGCAAAAGGGCGGGCAGAATAGCATCAATACCCTTACCTATCAACTGCTTATATCGCCTTCTGGCTCTTTCTTCAGGGCTTGCTGTGAGATAGATCTTTACTTCGGCATCCGGGAACACAACTGTACCCATATCACGGCCATCAGCCACTAATCCCGGGGGCTGGAGGAAGGCCAGTTGACGCTCGAAAAGCGCATCTCTCGCTGCAGGAATAGCACCCACCCTGGAGGCCATATCGCTACCGCGATCGCTTCGAATTTCCAAGCTGACGTCGTCTCCATCCAGAGAGACAGATCCAGAGCCATTCTCACCGAATGCAATATCAAGGGATTTCGCGAGTTTCGCTAATTCAGGCTCATTATTCAGAGCAACACCGTGCTTTAGCGTAGCTATGCCCAGAATGCGGTAAAGCGCGCCGCTGTCGAGCAGGTGATAACTTAATTCAGAAGCCACTCTTGAGGCGATTGTGCCTTTTCCCGAACCAGACGGCCCGTCAATGGTAATTACTGGAGGCTTTTCCAAGATTTAGTCTCTTCCGCTGCTTATTTTAATGCCGGCGTTGCGTGCAAGGTCTACAAAGCCTGGAAATGAGGTCGCTACGTTTGCGCAATTACGGATTTGAATTTTGCTTGAGGCACGTAGGCCAGCTACCGCAAAAGCCATGGCAATACGATGATCTCCATGGCTGTCGATCTCTCCACCACCAATTACTCCTCCTTGAATACGAATACCATCTTCATATTCTTCGACCTCAACACCCAGGGTTTTTAAGCCCACGGCCATTGCGTCGAGTCTGTCGCTCTCTTTCACTCTGAGCTCTTCCGCCCCTCTAACGACGGTCTCTCCTTCGGCACATGCTGCTGCGACCAGGAGTACTGGAAATTCATCGATGGCCAGTGGTATTTCTTGCTCCGGGATTTCTATGCCCCTGAGTTGGCTATGGCGTACTTTCAAATCGGCGACGGGTTCGCCACCTACCAGGCGCTCATTGCAGACTTCAATGTCCGCACCCATTAGCTTCAAGAGATTAATTATTCCTATTCGAGTTGGGTTGACGCCAACATGACTCAACTCAAGCTCTGAGCCAGGGGAAATGCTAGCGGCAACCAGAAAGAAAGCCGCCGAAGATATATCAGCAGGAATGTCTATATCTGTCGCCGACAGAGATAGCCCTCCTTGCAGTTCACTACTACCAGTATCTGAATTTTGAATAACTGGATAGGAAAAGCCAGCGAGCATTCTTTCTGTGTGATCCCTACAGGTAGCCGGTTCTTCGACTCGAGTAATACCCTCAGCGTACATGCCAGCCAGGAGTACGGCTGATTTAACCTGAGCACTTGCCATCGGCATCTTATATTCGATAGAAGTCAGGGAACTTCCCTTAATTTTAAGTGGCGGAGTTCCGTTTTCGTCTGTCTCTATGTCCGCTCCCATTTCACGAAGAGGATTTGCAATTCTGTTCATCGGGCGATTTTCCAGCGACTCATCACCACTTAATTCACTATCGAATTGCTGCGCCGACAATAAACCAGCAAGCAGCCTCATCGCGGTTCCAGAATTCCCCATGTAAAGTGGTTTCCGTGGCGCTTTCAGTCCGTGCATTCCCACACCGAAAATAGTTAGCTCTCCATTCTCCGGACCTACTATGTTTACACCCATTTCTCTAAAGGCCGATAAGGTATTGAGAGCATCTTCACCCTCCAAAAAGCCGCTTACCTTTGTCACTCCTTCCGCCAGCGAAGCAAAAATAATTGACCGGTGAGAAATAGATTTATCTCCGGGCACACGTATCTTTCCTGAGATTTTTCCGCCAGGTTCTACTTCAAAAGTAACATTCATTTTTTCGAGTTCGTCTTTAATTATGGGTTTGTAGTGGGTGTTTATAAAATTATCTCTAGTCGCATTTGCATTGGAGAAAACGTTAAAAAGATATGTCTGATTTTTTTCTGTAATCGCTTTCTTCAGCACTATCAGGTTTTCAATATAGTCATCCAGCACCTTTTCGGTAGCCACTGAATTGCTTACAAATATATCCGACCACATCTTGGGGTCACTTGATGCCAGTCGACTGAAATCCGCGAAACCACCTGCTGCATAACGAAATATGTCATCGCTCATCTCCTGCTTGACCAAGGAATCAACAATGCCGAAAGCCAACAAATGTGGGAGGTGGCTGGTAGCGGCAAGCACTTGATCATGCCTCTCTACACTCATTCCCAAAATGTTTGCCCCCAGACTTCTCCAAAGCTCATTAACTAAAGAAAGAGCCTGCCCATTTACTTCTGGACCAGGCGTTAAAATAACATTTCGATCCTGAAACAAATCATCAATTGCTGCTTTATATCCGCTCTGTTCGGAACCAGCAATTGGATGGCCGGGAACAAAATGCTTAGAGAAGTCCCCACCAATCTCAGCTAATTTGCGTGCTATTTCCGTTTTTACACTGGCAACATCGGTGACAGTTGTGCCTGGTTTCACCAGCTGAGATATGTCTTTTAGTGACTCGATCAAGCTCAAGGGAGGCAGGCAACAAATTACCAAATCCGCCTCCGGGCAAAGCTCCTTAAGAGAACCATGTCCATTTATTGCAGCCTCGCTTTCAGCATCCTGCAATGAAGATAAATCGCGATCACAGGCTTTTATTTCTATGTTCTTGTGAGCTTTTCTCAAACCACGAGCAATTGAGCCTCCTATCATGCCGAGACCAACTATGAGAACGGATTTTGATTCTAATGAATCACTTGCATTCATTTTTTTTCTACGCCGCGGGGATATGAGCCAAGAACTTTAATCTCAACTGTTCTTTCATCTAACTCACTGAACAGTTGCCTAATGTTTTCGTCATCGCAATGGCCATCGAAATCAATAAAAAAGACATAGGCCCATGCTTTCTTTTTTGAAGGACGTGTTTCGATTTTATTGAGATTCACACCCAGCTTCTCAAAAGGTTCGAGAACTCTCAGTAGCGAGCCGGGTTTATGCTCCATATAGACTATCAAGCTAGTTTTATCTGAACCGCTGGATTTTGTTTCACCGTGGGATAACACAAGAAAACGTGTACTGTTGTGTTGCTGATCCTGAATATCACTATTCAAAATTTCGAGGCCGTAGGTTTCTGCAGCTAGAGCGCCGGCTATCGCAACCGTGCCATCTTCCTCTAGAGCGAGTTTTGCCGCCTGCGCATTGCTAATACATTCGTATTGTTCTACTGCAGGAAGATTATTCTTTAACCAGTTCCGGCATTGCGCCAAGGATTGCTTGTGTGACGCAACTTTTTGAATCTGATTCAAGGCTATTGCGCTGCTTGCAAGAAGGTTATGGCGGATTAATACCAGTTCCTCACCGACAATAGTTAGCGAGCTATCTACCAGGCAATCCTGAGTGTTATTAATAGCCCCTTCTGTAGAATTCTCAATCGGTACCACACCATGAGTGGCTTCTTTGCTTTCAACTTTCACGAAAACGTCTTCAATGCTCCTGCAGGGCAGCAACTGGCAACCCTCATCAAAATGCCGCATTGCTGCGAGGTGAGTAAACGTACCTTCCGGGCCAAGGAAAGCAACAGTCTTCAAGTTGTTTGAATCTGATTGATCACTCATAGTGAAATTCTATAGTTTGATTGCGTGGCCACGAAGTAGAGGAGGAACCTGCCCTGAGGACAGATCCCGAACTCAATAAAGCTATTCAGAATCAGGCGATTCTATATCTTCCCCGGTCTCTGTATTGTCAGCATCTAGTTCTTCGACTTCCTGGTCGACAATTTCCCCTTCAACTACTTCCCCTTCAACAGGAAGAGACTCATCAACTTCCGGCTCATCCACCTGTTCAAGGCCAACAAGTTTCTCATCGCCCTTAAGTCGAATCAGTCGAACGCCTTGAGTATTTCTACCCTGCACGGACACTTCTTCAACTCGTGTTCTTACAAGAGTGCCCTTGTCGGATATCAGCATTATCTCATCGCTTTCTGATACTTGAGCGGCGCCAACCACCTGACCATTCCGCTCACTGGTTTGCATGCCGATCACACCCTGTCCACCGCGTCCGTATACAGGGAAGTCTTCAATCTTGGTACGCTTGCCATAACCATTTTCACTGACGGATAGAATCTGCTTACCCTCATCGGGAATAATCAGCGAGATCATATTGAACCCTTCGGCCATCTTAATTCCTCTGACACCCCGTGCTGTTCTGCCCATGGCACGCACGTCGACTTCAGAGAATCGAATGGTCTTGCCGCTGCTGCTAATCAACATGACATCACGACTTCCGTCGGTGATTGCTGTGCCAATCAAACGATCATCTTCATCTAATTCGATTGCCCTGAGACCAACACTTCGTTGTCTGGCAAAGTTTGTTAACTCAGTCTTCTTAACAGTGCCATTAGCCGTTGCCATAAACACATAATGACCTTCAGAGTATTCTGTAATTGGCAGCATGCTGGTGATTGTCTCACCCTCTTCCAAAGGAAGAATGTTTATGATTGGTTTTCCTCTGGCGGTTCGGCTTGCCACCGGAATAAGAAATACTTTTAGCCAATAAACTTTGCCGACACTACTAAAACACAGCAATGTGTCATGAGTATTGGCAATGAGAAGATGCTCAACAAAGTCTTCATCTTTAACCGTCGCTGCCGCTTTTCCAGTTCCACCGCGTCGCTGCGCTGAGTAGTCCGCTAATGGCTGACTCTTTGCGTATCCGGTTTGTGAGATAGTAACTACCCTATCTTCTTCAGTGATCAAATCTTCCATTGTCAGATCAAGCTGCGACTCTACAATTTCTGTTTTCCGATCATCGCCATATTCCTTGCGAACATTTTCGAGCTCTTCCCTTACAACGCTTAACAGTCGCGGCGGATTTTCCAGGATGTCCAGGTAGTCTGCGATTTGAACTAGCAATTCTCGGTAGTCATTAATGAGTTTTTCGTGTTCAAGACCCGTCAGCCTATGCAACCGTAGTTCCAGAATAGCTTGAGCCTGCTCCGGAGTTAGAAAATATTCCGACTCCTTCAATCCATACTGCTCGTCCAAACCATCTGGCCTGCACGCATCGGCACCAACCTCACCTAACATTTCCAGAACGCTATCTGATTTCCATGAACGCTCTAACAATTTTACTTTCGCTTCAGCCGACGTAGGAGAAGCTTTGATCAAGGCGATCACTGCATCTATATTGGCAAGAGCTACAGCCAAGCCTTCTAATATGTGACCTTTTTCCCGGGCCTTACGTAACAAGAAACTTGTGCGTCTGGACACAACTTCACGACGATGCCGAATAAAAGAGTCCAGAATTTCTTTAAGGTTGAGCAAGCGAGGCTGCCCGTCAACGATAGCAACCATATTGATACCAAACACGGATTGCATCTGTGTCTGGGCGTAGAGATTATTGAGAATCACATCGCCCACTTCGCCTTTACGAAGTTCAATGACGATGCGCATACCATCTTTGTCAGATTCATCACGCAATTCGGTGATGCCCTCAATTTTTTTCTCTTTTACTAATTCCGCAATCTTCTCTATCAATTTTGACTTGTTTAACTGATAGGGAATTTCATGAACGATAATAGTTTGCTTTCCAGACTTCTCGTTTTCTATTATTTCAGCCTTGGCTCGCATGTAAATGCGACCACGACCTGTACGATAGGCCTCAATAATTCCCGCTCTACCGTTAATTATTCCCGCGGTTGGAAAATCGGGGCCGCTGATGTATTCCATCAAGCCGTCGACTTCGATATCAGGGTTATCCATTAAAGCGATGGAGCCACTCACTACTTCAGTCAAGTTATGTGGGGGGATATTTGTTGCCATTCCCACCGCGATACCTGAAGAGCCATTAACCAGTAAATTTGGCACCTGTGTTGGAAAAACATCAGGAATTTGTTCCGTGCCATCGTAGTTAGGCGAAAAGTCGACAGTGTCTTTCTCAAGATCCGCTATCAAATCATGGGCTATCTTGGACATGCGGATTTCTGTATATCGCATGGCTGCTGCCGAATCACCATCGATTGAGCCAAAGTTACCCTGACCGTCAACTAGCGGATACCTAAGGGAAAAATCCTGTGCCATACGCACAATGGTGTCGTAAACGGCATTATCACCATGAGGGTGATACTTACCAATCACGTCACCAACAATACGGGCAGATTTCTTATAAGGTTTGTTATAGTCATTGTTGAGCACGTTCATCGCGAAGAGCGTACGTCTGTGAACAGGCTTTAAACCGTCCCTAACATCGGGCAAGGCACGCCCTATAATGACGCTCATGGCATAGGCTAGATAGGACTCGCGCATTTCACTTTCTAATGCGACGGGAAGAACCTGTTTGGCAAATTCGGTCATAGACTATCTTTATCCTTTAGCTCTACTTTAACTCTAAGTCTTTTATCTCTACTTCCAGCTTTACTACGGCTCTGAGCAGCACTCGGTTTGATCAAAAAACGTACTATTAACTGTCTACTCAACTGGGCACTTAATCCTGCTTTTAACTAAGCGGTCGACCTCAGTTCAATCTCCAGAAAAATCCCACAATTTAAGCCGAGAAAATTCTATATTCCTCTTACTTTTAACGGCCGATTTGGAACTTTCTTCTGGGTCTGGGCAAGGCTATTTTTGAGGCAGCTTCAACAGTGTAAATTTCATTTTAGCGGCGTCATATCTTGGAGCCGCGAAAGATCAGAATTCTAACACAAAAACCCCGTTAAATGACAGTGTATCGGGCTAATTTATCGAGCAAAAAACCCTGTTTTTTCAATAATTTCCGAACTTTTTCTGGCGCAAACACATAACGCGCTATTCTGCTCCGTTTTGGGTATAATCGCTCGCCTTAAACAGCCCAAATATTTATCGATTGTGAGTAAGACAGAGGCCGCTTGTGAGCGCTGAAACAAAGCAAAAAGTCGACATTTTGATCCACGCAAAATGGATTATCCCGGTGGTGCCCAAAAATTTGGAATTAGAAGACCATTCCATAGCGATTTTGGGTCGAAAAATTCTCGATATTTGCCCCACCGAAGAAGCAAAAGTCCGGTTTCACTCTGATGAAACTGTGGACCTAGGGCATCACATTATATTTCCCGGCTTAATCAACGCCCATGGCCATGCCCCGATGACCCTTTTTCGGGGGGTTGCGGACGATATACCACTCAAACAGTGGCTGGAAGAGAAGATTTGGCCACTTGAAGGCAAATTCGTGGATGCAAAGTTCGCCAGACAGGGTGCTGAGCTCGCCATCGCTGAAATGATCAGATCAGGTACTAGCTGCTTCGCTGATATGTATTTCTTTCCTGACGAAGTGGCAAAAGCCGCTCTGGAAGCAAAAATTCGGGTGCAACTGGCCAGTCCTGTACTGGATTTCCCCACAATTTGGGCGCAGGACGCTGATGAATACATCGCGAAGGCAACTCAGTTGCATGACGATTACCGAAATAATGAACTAATCAGCACTGCATTTGGGCCCCATGCCCCCTATACGGTATCGGACCAACCCCTACAAAAGCTCTACACCCTAGCGGAAGAGCTGGATTTGCCTATTCACATGCATGTCCATGAGACGCTTCAGGAAGTTTCTGATGCAGTCTCCACGGATGGCAGGCGACCTCTCCAGCGATTAGCCGAATTGGGCTTGATCAGTCCCCGATTGATTTGCGTTCATGCCACTGAGCTTCTCGAGGAAGAGATGAAGCTATTAGCTGACAATGGCGCTCATGTGATCCATTGCCCGGAATCCAACCTCAAACTGGCTAGCGGCTTCTGTGAAGTCGGCAAATTAGCAAGTCATGGCGTTAATATTGGCCTGGGCACCGACGGCTGCGCCAGTAATAATGACCTGGATATGATTTCCGAGATGCGTTCTGCTGCACTTCTGGCAAAAGCAGTCGCAAAGGATGCCAGTGCGGTTCCAGCTGCTCAGGCATTGGAGATGGCCACTATAAACAACGCGCGAGCCTTGGGCTTGGATAACGAGATAGGAAGCCTCGAGCGCGGCAAGCAAGCCGACATTGCCGCCATCGATATTGAAGCAATTAATAATATGCCTCTATATAATCCGACATCTCAATTGATCTACTCCTCGCAATCCTCCCAGGTTTCCCACCTCTGGTGTGCCGGGCAGAGTTTGTTAGAACACGGTGAGCTAAAAACCATAGATACAGTGCTGCTTAGAAGCAAAATCCAGACTTGGCAGAAAAAGATAGGGAATTCCTGAAAAAAATGGAAAACGTCGATCCATTAGAAATTAAGAAGTTTGAAAGCCTGGCATCCCGTTGGTGGGACCCGAATAGTGAGTTCAAGCCACTACACGAGATAAACCCCTTGCGGATGAACTTTATCAGTCAGCAAATAAACCTGGCTGGGAAATCTGTTGTGGATGTAGGCTGCGGGGGAGGCATCTTGTCTGAAGCCATGGCTCACCATGGCGCCAATGTAACTGCCATCGACATGGCTGAGGCCTCTCTATCCGTCGCCCGACTTCATCAGCTGAAAAGCAAGTTGGATATCGATTACAGAAACATCTCGGCCGAGCAGTTAGCCGCCGAGTCGCCACAGACTTTTGATGTCGTCTGCTGTCTCGAAATGCTTGAACACGTTCCGGATCCATCCTCGATTGTTGAGGCTTGCTTTCGCATGCTCAAACCTGGTGGCATAGTGTTTTTCTCTACCATAAACCGAAATCCAAAATCTTATTTGTTCGCCGTAGTAGGTGCAGAGTATTTGTTAAACCTTATACCCAAGGGCACCCATGACTACGCTCGCTTTATAAAACCTTCGGAGTTAGCCGCTTGGTGTCGCGACAATGAGCTTAGCCTGATAAAACAATGCGGCATGGCATATAACCCTCTTACAAAAAAATACTCGCTGGAAAAAAACCTGGACGTGAACTACCTTGCCGCCTACAGCAAGGACCTTGAGTCTTCTGCAGGCCTCGACCAATCCCCCGACTCATTGAAAAACCCCTAATGACAAACGAGACTACTCTTAATACTTCCATCGAGTGTGTGCTCTTTGACCTCGATGGCACTCTGATCGATACTGCGGCCGACTTCGTTGTCGTGGTTAATCAGCTTCTTGAAGAACATAACATGCCTCATATAGAATCGGCGCTGATTCATCAAACAGTTTCAGATGGCGCCCGAGCGCTAGTAAAGCTGGCCTTCCAGATTGAAGAAGAACACCCGGATTTTTCGAGCTTGAATCAACGTCTTCTGGATTTGTATTATGAACAATTAGTAACTACAGAGGCAGCGCTCTACCCAGGTCTCGATGAGCTTCTGTTAAAACTGGAAAGCAATTCTATTCCATGGGGAATAGTGACTAACAAACCGGAAAAGTACAGTATTCGTCTATTAGAAAAGCTTGAACTCAGCAGTAGATGTTCCGTGTTAATTTGCCCTGAGCATGTCAGTGAACGTAAGCCTCACCCGGAACCAATACTATTAGCCTGCCAAAAATTACAAAAAGATACAGAGAGAACCGTTTATATAGGCGACCATGTACGAGACATTCAGGCAGCAAAAAATGCCGATGTGATCGCCATTGCCGCCGCCTATGGTTATCTATCTGCCGATAGTAAAGTTGAGGAGTGGTACGCTGATTTCATACTGCAGTCTTCCACTCAAACCGAATCCCTATTAAACCTGTTGAAGTTTGCCTGATATGACATTTGAATATTCCGCTCCAGAAAATTTACTGGAAAACAAAACCATCATGATCACTGGCGCTGGTGACGGCATCGGTAAAGCCTGTGCTCAATGCTTCGTTGATCATGGCGCCACTGTAATTCTTCTCAGTCGCTCTCAGGATAAACTTGAAGCACTCTATGATCAGATTGAAAGCACTCACCCTGGCAAGGTGATAATTCATCCCATGGACTTCAAAATAGCAGTAGCACAAGACTATAAGGCTCTGGCAGAATCTCTTAATCAGCAATTCCCTTGCCTGGATGGCCTAATTCACAACGCTGCTTTGTTGGGAGCTAGATCGCCAATCGAATTCTATCCAGAGCAAGACTGGAACGACTTGATGCAGGTAAACGTGAATTCAGCGTTTCACCTAAGCAAAGCTCTAATTCCGGCATTGACTCAATCCGAAGATGCTAGAGTTATATTTACTTCATCCAGTGTCGGCAGAGTTGGAAAAGCTTATTGGGGCGCCTACGGTATTACGAAATTCGCAGTTGAAGGATTGATGCAGACCATGGCGGACGAACTGGCTAATACAAGCTCAGTCAGAGTAAACAGTCTAAATCCTGGAGGAACCAGAACTCAGATGAGAAAAGATGCCTACCCGGCAGAGGATCCAGCGACTGTACCGACAGCGGATTCGATTATGCCAGTGTATCTCTACCTAATGAGTCCTGAGGCAAAATCTCTTCATGGCCAAGCACTGAGTGTTAGGGGCTTTGATCCATCTGAACCGGAGAAAGCTTAACTTCTTGGTTGCGGTTTAGCTGACCGATTCTTGGCTGCTTTTTCTGCTGCCTTGGGGTTGGCCAATTTGAATAGTTTGTCGATCTCAGGCTTGCTCAACTCCTGATACTTGCCTTTGGTTACAGTGCTGGGGATAAACAAGGGGCCAAAACGAACACGCTTTAGGCGGCTAACCTTCAGACCCTGTGATTCCCAGAGTTTGCGAACCTCTCGATTTCGCCCTTCCACCAATACAACGTGATACCACTGATTGACGCCTTCGCCGCCATAATGCTGTATGTCGGTGAATCGGCAGAGGTGATCTTCGATCATCACCCCTTTGTGCATTTGCTGAACCATCTCCGGCGTCACATCACCCAAGACGCGTACTGCATATTCCCGTTCTACTTCTGAACTAGGGTGCATCAGCTTATTCGCTAACTCACCATCTGTAGTAAACAATAATAGTCCGCTGGTGTTGATATCAAGACGGCCAATGGAAACCCATCGACCATGCTTCAACGGTGGTAGTTTCGCAAATACAGTGGGTCGTCCCATGGGATCTTTGCGGGTGGTAATTTCATCTTCAGGCTTGTTGTAGAGAATCACCCTGCGCTCTTCCTTGGCTCGGTTCTGCGGGGCTAGTTTTTTACCATCCACAACAACACGGTCGCTCTCGGAAACTCGAATCCCCAATTGCGCCACTTTTCCGTTAACTTTTACACGGCCTTTTTCTATCCAGCCCTCGAGTTCACGACGTGAACCGAAACCGGCCCGAGCGAGCACTTTCTGTAGTTTCTCAGTGCTTTCCTGATTCATGAATATCTGCTTTTTTGTAAGTGAGTGTAATGAGTATTAGGAAGGCGACTTACGCGATCACAAAGTGCTCGCGTCATCATCTTTAGTTTGATCGTCAACCGCGAAGTCGATATTGGAATCTTCAGATTCCCCAGAGTTTTTATTCTCACCGGGTTCAATTTCATCACTATCCAGGTCGTCGTCACCAGCTTCGAACTCGAATACCGAATCGTCCGCCATAAATTCGTCTAACTCTTCCAGAGCTTCTTCAATGGTCTCTTCCCGCTCTGGAAGCTGTTCAGAATCGTCTTGCTGTTGATTAGTGTCTTCAGCGTCAGACTCTTCTACATTACTTTCTAAGTCGGTGCCGGCTGCTTCAGGGTCAGCGTTTTCTTCAGTACTTTCCGCACCGCCCTCTTCTAACTCAGCCTCAATATCCGCTTCATCCTGAGGCTGAATATTCAAAATTTCATCCAGAGGCTTTTGGGAAAGAGCTATAGCTTCCTCTTCCTCCAGCAAATCGACTTTCTGAGATTCCGTTAATTCCACACTACTCTCATCAATAACATCTTCCGGTATCTCCAGAATACGTTGAGAGGCCAGGTCATCTTCAAGATCCATTTTCGGATCTCCAAGGTCCAGCTCTTTTACTTCCGAGAGCGGCGGAAGTTCCTGCAAACTCTTCAAGTTAAAATAATCCAGAAACTGCTTAGTAGTCGCAAACATAGCTGGCCTGCCTGGCACATCTCTATGACCAACTACTCGAACCCATTCTCTATCCAACAAGGTGCGAATTATGTTGGAACTGACTCCAACACCACGAATTTCTTCGATGTCACCACGGGTTATGGGTTGCCGATAAGCGATTAATGCCAGTGTTTCAAGCAGCGCGCGAGTATACCGAGGCGGCCTCTCTTCCCAGAGCTTTGCCACCCATTCGCTGAGATCCTGCTTTACTTGAAAACGATAGCCAGAAGCTACCTCCTTCAATTCAAAACCTCGATCGTCACATTCCTCTGAGATTTTCTCCATAACCGCTTTTAATTCCTGGCGGTCAGGCTTCTCACTTTTGCTGAAAATATTAATTATATTATCCAGCGACAATGGACGCCCTGCAGCTAATAACAGGCCTTCTACGATCATTTTTACTTTATTGTCGACATCACTCATTTTATGTTCTTAGCCGTTTTTCCTAAAAAATCTTTGTTAAAAGCCCTTAGCTTCTCGATTTAAGATGAATCGGACCGAAGGCTTCCGATTGAACTATTTCAATCATGGAATCTTTCAACAATTCCATTATCGCCAGAAAAGTTACCACAACACCGAGCCTGCCTTCTTCCCGGATTAACAAAGAACCGAGAGGCACGAATTTGTTATTGCTAATCCTTACTAGAATTTCTGACATTTTCTCGCGAGTGGATAGAGTCTCCATCTGAATATGGTGATGCCCAAAATTATCGGCACGCTTCAGTACTCTGGACAAGGATCTCAATACTTCCTGCAAATCTACTTCCGGATCAGGAGTTATTCGCTCGATTACCGGCAACGCAGCGCCAGCACGATGAATGTCCCTATCCATGCGGGCGAGCCCGTCGATGTCTTCTGCGGCTTTCTTAAATCTTTCGTATTGCTGCAATCGGCGAATAAGCTGCATGCGAGGATCTTCTTCCTCTCCAGCTTCTTCTTCCTGCCGTGGCAAGAGAATGCGCGACTTGATTTCCGCCAGCATAGCGGCCATAACCAAATATTCTGCTGCCAGCTCAAACTGAGTGGACTCCATCAAGTCCACATAAGACATATATTGATCAGTAATATCCGCCACTTGAATATCGAGAATATCAATATTCTGGCGCTTGATCAGATAGAGTAATAAGTCCAGCGGACCTTCAAATGCTTCTAGAAAAATCTCCAGGGCATCTGGTGGAATATACAAATCTTTGGGGACTTCGGTAATAGCCTCACCATCGATGATGGCGAATGGCAATTCCTGTTGCTGGGCTAGGGCAGCGTCAAGGTTTTCGGGAGTCGCGGGCACCCCCTGAGATTCAAGATTATCCGTGTCTGCTTCGTTGCCGCTATTGGTCAATCTTATGCTCTGCTTATAATCGTGAGCCCAAGTACTTGGTGAATTTTACCTTAGGCATTACTAAAAGCCCATTATAAAACTGATTTCTTACCAGTTACTCAAACCCATGGCATCTCTGACCTCGGCAATGGTTTCTTTGGCGCTTTCGCGGGCCGTCTCACAACCATCAGCAATGATAGATCGCACAATATCCGGATCCTTTTCATACTGCTGCGCTTCCTTCTGAATTGGCTCCAGTTCGGCAACAATCGCCTCGCAAACAGGCTTCTTGCACTCCAGACAACCAATTCCTGCGCTCTTACAGCCTTCCACCACCCACTTTCGAGTTTCATCATCAGAATAGGTCTGATGCAACTGCCATACCGGACATTTTTCAGGATCCCCCGGGTCAGTTAATCGCACCCGCGCCGGATCCGTTGGCATAGTGTTAATCTTCTTTTCAATTAGCTCCAATGGTTCGCGCAAACAGATAGTATTGTCATAGGACTTGGACATTTTCTGCCCATCCAGCCCTGGCATCTTCGATGCAGGCGTGAGCAAGGATTGTGGTTCGGCGAGAATCATCTTGCCACCACCCTCTAGATAGCCGAATAGACGCTCTCTATCTCCTATAGAAATGTTTTGTTGCTCTTTCAAAAGAGCCTGAGCTTTCTCGAGAGCTTCATGATCGCCTTGCTCCTGATAGGCTGTTCGCAAATTCGAATAGAGTCGCGCCGATTTCTTCCCCATCTTCTTTACTGCCGCAGCTGCATTCTCTTCAAAGCCGGGCTCTCTTCCATAAAGATGATTAAAACGGCGAGCAGTTTCCCGGGTTAATTCCACATGAGCCACCTGATCAGCTCCAACAGGGACATAACCGGCGCGATAGATCAAAATATCTGCCGCCTGCAGCAATGGATAGCCGAGAAACCCATAGGTATCCAGATCCTTTTCCTTTAATTTCTCTTGTTGGTCTTTGTAACTCGGTACGCGTTCGAGCCAGCCAAGGGGAGTGATCATTGAAAGCAGTAAATGGAGCTCAGCGTGCTCGGGGATTCTGGATTGAACAAAGAGAGCGGCAGAACCTGGATTGACCCCAACAGCCAGCCAATCGATCACCATATCAATCACATTCTCTTCGAATATGCTGCGGTCACCATAATGGGTGGTAAGGGCATGCCAGTCGGCGACGAAAAAGAAGCACTCATATTCGTGCTGTAACTTGACCCAGTTATTTAGTACTCCGTGCATATGCCCAAGATGCAGACGACCAGTTGGTCGCATACCTGACAATACCCGCTGCTGCGAATCTACCGTTGACAACTTATTCTCCTGTTTACTACTTTGTTCACACCTTCATGGTGTATTGCGTGTTCGCGACTTACAGAAAAGGGCTCGGATCTCCCTTACCCTGTCTTAGCACTTCCGGCACGCCTTCAACCAAGTCCACCATGGTTGTAGGCTCCAAACCACCTGCGCCGCCATCGATTATCAAGTCTACTAGTTTTCCTACCTTCAGTCGCATCTCGTGTGCATCAAAAAGCTGCTCATCCTCTCCTGGAAGAATCAGGCTGGTGCTCATAATGGGCTCACCCAACTGATGCAAGATAGCCTGGGCAATGGCGTTGTCCGGCACTCTTATTCCAATGGTTTTCTTCTTTGGATGCATCAACCGCCTTGGCACTTCCGGCGTAGCTTTAAGGATATAGGTATATGCTCCGGGAGTGTATGCCTTCAATATCCGGTAAGCACTATTATGAACTTTTGCATAACTTGCCAATGACGACAGATCACTGCATACCAGAGTGAAATTGTGCTTATCCCCCAACTGGCGAATTTTCCTGATCCTGTCCAGGGCGGATTTATCACCAATATGACAACCAAGGGCATAAGTCGAATCCGTGGGGTAGACGATGACACCACCCTGCATAAGCACCTCAACAGCGCGACGAATTACTCGAGGCTCTGGATTTACTGGATGTACTTGAAGGAACTCACTCATGCAATTGCTCTGATGCCCCACCGTCAGGGCTTTTGGAAAAAAAGAGGATTCTAAACCAAACCATGATAAAAGCAGACACATTTCTGGAAATCGATTAGTATGCTGCTCGAATTCATACTAGATTATGCGGACAAGGCTTAAATGAAGCAGCTTATCGACTACATACCCTTATTGGTGTTTTTCAGCATTTGGGCACTGGATGAACGGGTAGTCACCATTGCTGGCTATCAGCGCAATGTGGGAGGCATTTTCAGTGCCGCCGAGTTTCTCCTGGCTGCGTCCATCCTCGTTTACGGCTCTCTGCTAATTGTTCAAAAACGCCTGGATAAATTCCAGTGGATCACTCTCGGCGCCGTTGTTCTTTTTTGCATTCCCACAATCATTTTTCAAAACGTCACTTTTCTTAAGTGGAAAGCTCCCTTGGTGAATTGGATATTTGCGAGCATCTTTTTTGCCTCCAAATACTTTGGAGACAAGCCCGCTATTGAGCACATGATGGGTCATGCAGTAGATGCCCCCAAAGAAGTCTGGACCAGGCTAAACAACATTTGGATTTACTACTTTATCGTTTTAGGTGCAATTAACCTTACTGTAGCTTTCACCCTAAGCGAAGATTTGTGGATTAAGTTCAAGGTATTCGGCAATCTTATTCTTACCTTTGCATTTGTCATCGGGCAGATGCCCATCCTTGCGAAATATATAGAAGTAGAAGATGAAGATGCAGCTGAGAATGAAGGTGAAACAAGCGAATCTGCCAGCGAAGACCGAGCATAGAAGCAAGCCAATATGTATTACGCAATAATTAGCGAAGATATCGAAAACAGTTTAGAAAAACGCATGTCTGCACGCCCAGCTCATTTAGAACGACTCAACAAGCTGGCCGATCAAGAACGCTTAATGCTAGCCGGACCCCACCCAGCCATAGATTCTATGGACCCGGGAGAAGCTGGCTTTAGTGGCAGTCTGGTGATTGCAGAGTTCGATAGTCTCGAGCAAGCCGAAGCATGGGCCGAGGCTGATCCCTACGTTGCTGCCGGCGTCTACGCTAAAGTAACCGTTAAACCCTTCAAACGAGTGCTCTAGACTCTTTAATCTTTAATCTTCAGTCCTCAGCCCCCAATCCTAACTGCGTTCTATTCGATCTCCATAGCTGGCATCAACTGTGGAAAACCCTGATCGAGAACCCCATTCCATTCTTGCAACTGCTCCTTCTTGCTGGAAAACAGTCTGCTTGTATCCCCTTCTATTCTGATGCTGTTGATCAGATCACGGCGGCGCAGTTGTTGCACCACTGGCAGGCCGGAAACAACTTTCCCGAATACCGAATGCAATCCGTCTAAATGAGGAGTGGCTAAATGGGTAAGAAAAAACTGGCTTCCATCAGTTCCCGGGCCTGAGTTGGCCATGGATAATATTCCCGGCTGATTGTGCTTCAAGATTATCTCGCCACGGAATCTATAGCCAGGACCGCCGGTTCCATTGCCGAGAGGGTCGCCTCCCTGAACCATGAAATTGCGCTCCATGCGGTGAAAGTTCAAGCCATCATAAAAACCTCTCATGGCCAAATTTGCAAAATTAGCCACTGAAGTAGGAGCCGCTCGCGAATTTAATTCCACACGAATTTCACCTTTAGAGGTATCTATAATAGCTGTTAGATTTTGGGCAAAGGCTTGTACGGATGTCAGCAGCAATAATGTTGCGGCAACACCAAGAATCGATTTTCGTAAACTTCTCATAACACTATTCTCACGCTATTTTGTATTCGATGATTACCGGGGCATGATCTGAAAAACTCTGATCTCTATATATTTCAGCAGAGACAACGCCATCCGCAAGCCCGGGAGTAATTAGGTGGTAATCGAGCCTCCACCCAACATTGTTTGCCCTGGCCTGCCCTCTATTCGACCACCAGGAATATTGATCAGCCTCCTGGTTAACTATGCGGAACGCATCCGCAAAATCAAGATCCTCATAGAGGGAATCCAGCCATTGCCGCTCTTCTGGCAAGAAGCCTGAGTTCTTCTGATTTGGTTTCCAATTCTTAAGATCGATTTCTTTATGGCAGATATTCCAGTCACCGCAAATGATGTACTGACGCCCGGATTTACTAAGCTTTTCCATATGCTTCTTATAGTCATCCATGAAGCGGTATTTACGTTGCAGCCTCTCCTCGCTACTCGACCCAGATGGGAGGTAGAGTGATGCGACGCTTAAGTCACCAAAGTCTGCCTGTATATAACGCCCTTCTGTATCGGCAATCTCAAACCCCAGTCCGCGACTAATCTTATCTGGCGTCTTTCTACAGAAAATGGCTGTTCCCGAATAACCTTTCTTCTCCGCGTCATAATAATGACAATCAAATTCTTCTGGGTGAAATATCGGGTCAGACAATTGATCAATCTGCGCCTTGGTCTCTTGCAGACAGACTACGTCTATATTGACTGTAGGCAACCAGTCAAAAAAGCCTTTCCTGGCGGCAGCCCTCACCCCATTACAATTTAGTGTCATCACTCGCATGAATAGTTCCCTGTTAAAAAAGACCGATTCCCTGGCCCTCCGAAGCGATGGATTTTAGCTGCTGAGCACGACCTAGACCAGCACCGATACTGCTGCTTCTACCCTGGATTTCATTAATTCAGTGTGTTCTCTGAAATAGTGTTACCTTGTGTTACATATGTGACCACAGTCACAATCTTTTGATATTTCTCATATTTTGCCACATCCTTGGCCGATAGAGTTGAAATATAAGCTCACGTTTCACTTAGAAAGAGATCTATCTTGTTGTTATTAAAGTATTTTATTGTCATATAGTGACTAGCGTTACTTTTTCTCTTATATTCATAAATAGCTACCATTAGTGTTACCTTTATAGACATAATGTGTTACTATACGCCCCGTTAATGAGGGTAACCCACTACCTTCAAGCAAAATTTAAATAGTTAAGGAGAAAGACATGAGCAAGGCACTTAGAAAGGCACGTCCAATAGTTGAGGCGACTGTCGTAAGTGTAATGTTGGTTTTGGCAGCACTCGCTGTTCCAGTTGCCATCGTATACGCAGCAGTTTAGTCACTACCCCCAAGGAGGCCTCATGAAGAGTCCTCCACACAGAATTTGCGCTGACTAACACCAGCTTAAACCAAGTTTAAGCTGGTGTATTTTTTTGTAGAGAGGGAGTTGGTCGTTCTAGACTAGCGGAGAACTCTGCCTTTATTCAGCCACAGGTAAAATCACTTCCTAAGAATTTTTATCTACAAGCAATTTGTCGACAAAATTGCAGGGCTTATGCTCACTGCTCAATTGCTCGGCAATAATTCTATCCCAAGCTGTCTCACACGCTCCCGGCGAGCCCGGCACACAAAATACAATAGTCCCATTTGCCAAACCGGCAAATGCTCTAGACTGGATTGTTGAGCTCTGAATCTCTTCAAAGGAGAGCTGACGAAACAATTCACCAAAACCAACGATATCAACATCGAACAAAGGGCTGATTGCCTTCGGCGTATTATCTCTTGCCGTAAACCCGGTTCCGCCTGTCATCAGAATAGCATTCACCTGAGGGTCGGCGATTTGCTGTGATACAACTGAGCGCAATTGATAGACATCATCCTTAACAATGATTTTCCCCAGTAAATTATGACCCGCCGCCTTTGCTCTCTGAACTAATAAATCACCGGATTTATCGGTTTCTTCAGTGCGGGTATCAGATACTGTGATTACTGTGATGTTAAGAGGAGTGGAAGAAGTCATAGCTTGAACTCTATAGTTTATTCAGATCAGTTTATTCATGCCGAAGGCGCGATTAAGCTAGCCTCCTGTCATATTCATCAGGCGCACTGGCTGTGCATGATCATCGTCAAAAAAGTAATGCCGTTCCGGCTTAAGATCCATGGAATCAATTAGTGCTTTTTTAAGGTCACTATCGTCTTTGCTCTCGTCTCTCAGAATGTCTCTCAGGTCTACCGAATGTTCGTTTCCAAGACAGAGTAATAACCTGCCCTCAACTGTAACGCGAACCCTGTTGCAGTCTTCACAAAAGTTGTGAGTTACAGGAGAGATAAACCCAACACGGCTTTCATGACCAGCAACTCTCACATAGCGTGAAGGGCCCGCTGTTGATTCTGCGCTATCATTTAAATCATATTTTTCTTCAATGACATTCCTGACCCAATCATTGCTACAGGTAGTATCTTTTCTGTTGTGATCCGAGGTTTCGCCCAGAGGCATCTCTTCGATAAAGGCAATGTCTATTCCCTTGTCGAGGGCATATTCAGTAAGGGCTAGCACTTCATCTTCGTTATAACCGCGCATGATTACCGAATTCAGACGAATACGCTTAATACCCGCTTCAATACAGGCATCAATTCCTGAAAGCACTTTCTCAAGCTTACCTACACGGGAAATTCTCTTGAATCGCTCAGCATCTAAACTATCTATACTAATGTTGATTCTACTAACACCAGCCGACTTTAACGCCACTGCATACTTATCTAATTGAGCGCCGTTAGTGGTTAGTAATAGTTCTTCAAGACCGGGTAACGCACCGAGGCGCTCTATTAAAGTCATCACATCGGTTCTAACCATAGGCTCGCCACCGGTGAGGCGAATTTTCTTCACTCCGAGTTCGGTAAACACCTTAGCCACTCTATAAAGTTCTTCGAGGGAAAGAATCTGAGTGCGCGGAAGAAAAGTCATATCCTCCGTCATGCAATAAACACAGCGAAAATCACAGCGATCGGTAACCGATAAGCGGATGTAATCAACTTTGCGACCGAACTTGTCGATCAGGCTGTCTGCGTGTTCTGTAGTACTCATTATTTCTCTCCGGCGCCAACTATAACCGTTTGTGTCATTCTATGCACGACTAACGCCAAACTCCTTGGGACACTAAGCGACCAGCGCTATCTGTACAGCAAGGAAAATCAATATTATGCCCATAATTCGCTCGAACCAAGCTCCAGATTTAGCCATGAATGCCCTCACCGATTGGTGGCCAAGGATCAGCGACAGCATGGTAAACCAGGCAAAAGTTGCAAGAGCCAAATACATGCCGTAAAGCAACTGAATCTGCACTGGTGTATTTATATCGATTACCACTGTGAAAAGCGCCAAAAAAAACAAGGTCGCCTTGGGATTCAAGCCATTTGTCAGAAACCCCAAAACAAACGCTCGTCGCGGCGTAATGGATATCTCCTCATTCCCCTCGTTAACGATAGCTTCATGGCTAAATGACTTTCGAAGGGCCTGAACCCCGATGTAGAAAAGATAGATTGCGGCAACAATTTTTACGCCACCAAATAATGCTGGGGATTGAGAGAGAATAATTGCTACACCAAAAAGGCAGTAAGCTACATGCAAAAGAATTGCTGCGCCCACACCTAGGCTCGTCCAGATTCCTGCTCGAGTGCCAGCTGTAACACTTTGCCTCATTACTACCGCGAAATCCGGACCCGGCGAAGCCACAGCGAATAAATGCGCGATGGCAATGGTTAGAAACTCAGTCCAGTACATAGGCAAACATAAAAGAAGAGAAAATCAGGGAACTTGCTCGGAGATCACCAAGCTAATTACAGTATGCTGCCCAGCATGGGCAAAAACATCGGATATTACTCTGTAATCACCTGACACCGGGTTTGCCGCGCCTGTAGAAGAAATAAGGGCGGACACCGTAATTGCGTCTGCCGAGGACAGATTAAAAGGACCCACTGCAGAAGCATTAGTAAGCCTTATGGTTGTCGGCAAAGAACTCAGCCTCAGTTGAAGAGCGGCAAGCGGAGGCATCCCTTCTCTCTCGGCATTTCTTGCAGCAACGAAGACGCTAAGATCCTCGTTAAACTCGATGCCATCAGCAAGGGATAGATTAACTTCTATTGTCGGGCCCGAATCCGCATCGCCAGACTCAGGGTTCAGCAACTGCTGAGCCGCTGCGATGTTCTGTCGTAACAGCTGGGCTTGCTCTGAATTAGGACTAGCCTGAATAAGGAGACGCCAGTATTCGATTGCTTCCTCAAAATCTTGTCTCTCTTCCGCATCTGCTGCTAACAACTGCAATATGGAAATTTCGCCGGGATTGATCGCTCTCGCCTGCTCAACCACCTCCAAAATTTCGGGAGTGAACTTGAACTCAGCGTTAATGTATTTGGCAAGAGCTACACGACCCAGAACCAAAGCTTTCTCCGGAGATTCATCCATCCGACCGGCAGATTGGGTGTAAGCTATTTCGGCCTCGGTAAACATACCCAAGCTTGCAAAGTTTTCAGCAAGAAAATACCAAGCCCAAGGTTGATCTTCATTCTCCTGCACTGCTTGACCGATACTCACTACAAGGGCTTGAGACTCTTCAGGGTCATCAATATTATTCACAGTGCGCTGAAACAAATCCATCAGTTCCACATCATCGATATAGCCCCAGTTCACATATAGGCTATAGGCGAGTACCGGCATGGCCAAAAGCATAATTAGCGGAAGTGCAATAACCAGCTTTCTTCTGTCTTGAACTGCTGACTGCGAGCTTGAACCCTTGGTCTGTGACTCTTCCTGTTCCACATCGCTTAACAAGTTTTGCTGAAGCTCCAATACCAGACTTTCAAATTGCTCCTGCTCAAGATTTCCGAGGGACAGTTCAGACTCGAGCTCGTCTCTGCGCTCATGAAACAGTGCAATATTCTCACTCTTACGTAAAGACTCTGCTTCGAAAGCAGCTTTATGACTGCTACGCCATAGAGGAACCGCCACAAATAGAGCAGCTATAAGCGTAAGTAATGCTGTTAATATCCAGAACAATTTTTTACCTATCTATTTCTTGCAGTGAACTGTTGTCTATTTATCTTCTAACAGTTGTTTAAGACGTTCCTGTTGACCCACATCCAATTGATGCGCTTCTGTCTCAACTGATTTTGCTTTTCGGAATATCCCAAAGGCAAGCCATGCCCCAATTAGCAAAAACAATAATGGCCCAAACCAAAGCAAAATAGTTTCCGCACGAAGGCGTGGCTTGTAGAAAATGAAATCGCCATAACGCTCAAACATAAACTGCTCGATCTCTTCGTCAGTCATGCCTTCCATTATCATGCGATGAACTTCCCGGCGAAGGTCTTCCGCAACTCCACCGGAAGAACCGGTAAGGCTAGTGTTCTGACACATAGGGCAGCGTAATTCATCGGACAGCTGTCTAAATCTTTGTTGCTGCTCATCGGTTTCAAAGGCAAAAGTGTCTACCTGAGCAAATACTTCCACAGGGCTATACATAGCCAGAGATACCGCCAGGAAAAAACCTAGCAAGGCCGAAACATACAACGATTTTCTAGCAATGGTAACTCTCATTGATCAAAGCCTTCCCTGCTTCTGAGCTCCGCTATAGCGGGCTCAAAATCTTCTCGCCAAACATTTTCGTCTAGAACGCTGACATGGCGAAATCTGATCACTCCATTACTATCAACCAGATAAGTTTCCGGGGCTCCATAAACTCCGAGATCGATACCAAAACGGCCATCTTCATCAAGAATGCTAAATGCAAAAGGGTTTCCATTATCAAGCAGCCATTCCTGAGCCAGATTTTGTCTGTCTCTATAATTGATTCCGACTACAGGAATATCACCTTCTTCAGACAATCGCATTAGAGTGGGATGCTCAATTAGGCAAGGAAGGCAGTAGCTACCCCAAACATTCAACAAGAAAATTTGATCAGGCAGGTTTTCGTTAGAGACCAGCTGACCATCGACAGTTGTCCGCTGAAAGGCAGGCATCTGTTTGTCGATTAATACCGACGGCAGTTCTTTCGGATTCAAGTACAAGCCGCGCCACATCAATACAGCAAGAGCAATAAAGCTTATAACCGGAATGTAAAATTTGAGCTTGCCCATGTTCAATAACTGCTTTTTCAATAAAGTTTATAAAATGGCTAAATGCTAATTAGCTATGTGCACTGTAAAACGGATGGTGTGTAAATGATTAATCAGGAACTTGGCTGAAGCTGAGCTTCAACCTTTGCTTCTTCCAACTCTTCGGATTTCTTACGCAACCTTCTATAACGTTTGTCGCCAGCCGCTATGCAACCGCCAAATGCCATGAAGATAGACCCGAGCCATACCCAGCGAATAAAAGGCTTAACGTAGATGCTCATAGACCATGCGCCATCACCCCTTTCCTCACCCAGGGTCACGAATAAGTCTCTAAATAACCCTGAATCGATGGACATTTCAGTCGAAGGCGCACCAGTGGCAAGATAGACTCTTTTTTCTGGAGTAAGAATTTCTACTGCCCGACCGTCGCGCGTTACCGAAATTTCAGCTTCTTCGCCAATGTAGTTAGGGCCTTCTATCCTCTGGGTACCGTTGAAAGCGAAAATGTAATTATCAAGATCGACACTTTCACCTGGCGCCAGCAATACACTCTTCTCAGAACTGAATGCACTAGAAAGCGCGACACCGATAAGCATGAGCGCACAACCAAAATGAGCCGCCTGCATGCCATAGTAACTTAGGCTAAGAGACCTCAAACCTTTAAGCAAGGTCGGCTTATTCGCCGTCTTGTTACGAAGGTCTTTTAGCATAGCCAAGGATATCCAGGATGCCAGGCTTACAGCCAGAGTAGCTACCCAGGAAAATTCGAGGATTACGATCAGTGGCAATACCACTCCTATTAGTAAACTCGCTATAGCGACCTTTCCCAACTGCGCTAACAAATAGGAGAAAGAAGTTTTCTTCCATCTGCTGAGGGGACCTATACCCAAAGCCAAAACCAGCAAAACCATCAGAGGATTAAAAATGGTATTAAAATACGGAGGTCCTATGGAGATCAGATCATCTGTAATGGCCTGATAAACCATTGGAAACAATGTTCCAAGAAAAATAGAAGCTGCTGCAACCACCAAAATTACGTTATTGGTCAGAAGAAGCAGTTCCCGCGAGAGCAGATCAAAACCAAATCCGGTCTTCAACAGTGGCGCCCTAAGTGCGTAAAGCATCAGCGACCCACCCACTGCCAAACCGAGAATGCCAAGGATGAATACACCTCGGGTTGGGTCTGCAGCAAAGGCATGTACCGAAGTAAGCAAACCAGAGCGCGTTATAAAAGTACCAAGCAAGCTGCCAGCAAAAGCCAGAATAGCAAGCAGTATAGTCCAACTCTTAAATACGCCTCGTTTCTCGGTAACTGCTAGAGAGTGAATAAGGGCGGTTCCAAATAACCACGTAATTAACGGAGGATTCTCAACAGGATCCCAAGCCCAGTAACCACCCCAACCGAGTTCGTAATATGCCCACCAACTACCCAAGGCTATACCTATGGTTAATATCGCCCAGGCTATGTTTGCCCATGGCCGGCACCATCTCGCCCATGCTGCATCCATGCGACCACTTAATAAGGCGGCAATAGCAAACGCGAAAACAACTGAGAATCCAACATAACCCATATAGAGAGTTGGAGGATGAATAATAAATGCGAAATCCTGTAAGGCCGAATTGAGATCAGCTCCATCTGCTGGCGGCAGTGGCACAATACGAGCAAAGGGATTGGAGGTTGCTAGCATGAAAAGAATATATGCTGTGCATAGTATCCCCAGCACGCCCAGGACCCGTGCGACGAAGTCCATTGGCATTGTCTTGCTGTAGGCTGCTACTGCTAACATCCAGCCAGACATCATAAAAGTCCAGAGCAGGAATGAGCCCTCATGCCCGCCCCATACCGCCGTAAATTTATATCTGTCGGGCAGCAATGTATTGGAATGTTCCGCTACAAACTTTACAGAGAAGTCATCGGTGAGAAAAGCGTATGCCAGAATAGCGACGCCTATACCAAGAAATACAAATATACCTGCTGATAGTGGACGAGAAAGATTCATCCACAAGGCATTATTTCGACTGGCACCAACCAGAGGCAGGGTGCCAAGTATAATACTCAAGCACAAAGCCAGAATTAAGGAGAACGAACCCAGTTCAGGAATCATCTAGTTCCCCGATAATTCAGCGTGGTTTTCAGAAGTAGCTCCAGCAGCATCAAGCGCCGCTTTCACTTCAGGAGACATGAAGTTTTCATCGTGTTTGGCAAGAACTCGGTCTGCCTGGAAAACGCCAGCCAGATCCATAGAGCCTTCCGCAACTATGCCCTGACCCTCACGAAATAGATCTGGCAAAATTCCCTCATAGTGAATAGGCACATCACTGACATAATCTGTGGTTACGAATTCGATGCGCAGACTATCATCTTCCCCTGCTACAGAACCTTCTTTAACCATGCCACCAATTCTGAAAGACTGTCCGGTTTCGACTTCACCTTCAGCTACCTGTGTTGGTGTATAGAACATATTGATGTTCTGGCCGAGGGCGAAAAAAATTAATCCCACTGTCGCGCTTAAGCCGATAGCGATAAAAATTATGATCCCTAATGTTTTACGTCGATGGGGCTTCATTTCTTTTCTCCAAAAGCCTTATTTACTTTACAGAGACATTTAGAATTATTGCTGTTTGTCATCAGTAGTTATATTTCGTTCTTCGTTAACTAATAGTCTTCTTTTTTGTTCGCGCAAAATTTGCTTTCGCTTATTCAGGGGTAGCCACAGGTTGGCAATAATAAATACTGCAAACAGGCCGTAAACTGACCACACATTAAATGCGTAGCCTCCCATGTCCAAAAATTCGCTAAAACTTGAAAACTGTATTGCTTCTATCACTTAAACTTCCTAAAAATCATTCCCTAACACTTACTCAAAAACGAAAAGACTCTTAACTGTTCCTTACCAATTCCTGCACCCATTGTGCCCGGCGCTCTCTTTGTAAAATTTCGTTGCGGGTAGCCAAAATCAAACTAATGCTCAGAAACAGGTACACAGCCAGAACCATTATGATTGTCGCAATCCAGAACTCCGGTCCATTAGGACTGTCACTATTCACCGAGAGAGGGCTTGATGGTTGATGCAATACATTCCACCACTCCACCGAATACTTGATGATTACAACATTTATACAACCCACGATAGACAACAGAGCACAAGCCTTGGCTGCCTTATCCGGATCTTCCAATGCCGAGCGCAGGGAAACCACGCCGAGCAACAGAAAAAACTGGAACAACATAGATACCAACCTGGCATCAGTCCATTCCCACCAGGTTCCCCACATCACACTGCCCCATAAGGAGCCTGTAGCGAGAGTGATGAATGAAAACCATGCTCCCAAAGCTGCCGCGTTCTTGGCGACCATATCCGCCAGCTTCATTTTCCACACTAGTGTAATGGTACCGGCTACAGCCATTAAGGGGAAAAAGGCCAAAGATGTTCCTGCCACGGCGACATGAACGACTAGAATTCGCGAGGTATATCCCTGTTGATAATCAGGGGGGAGATAAAGTAGTGCCCAAACAACGGCCACGGTCATACTGATAATCATGGCGCCAACAAGCCACGGCAGCCATTTTCCGGAGAGTTCGTAAAACCACTTGGGTGATCCCAGCTTGGAAAACCAAAGCCACATATTAATCCATCCTTAAACTTATACGTCCAGATGTCTGGAGCCGTAATATACCATGCCGACTCAAGGCGGCCCTGTTACGTATTGTAACTCATTTGTCTAAAAGGAATCCCGGAATCCAACCGCAAAATCAGCTAATACTGATTCTCAAAGCCGCTGCAGATGCCAGCGGAGCTAGGCTCAAAGAAGCCGCTAGCATTGCCAGCATCAGCGCCAGATACCCCGCCGGCGAGCCCACCCCAACTGAAGCCTCAACAGCCAGAGTGCCAAATATTAAAACCGGCACACTCATGGGCAAGGTTATCACTGCCAGAATCAGTCCCCTGCTTCCAAGCCCCACGGTCAGGGCAACCGCGATGGAGCCTATCAGGCTGAGGATGGGAGTGCCTATTAGCAGAGACGCGATAAGAGTCAGGTAGGCTTCTTGCGGAAGACTAAGCATATAGGCTAGCAGAGGCGCGGCCACAACTACCGGCAGACCGCTTACCAACCAATGGCTGATATTTTTCGATAGCACCATAAAAAACAACGGATGTGGGCTTAGTAATAATTGCTCGAGAGATCCATCTTCGTAATCGGAACGGTATAGGTTATCCATGGATAACATGGAAGCCAGCAACACCGATATCCACACAACTCCTGCGGCTATTTCAGCCAAGCGATCACCATCGGGAGTAATAGCAATGGGAAATAGAGAAACCACAATAATAAAGAACATGAAGGGATTGGCTATGTCGTTCTTCTTCTTAAACGCGATGAGTAAATCTCGCTTAAGCGTTGAACGAAAAGCCACTGATGTACTGCTTCGACTCATATCAGTACTCATAAGCTTAACCAAGGTCCAAAACATTCATGCCTGGAATGTTCAACTTATGATGAGTAGTTACCATTACTGCGCCGCCGGAATTGGCATGGCTCAGAATATTTTCTTCCAGCTGCTTAACTCCTTTCGGATCCAGAGTGGTGAATGGCTCATCCAGTATCCATAACTTCATTGGATTGATCAGCAATCTGGCAAGAGCTACGCGCTGCTGCTGTCCCGCAGAAAGAGTATGACAAGGAGATTCTTCGTAACCACGTAGACCCAGGTCGGCCAAAGTTTTTTCGATAAGCTGATCATCCACTTCGCTTTTGAGACTACAGCTCCATCTCAAATTCTCAACCGGGGTAAGAACTTTGCTCACACCTACCCGGTGACCTATGTAATGAAGGCTGTGATAAAAATCACCAGCTTGTTCCGACACCGATGCGCCATACCAGGAAATTTCACCCTTATAGCCGTCATTTAAGCCACAGAGCATTCTCATCAGGGTCGTCTTGCCACTGCCGTTACTTCCCCTCAATTGCATTACCTCACCTTCATGAAGGTTAAAGTCGAGATCTTGAAAAAGAACTCGATCATCACGTTCGCAAAACAATTTATTGCCAGAGAGCATTACTGCGCCTTGCTGATTCTCGGAATCAGGAACTGCTGTGGCTGTTGGATTACTGGATGACATGTTATCGGGGATATCCGGCTTTTCTACCTTATTAAGTAGGTCATGGACCTTACTTAGCTTATTTTAAGAAAAAGGAATTCTAAAAATCGAATAGCGGATTATAGCGGAGAAAACTGCTTATTACTCAAATAGTGCTTGCTGGGATTTCAAACCGGTCATGAGAAAAGACGGGCGATTTCTGGCAAACAGCAAGATTGCCGTTCACCAAATTACTAGCTCCACTCGGTGAGGCGACCACGTAATCTTTGGGCGGCCTGGCTATGAATCTGACTTACACGAGACTCGCTGACCCCAATTACTTCACCAATTTCCTTGAGATTCAACTCCTCGTCGTAATAAAGAGCCAGAACAAGTTTTTCTCTGTCGGGAAGACCATCAATCGCTTTCGACAAACTGGCCTTAAAAGTGGACCTCTGTAAACCATCACATGGTCCGGGAAGTTCTCCCACTGCCAATTCAATAGCGGAATCATCACCTTCCATTATGTCATCGAAGCTGAATAATCGACTACCGGATGCATCCTGAAGAATTGCATAATACGCATTCAGGTCAATTTCCAGCTCATCCGCTATATCTTTGTCTTGTGCATCTTTACCGGTGCGGGCTTCAATTGCCTTTATCGCTTCGGCTACTTTTCTGGATTTTCGATGTACCGAACGTGGAGCCCAATCACCCTTTCTTACTTCATCCAGCATAGAGCCGCGTATGCGGATACCTGCATAAGTTTCGAAGCTCGCACCTTTAGAAACATCATACTTTTTTGCCGCCTCTAGAAGACCAATCATGCCTGACTGGATCAGGTCATCGATTTGCACACTGGCGGGCATTCTTAATAAAAGATGATGCGCAATCCTTTTTACCAGTGGCGCGTATCTTTCAACCACCATGGTCAAATTCTCGTCGGACGCTATGCCGCCAGGCAGAACGTTCTCGTATACTTTAGCCTCAGTTACTGAAGTCATTATCAGTCTTCCCGTTTTTTATATTTACTAGCAACACTGCAATCGCAAATCAAACTACCCACACCTCTGAGTCATATGGCTCAAGCTCGAAGGAATAAAAAGTGATTGAAGATTAGTATTCGGGTTTATTCGGGCAAATACGTCCCTGAGGTATGTAGCTCGCCCAATAATTTGAGGAATGAATTCAGCAAAGGAGTCACCGGCACTGTGCATAACACTGCCGTCGAAGGTCACTACTATTGTCTTAACAACGGTGCTGACAACTCTACTAAAAAGTACATCAACAACTACTGCCGTAAAGCTCAATTTCGTCATGCCTAAGCATGCTCCCTGATTTATTTTAATTCTTAAATTCCATTTTGCTTTTAACTCTAAACTTAACCGTGATTCTGACGATTACTTGATAGGTCGAGACACTGTCCTTTCCTTTGAGTAACGACAAAACCAGATTTCTTGATTTTGTTTAGATCCATTTCCCCGTCCTGACATTCCTGTAACGATGTGTTTAATCGTTCTTGCCAGCTCTTACTAAACGCCAGCTCACAACAAAACATCGTCCACAACCCCTGCGGGCGGAATGCTACAGTTAACATTGCAATAACCGTTCCAAACACAGAGTTATTTGAAATTATTGCCTAAAGGCCAGACATGACGGGGCTTACAGAGGAGCGGCTAGAAATAAGGGGATAGAGAGAAGATGAAAATAGTGACGGGAATTCGTCTGTTTGCAGTTGAGGCGCCGATAAACCAGCACTTTTGCGACGAACAATTCATCAACAAAAACAATTGCTTGCTGATATCAGGATCAAGCTTTCGGAGGAGTGACTCCCGTTTGCCCCATATACTTGCCTCCACGCTGCTTATAAGTCATCTCACATTGCTCATCAGACTGATAGAACAACATTTGCGCGACTCCTTCATTAGCGTAAATCTTGGCAGGTAAGGGTGTGGTATTAGAGAATTCCAGGGTGACATGCCCTTCCCATTCCGGCTCCAGAGGAGTTACGTTGACAATTATCCCACAGCGCGCATAGGTGGATTTACCCAGACAGATGGTTAATACATCTTTGGGGATTCTGAAATACTCTATGGTACGAGCCAGTGCAAACGAATTGGGAGGAATAACGCAGATCGGTTCATCGATGCTAACAAAGCTGCTCTCGTCAAAATTCTTCGGATCGACAACACTGGTGGTATGAACGTTGGTGAATATCTTGAATTCGCTGGCACAGCGAACATCATAGCCATAGCTGGAGGTGCCATAGGAAATCACCTTTTCGCCTTCAACATAGCGAACCTGGCCAGCCTCGAAAGGTTCGATCATGCCCTCTTCCGTGGACATTTGCCTAATCCATCGATCTGACTTAATACTCATCTTGCTTTTATCCTGTTTTTCATTTGCCTAAACCGAAATCGGTCACTGACATCGAGGGCGAATAATAGTGCCAATCAGCTTCTGATTCATCAACTTTCTTCATTCCCCTCTAATCCAGTGCTTGCTATCCTAAAACCCGACACTCAGTAAAAACAGGCTGAAATACTCGGTTATTTGAAGTATTATGCGCAACCTGTCGAGAAGTATTCTGCCCTCGATTTCAAGCGCCAGATTCAGTGAAATGTGCGACCCAGTTCGCCCACATTCCCAAGATTAAAAATCACTTTGCTGATTTCGCGCCCGTGAAGCTCTTGAGCAGAGTATTGGATTTAGTGATTAACGAGGGAGGATAGACAGGTGAAAAGATGGCAATGCTTGGTTTGTAGTTTTGTCTACGAACAAAAATTGGGCTTACCCGAAGAGGGAATACCTGCTGGCACCAGTTGGGATGATATTCCAGATGACTGGATGTGCCCCGACTGCGGAGTTGGTAAAGAAGATTTTGAAATGATCGAAATCTAGATATGGATATGTAGAAGCTAGTGTCTGTTAGATTTTGAATTACAATTAGATGTAGATACAGAGATGACCTGCGAGTAAATAAGGACTCAGAGTGAAAAAGCGGAAAATACTGGTTACCCAAGCTCTCCCATACGCCAATGGTGGAATACACCTTGGCCACCTGATGGAAGCCATTCAAACCGATATATGGGTGCGGCTGCAAAAGCTGCGCGGACACGATTGCATTTTTGTCTGCGCTGACGATGCCCACGGTACTGCAATAATGCTTAGTGCTGAGAGTCAGGGCATTAGTTCTGAACAATTAATCGCTAAAGTAAATGAAGAACATCAGCGAGACTATGCTGCATTTTCTATTGGCTTCGACAATTTTTACTCCACTCACTCTAATGAAAACCGAGAGCTCTCCGAATCGATCTATAAGGCACTCGATGCCAATGGTCATATAGATAGAAGAAAGATCAAGCAGCTATTTGATCCAGAGAAGAATCTTTTCCTGGCGGATCGATACATCAAGGGCGCTTGCCCAAAATGTAAGACCGAGGATCAATACGGCGACAACTGTGAAGCCTGCGGTTCCACCTATTCCCCGGCAGAGCTAATTAATCCTCGCTCTACAATTTCCGGAGCAACACCCATCGAAAAAGAATCAGAGCATTTCTTTTTTGACTTGCCCCAGTTTAGCGACATGCTCAAAGAGTGGACCCGATCTGGCACCTTGCAGGACGCTGTCGCCAACAAGCTTTCCGAATGGCTCGATGACGAATTACAGCAGTGGGATATAAGTCGAGATGCGCCTTATTTCGGATTTGAAATACCGGGAGCTCCAGGCAAGTTTTTCTACGTCTGGCTAGACGCCCCCATCGGCTACATGGCGAGCTTCAAAAACTTCTGCGAGAGAGAAGACTACAACTTTGATGAATTCTGGAAGCCGGGTCACGATACTGAGCTCTACCATTTTATTGGCAAAGACATTATCAATTTTCATACTCTGTTTTGGCCTGCCATGCTCAGCAGTGCAGGGTATCGCACACCCACTGCGGTTTTCGTTCACGGTTTTCTAACGGTAGACGGCACCAAGATGTCTAAATCCCGAGGAACCTTTGTAAATGCCAGCACCTATCTAGATCATCTCAATCCGGAATATCTTCGGTATTATCTGGCGGCAAAACTGTCCAACGGCATCGATGACCTTGATCTCAATCTTGAAGATTTTGCCCAGCGCGTGAATTCTGATCTTGTAGGCAAGGTAGTCAATATCGCAAGCCGATGTGCCGGGTTCATAGGCAAGGGCTTTGATGGTTTTCTCTCGGTAGAATTGGACAACGAAGAGTTGATCAAGGAAATCCAGGCGGGCAAGGACGAGATCACCCAACATCTGGAGCAAAGGGAATATAGCAAGGCAATTCGCCTGATTATGGCTTTGGCGGATAAGGCCAACCAGTATATAAACGACAAACAGCCATGGGTGATTGCCAAGACAGATAGCCAGTCGGTGGAACTGCAGCAAATTTGCAGTACTGGAATAAATGCATTCCGTTTACTCATCTGCTATCTCAAGCCGGTGTTACCTGTCATGGCGAAAGAAGCAGAAAGCTTTCTCGCTGTCGACCCCTTGGTATGGTCTGACATTGACAAGCTGCTACTAGGTAGCAAGATCAACAAATTCAAACCCCTTATGACCAGAGTGGAAGCTGACAAGGTTCAAGCCATGGTTAATGCGACGCAAACAGAGTATGAACAGCAACAGTCGTCATCTGTCTCAGCGCCTGAACAGGACGATACCGGATTCGAGCCAGAAATTGAGTTCGGTGACTTTTCAAAGGTCGATTTGCGGTTGGCAAAAATTATCTCAGCCGAGCATATCGAAGGAGCCGACAAGTTATTAAAGCTCAATCTAGATATCGGTCTCGATAAATCGGGCAAGCCAATTACTCGCACAGTATTTTCTGGCATCAAATCAGCCTATAAGCCCGAAGACCTTGAAGGAATGCTCACCGCCTACGTAGCAAACCTGAAGCCACGGAAAATGAAATTCGGTATTTCCGAAGGCATGATCCTTGCGGCTGGTCCAGGTGGCGAGGAAATATGGTTGCTGGAACCCCATAGCGGTGCTCAGGCTGGGTTACGCATTAGCTGATTGGTATCAGCTATTCTTCCCTGTTATTAGCATCCGCCCCGCTCCTGATAACTCAGTTCAACAAAACTGCGGGGCTTTAGCGTATCTTACCCACAGCTGGTGACAGTCTGTGCTGGCGCTGCCTATCTTAAAGTAATAAGCTTTGTGCCTCGTAGCGCCCTCTGCGCTTTTTATAGGCCTTAATGTAAGCGCTAGTGTAAGTAATAGTTTCGAAGCTGAGACCAATAGCTGTCTCTGTTTCATCATGATTCGAAGGTGAGGATTCCGCAATATGATATCAATCACGGCAACAGCTAAAAGAAACCCGAGAAAGATGGCAATAATTCACTCGATCGGTTTTCTGCTTGTGGGCATTTTTGCGAGTTCTGCAGCTATGGCTCAGGTTGGCGAGATCCGTGATATCGAAGATTCAGTCATTAAGATATACACCACTCAGGCTGCCCCTGATTATTTCACGCCATGGCGATTGTTAACTCCCCGACAGAGTAGTGGTTCGGGATCGGTTATCGAGGGAAATCTGATTCTCACCAATGCCCACGTTGTAGCCAACGCCAGTTATGTACAGGCTCAGAAACACAATGACCCTCGCCGCTATCAAGCACGAGTTACCTTTATTTCCCACGAAGCCGATCTTGCACTTATTACAGTGGATGAGCCTGGCTTTTTCAGTGATCTAAGAGCTCTCGCTATTGGCGATCTACCCGCTCCTTTGCAGGAAGTTTCAGTGTACGGTTATCCAATTGGCGGCAAGTCTCTGAGCATTACCAAAGGAATTCTTTCCAGAGTTGAACAACAGACCTATGCTCATGCTGGGTCTTACCTCTTAGCAGGACAGATTGATGCTGCAATTAATCCAGGAAACAGTGGCGGCCCGGTGATCGTCGATAAGCAAATAGTCGGTGTCGTTATGCAAGCTAATAGCGGAGGTCGTGCCGAGAACCTGGGTTATTTTGTTCCTCCAAGCATGATTCGTCACGTGCTAACCGATAGTAAGGACGGAGTTCACGATGGTTTTCCGGACCTAGGCTTTCGAACGCAGACCCTGGATAGCCCTTCAGCAAAAATTGCCTATGGCCTAGACGAGGATCAAGACGGCGTACTTGTCATTAAGGTATTTGACGACGCGCCGGCTCAGGGAATACTGCAGGAGAATGACGTCATCCTGAGTATTGACGAATACGATATCGCTGAGGACGGCAGCATTCAGCTTTCGGAAGATATTTTGACAGATTACAAACATGCCATCGATCTTCACCATCCCGATGAAACTGTTGCTATTACATTTTCAAGAAATGGAATTGTCAGCACCACCAATCTCCCCTCACAACGAGCACTGGATAGCTACAGTCTGGTTAAGAGCGAGCAATTCGACAAAACACCTGAGTACTATATTTACGGTGGAATTCTTTTCGTTCCTCTGAACATGAACCTTATTAAACGCTGGGGAAATGACTGGAGCCGCACAGCACCGGTTAGCCTTTTACAGGCCAGGAACGAATGGAGTTCTCCAGATCGCAGGGAGCTAGTTGTTGCTCTTCAAGTATTAGCCTCCGATGTGAACCTTGGCTATCACGATTGGCGTAATTGGATAGTTCAATATGTTAATGACGAACCAGTACGAGATTTCGCTCACTTCGCCGAGATGGTTAAGAACAACCCTGCCGAAAATTTAGTAATGGAAAACAAGAACGGCTATCAGTTGGTACTTAACCACGAAGATGCCGTGGCCAGCGAAGAAGAAATATTATCGCGCTATAGAATTCCCGCGGCACATTCGGCAGGGCTTTTTAGGGAATAAAGGTTAGGATTCTGTGACCACCTATCTTGGCATCATCATCGGTGCTGCACTGGTAAACAATGTTTTTCTTGTGCAGCTACTCGGTGTCTCTTCACTTTTTCTCTCCAGTAACAAGCTCCAAAATGCTCTCGAATTAGCACTACTAAATTTTGTCGTGCTATTTCTGGCAGCATCAATAAATCTAGCAATTTTTAGACTGATCTTGAACCCATTAGGCTTGGAGTTTTTGCGAATCATCTGTTTTGTGGCAGTTAGTTCCACTCTAACGATATTGATTCTTGAATCCTTAAAAAAGAAATTCCCTCTCTCTCTGCGCAGACAAAGGCTGGCGTTTTACTTGACCAGCGGCAACAGTGCAATTCTTGGCGTTTCAATAATAAACGCCGATAGCGTTTTAAGCCTGACTCACGGAGTCGCTTATAACTTTGGAGCGGCACTTGGTTTTGCTTTAATGATTATTAGCTTCGCCGCTCTAAGACTGCGCCTGGACACGGCGGACATACCGACACCCTTTCGAGGCGCTGCCATCCAACTAATCAGCGCTGGCATAGTTTCAATGTGCCTACTTGGGTTCGCCGGGCTGGTTTGACATGTTGCCTCTGGTTGGAACAATTTATTTTCAATCTCTAATGGCCCTGATAGCTGTTCTGCTAATAATGCGTGTGATCTATTTGATGCGGCAATTCTGGCTACAGTCGCTAAGCAGACAGCACTCGATAGTTGATCAAATTAACGCTCTCTTACCCCAAACCCAGTGTGGGAGGTGTGGACATCTTGGTTGCAGACCCTATGCAAAAGCCATCTCACTGGGAGAACGCATAAATAAATGCCCTCCTGGCGGAGACGAAACCATAACCAATCTTTCCCTACTTCTTAATGAGCACCGCCACTCTCTCGACCCGGCTCATGGCGAGGTGCTTCAACGCGCCGTAGTGGTAATACGCGAGGACGAGTGCATCGGTTGTACCAAGTGTATTCAGGCTTGCCCGGTTGACGCCATCCTTGGCGGCCCCAAGTTAATGCACACAGTTATCGAAAGCGAATGCACTGCTTGCGACTTGTGTATCGAACCCTGCCCTGTCGATTGCATAGATTTGATTCAACTTGGTGAACCTGAACTCCTGTGGCGAGCACCGGAAGCAGGCAAAACAACTCTCATAGGTAGCAATCTATGAGACTGTTTCGAAATATGTTTGCTAACAGCAAACTTAGAAAAATGGCTGGCGTACAAAGTATCGCCCATTCGACTCCCGGCGGTATTACTCCCCATCTGCACAAGAGCCGTTCATTGCGCTCGAAAATCATGGCAATACCGATTCCACCTCACTTGCTTATCCCGCTTCAGCAACAACAGGGAACAGCCTCTGCAGCTTGTGTAAAAGCAGGAGATCGAGTCTTAAAGTATCAAAAGATTGCTGATGCCACAGACAGTACTTCGCTAGACATCTATGCCCCCAGCTCTGGCGTTGTTAGCATGATTCAAAACCACACCACTATTAATCCTGCTGAAAAAGAACAACTCTGCATATTCATTGATACTGACGGTAAAGACGAGGAACTAGCTGAAATAGATGCTATCGAATGGCAGACTCTCACTCGGGAAGAACTGCTTCCCGTCATCCGCAACGCAGGAATTTGTGGCATGGGCGGAGCAGGCTTTCCACTGCCCAAGAAAATGGAAACGAGCAGCAATAGAGAAATTCATACCCTTATTGTAAACGCAGCAGAATGTGAGCCATTCATTACTGCCGATCAAGCACTGATACGGGAGCGCTCCGAGGCGGTAATTCAGGGTGCGGAAATTTTGCAGTATGCAATCAATGCCAAGCACTGTGTTATTGCCATCGAGCGAAGTAAAGGTGATGCCATAGCGGCATTATCAAAATCTATTAGTCATAGCTCGGTTGAAATAGTGATACTGGATGATAAATATCCAGCAGGCGGAGAACGGCAAGTTATTCAGGCAGTAAGCGGGAAGGAGCTACAGGCAAACAAGCTGCCTGCAGATGCTGGAATTCATTTACAAAACGTTGGCTCAGTATATGCTGTTTATAGAGCCGTCGCTGAGAGCAAGCCTTGCATTAGCCGAATAACAACTTTGACAGGCGAGGCGCTTCAAACACCAAAAAACTTCGAGGCTCTTATTGGGACACCTGTCTCCTTTCTATTTGATCTTTGCGGTATTGATAAGAAAAATCATGCAAAAACTGTGGTTGGCGGTTCGCTAATGGGTATTGAGTTAATGGATACGTCGGCACCAGTGATGCAGAGTAGCAATTGCCTTATTGCGGGTTCTCTAGCCGAATTTCCCGACACCATACCTGAGCAGCCCTGTATTCGATGCGGATTCTGTGCCGAAGCCTGCCCTGCCGGATTATTGCCACAGCAGTTGCTCTCTTATAGCCGCAGTGAGGATGCTCAGCAACTAGAAGACCATGGCTTGTTCGATTGTATTGAATGCGGCGCATGCTCCTATGTATGTCCCAGTAAAATTCCATTGGTGCAGTACTACCGTAATAGCAAGGAGCAGCTAGCATTGTCGCAAGAGGTTTTTGACACGAGCAAAGGCTGGCAGGCTCGATTCCAGGATCATCAATACCGGATCAAAAAATTAAAGGATGAGGCCGAGCCCCGGACAGCAATAAAGCCTGCGAATATTCCGTCAGCGGAAGAAAAGCCACAGGGTACGTTTTCCAAGGACCAGGCAATATTAGATGTCGCCGCTGCGGTATCCAGGGTTAAAGCACGCCGGAAAAATGTAATTGCCTCTAGTGAGAGCCCTGCTAAGCCAATCCAGGCTGACGGAGAGGCAGAGACATGATTAATAGTTCTCCATTTCAGCACAGAGAACAATCCATCGGCGACATAATGTCTTTGGTGATAATGGCTTGTATTCCGGGCATCTGCATGTCGACCTGGTTCTTTGGTTACGGACTGATTATTAATATTGTTCTTGCCGCCTGCTGCGCACTGGCATTTGAAGCCGCCGCTCTTTTGCTAAGAAGCCGAAGTCTGATGCAGTTGAAAGATAATAGCGCTCTGTTAACTGCGGTTCTTTTTGCTATTGCTATACCGCCCGGTTCTCCCTGGTGGCTGGTAGTTACTGGGATCTTCGTTGCAATTGTATTGGTAAAACATCTTTATGGCGGGCTAGGACAAAACCCTTTTAACCCTGCAATGACCGCCTATGTGTTTCTACTCTTAGCTTTCCCCCTCGATATGACTTCATGGCATGTTCCAGTTCCTCTCGAAGGAGCTGTTGGTAGCACAGTTCTTAGCAATTCCCTGCCTAATCTCTCCGGGTTCGACAATGCTATAGCGTCGTCTTCAATGTCATCCCTTGGCTGGCAGAGCTTAAAACTCAGCCTGCTCGCTACCCTGCCATTTCTTTCGGCTTTTTATGAAAACCCCGAAACAGCGGTAGAGCTTATAGATGGAATGGCCATGGCTACTCCTCTGATCGAGTACAAAATGGCGGGTAAGAGCGCACTTTTAGCCAGTTGGGACTCAGGGCTGAACATATTCTCCAGACAATCTGAGACGGCATGGGAGATGGCGAACATCAGCTACCTTGTCGCGGGCCTTTACCTTCTATACAAGGGAATTATTAGCTGGCATATCCCCTTGAGCATTGTCGTCACGGTTCTGATTATTTCTTCCCTGTTTTATGCTCCCGGCAGCAGCTCGGTCTTTGGAACTCCCTATTTACATCTATTCGGCAGCGCTACCATGATTGGCGCTTTCTTTATCGCCACCGATCCTGTTAGTGCCGCTACCAGCAAATCAGGGAAAATTATTTATGGCATTCTCATCGGCTGCGCTATTTACAGCATAAGAGTGTGGGGAAGCTATCTGGACTCCATCGCTCTGGCTGTATTGTTTGGAAACTTTTTCGCTCCCTTATTAGACCACTACTGCCGACCCAGAATTTACGGACACAAAAAACATACGAGCGATGGCCTCGGTTTCAGGAAAAAGACCTTGCCTTTGCTTGGTAAATTGAGAGTTGAAAAATCGAAAGCTGAAGAGATCGAGTCATGAGCACCGAATATCACAGAGAGCATTCCTTTGGCATTTTGAAAGAGAATCCAGTGCTGGTGCATCTACTGGGTTTAAGTCCGGTGCTCGCTATCTCAACTACACTGACAAATGGTATTGCTATGGCAATTGCCACGGTATTTGTAGTGGTTTGCTCAAGCCTCTGTGTTTCTCTTCTAAGGACCCAGATCAATTCAAGCTGGCGTTTCCTCTATTTCATGCTCATCATCGCCTGCTTCACCACAGCTGTAGATATTTTAATGCAGTGGACTCACTTTCCCATATATAGGGAGTTAGGAATCTATGTTCCACTAATATGTTGCAACTTCGCCATTCTTATAAATCTTGAAACTGTGGCGTATCACAATGACTGGAAAAACAGCCTTGGCAAAGCTGGCCGTCTTTCCGCCGGGTACTGCCTTGCCTTGATTTTACTTTCCTCAAGCCGTGAGTTGCTTGCTAATGGCACGCTTCTCGAGCATTGGGAATTGTTACTCCCGGGAGCATCAGATAGCGCTGCTGTAAGTGAGACTGAAGCTCTTAATAATTTATTCAGCTTTGTCGCCTACCAACCTGCAGCTCTGATACTGCTTGGGTTTCTAGTTGCAGCCTGGAATTCATTGAATACACAACTAATGTCCAGTAAACCCGCGGCCAAGCAATCTGTTATTCCCGCCAAAAGAGAGCGTGTGACCGGAAAAGTGGGCGCAAAAACATGAACAAAGAGAAGAGAACAGAGATTTTTATTCGCCTGAGAAATGAAAACCCAGAGCCGAAGACTGAACTGAAATATAACAGCACTTTCGAACTTTTAATCTCTGTCATTCTCTCGGCCCAGGCAACCGATGTCAGCGTCAATAAGGCTACTGAGAAGCTCTACAAAGTTGCAAACACCCCTGAGGCAATTCACGCACTTGGGGTTGAAGGCTTGAAGGAATATATAAAGACTATTGGGCTATTCAACACCAAGGCAAGCAATGTCATCAAGACTTGCGATGCTCTGGCAAATAAACATGGGTCGGTAGTTCCGAATAATCGCGAAGAACTGGAAGCCTTACCTGGCGTTGGCAGAAAGACAGCCAACGTAGTTCTGAATACGGCATTTCGACAAATCGCCATGGCAGTTGATACACATATTTTCCGCATATCGAACCGAACAGGAATAGCGCCAGGCAAGAACGTGCTGGAGGTAGAGAAGCGACTAATTAAATTGGTACCCGAGGAGTTTTTACTAGACGCACATCATTGGCTGATACTTCATGGTCGCTATGTCTGTCTAGCGAGAAAACCGCGATGTTCAGCATGTGTTATTGAAGACTTGTGTGAATTTAAGAAGAAGACTTCAGATTGAAATCTTCCTCTTATTTTCCGCATTGAATTATTTGCGGCCTTTTTGAGCAGCAATGCGCAAGCGAAGAGCATTCAACTTAATAAAGCCTTCGGCGTCTGCCTGATCATAGGCTCCAGCATCATCTTCAAAGGTCGCGATGTCTTCATCGAACAGTGAATTATCAGACTCACGCCCTACGACAATCACATTGCCCTTGTACAACTTCAATCGAACCTTGCCATTCACAAAGCGTTGAGATTCGTCTATTAGGGTTTGCAGAGCCAGACGTTCCGGGGCAAACCAATAACCGTTATATACCAGTGACGCGTAACGAGGCATTAAGTCATCCTTAAGATGAGCCAGTTCTCTGTCCATAGTCAGGGATTCAATCGCTCGGTGCGCCTTGAGCATAACCGTGCCGCCTGGTGTCTCATAACAGCCTCTGGATTTCATGCCGACGTAGCGGTTCTCAACAATGTCAGCCCGACCGATACCATTGGCACCGGCTACTTTATTCAAATGAGTTAATACCTGTGCCGGAGTCATATCCTGGCCATCTATAGCGACGATATCTCCCAATTTGTAATCCAGCTCGATATAGGTCGCCTGGTCTGGCGCATTCTCCGGTGATACCGACCACAGCCACATTGCCTCTTCGGGCTCCGCTGCCGGGTCTTCGAGAATGTCCCCTTCGTACGATATGTGCAGTAAGTTTGCATCCATCGAGTAAGGAGATTTAGTGCCTATTTTCTTCTCAACAGAAATACCGCGCTCATCGCAGTAGCTCATTAGTTTTTCGCGAGAGTTCAGATCCCATTCTCTCCAAGGTGCAATTACCTTGATTCCCGGGCTCAGTGCATAGGCACCTAGCTCAAATCTCACCTGGTCATTTCCCTTTCCAGTGGCTCCGTGGGAAATAGCATCTGCCCCAGTCTCATGAGCAATTTCAACCAGACGTTTGGCTATTAAGGGTCTAGCGATGGAAGTGCCCAGAAGATATTCACCTTCATAGATGGCATTTGCACGAAACATGGGAAATACATAGTCACGAACAAATTCTTCCTGCAGGTTTTCAATATAAATTTCCTTGATGCCCATGGCCTCAGCCTTGGCGCGAGCGGGCTCAACCTCTTCCCCCTGACCAACATCGGCAGTAAAAGTGACGACCTCACAAGCGTAGGTTTCCTCAAGCCACCTGGCGATAACCGAGGTATCAAGACCTCCAGAATAGGCTAATACAACTTTTTTAATCTCTGACATACCAGAGCTCCTCACTTTCCAATTTACGGCGGTGAATTAGTACACCCCCGGTAAATAAATTCTGTAAATAACAATAAACAGGACAATAAGCAGACTATTCCATGAGTGGATATGAGCCTGCTAAAACGGAGGCGCATTCTACCACCATAAGCCTTTAAGAGCTAAATCAAAGTATTAATCATGGCGTTTATGGGCTGTCGGGGAAGTGATTAGGCTTAAATAGGAAGCCATTGACGTTAAAGAAGCCAATTGAGTGAATCGCCAATTCAGCTGGAAGATCAAATCCGCTACAATACGCGCACTATTACACCCTTAAGGTTTTGAGATTGCACACTCTAAGAATAACCCAGCCAGACGACTGGCACCTCCACTTACGTGATGGCGATGCACTAGATACCACAGTGCCTCACACCGCTCGGCATTTCGGCCGCGCCATCGTCATGCCAAACCTTAAGCCGCCTATCGCAAATGTAGAGATGGCACTGGACTACCGCCAGAGAATACTTGAAGTGGTTCCTGAAGGTATGCCGTTTTCACCGCTGATGACTCTCTACCTTACTGACAAGCTTTCTGTTTCAGAGATAGCGAAGGCTCAGGAAAATGAGTTCATCCATGCCATTAAATACTATCCAGCTGGCGCAACCACTAATTCGGAAAATGGCGTTACAGATATAAATGCAGTCATGCCAGTACTGGAAGAAATGGCACGACTGGGACTACCCCTGCTGATTCATGGAGAAGTAACAGATGCTGATATCGATATATTCGACAGGGAAGAAAAGTTCATCGACACCATTCTTTCTCCTCTACTGGATCGCATTCCTGAACTAAAAATAGTTCTGGAGCACATCACCACTTCACAGGCTGTTCAATTTGTTAGTGAACAAAACACAAATATCGCTGCAACAATTACTCCCCATCACTTACTGTATAACAGGAATGATTTGTTAGCAGGAGGGGTCAGACCACACTTTTACTGTCTGCCAATTCTGAAAAGAGACATTCATCAAAAAGCACTTGGCGATGCTGCTATTTCAGGCAATTCAAGATTTTTCCTCGGCACTGACTCCGCTCCCCATGCTCGCCACACGAAAGAAACAGATTGCGGCTGCGCCGGCATCTATTCTGCTGCCGGAGCCATCGAGCTATATACAGAATTTTTTGATCAACAAAATGCCCTGGATAAACTGGAAGGCTTCGCCAGCCACTTCGGAGCAGATTTTTATGGTTTACCGCGCAACACTGCAGAATTAGTTTTAGAAAAGAAAGCATGGAGCATGCCGCAGGAGTTTCGTTTCGGTGACTACACGGTTGTACCTATGCGGGCTGGAGAAGAAGTTGAATGGTCGGTAACCGAGGTCACCCCATGACGGACGCTGATATGGACATGGAAGAAGAAAATATTAACGCGATGGTAAATAGATTCCGAGGCTATTTGCCCGTTGTAGTGGACATCGAAACCGGCGGCTTTAATTCAGCAACTGATGCAGTACTTGAAATTTCCGCCGTAATTCTCGCAATGGATGACGGCGGAACCATTGAGATCGAGCAAACATTTTTTCATCGAGTCATTCCATTCGAAGGCGCAAACATTGAAGAAGCTGCCCTCAAATTTACTGGCATAGATCCATTCCACCCATTACGCATTGCCCGAGCAGAGAAAGATGTTTTCTCAACAATGTTTAACATGATACGGGAAGCCCTGAAGAGCAATGGCTGCAAGAGGGCTATACTGGTAGGGCACAATGCTCATTTCGATCACGGCTTTGTAAATGCCGCCAGCGAAAGACACAATCTAAAGAGAAACCCCTTTCACCCGTTTTCGAGTTTCGACACCGCCAGCCTCAGCGGCCTGGTTTATGGCCAGACTGTCTTAGCGAGAGCGTGCGAAGTTGCAGGAATTGAGTTTGACGATAAGGAAGCGCATTCGGCACGTTACGATGCTGAAAAAACCGCTGAACTATTTTGTTCCATCGTCAATAAATGGAAGGATCTGGGAGGCTGGCCTCCCAGAAGTAATTAGCAAGCAATTACTCTTCAGTTTCCACCGCATCGACTAATGTCTGCAGCTCACCTTTCTCATGCAGTTCTGTAACGATGTCGCAGCCACCTATTAGTTCACCATTAATAAATAATTGCGGGAAAGTGGGCCAGTTAGAAACCTGGGGCAGTGTGGATCTAATTTCTGGGTTGCTGAGAATGTCCACATAGGCGAAGCGTTTACCACAAGCCATCAGAACTTGCGTAGTCTGCGCAGAGAAACCACACTGAGGCTGCTCAGGATTGCCCTTCATGTATAGCAGGATGCTATTGGAATCAATTTGCTCTTGGATGGTTTCTTCAATGCTCATGTTATTGCCTCAGTAAATAATATTAAACGCCGCTAATCTCAAGCGTGGCAAGTTTATAACGACAAGGGACTCTCTGTCAGCAAAATACCGAAGCAAATACCTTAAGACCCTGCGTTTGCTGGGGTCTCTTCACCCCAGCCACCACCTCCCGGTGTAGCCAGCAAAAGCCGGTCACCAGGATTCACTTTAAAACTGCATTTGGCTGAAAGCGGCTCTCCATTAAGAAAGTTCACTCCTTGCTTGGCATCTTGCCCACCGTGAAGCCCCCAAGGTGAATTGCTTCGCCTTTCACTGAGGATGCTGACTTGTGCCGATTCCAAAAACTCATATTCCCGCTGCAATCCATTGCCACCGCGATACAAACCTTGACCCCCACTCTGCTTTCGAATTGAGTAATTTCGAACTCGCAGAGGGTAATGCATTTCCAAACTTTCTACCGGAGTATTCAATGTATTCGTCATATGACTGTGACATGCATCCAGGCCAGAAGCTTTCGGACTGGCCCCAATACCTCCAGCCAAGGTTTCATAATAATCCCAACGAGTTCCTCTTTGCTCATCGATATTTCCCATCGCCACATTATTCATTGTGCCCTGACTGGCTGCAGGAATTCTCTCCGGCATTGCCTTGGCGAGGGCGCCAAATACCAGATCCACCAGACGCATTGATGTCTCTACATTCCCGGCGGCTACTGCGGCCGGTCTTCTGGCATTCACTATCGACCCAGAACGAGTCTTCAGTTTAAAGCGTCCAAATAACCCTGCGCAGGCTGGAGCTTCCGCCGGCATTAAACAACGAAAGCAATAGAAGACAGCAGCAGCCGCTACCGACTCGGGGCAGTTCATATTGCCTGCCACCTGCTCAGAACATCCCTCGAAATCGAGAACAAGTTCTTCCGCCGATACCTCAATCGCTACTGTAAGCTTTATCTGCGTTGTTCCCTGCCCATCATCATCGAGAAAATCTGTGAACTTATAGCTCCCCGGTTTGATCCCGGCAATCACAGCAGCGGCTATACGATCACCATAGTTGTTAAGCTCTTTCAGACCAGAGTGGTACTGCTCTTCTCCCATTCTGAAAATCAAACTCTGCAAACGTTGCACCCCAAGCTGATTGGCCCCAGCCTGCGCGGCAAAATCTCCTGTCAGTTCCTTAGTTTCCAAGCTCAGCAATGTCTGAGCTTGTTGTTGAATCTCGCCATTTCGAATTAGCAGAGTTGGCGGAATCAACAGCCCTTCCTCATCGATGCTGGATGAAACAGGCATGGAACCAGGACTGTCACAATCTATATCAGCATGATGAGCTCGATTCACCACGAAGCCTTGGATACTATTTCCATCTAGGTCAAAAACCGCAGATACCAGAGTCACATCCGGTAAGTGAGTGCCTCCCAAGTAGGGGTCATTCAGAATCAGGGTGTCTCCCATTTGCCACTGTAAAGCCCCGATTATTGATTTCATGGCAAATGCCATACTGCCAAGATGCACAGGAATATGAGCTGCCTGTGCAAACAACTCACCATCAGCGCTGAACAGCGCACAGGAGAAATCCAACCTGTCCTTGATGTTTGGGGAAAACGCTGTTCTTCTCAGTACCAGGCCCATTTCATCGCAAATGCCTGAAACCCGGCTGGAGAACAGTTTTAATTCGATCGCATTCATTTCTACTACTTTCCTAGTGTTACCAGTTCTGGATTGAACAATTGCCCAGTTACCCAGATACCGCTAAAATACCATCATTCAACAGGTAGCGAGAGCTACCTTTTTTATTTTTTGAAGGCTGATAATTCCAGAGACTAGTACCATGGCTGTTAAGCATTTTCTTACACTTCAGGACCTTAGCATCGATGAGCTTCGGGCCGTAATCGACCGAGCCATCGAGGTGAAGAACGAGCCTACACTCGCTGAGGATCAGAGCAAGAAGACTCTGGCGCTTATTTTCGACAAAGCATCCACCAGAACGAGGGTTGCTTTTGAAGTCGCTATGACTCAGATGGGTGGATCATCCATCTTTCTCAGTAATGCAGACTCTCAATTAGGACGGGGTGAACCGGTTGAAGACAGCGCCAGGGTACTTTCCCGAATGGTTGATTGTGTCGCCATCCGAACATTTGATCATGGAAAATTGCAGCGCTTTGCTGAGTATTCATCAATTCCCGTGATCAACGCACTCACTGATGACTATCACCCTTGCCAGCTACTGGCAGATATCCAGACTTACACCGAGCACCGAGGCAATATCAGCGGCAAGACCGTCACCTGGATTGGAGATGGCAATAATATGTGCAACTCCTATATCAATGCGGCAAGTCAGTTTGATTTTGAACTGAAGGTCGCGTGTCCAGACGGCTTTGAACCCAATGCTGACTTACTGAAGACTCACAGCAATAGAGTCGCCCTGTTCAGAGATCCCGCCGAAGCAGCTCGAGAAGCGGACCTGGTAGTAACCGATGTCTGGGCATCCATGGGTCAGGAGAGCGAAGAATCGGAACGTATAAACAGCTTTGAAGGCTATCAGGTGAATGCAGAAATCATGGCTGAGGCCAAATCATCAGCTTTGTTTATGCATTGTCTACCCGCTCACCGCGGAGAAGAAGTCAGCGCCGAGGTACTCGATGCCAAAGACTCAGTAGTATGGGACGAGGCAGAAAACAGGATGCATTCCCAGAAGGCACTACTTGAATATCTGCTCAAATTTTAGTCAAAAACCAAAAAAGGCCTACCACTATATGTAGTGGTAGGCCTTTTTGGGTAAATCTTCGTAAATAAAGACCTAAAACCGTCAAAAAACCATCCAATTCCGACTAGTTTTCGACGCTTCTTATTGGAATTTCAACCGTCCAGGTTTTTTCAATAACAACAACAGATTATCCACAATTTGTTAACAATAAACCCACAGAGAAATCCCTTGCATTAACACCCCAAGCGCATTATCTTGTGTTGTCGATTTATAGCTTGTCTATATATTGTATAAGTTAAGCGTAATTCAAGGGCTCACTTCTCTCTGAGAAATAATAAAAATTATTGAATTATCGGGCAGTTAGGATGATTGCCCAAGCCAATAATAAGAAAAGCACTTGATTTTTGATGGGTATAATTGCTCATAAAAAGGGGTTGTTTTTAGGGAATGTCACTATTCCTGAAAAAAGTCATAAAAACAATTAAAGTCCTGCCGCAAAAACACAATATATAGTATATGGCCTAAATGCTATCTGGCAGCCGTAAGAGCTCTGCTGGGGATTAATATCCCTGCTGAATTCGCCAGAAAGGGTTTCTCTTGTTGTGATTATTTATCGTAACAGTCGGATTCTTAAGCAAAAAAGCTTGAATGAAAACAAGAACAAAAAAAAAGCTAGATCAAAAAAAACAAGACCAAACGAAACAACCGAATTAACAGTAGTAAGAATTTTTTATCGGAGCGCTCAATGCAGACTGATGTTCAAACACCAAGTGACACCTCCCCCACAGCAAATATTTCCCAGGACGCAGCAACCGTAGCTGCCACAGCTCCGGGCCAATTAAGAGTAATCAAACGAAATGGCGCAGTAGTTAACTACGACGAATCGAAGATTTCTGTCGCAATAACCAAGGCCTACCTTGCCGTTGAAGGCGGCAATGCCGCTGCATCCACTCGAATTCATGAATCTGTAGCCCAGTTGGCGGTGCAGATCTCTGAAATTTTCCGCCGGCGCATGCCATCGGGCGGCACTATTCACATCGAAGATATTCAGGACCAGGTTGAACTGGCCCTTATGCGCTCCGGTGAGCACAAAATTGCCAGAAGCTATGTTATCTATCGTGCAGAGCACGAGCGCATAAGACAGCAGAAACTGGATACCGAAAGATCCGAACAGCCTACTATTGACGTTATCCTGGATACCGGTGAGCAAGGTCCACTTGATACTCAGCGCCTTCGCACAGTCATCGATGAAGCCTGCGAAGGCTTGGAAGATGTCTCACCCGAAGCAATCTATAACGAAACATTAAAAAACCTGTACCCCGGCGTGAAAATGGACGATGTCAGAACCTCACTGGTGATGACCGCGCGCACAATGGTTGAGCAAGACCCTAATTACTCCTTCGTAACTGCACGCCTGCTAATGGATACGATTCGCTCTGAAGCTCTTGGCTTTCTAGGCATTACTGAGGCAGCTACGCAATCCGAAATGCACTATCGCTATGCCGCGACTCTGAAGCCCTATATAGAAAAAGGCGTTGAGTTGGAATTACTCTCCCCCCATCTTCTCGAGTTCGACTTAAATGTCCTGGGCGAGGCGCTTAAAGCAGATCGCGATATGCAATTCACCTATCTCGGATTGCAGACTCTATACGACAGGTACTTCATTCACAGCGAAAACATTCGCTTCGAACTTCCTCAAGTATTTTTCATGCGCGTCGCCATGGGCCTGGCTTCCAATGAAGAAAACAGAGAAGAACGGGCAATTGAATTTTACAATCTGATTTCCAGCTTCGACTACATGACATCGACGCCGCAGCTGTTTAATTCAGGTACGCTGCGACCGCAGCTGTCTTCCTGTTTCCTTACAACTGTTCCTGATGACTTGCACGGCATCTACACAGCAATTCGTGATAACGCCATGTTATCCAAATGGGCTGGCGGCTTAGGCAATGACTGGACTCCTGTTCGAGCCCTTGGCGCCCACATTAAAGGCACTAACGGGAAATCACAGGGTGTCGTTCCATTTTTGAAAGTAGTAAATGACACTGCGGTAGCGGTAAATCAAGGCGGCAAACGAAAAGGTGCCGTGTGTTCCTATTTAGAAACCTGGCACATGGACATCGAAGAGTTTCTGGAACTGCGCAAGAACACCGGAGACGAAAGGCGCCGTGCTCATGACATGAATACAGCAAACTGGATTCCTGATTTGTTTATGAAGCGGGTATTCCAGGAGAAAGATTGGACTCTGTTCTCTCCGAACAATGTTCCTGATCTTCACGACCTCCATGGCAAGGCATTTGAAACTGCCTACGAAAATTATGAACGCCTGGCTCAAGCCGGTGAGGTCGAAGTTTACAAGACAGTAAAAGCTGCTGACCTGTGGCGCAAGATGATTTCCATGCTATTCGAAACTGGACATCCGTGGATAACATTCAAGGATTCTTGCAACGTACGCTCACCGCAGCAGCACGTTGGTGCTATCCACTCTTCCAACCTTTGTACTGAGATTACTCTTAATACCAGCAAGGATGAGATAGCTGTTTGCAACCTCGGTTCTGTCAATCTGGTCAATCACGTTGACGAAAATGGCCTGAATCAGGAGAAGCTGAAGAAAACTATTTCAACTGCAGTACGCATGTTGGATAACGTTATCGATATCAACTACTACTCCGTTCCTCAGGCAGAGAAATCCAACCTTAAACACCGTCCTATCGGCATGGGAGTGATGGGATTCCAGGATGCTCTATATGCACAACGCATTCCTTATGCATCCGACCAGGCAGTAGAATTCGCCGACATATCAATGGAAGTAATTAGCTACCATGCGATCAAGGCGTCCACTGATTTAGCTGAAGAGCGCGGTCGTTATGGCTCTTATGAAGGCTCACTCTGGGATCAGGGTATTCTGCCAATCGACTCTCTGAAAATGCTTCAGGATGAGCGCGGTGAGGAGTTCTTGCAGGCTAACATGGAACAGCGATTGGATTGGGATAGCCTGCGCACTAGAATCAAAGAAACCGGAATGAGAAATTCCAATGTGCTGGCGATTGCACCTACTGCGACCATTGCCAATATCAGCGGTGTATCTCAGTCCATCGAGCCTACATATCAAAACCTTTATGTGAAATCGAATCTCTCCGGTGAATTTACCGTTGTGAACCCTTTCCTTGTCAGAGATCTTAAATTAGCCAATCTCTGGGACAGCGTAATGGTCAATGATCTTAAATATTACGAAGGAAGCGTTCAGAAGATTGATCGTGTTCCAGACAATATTAAGCAAATCTATGCCACAGCTTTTGAAGTTGAACCAAGATGGTTGGTGGATGCGGCAAGTCGTCGTCAGAAATGGATCGATCAAGCCCAGTCATTGAACTTGTATGTTGCAGGTGCCAGCGGTAAGAAGCTGGACGTAACTTACCGAATGGCATGGCTACGAGGTCTTAAGACTACCTATTATTTACGTGCTTTAGCGGCAACCACAACCGAGAAATCAACTGTAGCAGACAATAGCTTGAACAAGGTGTCGTCTGAAGTGGCCGCAGTACCAATGGCCTGCTCTATAGATGATCCAGATTGTGAAGCCTGCCAATAAGGCCTGATTAGCAAACTATAAAAAACGTAGTGATTATCGTGAAACCTATGTAAATAAACATAAGTCACGAAATCAAAATCATTAAAACAGAAACAAAAGAAGTAGAGGTACACAATGCTGTCATGGGATGAATTCGATCAGGAGGAGAGCCCCGCTCCCGCCTTGAAGTCTGCAGAGGCAAGCCCGGCTCAAGAAACTCCTGCTCAACTGGATTTAGCGGAGCAGGCTCCGATTGAGACTCCGAGCAGTGTGGCCAATTCTACTGCTCAACAGGCTGCAAATTATAAGTCCACTCTGGGATCGATGGATGAGAAGCAGAATGCTACGGCGCTGCAAAAGGCAATCGAAGGTCTTGAGGATCTTGATGTTGCCGAAGGCATGGAAGAGCTAGAAGGCACCGCCAATCGAGTTGCAGTAGACGACAAGCAAATGATTAATTGTCGCGCTGACCTTAATCAACTTGTTCCGTTCAAATACGACTGGGCCTGGCAAAAATACCTTGATGGCTGTGCCAACCATTGGATGCCACAAGAAATTAATATGAATGCTGACATTGCCCTGTGGAAAAATCCCGAAGGGCTAACGGATGACGAAAGACTTATTGTTAAGCGAAATCTCGGCTTCTTTTCTACCGCCGACTCTCTAGTAGCTAACAATCTTGTGCTGGCTGTCTACCGCTTGATAACCAACCCGGAATGTCGTCAATATATTCTTCGCCAGGCTTTTGAAGAAGCAATTCATACTCACGCCTATCAATACTGTATCGAATCACTCTCCATGGATGAAGGAGAGATATTCAATATGTACCATGAGGTTCCATCTGTCGCCAAAAAGGCTTCCTGGGGACTTAAGTACACTAAAGAATTGAGCGATCCTAAATTCGATACCGGCACCACTGAGAATGATCAGGCTCTATTGAAAAACCTGATTGCATTCTATTGCTGCCTGGAAGGTATTTTCTTCTATTGCGGCTTTACACAGATACTGTCTATGGGTCGTCGTAACAAGATGACTGGCACTTCTGAGCAATTCCAATACATTTTGCGCGATGAATCCATGCACCTGAATTTCGGCATCGACATGATCAATCAGATCAAGTTGGAAAATCCACAATTGTGGACCGACGAGATGAAAGAACAGGCAACCGAGATGATTCTTCAGGCAACTCAACTAGAAATCGAATATGCCAGAGACACGATGCCACGTGGCGTACTCGGCATGAATGCGGCGATGATGGAGGAATATCTACAGTTCATTGCCAATCGCAGACTGGTTCAGATAGGTCTGGCCGAGCAATTTCAGGGAGTACAAAACCCGTTCCCATGGATGTCTGAAATCATGGATCTTCGAAAGGAAAAGAATTTCTTCGAAACTCGGGTAATTGAATATCAAACAGGTGGCGCACTTACCTGGGATTAAGTCAGAAACTCTAGGAAAACGGATTGACATGATAGAAACGGAGCTTATTGATGAGTAATGAGAAATTCGATAAAGACGAACCAGAAAAAACCTTGGTGACTCTTGACCAACTGAGCCAAACTATTGAGGTAATGACTTCAGTAGTCAATCGGCTGCGTCGCCATCTCAGCGATCAAATTAAAGCTCAGATTGAAGCACAGGAAGCACTTGAAAACGCCACCGAAGAAGTCGAAGCCCAAAAAGCAGAGACTAGCTCTTCTAAAAGTAAACGGGAAAGCTTTGTTATAGAAATCAGCCAGGAAGAAGCAGACATTCAAGGTAGTAACGGCAAAACCCTTCACTAATACAGCCAATGCCAACTCTCGTTATCGGCATCTCTCGAAACCTATGAATTCAGTTTATGAACTCAAATCATGCTCCCAAATACAGGCGCTATAGTCCTCGCAGCAGGGTTTAGTCGACGCTTTGGCGGAAACAAGCTGAACGCCAAGCTCAGCAATAACAAAACCGTTTTTCAGCAAACCATCGAACGACTGACAGAATCTGTACCTGAGGTAATCGTTGTCAGCCGAGCGGATATAGCGCCAATACTGCAGCCTTACCACAGCGATGTTCGAATATTTAGTGGCGCTGATCAGGGTATGGGCTCCACTCTCGCCTTTGCCATTCAGCAAATCCAAAATTGGGATGCTTGCTTGATCTGTCTTGCTGACATGCCATTTATAAACCCTGCAAGCTATCGAGCCATAGCCGATCTCATTGAACCAAATAGTATTGTCGTACCTTCTTATTCCGGACAAATAGGAAATCCTGTGGCATTCTCCAGTGAATATTTCCCAGAACTCAGTTGTTTACAAGGAGATTCTGGGGGAAGAACTCTAATGAAGAAGCACACCGAGAATATTATTAAGCTCAATCTGGAGGATGCGGGTATACTTCAAGACATCGATACCGAAGATGACTTACAGCGATATCAAGCTGCTGATTAGTTTATGAGCTTATAAAGAACCCCGAGAACTTCCATGAAAAAAATAAAGAACGAGGCAGAACTGCTAAAAGAGGCACTCCGTGTTGGCGGCAGGTATTTTGAAGCCAGGGGAGCAGGAACATTTGAGGCAACCGATCATGTGGACTCAAAAATACGCGCCATCTACCTGCTACTGGTTAAAGATAATCTAATTCAACCTCTCGCCACTTCAGATGAAAATATTCAGAGTATGCGGCACAAACTCGCAATCTGGATATCCAAGAATCTTCCAGATGATCATCATCTACTGCAATAGTTTATCAAGCCCATGAAATTTATTTCGCAGTGTCTATTATTAAACAACTTTTTTTCGAAGTGCATGGGCAAAATTCAGCTAGCATTATTCCTATTCATCTGCTGCTCAAATGCTGCTGCCGATCTTTCTTCCGCCCTGCAGGCAATGGAAAGACCCGATAATCCACTTCTGCTAATAAGTACTGCTAGGGGTGAAATCTATGTAGAACTATTTCCCCTGGAAGCCCCTGACAATGTTGGGAATATCATTGCGCTGGCACAGGGTGAGGTCGAACTGGAAGACAATGACACTGGAGGGTCATTTGTAACGCGCTATTACAACGGCATGCGATTCCACCGAGTAATTCCGGGTGGCTTCATTCAAACCGGAAGCCTCGCCAAATTTTCCAGAAGCGTCACCCTCGATTCATTCGATGACGAAATTAATGCTGACTTTCTCGGGCTGGATCGTCAATTGGCTTTACTGCCCGATGGCACTATCAACCCGCTTTTGAATATCGCCAACAAATCCGAATTCGACAGAAAAATCCTGGAACCCCTTTATAGACAGCTTGGAATAGAGAACGAATCCGAGCTATTCCAAAGGCAGGATCAGGCTTTAACAGCACTGCAGGAAATGACCGTGAAGCAGGCCTATGAGAACCAAGGCTTTCAATATGATTCTAATCTTCCGGGACGAGGCATTAGCACGGGGATTATGGCTCTCGCCAACTCCGGGCCAGATGGAAACGGTCCCGAATTTTTCATTAGCCTGGAAGACGCTAACTGGTTAAACGGCAAGCACACTGTAGTAGGTAAAGTTGTCGATGGCATGGATGTTGTGATAACTATAGGTGAAACAGCGATTGATCCAGAGCAATACTCCAGTGCAAGCACACTGATATATTCTGTAAGAGTTGCTAATTAAGGAGGGACAACATGAGTAGAAAGGCTAAACCGGATCCCGCTAAAGGCACTTATGCGCTTTGCATCAGCATGGGCATGATACTCGGCTTAGGGCTTGGACCAATTTTAGGTGGCGTACTGGTGTCAGTCACCGCCGGCCTCATTTTAGGGACAGTCGCAGGCTATTTTTTCACCCACCTAAAACGCAAGAAGCACAAACACTAGCTACCCTCGATTCTAATCAATTTCCTGAAGAAATATTTCCCGCTTATAGGGAGGCATGGAATCAAGAATAGCCTTGCCATATCGCTTACTTACAATTCGCTCATCGAACAGAGTTATCTTGCCAGTGTCTTTTTCATTACGAAGTAGCCTGCCACTGGCCTGCACCAATTTAAACGCCGCATCCGGAACCGCCAATGTCATAAAGGGGTTCATGCCCTTCTGCTCAATCCATTCTGAGAGAGTCAACTCGATAGGGTCGTTAGGTACAGCAAAAGGGATTTTTGCAATCAGTACATGAGTACAATATTTCCCGGGCAAATCCACCCCTTCGGCAAAACTGGATAAGCCAAAAATAATACTGCCCTCACCCTTATCTATTCGCTGGCGGTGGTATTTCAATAACTGTGATTTTTGATAGTCATCCTGACAGAGAATCAATTCATACCACTCATTTGGCAACCTCTGCAAAACATCCTGCATCTGCCTGCGACTGGAAAATAGCATAAGTGCAGCACCGTTCTTATCGATAAGCTTGGGAATGGCTTTGACGATGAGTTCCGTATGGCGCTCACCATTAGAAGGTTCACAATTCATTCGGGGCACCACCAGGCTAGCCGAAGACGCATAATCAAAAGGACTGGCTATACTAAGGTAGTTGGTGTGCTCAGGCAGGCCTGCTCTCATTTTGAGCATATCGAACTGGCCGAGAGCGGACAGCGTTGCAGAAGTTAATACAGCACCTGCACAACTCTGCCATAGCCGTTCTTGCAGATTTTCAGCAGCTAACACCGGGCTTGAGGAAAGACTAATATCTGAATAGTTCTCATTGTCTGTCTTACTCAACCAGCGAGCTGAAGGTGCCTGTCCCTCCGGGTCATTTGCCGCAAAGCTAAGCCATAGCTCTTGTGCTCCTGCAGCTCTCTTGCATTGAGTGCCAATGAGAGGAAACCATTGTTCAGCCAGCTGTCTTCGAGCCACATCGCCACCGTCTTCCATATCGTCCTTGAGATCATCACTGATACTCTGCAAGCTAATACTTATACGGGCGAATTGATTTGCAAAATCTGCAGCCAGAAGTTGTAACTCTTCAGGGACCACTCCCATTTTGAAAGCATGCTGAATACGATTCTCATAGCTTTCCTGAATTTCCAGTGACTCCAGAATTTGCTCGAGAAGTATCCAGGCGTGGTCCAGCTGTTCCCTGGCAGAGGAACATAATAGGCTCAGTGATTTCTGCTGCGTTGCATCGATGAACTCATCTTTCTGCAGGCGTAAGCTAATAATTTCAAGGCGCTCGAGCCAGGTAATACTCGATTTAATTCTACTAAAAGTTGAGAAGTGATTATTACTTTTGAATGGCAGATGATGGGCTTCATCAAATATGTAGATGCACTTTTCAGGGTCGGGAAGGATAACACCGCCGCCCAAGGCAAGATCAGATAACACCAGGTCTTGATTGCTCACTATACAATCGGCATTTTCCAGAGAGTCTCGTGCCTGAAAGAAACAGCAGTTCCTGAAGTGACTGCATTTCGGACCCATGCATTGAGTATTGTCGACCGTAACGGGTTTCCAGTTCTGATCGGAGATAGGATCCTTCCAATCATCGCGATCACCTTTCCAGTTGCCTGCGCTCAATTCTTCCAGCATCTTCTTATAGAGTTTTTGATCTCCAGCTGCTGGGTCATCGAGCTCTTCTCCATACAAATCCATCATTGCCTGCATACTGTCGCTACCGCGAAGCAACATATCCAGTTTAGACAGACACAGATAACGCCCCCTCCCCTTAGCCAAACTAAAACTAAAGGAAAGGTTTGAGCCATCTAGAATTTCAGGAAGATCCTTGTTAACAACTTGTTCCTGCAAGGCGACAGTCGCAGTAGCTATTACTACTTTTAAATCAAGAGCCTGAGCCAAAGGTAGCACCGCAAGGACGTAGGCAAGTGTCTTGCCTGTACCAGTGCCTGCTTCGCAAACGCAAATGGGTGGCTCTTGCTCTTCATCTGAAGATAATACTGCCAGGGTCTTGGCGATCTCGGCGATCATCAAGCGCTGACCATATCTGGGGATTAGTTCTCGAGACTCCAGCATCTGGCTATAAGCAGTTTGAATACTGCTCTTAATTTCGTCTGCTAGCATGCTGTTTTCTTACTCTCTGCGCTCAAGATCCTGAGACTCATAAGTATAGCACCGGATAGCAGCTTTACCGGCAATCCTCAGTGCCATAGCTAATAAAAAACTGTCTCCTCTATTTCAACTTCTGGTAGACTGCTTAAACTTAAACAACACTACCTACAAAGCAGAAAAATCGGAGATTAAGCAGTACTGAATATCACGTCTGTTCAAGCCCCATGACTAATACTGAAACCAAACAAGATAAAGCAGAATCAGCTGGCAAAGGTGATTCAAGCAAGACCCCAGAGTCGAAAGCGCCTGGTAAAGACACCAAGCCTGTTGAAAAAGTGGCTGATGAAAAACCCAAGCCAAGCAAGAAAGCTCCCGTGAAAAAAGCCAAGCCCGTTGAAAGGTCGGCTGATGAAAAGCCCAAACCCGACGCCAAAGCTGCCGACAAAAAAACTAAGCCCAACAAAAAGGCTCCCGTGAAAGAAGCTAAACCGGCTGAGAAAGCAGCTGATAAAAAGCCCAAGCCCGACACCAAAACTGCTGACAAAAAGACCAAACCCAAGGGAAAGGCTCCCGCGAACGAAGCTAAACCAGTAGAGAAAGCAGCTGATGAAAAGCCCAAGTCAGCCGGCAAACCTACTGACAAAAAGCCCAAGCCAAGCGAAAAAACTCCCAACAAAGAAGCCAAGCCTGCTGCCAAACAAAACAAGAATGTGAAACTCGACGCCAAGGATTCTTTCAGCAAGCTAAAGAAAGAATTTCCTCATCTCAATTTTAAAAATACTCAACGAATTGAGAATTTTCACAAAGAGTTACTGGCCCTAGCTTCCGTTGGTGAAAAAATTGAGGAAACCCTCAAGCAAGAATTTGAGGAATTATCTAAGGCGATTTCTGAGAAAATTTCCAAAAACGACACTTATCAAAAAGAGCTATTGCTTAAAACTGAAGAGATAATCAAGAACTTGGAACAAGCCCTGGATTCAGGAAAATCTGAAGACGCGATTTCACTCTGGGACAAAGTCCAGGGAAATATTAGTAATACCAGCGGCAAGATAAAGAAAGATTTGCAATCCAAGATCGGCGCGCACAAGGCCAAGCTGGACGAATTCAAAGATTGGAAAACATTTGCCGCTACCGAGAAGAAAAAAGAGCTCACCGCACAAATGAAACTCCTTATCGAGTCCAAGATGCATGCATCGGATCGATCAAAGCAAATCAATAAGATGCACCTGGAATGGAAAAATCTCGGACACTCCAATTTAAATGAGTCTATGTGGAAGGAGTTTAAGAAGCTATCAGATCTAGCCTACGAACCCTGTAAGGAATTTTTTAAGAATCGTAAAGAGTTAATGGCTTCCAATTTAAAGAAGCGCCGCGAAATATGCGAATCATTAGAGAGTGCAATTGAGAATGCCACAGGGGGCACAGCTAGTCACGAAACTACTGAGACAGCTGGTAGCGAAGCTAATAGCGAGACCAAGGATGCAGCGGATAAGGAAGCTGAAAACACAGCAAAAACTCCTGCCAAAGAGAAATTAAATACATCTCAGCTAGGTAAGCTATTGAGCACATATGAAGCAGACTGGAAGAAATACGCTCCAGTAGAGCAATCCAAGATCAAGACGATTCAGAAGCGCTTCTATTCTGGAATCAACAAGATTAGGAAGCTCCGCAAGAAAGCCCATCAAACTAATGCCAAGTTGAAGAAACAGTGCGTAGCCGACGCACAGGCCCTCACCGAGCTGGAAGATATTAAGAACGCCATGACTGAGGCCAAAAAACTTCAGGAACAATGGAAAGGTATAGGCTCCACATCTTATCGCGAAGACGAGAAGTACTGGAAAGAATTCAGAGCAGCTTGCGATCAAATATTCAGCAAAAGACCACAGCATTCTCAGGCAAATAATAAGGAAGACAATGTTCAGGAGAAGGAATTCAACGGGGTCATAGCTGCGCTGGAGGCACTGTTTTCAAAATCTGAAAGTGAATTCAGGGATTCCAGAAATGAATTTCAGGAACTTTCACAGAAGTTCTCTAATTCATTTGACCATCAATTTAAGAAACGTAGAAAACGGCTTGTCGATCACTACAACTCCCTAAAAAGAAAAATTGAAATTCGGTATGCATCTCTCCCTGACAAGAAGCAGCAGGAATTAAAGGCAGCTTTAATGGAAAGATCTTTGTACCTCAATACACTTGAGGAATCTTTATTGTCCTGCAAAGATGAAAAGTGCTTTAAGGATGCTGTGGCTGCAATCGCTGCTACGGAGCAATCCAAATGGAACGAGCTGGCAACACCTTCTCAGGAAAAGTATCTGACTAGCCTTGATGCGAGATTCAAATCTCTGAGCAGTACCGATTCGCAAAAGAAATACCTGACCCTTGCTCTGGAGAACGAAGCCGAACAGAGAAACAACTGTATTATGACTGAGTTACAAGCCGAAATTGATTCTCCAGCCAGTGACCAAGCGCTGAGGATGCAAATACAGCTTCAATTGCTGCAGAAAGGATTTGGTCAAGCGAAACTGGCTTCAAAGGACGATCGCAAACAATTATTTGAAACGGAGATGAGCGCTATCTGCGTAGGACCTCTAACCGAGGTCGCTCGGAAAGAACTTGAAGAAAGAATGGTTTTAGCCATAAACAAACTTAGACAAAAAATAGCCTAGCTTATCCAGGCCTGGATTTATAAGAAAAGAGCTTTCAAGGGAAGGCTTTAAGAGCTATGGATATTACCCGCGACTTAGCACAGGGTTGGCATAATTGTACAGATAATGCTTGTGCAATTCCTGCGGCACCTCACTGAACCTATTAAGAAAAACCTTACTTGCATCTTGGCTAATATCGACACCCTCAAGGGCGCTGATGGCATTTTTCTTCTGCTCCTCGTCAAGGAGACCATTCTCCATTAGCAATTTCAGCGCAAGATAGTTCACATCACGAAGTTTATAATTCTGTAATATTTGCTGATCAATCTCACCGGCGATATGATCAGGATCATCTGAGCCTAGCTTTAACTCCTCACCGAAAGCAACGTGTACGTTTCCTTTAAAACCTATCATTCCTCTTACTATGCTATCGATATCACTCTTATCTGTCTTAACAAAACTCCCGGTGGATTCTACAGCATGAAGCTCCTCAGCTTTTGACACATCACAGGGATCAAATTCATAAGAGATTGAGACAGGAACAATATGCAATTTTGAAAGTGTCTCGGCAAGTGGCGCCTTTCTTTGGCTCATAGCTAGCATTTTTAGAAGAGTTGGATCAGTTTTATCTATGCCATCTTTTGCACGACCCTCTCGCTGTGCAATCCAGACATTGTGATTATCTTCAATACAATGATGAATGTATTCAGACAGTAAGGTGAGCGACTGAAGAAGCTCTCTACCCTTCTTCGACCGCATTACAATAAAGCTTTTATTCAATCTCATGAGGTCGGTAACAAAGGGTTTCTTCAGCAGATTATCACCTATGGCGATTCGAAGCGTCTCATGACCTGCGTGATAGAGCATGTAGTTTACAAAGGCAGGGTCCATCGCTATATCGCGATGATTGCTGATGAACATATAGCTTCGCCCCTCCTTCAAGTTCTCTATACCTGAGTGAGAAAGGCCGGTAGTTGTATCTTCGATCATCTTGTCCATGTAACCGGCAATCACGTCTTGCATGGATGCAACATCGTGAACATCTGTCAATTGGCTTTGGAGTTTTTTGCGGGCAAGCGCCTTGGTCAAGAATGGAACCAGGCTGCTTAATTTTGGAGAATAAAAACTGGCAATGCTATAAAGAAATTCCTGATCCGTAACTAGCTTATCCAATACGGGTCGAATTTCTTCATCGTGATAGGGTCTGATTTCTTTAAACCGGTCCATCTTTGCCTTTCGCTGCGGCGTCGCTAAAACTAAAAGTCAAAAAGTAGCGACAATAAATAACTTTAATAAATTCAATATGTTGCTGTCGACAAGCAGTCTGACAGTCCGTTGAATCTGAGGCAGGTGGATTCTAGCGCCTTTCCAGAACTATGTGTACTACTGAGTCAGCATAGCTCAGATGACTCATTCATCTCCTGTAACAGGAACAATTAGATTGCTTACGTATTCTTCCAGATCTTTGAAAACAGGCTTCTCTTCACCCGCTCTTTCTCGTGCTTCAGCAAAGGAATCTTCGTACCTCTGTCGGGCATCTATATTTGAGACTCTACCCAACCGGAATCGTTCCCAACGAGTCAATTCTTCTTCCGATAGGGTTTCCCTGAAGTTGCGCGCCCGGTATCTGAAATACATTTCCTGCAGACGTCTGTCTCTGAACGGCAAGTCAAGCCTCGCAAGATCTTCAATCTTTACGGACCTGATCATCGCCATCAAATCTTTATCATGGTCGGAAAAAAAACCTCCGTTATAGATCATAAAATCTGGGTCATCTTCGACTACAGAGGCTTCCTCGCTAAACACCTGAACAATTTTATTGAGTAAATCCTGGTCTTGCTGAATCACTAGCCAATGCTTCCGGCAGAGCTCTAAGTCAATTTCAAACTGTTTCGCTTGCTCATCCTCAAGTACTGACATTGAACTGAGTACAGGGCATTTATTTATGGCTATTGATGATAGTGCTATTCGTGTTTCCTGTTCAGCTAACTGATCTTTCGGAGTAAATATTCTGCGTCTTATCTCCTCAACAGATAAATCTTTCCATGACAATGGGTCCTGCCTCAGGTCATAAACAATAACACCATTTTGGTTAATTGGATGCTGGGTAATTGGCATTACCAAAGCGAGTCGACCAAATTCGGCGGGATACATCGTTGAAACATGAAGAACCGGTTTTCGACTCTGCACATTTAATTGTTTTTGCACTTCCCTCTTCGATCGTAAACCATAAACATAATCAAACAGTTTAGGCTGCTTGCTTTTAACCAGCTTGGCCATTTCGATAGTGGCTATCACGTCTGCCAAAGCGTCGTGGGCATCCTCATGTTCAATACCGTTTTCTACACTCAGTTGATCCAACTTGAAGCTATTACTGCCATCTTCTCTCTTAGGCCAGTTAATGCCTTCAGGTCGAGTGGCCGCACATAAGCGCATCATATCTATAATGTCCCAACGACTATTCCCGTTCTTCCATTCTCGCTCATAGGCATCGTAAAAATTTCGATAGAGTAGTTGGCGAGTCATTTCATCGTCAAATTGAATACTGTTATAACCAGCGACACATGTATTCGGCTTCGAGAATTCTTGCTCTATTTTTTTTGTAAACTCAGATTCCGACAAGCCATCTTGGAGTGCTTTCTGAGGGGAGATGCCTGTTATCAAACAGGCTACTGGGTCGGGAAGAAAATCATCAGCAGGCTTGCAGTACATCACCAAAGGCTCGCCGATTATGTTTAAGTCTTCATCGGTTCTAATTCCAGCAAACTGAGATGCCCTATCTCTTCGAGGGTTAGCTCCAAAGGTTTCGAAGTCGTACCAGTAAATTGAATTTTGCGACACAAGTAGTTCTCCAGAATGCGATATATCAGCAGTGCTTGCCTAAACAGGACAATACCTAGAATTTCTAACACGAGCCATGAAAATCTCCAACCCAAGACTGATCCTGCCTGCATCCTGGCTTTTCCATCTGTACTTTCCAGCTTATTTGGGGAAAAAATCGGCATTCACGCACTCCTATTACCCCCGCCTTTGTAGTAATATCCATTAAGCCAAATACAATAAAAATTATACATTTACAGGACTTATAGACTTTTCAATGGATTTTCGCGGCGCCCATATAATTAGCGTAAAGCAATTTGAAAGAAGCGATGTCGATGAGATATTTCGCGTCGCCGATGCCATGGAGCCCTATTCACAACGAGACAGAGTCACTAATGTCCTCGACGGTGCCATTCTCGGCAATATGTTTTTCGAGCCCAGCACAAGAACTCGTATGAGCTTTGGTTGCGCCTTTAACCTATTGGGAGGTGATGTTCGAGAAACAACCGACGTCAAATCCTCCTCGATCTCAAAGGGTGAATCACTCTATGACACAGCGCGAGTAATCAGCGGATATAGCGACGTCATCGTAATGCGACATCCGCAGATCGGGTCTGTCAGCGAATTCGCCAAGGCAAGCCGGGTACCTGTAATCAATGGCGGAGACGGCTCCAATGAACACCCTTCTCAGGCTCTACTGGATCTCTACACCATAAAGAAAGAACTACAATCAAACCAACGACAGATAGATGGCATGCATATCGCCATGGTTGGAGACCTTAAGCACGGGCGCACGGTTCACTCCCTCTCTCAACTCCTGCTTTTGTACAAAGACATTTCTTTCACTCTAATCTCACCTCACGAGCTGCGCATGCCCGAGGAGATAGTCTCGGAGCTGAATAATGCCGGACATAAGGTCGTTGAAACTGAAGACATGGAGAACGGACTAACGGACAACGACACGGTATACCTCACTCGCATTCAAGAAGAACGCTTCACCAATAAACTGGAAGCTGATGTATATCGAGGAAGGTTTAGGCTAAACCAGGCCATCTATACACGGAACTGCCAGCCTAATACTGTCATTATGCACCCCCTTCCCCGAGATTCACGGGAAGACGCCAATGAATTGGATAACGACCTAAATCAGCATCCAAATTTGGCAATTTTCAGACAAACCGATAATGGGGTACTGGTGCGGATGGCTTTATTCTCGCTGATACTGGACGTTGCCGATAAAGTTGAACAGGCATCGCGTAAGGTTGAATGGTATACAGAAGGAAGATTCTAGAGAAGGCCCAAGAATAATTAAAATATGTGTACGCTCACCAAGGCGACAAGCTGAGATACAGGAAGAAAACAATGGGATTTAAAGATCTACTTAAAATGATGATAGAGAAGGATGGTTCAGACCTCTTTCTTACAACCGGCGCAGCTCCCAGCATGAAGGCGTTCGGAAACTTAACCCCACTGGTTGACAAAATAATGCCTGAGGGAATGGTTAAAAAAATCGCCTATCAGATTATGAACGAAGATCAGATCCGGGACTTCGAGAAGAGTCCAGAAATGAACCTGGCTATTTCCGATCCAGATATTGGCCGCTTCCGTGTAAATATTTTTCAGCAACGAGGCGAGGTAGCTATCGTCGCACGTAATATTAAAACTGAAATTCCTTCTGCGGCCTCGCTTGGCCTTCCACCAGTTTTAAATGACCTTATTATGCAGAAGCGGGGACTAGTGCTTTTTGTTGGTGGTACCGGCTCAGGCAAATCAACCTCCCTGGCCGCCTTGATAGATCATCGAAACAAGAACAGCGATGGCCATATCATCACCATCGAAGACCCAGTGGAATTTGTCCACCCTCATCAAAAATCCATCGTTAACCAGAGGGAAATTGGAGTCGATACCAATTCCTATGAAGAGGCCCTACAAAATACTCTAAGACAGGCTCCAGATGTGATCCTGATTGGTGAGATTCGAAGCCGCGAGACCATGGAACATGCTCTAGCGTTTGCGGAAACAGGCCATCTTTGTCTTTCTACGCTCCATGCAAATAATGCCAACCAGGCATTGGATCGAATCATTAACTTCTTCCCGGAAGAACGGCACAAGCAGCTATTTTTAGATCTATCTTTAAACCTGCAAGGTTTTGTCTCACAAAGACTGATTCCAACTGTAGACGGCAAGCGAGCAGCCGCTATAGAAATTCTCCTCGGAACGCCAAGAGTCTGCGATCTTATCAAGCAAGGTGAGGTTATGGAGCTCAAAGAAGTTATGGAGAAGTCTGAGCAACAAGGTATGAAGACTTTCGACTCCGCTCTTTATGCTCTTTATAAAACCGGCAAGATCAGTTACGAAGAAGCACTCAAAAATGCAGATTCGAAAAACAATCTTCGGCTACGAATTCAACTCGCAGACAATGCAGAGGGTAATGACTCCGAACTGGACGAAGAAGATGATTCCGGCGGCTTGTCTCTGGTTAGTGATGACGACGACAGTAATAATTTGCGTTAAGTTTAATATCTAATGCTTAAACAATCTGAATATATGGCTCTGGATGCGGTCGATCTGGGCGCCGGTTTAAAAAACAAAGATTTCAGCTGTGTTGAAATTACACGCTGCGCCATTGACCGTGCAAATGAAGTAAATCCGCATATTCATGCCATCGTGTATGAAAACTTCGATCTCGCCCTGGTCGAGGCTGAAAAATTCGACACGCAAAATAAACTATTCCAGAAAAGCAGAGTCGCCGGGGTTCCTTTTCTTATTAAGGATCTAACCCCCGTCAAAGACTTACCGTGTCAATTTGGCAGCAAACTTTTCAACGGCTTTATAGCAAAGCAGAATGCGAATATCGTAGACAGCTATCTTGAAGCTGGTCTAAACATTTTTGGCAAGACAAACACTCCCGAGTGGGGAGTAACTCTCACAACCGAACCGGTAGCCAACGATGTCTGCCGCAATCCCTGGAATATCGACTATTCCACCGGCGGTTCCAGTGGCGGCGCTGCGGCAGCAGTTGCTTCTGGAATTTCCCCTGTTGCCAATGCCAGTGATGGTGGCGGCTCTATCAGAATCCCCGCTTCCTGCTGTGGGCTATTCGGGCTCAAACCAAGCCGCGGATTAACCACTATCGAAGATGAACTCTCTGCTTGCTGGAGTGGGCTGAGTGTAAGCCATGTGGTGTCTCAGACCGTGCGAGACAGTGCTGCATTTCTCGACATTGTTCGCCTCAACAAGGCAAAGCTGTTTCCCCTGCCCAGTTCACCGACTTCATTCCTGGAAGACCTGAATGAAGAGCCAGACAAGTTGCGTATAGGCATTCATCTTGAGCACCCCATGGGGGAAGTAATTGATTCGGATTGCCTAGATGCTGTGAAGAAAACAGCCAAGATTTGCAGTTCCCTCGGCCATGAAGTTGAATTGGTGGATTACTCTATAGATTACACGCCAGTAGTTTCCGCTATGTCCCGAATTATCAACACCCACGTCTATCAATCCGTTGCTCCCAGACTGCTGAAATTGGATATGGAAATTGAAGATAGCCCGCTTGAGCTATCCACCAAAATCATGGCCAAGTCGGGAAAGAAGGTCGACGCAGCGAGCTATCTAGTTGCAAGGGATTTACTTACTGCTACCGAGCAGCAGATGTCAGATTTTCACCAAGAATTTGACATCGTTATCTCCCCGGTCCTGACCAAGACTCCTGCTCCACTGGCGTGGCTCGACATGAACAATGAGGATATGAGGGAATATTCGGCCAGATTCAGGCAGTACAGTGGATTTGCTGCGATCTACAATGGTACCGGACAACCCAGCATGTCTATGCCCCTGCATATGAGTTCCGCAGGGCTTCCCGTTGGAGTAATGCTCAGCAGTGGCTGGGGGTGCGATGCCCTGCTTTTACGACTAGCCAGACAGATAGAACAGGCATCTCCTTGGCAGCGAATGTCAGGATATGCTCCCGAAGCCGCCTGATAGTTACCTCCAATAGCTCGTGGCTCTGCCTTTTTGAGACTCAATACTCAGCTCACAAACCTGTAATTTCAACGAAGATCGACGTAGAATGAGCGGCTTATCGGGGGATAAACAGCAGAATGTTAATAATCTGAATACCGCTCGCGGAGACACTATGAAAACCCAAATTTCCAAATTAGCCGGCATACTGGCTTTTGCTCTTGCAGGATCTGCCTATGGTCAGGTCGTCGAAATCCCACGCACTGAATGGGGAGTTCCCAATCTACAAGGTAATTGGCAACTCAAGACCGTAATGCCATTTCAGCGACCACAGGAGTTGGGCACTAAGCAAGCTTATACCGAAGAAGAGGCTCTAACGCTTGAGAGTCAAGCACAGAAAGCCGTGGAGCAAGACAATGAGCCGTTGGACCCAAACCGTCCAGCACCGGATCTTGCTGCCCTTCCCCCAGTTGGTAACTACGATCTTTTCTGGACCGACCGTGGGATGTTCCTTCCTACTATAAACGGAGAGTTCAGGACTTCAGCGATTATCGATCCGCCTAATGGCCGTATTCCCGAACTTGTTGCAGGCTTTCAAGATCGCATGAGGGATCTTCGAGCCGCCCGCCCTGATCGCAATGATGGACCGGAAGGCCGAGGTTTAGGAGAGCGCTGCCTGGTGGCCTTTGGCAATAGTTCAGGCCCTGTTATGTCTCCAGTTATGTATAACAGCCACATGCAGATAGTGCAGTCTCCAGGATATGTGACTATCGTTGTAGAGATGGTTCATGATGCAAGAATCATCAAGATTAGCGATGAGCGCAGCCCCGCTTCGGAATCACACCAAAAATGGATGGGAGATTCCATAGGTCGCTGGGAAGGAGATACACTGATTGTAGAAACCAAGAATTACAATCCTTGGATTACATACCGCGGAGCTCCAACAGAAAATCTGACGGTGATAGAAACATTCCGTCGTGAAGGAGAAAACAAAGTTGTCTATGGTTTTACTGTCGATGACCCTTCCGTCTATACCGCACAATGGACTGGAGAATATCCTCTATCCAGGATGGAAGAGCCAGTTTACGAATATGCTTGTCACGAAGGTAACTACGGAATCATAGGAATACTGGCGGGAGCCAGACGCCTGGAAGCAATGGAAGCAGCCGGCGTTGAGTTAGAAATAGCGCAGTAAATATTTCTTCTTGTAAAAAAGGCGACCTTGGTCGCCTTTTTTTATGCTCTATTTTAATGCTCTTTCTGCCAATTTAAAGTTCTAGTTTTTGACCTTATGACGAACCGCTGTTACTTCCGCCATAACGGAAATTGCTATCTCAGCAGGAGTCTTGCTACTGATTTGCAAGCCAATAGGCGCATGCAGTCGTGCGATTTCCGCTGCACTAAGCCCCAATTCAGGAAGACGCTCTCTTCTGGCAGCGGAGGTTCTCTCAGACCCCATCGCTCCTATATAAAACGCTTCCGTCTTTAGCGCTTCCATTAATGCCATATCATCCACTCTAGGGTCATGGGCTAGAGCAATAATCCCACTGTAGGGATTATTAAATGACTCTCGAACTACGTCATCCGGAAGTCTGGAAATAGTTTCTACGCCATCGACATGCCAATTATCGAGATAATTCGGCCGCGGATCACAGAGCATAACGTCATATTCCAGCGCTAGAGCCATTTCGGCTACGTACCTAGCAACATCTCCCGCACCCAGCAACAGTAGACGATACATGGGGCTGAGACTGTGGGCCATAGAATCTTCATCAAGAACGACGGCTTCGTCACTGCTATTGGGGCTTGCAGAAATTTGGCCATTCCCTAGATCAACAATTCGACTTACGGATTTATGTTGCTCAAGGTCAGTCTTCAACCTGTCAAAGATATCCCTATTGCTTTCATTGGATTCGATGTACTCAAGTAGAACATGAAGTTGTCCACCACAAGGTAATTTCAGTCTGGCCTGCTCTTCCGCTGTTACGCCATATTTAACAACAAAGGGTTTTTGCATTTCATCGAATTGAGATTTAAGACTTCCATCTCGAAGCTGTTCGAGAAAATCTTCTTCTATACAACCTCCAGATATTGAGCCCACTAGTTCACCCTCAACCGTGCAGGCCATCATTGCTCCCACGGGTCGTGGCGACGAGCCCCAGGTTTTCAATATGGTGCATAACCATACTGATTTCTGATCACCTAACCAGGTAGAGACGTGGCTGATTATGTGCTGCTGACTACTTAACATACTTTTGCGATGCCTTAGCTAATAACTGGACCAAAATAAAAGAGAAATGAATTGAAAACTAAAATTGCTGCAATTTCCACTTCCCTCTTCGGAAGACGAGAAAGCCTACTATACCTAGAAGTATGTCCGCAGCAAACACGGACCAAAATACCCCCGAGGGTCCCAGGTTCAATCCTAGTGCCAAACTATAGGCTAGAGGTATCTCCACTACCCAGAAGCAAAAAACATTAATCCAGGTGGGCGTCATGGTATCACCTGCACCATTGAATGCCTGTGTCAGAGCCATGCCCGCTCCCCATGCCACAAACGCAAGGCTAAAAATTCTCAGACTTTCTATGCCGTAATTTACAACTATCTCATTATCAACAAAGATCAGAATTATTGGCTGGGTGAACAACAGGATCAGCACAGAAACCAAACCCATATACATGGAATTATATTTTACGATGTACCAGACCGTTGTTTCAGCTCTATCCATCAAACCCGCACCCAGGTTCTGGCCAACCAGAGTAGCTGCAGCGTTACTCAAACCCCAGGCTGGCAAGATGGTAAACATCACAACCCTCACCGCGATCGTATAACCAGCGACAGCCTCGCTACCAAAACTTGATACAAGTTGCATGAGAAACACCCAACTAGCTGTTCCCACCAGAAATTGAGCAACGCCACCTGTTGAAATTCGAATTAAATGCCTCATGGTCTTTATATGAAGAATCATGTTCTGAAGGTGTAGCTGGATTCGTCCACCACCACCACAGAGATAGTACAGACCGTAGAGAACGCCTATGCCGCGTCCGATATTTGTTGCTACCGCCGCTCCAGAGAGACCCATTTCAGGAAAAGGACCATAACCATAGATGAGACAAGGGTCGAGAACGATGTTAATACAATTAGCAATTGTGAGCGCACGCATTGCCAGACTGGCATCCCCTGCTCCCCGAAAAATTCCATTTATAAGGAAGAGAAAAACGATAGTAAAACAAGAGCCAAACATTATTCTTGTGTATGTCGAACCAGCCTCGATAACAGCTTCATCGGCACCCATTAGACCCAGGATTTCTTCTGCATACATTAAACCCAGAAGACCAACAATCACCGAAACTATTAACCCCAGAATGATTGACTGTGCTGCCGCTAGAGACGCTCTTTCCGGATCCTTCTCTCCAATCCTGCGAGCGATCAATGCAGTGGTTCCCATACTCAGACCGATTGCCACAGCGTATAAAAGAGTAATCATCGCTTCTGTAAGGCCGACGGTAGCCACAGCTTCCGCTCCCAACCCCGCCACGAAAAATATGTCGACAACTGCAAATACAGATTCCATCGCCATTTCAAGAATCATGGGTATTGCTAACAGAATTGTTACCCGCGCAATGGAGCCTTCCGTGTAATTTATTTCGGAATCACCAGCCATAGCTTGCTTAAACAAGCTCAAGGCATTTCTAAATTTAGTATTCTTCATACATGCACCAATGGAATGACACTTTAGCCAAACCGATCTACTGATTGTGTATCTTTGTTTCAGACATAAACCGAGAAGCGCAACGCTCGATTAGGAACGAAAGCCATCGCAGATGTCTGGAATTATCCGAAGGAGTTGGAAGCGTGTGCAATAATGTCTTGAAAATAGAACAAGAACTTTATCGAGATGATCAGGCCGCCACTCTATTTGAAAGGAGAATCTTCATTGGGCGTCGCTCCTGAGGATGAAAGTTAGTGCATTATAGTGCGAGAATAGATTTTCAATCTACTCATTTGTGAGATTGAAATAATTAGGAATGCTATTGAATCGTAAGGCTAGTAATCCACAACTTTTCTCTGGCGAAGCTCCTTCGACCGCTGCTGCACCCAGGCGTCGCCCAGAGTTCTTGCAGCTTCCTTCGCCGCAAAGCTCTGATCCACCATTCGGTTTATCTGTTGAAGCTGACGATTCCCTACTCCTGAATTTATTGTAATTCCCGCTTCCACTTCTTCCATGAGATAAGTACCAAGGCCGTCCGCTATAGAAGCTTCGCTGAGGCTCTGGGACAGAGAGGGAGACAATCGACCTATGGCGCCTAGAGTCTGTTGAGACCGATTTAGTGAGCGAACCGGGTTCAGAGAACGATATGTCTGATTACTTTGAATTGATTGAAAGTCGATTTCATCCTCTGCCATACAATCCTTGCTACTCTCTAATTCCTCTACAGGATTACACTCATCCAACCAATATCTCTGAGGTGCTCGAGACTCAAGAAGATTCAGGGTGTTTTGGACAGATACGATCGAAGGCAATAGCCTGTTAATGCTTTCTGCTGAATCTTCTTGTTGTTCTGTGATTTCCTGTTCAGGCCCTACTAGCAGCTCCGGCAATTCAATGCTTGAATCCAGAACAAGTTCATTTTCTGGTACAGGAGCCAAAATTTGGGTCGGTGGAGCTTCTACAGCCAGATCTTCCAGCACAGCGTCTGTTATCTCAGCTAAATCTTCAGCCGGAGGCTCGCGCACCGGTTCAGGCTCAGGCTCTGGAGAAACCTCAGTGAGGGGGTTAGTTGGAAATAACCGAATTTGCACGAATTCCGGTAAGGACTCCTCCTGACTCCCCATTTTGTTGTTCCATAAGGCAGCAATAAGAATTCCATGCAACAGCAAACTGAGGGCTACTGCAATCAGCAGTCCACTTCTTTCATTGCTTTGCGAATCAGTTCTATCCTCTTCTATTTCCATGCGCTCAGGCTGATGCCTTATTCATAATTTTGAATAATATACATATGCGACACATAGCCTTAATTAGAGTTCCCTCAGAAGCAGACAAATTGCATTTACAGCATTTTCTTTAGGGTTTAACTAGAAATCCAGTTCGGGAGCAACTGCGCTACTTTCCAGAGTCAAGAGGAACACCTTGGTTTCAAGTCCTCCGCCGAAACCGGTCAGCTTTCCTGAGCTACCGATGACCCTATGACAAGGTATTATCACAGGAATCGGATTCATTCCATTTGCCGCACCTACGGCCCGTGACGCTTTGGGTCGCTGTATATGTTTCGCCAGCTGTCCATAGCTCCAGGTTTCTCCATAGGGAATTTCAGTTAGCGCGCCCCAGACACTGCATTGAAATTCAGTACCGGTTGGAGATAAATCCAAATCAAAGGATTTTAATTCACCGGCAAAATAGGAAGCCAGTTGTGCCCGCGCTTCTTCGAAGCGGCTTGGGTCTTTTTTCCAATCAGCATCATGACGCCGGCCCATCTTGCCACCAGGAAACCCTAGCAGTTCTAACTGATCGCCATTGCCAGCCAGTAACAGGTCCCCGATTGGCGTTTCCTCGTAACAGTAATATGTAGTCATTATCCAAATCCTCTGTGATCTTTCTTAGCTGGCAATTCTGTTTTCTGTTTTTACTATCTGATTTTAGCTTTTAGCTTTTAGCTTTTAGCTTTTTTCTTTTTTCTTTTGGATTCAATTCCGCTTCCTGTTCTTGAGAAAACTTATAGTAGCGCCAGAGAAGAATTACTGCATACGCCCTCCAGGGCTGCCATGCCAATGAACGTTCGCGAAGCTTTGCTGGAGAAAGCGTCTCCCCAGGATCAGCTGCAGCTCGGCGAAGAATTAGGTCTGAATAAGGAAAAGCATCCGGGTCATTTAGGGCTCGCATTGCAATATATTGCGCTGTCCACTCTCCTATCCCTTTCACAGCACAAATCGTTTTCACAAATTCACTGCTGCTCGTCATGCAGTCGATAATCAAACCCCCGCTTTCAATCTGGCTGGCAACTTCCCTAATAGCCGCAATTCTTTGCTGAACAACTCCCATCCCATCGAGATCCGCATTCGCTATTACTGCACTTTCAGGAAAAGCGTGGCTCAAGGAAAGCTCGGGATCATCAGCAGCGACATAGGGTCTACCGTATCGTTCTGCAATCCTTGCCACTAAGGTAGAGGCTGCTTTCACCGTTATTTGCTGGCCGAGGATGGCCCTTACTGATACTTCAAAGCCGTTCCAACAACCCGGAACTCTAAGTCCTGGAAAGCGCTGAACCATAGGCTTAAGCATTTCATCTTCCGAAAGAAACCCGTCTATGTTGGCGCTATCTGCACGCAAATCAAAAATTGAGCGAATTCTGTCTACAATGTGGTACAAGTGGCACGTATCAGCAATACATATGTTTACTTTTAGCTGATTCTTAGATGGGATAAATGTTGCTTTAAAATGCCCATCAATTCCATCCACACTAATCGTTCTGGCGTAGCTCATGCCGGAAATAACTTCGACTCCCGGTATCGCACGATAAGCCAGAAAATCTAGAATAGACTGCCAATCATATGGTGGGCGATAGGAAAGAAATATTTCAACTCCCTTCCCTGCTGCTTTACCCGCAACTTTTTTTGCTTTATTCCGAAAGTCCTTAGGGGATCTGTTGTAGGTTTTATCGAATACAGCGTTAAACCGTCGGATGCTGCCAAAACCCGATGCAAAACAAATTTCTGATAATGGCATTTGGGTTTCATCTATTAGCTTCTTGGCGAAATGAAGTCTTCGGGTTTGAGCAACTTCCACTGGCGAGGCGCCGAGGTGATTATGGAATAATCTACCTAACTGTCTCGAGCCTACGTCCAATGCGTTTGCCAAATCATCCACACTGGCTTCGTCCAAAAAACCTTGTTCGATTAGCTGTAGCGCTCTGGAGACTTTCCAAGAAGATCCACTCCATGCCGGAGTTCCTGGTGAGGACTCTGGTCTACAGCGAAGACAAGGGCGAAACCCTGCAACTGCTGCCGAGGCTGCTGATTTATATAAACGAACATTTTCTTTCTTGGGGATCCGAACTGGACACACAGGCCGGCAATAGATACCGGTAGTGGTTACACCCACAAAAAAACGCCCATCGAATCGAGGGTCTCGACTCTGCCGGGCGTTTTCAAATGTATCTCTTTCCAGTTCCATGACTTTTCATTCCATTTCCAGCGAATGAAGTCATCATACTCTGTTTTCTGCTAATTACTGGCCGTTTTCGGACCTCATCATCAGGAACATTTACCTCCTTATCTCGACTGCCAGGCTCTGCTCTGAGAAGCCACAATGCTTACAAGATTCCCCTGAGAAATAGACATATCGATGAGGTGTAGTCCCCACATTGCACTAACTTCAGAGCCCTGCATCAAGTCTCCCCGGATATCATCGGTGCGGGCATCAGCAGGATCTGCATTTACGCTCATTTCCAGGTAGTTATAGGTGCCAGTGTTAACACATCGCGCACTCAGAAGACCCGGAACCTTAACGAATCGAGTGGATATATCCTGTGGAGGGTTGGTCCAGTCAGGCATGGGAGCTACTGCTTGTACTATTTCGCCAATGTTCGACAAATAGGCATCAAGCACCGCCGATTCACCTTCAGCCGCCGAAAGATTTGCTGGATTAGTACAGGCTGCCTCGGAGTCCGTATCCGGCGCTCTACCAAACAGGGCAAAACCCTCCGGTGGTACAGAATCTCTGTAAGTCATGAAATTTATGGCGCAGCCGAGCTGAGTATTTGAACGGCATAGCGGGATGTTCTCGAATGTACCACCCACATCTTTGCCCTTAGGGACAATTACGGGATTTCCAGCGAGAATGGCTGAAACCAACTGCTGCTGAAGCGGCTTTCCATCGATCTCGTTTCGAATCAGCTCGATAAGCAAACTAGTACCCTGAGAGTGCCCCACCAACACGAATCCGCGACCTTCATTGTGGTTTTCAAGGTAATACTTGAATGACGACACAACATCCTGATAGTTGAGCGCATCGTTATTCGCCAGGTCACCGGCATTGGACATCAAAGCCTGAATGGTGATTTGCCGATAAATGGGCGCAAACACCCGACATTGAGACTTAAAATGAGCGAACTGCGTAAAAGTTGTAATTAGCTCCTCATTCCGTCCAGGACTCATATCGGAGAATGATTGCTGATCTAGCGAAGTTGTTGGATAGATATAGAAGCAATCAATGGCTGGATCTGTTTTTTCCGGCCAGGGCTCGATAGTTAGGCCTCCATCGGGGCTAATCACAGTTGCAGACAAGTCCTGATCACAGAGATCAATCTGATTTCCCGGATGACATATCCAGTTATCTATGTCGCTGTAGTCAGGAGAGTCGAGGACGCTTTCCTGAGCAGCGCTCAGGGAAAGGAAAGAAGTAACAGCAAGGAAGCTGAGAATCTTAGGAAACACTGCAATTCGTAAATTCATAGTTAAGCCTAGAAGTGATGGTCAGGTGACTAGTTTTAAGAGGTAGATATCGCTGTTTTACCAATCTTTGTAGCGAAACGGAAGCGCGTCACTATACCTCAAGAAACAGCCTTGCCAAAGGTGAATGCGATGAGTTCCACACTGGTGTATATTAGCCGCCTTATCACTGTGCCCGCGCCTTATTCCATAGCAGGTTTAGCACACAATTAAGTTAAAGTAATCTCTAAAGTAATAGCTGGATTTTTAATGATAAACAAAGACTTACGTAAGTATTCGAAGATTGTAGTTGATGGTGTAGAACAGGCGCCCAGCCGAGCGATGCTCAGAGCAGTTGGTTTCGAAGATCAGGACTTCAAAAAGCCGCAAATAGGAATTGCCTCCACTTGGGCTATGGTCACGCCTTGCAATATGCACATCGACAAACTGGCTGAAGACGTCAACAAAGGAACGGATGCGGCTGGTGGTAAAGGGATTATTTACAACACCATTACCATTTCCGATGGCATCTCCATGGGTACAGAAGGTATGAAATACTCACTCGTATCCCGCGAAGTAATCGCTGATTCTGTGGAAACGGTGTCCGCATGCATGGGTCACGATGCAATTATCACTATTGGGGGTTGCGACAAGAACATGCCAGGGCTGCTAATGGGAATGGCCAGGCTCAACCGACCTTCTATCTTTATCTATGGCGGCACAATCCAACCGGGGCCCAATCACACCAATGTGGTTTCCGTATTCGAAGCTGTTGGAGGCCACGCAGCTGGAACCGTATCGGATATAGAGTTAAAACAGATTGAGGATACGGCTATCCCAGGACCAGGTTCCTGCGGCGGTATGTACACTGCGAACACCATGGCCTCGGCTATTGAGGCGCTTGGCATGAGTCTTCCGAACAGCTCAGCCCAAGACGCAATTTCACAGGAGAAAGTAGACGATTGCCTGAACGCAGGCGAAGCAATCATGCATCTTCTCGAACACGATATTAAGCCATCAGATATTATGACTCGCCCTGCTTTCGAGAATGCCATCAAGGTTACAATCGCATTGGGTGGATCTACCAACGCAGTTTTACACCTTCTCGCGATGGCTCACACCATGGGCGTAGAGCTCGAACTGGATGACTTCTCTACTATTGGCAAAAAGACACCCATGCTGGCGGATTTAAAGCCCAGTGGTAAATATTTGATGTCTGAACTTATAAAGATTGGCGGTATTCAGCCCTTAATGAAAACCATGCTTGAAGCTGGCATGCTAGATGGTAGCTGCCTTACGGTTACAGGGAAGACAATAGAAGAAAACCTTGCTGATGTTGAACCCTATCCAGCAGGACAAGACATCATTCGACCTCTGGACAAGCCAATCAAGAAAGACAGTCATCTTGTTATCCTAAGGGGTAATCTCGCACCTGACGGAGCGGTTGCCAAGATCACTGGTAAGGAAGGCTTGTCCTTCTCCGGTAATGCACGAGTATTTGAATCAGAAGAAGCATCTCTTAAAGGCATTCTCGACGGCACCGTAGTAAAAGATGACGTATTGATCATACGTTACGAAGGTCCTAAGGGAGCACCTGGCATGCGAGAGATGCTAAGTCCAACCGCTGCCATCATGGGCAAGGGCCTGGGTGAAGACGTTGCGCTAATTACCGACGGAAGATTTTCAGGCGGGAGCCATGGTTTTGTTGTGGGTCACGTGACGCCTGAAGCTATTGAGGGTGGACCGATCGCTATCATTGAAACTGGAGACAAGATTTCAATAGATGCCGAGACCAATGAAGTAACAGTCGAACTAAGCGATGAAGAAATCGCCGCCCGTCTTACAAAATGGAAAAAGCCTGCTTCGCGTTATACTCGTGGCGTGCTAGCGAAATATGCCGCTACTGTTACATCGGCATCAGAAGGAGCGGTTACAGATAAGTATTTGTAACTGTCAGCGATACTAAAACCCAATAACCGCAAAGAATAAGAACAGTGCCAGACTTTTTTACCAGCATAGGAACCTTGCTTTCCGGTAGCTTTCTTCAGGATGGCGCCCTTTGGGCGCTTCGCACTATTCCGGGCTTCCCTCCCATTATTCAGACGGTGCATATTCTAGGCATAGCAGTTGTTATGGGCTCTATAGTAATGCTTGATTTGCGCATACTGGGACTCGCTGCTCGCTCGCAGCAAATACCTGAAATGACCAAGCGTCTGATGCCCTGGCTGTGGTGGGCACTGGCCAGTAATTTGGTCTCCGGCGGCTTCTTTCTGCTTGGCCGACCAAACCGCTATTTCAATAATCCTGTGTTCGCCTGGAAAATGAGCTTCTTGCTGCCGGCAATCGCCCTTACCCTGCTCTACTACTTGATGAGCCGCAGGCAAGATAACTACTGGCAAATGAACCTGAAGCGGCAATGGATGGGCCGGGCTATCGCTTTGCTTTCACTTAGCCTATTGATTTTGGTGGCCACTAGCGGACGCTGGATTGCTTATCTTGAATATCTTCAATTTCCACTCTGGAGTATTGAAGTATTCGATGCAGGCCCACAGCCCTCTTTTTTACTGGCTGTAGAGAATTGGTCATTATCTCAGAACATCGCCTCTACTAACTGGTTTCCTGTTTTGGAATCCATTCATGTCATCGCTGCAGCTATGGTTGTGGGTTCTATCTTAATGGTAGATCTACGATTAATCGGACTTGCGGCAAAGAAATATTCAATCAGCAAGCTCTCTAAAGAAATGGTTCCTTGGTCCATCGCCGCATTTGTGATCACTACTATTACAGGGCTTGGCATGTTTATCACTAGAGCTGCCTCCCACGTAGTTAACCCTGCATTTCAATGGAAAGCGTTCTTGCTCCTACTGGCTGGGTTAAATATGGTCTACTTCCATTTCAGGATTTATAAGAGAATCTCTGAATGGGATACGACTGAAGACACCCCAACCCAACTCAAAGTAATCGGCTGCCTCTCACTTATACTATGGAGTGGCGTTATGCTTGCAGGAAGATGGGTTGGTCATATCGTCTGATCGAGCTGTAGATACTGGAACTAAGACCTAGCTGCTAGTAATGCGATAGGGATCTTCCGGAGGATTCAACGCGAGACAGTATTTGTTCCTGCGAATTTACTTTCTGCGGCGATTGCGTGGAGAATACCTTGCTTAACGTCAGCCCAAACTGCGGTGACGGGCTCACAAAAGACCTATTTGACCAGCGTTACGTCGGCGAAGCGATGTGAGCCTTCAGGATTAGCCAGCTTCAAACTCGCGAATTCAAGCCAAGTTTCTTATGACATAAAAATTACCTGCCGAAGACAGGCAGACCACGCTTATCTGTAGTTTACTAATCCCTTATTTTCTAACCAAAGATGCCTTTGAATAGAAAGAAGAAGACGATTGATATTCCAGCACCCACTGGCAATGTCACTACCCAGGACAAAAAGATACGACCCACGACACCCAGGTTCAGCGCCCCAATGCCTCGAGCAATACCAACACCTAGAACAGCACCCACCAGAGTGTGAGTGGTTGAAACCGGAATACCAGTTCCCGATGCCACTACCACTGTAGTAGCGGCTGCGAGCTCGGCAGCAAACCCTCTACTTGGAGTAAGTTCGGTGATATTGCGGCCAATGGTAGCGATTACTTTGTATCCCCACATAGCCAGTCCAGTAACAATACCTGCCCCACCAAGAAGCAAAATCCAGAAAGGTAGAGCGGATTCCTCAACGAACACACCCCCGCTCTGAACTACCCCGACTATCGCCGCCAATGGACCGATGGCATTGGCGACATCATTTGAACCATGGGCGAAGGCCATGGAACAAGCGGTGAAAATCATCAGCACGCCGAATAAACGTTCCACATTGGTAAAATGAAAATCCTTGTCAGCGCCAGGCACATCTTTAATTGAACGCATCATAAAGACACCGAGAAGCATAGCCAGGACGCCACAACCCAGAGCCATCACAACTGATTCGCCAAAGCTAAAATCAAGACCTACATGACGCAGCCCCTTCACCATGGTAACCATTGCGATGGCAAAGCCAACCAGGAAAATATAGAACGGGACATATTTCTTGGCATTGGCAAACGGATTCTCTGTATCCAGAATCAATTTCTGAACACTACGAAAAATGAAGAAGGCTAGAATTCCCGAAACCATCGGTGAGACAACCCAGCTCGCCACAATTTCCCAGACCTTACTCCACACTACTGCGTCTCTGGAAATTCCGACGACAGCAAAACCAACAATGGCGCCTATAATAGAATGAGTCGTCGATACCGGCCATCCATTATGGGATGCAACCAGAAGCCAGATACCAGCCGCCAATAGTGAAGACAGCATGCCATAAACCAACAATTCCGGTGAGTCAGCGAAGCCTGCCTTCTCTATATCAATAATCCCGCTTCTTATCGTAGAAGTTACTTCGCCTCCAGCAAAATAAGCCCCGGCAAATTCGAAAACCATGGCAATAAGAATTGCCTGCTTAATAGTAATCGCCTTGGCACCAACCGATGTTCCCATGGCATTGGCTACATCGTTTGCCCCCACACCCCAGGCCATGAAAAAGCCGAATACACAGGCAAGTATTAGAAATATAGAGCCGTACTGTGAAATGATTTCAGACATACAATTTATTCTTCTATTTATTTAGGTTTTATCGGGCCATCAGTAGCAATAGCCGGCCGCCGATCTTCTGCGAAATATCCGCAAGTTCACCGACCTTATCTATAATTTTGTACAAGAATATTACGTTTACCGCAGGCAAAGATTCTTCAAGCTTGAAAAGCTCTGACCGCAACTTGATTTGGCTAAGGTCTGTCTTGTGCTCCAAACGATCGAGCTCTATCACCAGCCCTTCTACCAATTCCACCTCTCTGCCGCGAAAGCCGGTTTCCAATAGCTCATCCAACTCATTGATAGCTTTCAATGCCTGCTCTGAGGCAGAAAGACATTCTTCAAAATAGATTCTGAAATTGTCCGTTAGCGGTGAAGGGATTTCCATTTTCCTGCCCAACATCAAACCCGCAACATCTTTCGCTCCGTTGGCAAGTTTATCCTGAGTCGACAACAAACCAAGCAAGTCAGTTCTTGGAACCGGTAGAAATATATTTTTGGGAAGGCTGATTCTTACATTCGCCTTAATATCGTCCGCTTCATTTTCAATACGACGAATTTCCTGCTGAAGAGAGTAGGCTTTTTCCCAGTCTTTTACGAAGGAGGCTTCAAGGAATTCTCTCAATAAAACAACACAGCTTTGCGCCTTCGCCATGTGTTCCTGAATCGGTCTTATAGGGGATTGCGCAAACAGCGCACCCAGAGGATTGGACATATAATTGCACCTTTAATTTTGAGGCAAGTATAGGATGCCTCGCAGCCCTTCGCCACAGTTTGTTGTAGTTATTTTGCAATATTTTTGGGGCTAAAATAGCTGCTTTTGATATAGGTCATTCCCGAGCAAGAAAAGCACTGTTGGCAATTGGAATAATATGTATATGCCACAGCAATTGCGCCCAGCCAAACTGGTGTTACACTAGCCAATCTCACCCAAATAACAACAAACAGAGGAGTGAGTATGCTTACTAACTCATTCATAGACCGGCCACGATTGCTGATATCGGCAGCGTGCTTACTATTAATTCAGTCCCTGCCGGTATTTGCCGAAGACGCAGGTAACCTCTACAACACCGCATTTGATATAGGTGTTGGCGAGCGTTATTTTGAGCGCCAATGCTCTCGCTGTCACGGCTTCGACGCCACGGGCAATGATGAGACCGGAGCTCCCGACTTGACCGGACGCCTGTCCCGCGCCAGTAGCAATGTTGGTATCTACAATATTCTAAAGCAAGGCATACCGGGAACCGCCATGTTACCGGTTGCTGCTGACTTGCCAGACTCTCAGGTATGGCAGTTAGTAGCCTTCATCGATTCCCTCAGCACTGACCCCACTAATGTAAACCTGACAGGTACCGCTGAAGCCGGTTCAGGGCTATTTTCCGGTAAGGGTGAATGTGACAGCTGCCATATGGTTAGTGGACGCGGAGGAAGGCTTGGGCCTGACCTTTCACGAGTAGGCGAGCGCAGAAACCCCGATGAGTTAGTTAGCGATATTATCGACCCTCATCAGGATGTTGCTCCACGTTGGTGGACAATCAAAGTTACAGGAGCTGATGGTGTTGCTCGTGAAGGATTGCGAATGAACGAGGATAGCTTTTCCTTGCGCATTATGGACGACGACAGCAATCTCTGGTCCTATCCAAAAAGCCAGATCGAGTCCTATGAGCGCCTTCAGGAATCAACAATGCCTAGCTATGCCCAGACATTGACAGACAGTGAGGTAGACGACCTCGTCGCTTACCTCTTTTCTCTGCGTAAGGAGATATGAATATGAGACAACTCCCAATGAAACAAATAATAATACTGCTTGCAGCAATCGGCTTTTCCATGCCCTCCATTGGGCAGGAAGACCCCTTCCAAACCGTCATAACACCGGCATTCTCGCCCATCACCTGGGAGCGGTTGGTGAATGCTGAAGAAGAGCCTGAAAACTGGTTAATGTATTCGGGAACTCTGGACAGCCAGCGGTATAGCCAACTAGACCAGATCAACACTTCGAATGTCGGTGAGCTGGAACTACAGTGGGCCTACCAAATTCCAGTTATTGACCGAGCCGAAACTGTTCCACTGGTTGTTGATGGAATTATGTTTATTACCGAGGCCCCGAGCAACTTAGTCGCTGTGGATGCTGCAACGGGAAGACAGTACTGGCGTTACGATCACGAAATGCCCGACGACTTGAGAATTTGCTGCGGTCGTAACAACCGTGGTGTGGCTATCCTTGGTGAGACCTTGTTCATGAGCACCCTTGATGCTCATCTGGTAGCAATCGATGCACGGACGGGAAATGTACTCTGGGATAAGGAAGTTGCTGATCACGAAGCCGGCTATAGCAAGACTGCTGCTCCCCTCATTGTTAAAGACAAGGTAGTTACAGGAATTGCTGGCGGTGAATTTGGAATTCGCGGATTTATCGACGCCTATGACGCAGTAACAGGCGAACTGGCATGGCGAACCTACGCGATTCCCGGCGAAGGTGAGCCAGGTAATGACACTTGGTCGGGAGACTCATGGAAAACGGGTGGCGCGGCTACCTGGATAACAGGCTCCTACGATGCAGAAGCCAACCTGATCTATTGGGGTACTGGCAATCCTGGTCCCGACTGGAATGGAGATGTTCGCCTCGGTGACAACCTCTATTCCGACTCAGCTCTGGCATTAAATGGCGATACTGGCGAATTGGAGTGGTATTTCCAATTCACACCTCATGACGTGCACGACTACGACTCCATTCAGGTGCCTATTCTCGCCGATATTCCCTTCGAAGGCAGAACACGAAAGGTGATGATGTGGGCCAATAGAAATGCCTTCTTTTACACCATAGACCGAGAGACAGGGGAATTCTTAGTAGGCAAACCTTATGCCAGCCAGACCTGGGCACAGGGGCTGGATGTTAACGGGCGTCCGATTCGCGTTCCAGGTATGGCACCTACATATGAAGGAATCATGGTTTCGCCTCCTATTGTCGGCGCTACCAATTGGTACTCGCCCGGATACAGCAAGGATACGGGACTATTCTATGTAACCTCTTTCGATGGTGAGCAGGAATTTTTTAAACGTGATGAGGATTACGAAGAAGGCGAACGCTTCACCGGTGGCGGTGGACGTTACACTCAACCTATGGATGCTTTTCATAGTTCTATCAGAGCCATTAATCCTGCTACCGCTGATATCGAGTGGGAGTTCCCCATTCAGCCTCGCTCCTCGGGCGGCATAACTACCACGGCAGGCGGCTTATTGTTTAGCGGCAGTGCTGATGGTTATTTCTTTGCCCTCGACGCAGCCACAGGTGAAGAGTTATGGCACATCTCCTTGGGCCGTCGAGTCCACGCTGCACCAATGACTTATTCCGTCGATGATAAACAGTATGTCACTATGGCTTCGGGAAATGTGGTTTATACATTCGCCCTTAGAGATTAGAAATAAATAAACGGACCAATAAGTAATTATGCATACACTAGCCAGCCCCCTTATCCATGCTGCCAAGATGGCAGCGGAGAAAACAGCAGTCATCGATGGCGACAAGTCATTTAGCTACCGCGAACTTCATGAACGCTGCTGCCTTCTCGGAGCAGCACTTTCAGAACTAGGGCTTAAGAAGGGAGACCGTGTAGCAATCTGGGCTGGCAACGGTCATCGTTATATTGAAACCTACGTCGCTGTTCCCGCAGCCGGATTCGTTGTGGTTCCACTCAATACCCGGCACGCCGAGGCGGAACTGATTTACGCGCTAAATGACTCCGACACAAAAGTACTGATTAGTGATCGCGATCCAGGAGCTCTGGCAGATTGCGTCGATCATGTGATCATGATCCCTGATGCCTATGATGAGATCTTATCTAAAGCTGGCACCATAAGCCTCGGTGAAGGCATAGACGAAAACGACCTTGCAGGACTCTTTTACACCGGCGGAACCACTGGAGCCTCTAAGGGAGTAATGCTAAGTCATCGAAATTTGATCTCCAATACATTTCATTATATGGCGCAAATCCCTCAGTATGAGAGCGATATAATGTTAGTCATGGCACCTCTTTTTCATGCGGCTGGCTCTAACGGTGTACTTGCCAATATATGGACGCTAGGAACACAGGTCACTCTCGACGCATTTGCTCCAGGTTCGGCTCTCGACTTAATTGAGAAACACAAAGCTACTGAGACTCTGGGCGTACCCACTATGCTGGCAGCGATTGCTGAGGAGCAACATATCCGTCCTCGCGAAATCCAGTCGCTTCGAATGATCGCTCATGGAGGATCACCAATTGCCACCGAAGTGTTAAGACGCACTCATACAGCATTCCCAACAGCTCAACTGTTTGAGGTTTATGGAGCAACTGAGCTCTCCCCTCTTTGCACGGTGCTCTGCAACGAACAGGACCTAATAGACTCACCACTCGCTCGCTCCTGCGGTCGTCCTATCGTTGGAAATGAGATAACTATTCTCGATCCTGAAGGAAAACCAGTTGAGCGCGGAGAAATTGGCGAAGTCGTAGTAAGTGGCCCCAATGTAATGATGGGGTACTGGAATAAAGACGAGCAGACTGCCGCCGTTTTAAAAAATGGGTGTTACTGGACAGGTGATCTTGGATACATGGATACAGAAGGGTTTGTTTTCCTTGTGGACCGCAGCAAGGACATGATTGTTAGTGGTGGCGAAAACGTCTACTGCACCGAAGTTGAAGAGATACTCTATCAATATCCAGACATTCTGGAAGCTGCCGTATTCGGCGTTCCCGATGACAAATGGGGGGAATCGGTTTGGGCGGTAGTTGTCCCTCGCGAGGGAAAAGAAATTGATATAGCTGCGGTTCTTTCCTTTTGCCAGGAACGAATAGCCGGCTACAAAGTTCCTAAAGGCATAGATATTCAAAATGAAGCACTGCCGAAATCAGGGCCTGGTAAGGTATTGAAAAGAGAACTACGAGCACCCTATTGGGACAATCAGGATCGGGCTGTTAACTAGCTCCCTCGAACTCATTGATTCTTCCTGACTTTCTTCCTAACTTCCTTGCTAGCCTTCTTGCCAGCTATAGTCATAAGCAGTGCAACCAAGAGCCGAAAATTATAGCCCGGGGATTGGCGACTTAGTCAGCGCAACCAACACAATATAGATAACGAAGAGAAGAGCAGTTGCAAACCAGACATATTTCATTTTGCTTTCCGGCTTGCTGTGCATCATGAGTCCTCCCGAGACAATGTAAGCCAGCAATGCCAGGAGCTTCGCTCCCAGCCAATCGACTCTCCAGGGATACATGCCAGAAATAATCACCAAGACGAGCGCGCTTAGCAATAGTAAGCTATCTATAACATGAGGGAATATCTTAAAAAACTTGAGATTCAGTTTTTCCGATCCTGCCATTTTCAGAGAGCCGCGATAGACAAATCCTGATATCGATAATATAACGAAGATCACATGGCAAATTTTAACTATGGAATAAACTGACATAATACTCACATTTTGAATCGACAAAAGATGCTCTAAATCCGTTTCAACCATAAAGAGCTGAACGTTAGTTTATAGTAGACCCTCTCTCAATAAAAAGGTACCGAAGCAGACAACATGCGAGCACTATTGGCCTGGGAATTGGGCGCTAACTTAGGCCACATCTCAACTCTACTAGATATTGCCGAGGCATTATCAAAACAGGGCTGGAAAATCTCCATGGCTCTAAGAAACCCAGATGCCCTTTCCAAATTTGAGAGAGAGCATAAATTTTCTGTATTTCAAGCCCCATGCAAGCAAATCCAAGATTCACAAGAGAAAACTAAACCTCATCTTCCCAATAGCTACATTGAAGATCTTATACCCTGTGGATACGATGACCCGGAACTTCTGCAACAACTGATTGAATCCTGGATAATTCTTTTCGAGCAAACAAATGCCGACATCTTGATTGCGGAAAGTGCTCCAACAGCGATTTTGGCTGCAAGAAACACTAGCCTCAAGCGGATAAATCTTGGCAGCTGTTACAGTACCCCTCCTCTGAGTGATCCACTTCCGCCACTTCGATATTGGCGAGATGAAGAAACTTCAACGGGAAGACTAAAGCAGCAAGATATTCTTCGCACTATCAATAAGGCTATGGCTAAACTGGACTTAAAGCCATTGCTCTCTGTGGCAGAAGCACTCAAGCCTGATAGGAATTTTATTTGTAGCTTTGAAGAATTCGATCACTATCCAAAAAATCTTAGAGATTCCTATCCAGAAAAATATTACGGTCCTTTGCAGGCCGAGGCTTCCGGTCAAGCCATTAAATGGAGAGATGACGTACAGCATAGGATTCTTGCCTACATTGTCGCTGGCACACCTTCTTTTCAAAACTGTCTTAACGCTTTGCGATCCACGCCAGACAGCTTCGACATCATCTATATTTGCCCATCTTTCTCCGAGAGTGTTTGCCAAGATTTAGCTAAATCAAACATGCGCGTTTTCAATCATCCTATACCATTAAGTCCTTTACTCGATGATTGTGACCTACTCATTAGTAATGGAAACACCGGCGTTACAACTACTGCAACAATGAACGGAATACCTGCATTGATGTTTCCCAGTCATATAGAACAAAATATGTTCGCCAGGGCATTGTGCAGGAACAATCTAGGGCAGATGCTGGTAGGTGAATTCTCTATTGAGGATTTAATGACTCGAATCCGCTATATGCTAAACGAAAAATCCATAAAGGAATCCAGTCTCCAGCTAGCTGAAAAATACGCTTGGTTTGATCCCAAGACCCTACCTCAGGTAATCGCCGAAGAAATTAGCCGAGATTACTCACCAACTAGGGACAAGAGCTGAGTTTTTTGCAAAAATACAAGATTATTCTATTCGAACTTAAACATGAGACTAAACTAAGAGAATTTTAGTCAGGGACACCAAGTCTATGAACCAACAAGCCAGGTTTACGCGTTTCGAAGATTGCACAGAAGAAGACTGCGCTGTTATTTTAGAAAATCACAAGGCATTTGCCGCCGATGTTGCTGATCGCGTGATTTCACACCTGAAACTGCTGAATGGTGATTTTGGTGGATTTCAGGTTGATCGACTCGAACATAGCCTACAGACAGCCACCCGCGCATTACGAGACGGCAAAGACGAGGAATATGTAGTCTGCGCACTGCTTCACGACATTGGAGATACATTGGGTCCTCTAAATCATGGAGGGGTAGCGGCTGCTATCCTGCAACCCTATATTTCGGATGCCAATCACTGGATGATTAGCAACCACACAATTTTCCAAGGGTACTATTATTACGAGTTCATGGGGCTGGATAAAAATGCTAGAGAGCAGCACAAAGATAATCCCCACTACCAGCACACCCTTGAGTTTATCGAAAAATACGACATGCCCTCCTTCGACAAAGAATATGATTCCATGACACTTGAAGAATTTACCCCGATTGTACGACGGGTGATGAGCAAGTAATTCCCTAACAATCGAAGTCAGACACAAAAGAGAATGACAATGAAAGCAATTAGCCGTTTCGCTGTTCCCGAACTGGACAAGCTCCCTGACGATATTCGAGAGAAGATCCTGGCTGTGCAGGAAAAGGCTGGATTTATTCCAAATATTTTCCTCGCCCTGGCCCATAGGCCAGATGAATTCAGAGCCTTTTTTGCCTATCACGACGCCTTAATGGAAAAGTCTGAAGGCCTCAGCAAGGCTGAGCGAGAAATGATTGTAGTGGCAACATCTGGATTGAACCAATGTATTTACTGCGTGGTGTCCCATGGCGCCATTCTGCGCATACGGGAGAAGAATCCAGAAATAAGCGATCAGGTTTCAACAAATTATCTTAAGGCTGATATCAGTCACAGGCAGCGAGTCATGCTCGATTTCGCTAGCAAGGTATGTGATTTTTCCCACGAAGTTGAAGATGAAGATCTGGAGAATCTGAAACAGGAAGGCTTCACTGAAGATGAAATATGGGATATCGGAGCTATTACAGGCCTTTTTGCCTTGTCTAACCGAATCGCCAATATGGCTGCTATCAGGCCAAATCCGGAGTTTTACGGGATGTCCAGAATTGAACAGGAGGAATAATCAGTTATCAGGTATTAAATTACAACAAGCATAGGCTCCGTAAGCTTAATTACCCCTGGTTCTTCCCAGATTTTTCTTTCCCTAACCCCTTGCAGCTTGTAGTCTTGAAGGATTATAGGTCGTAAATTAAGACCAAAGGGAATAACACGTAAAAACAATGGCTAAGAAGAACCCCAACGTCTCCAGCAGCGCCTATCTCGACAAAGTTACCTTGATTCAACCGTCTCTGGGTAGTCGTCTTTATGAGGACGAAGAGGGCAGCATTCTCTTGGGTCAACCACCTGAAGTACTAAAGGGCCTCTTGCTCCATGGCGTGGATAATTTTGACACTCTGGTATTACCAGATATCAAGGAAAAGAACGGCTCTTTAACCAATAGTCTTGAGTTTCCTCTCTATTTCTTCCTCTTTGTAAGCAAAGGATTGGAGAGAGGCCGTCGCCTGAACCTGGTCGGCGAAAGAAGGGACATCAGCCACGCTCTAAGATTACTGCGTATCACATTATTTGGCCCTACCAGAGAGGAACTCGAATCCTGGAAAACTGAAAAACCGCTTCAGGATGAGTGGCTTGCTGCAAGCGACGAATTGGCGCTCAAGGATCAATATGGCGAGATCATTCCTGTAGAAGACTTTTTCAATTTGATTCCTTTTCATGATGGAATTGCTAGAGTTGGCCAGCAAACTATTTTGCATATCGACAATGATGTGTTCGATATTTCCAATGGTGATTGCACCACCCGTATTGACCTGAATGAAGACACCTCTGTTCAACCACCCTATTCAGTTCAACCGGACTATGTCCCGGGCGGACTCGTAAAAATGGGCATCGAAGTACTTGGCGGCGCATCAGGTTTCACGCCAACCGAACCCTGCACGGGTCTAGCCCTGTGTTACAACGGCGAGTATGTGCTAATCGATGCGATTCCATTTTTAGACCAACACCTATTCGCTAGAGGCATTTCGAAAAATCAGGTAACTGCCGTTTTTCTAACTCACTTACATGACGATCATTCTTCGTTATTCCCACTCATGTTGATGCCTCACACAGTAGACTTAATTACTACTCGCGAAATTTTTCATATGGCGATGGAAAAATTGGCCTGCGGTATCGGCTGGACTATTGACGCTGTTTCAGAACACTTTCATCTAATCGAAGCTCGCCCTGGTGAAAAAATAAATTACTTTGGGCTTGGCATAGAAGTCCATGTCACCGTCCACAGTATTCCAACAATTGGAGCAACTTTTTCTACACTCAATAAGGGCATCGAGAGAGATATTTGTGTAGTTGGCGACAATCATTCCATGAGCTCAGTTAAAGAAATGACTGAGCGAGGGTTGATTAGAGCAGACACTACAAATAATTTGATGCGACTGTATTCAGACCGCTTCTCTCTTCTGGTTGCCGACGGTGGCGCCGGAGCTATTCACGGGGATCCTGCCGATGCAATTAAATCAGCCTCGGATCGGGTTGTTTTCGTGCATGTTGAAGAGTTAGCTAACGAATTCAATACTACTTTTTCACTTGCTACATCGGGGAAGCGTTATACGATTCTCGAAGGCGATTCAGCTATCTACACCTCTCAAATAAATAACTACCTGACAGAGTGGCTAGGAAGACCGTTTCCTAATCGATGGATGCGTAGTCTTTTGGCAGAAGAGGAAATCAGACGATATAACACAGATGATGTAATTCTGGTTCAAGATACTTCTACCAGAGGTTATGTATACCTTATCCTGACTGGCTACTGTGACGTGGTTCGGCATGATGGGCTTCAACTCCATGTGGATGCCGAATTGCAAGCCGGAGACGTTCTAGGAGAGATGGCAGTCATCACAGGCGCTGGAACTCGCAACGCCAGCGTCATAGCGAAGACCCCTGTCACCCTTTGCGTATTCTCTGAAGAAACTTTTAAATCATTCATCGTTGCTGAGGGCTTTCAGGAACGCTTAATTCAGCAATGGTCGCTTAGACCATCCATCAAACGTCAGCCTCAATTTGAATCTATGACCTCAACGGTTCTCGAAAAGCTGAGCCGAATAGCTGAAGCTAAGATATTGCACGAAGGTGACAGCTATGAGCTCACAGACTACACATGGTGTCTTGTAACAGGCGGCGATGCCGAAATAAATGGCAAAACCATGTACAGATATGAAGATTATGGTGCCAAACCATTTGCCCCCACAGAGATTGGCCCCATTACAACCAAGGAAGGCTGCACCTTACTGCTGTTTGATGCACGGAGAATGGATCGATTACGACTGCAAACTCCACAATTGAATTACCTTCTACGAAAACTACGCGCCCAAGAATCGCCAGATAACTATCCATGGAAATTAGGATCAGTGAACATTTCCAACTGATACGCAACAGAACTTTCTCCAAACCCCTATGAGTAAAATATCTAGTTTTCAGATCGAGGCCATTAATGATGCTGAGTCCTCAGAAAACAGAATTCATAGCGATGAGATAGCTGAGAAGTATGGATTCAAAGGCGCTCTGGTTAGCGGAGTAAACGTCTTTGGATACCTCAGCCAACCTCTGGTTCATTTCTACGGTGAAGAATTTCTTAATCAATGCGTAATGGAAGTGCGTTTTTTAAAACCCGCCTTTCAACATGACCTCATCACCATCCAAACAGACTCTCTCGAATCTGAGAAAAAATTCCGCTATCACATAAGCAAAGCCTTTAATCAGACCGGTGAACTTCTGGCACATATGGAATCCTGGCTCCCTATTAATACAGAGCCAGCGAATGAACTTTCCTCAATGAGTGAGGGATCTGAAATTCTTGAACGAAAGGAAATCGAATGGGACTTGATCGAACTTCATAAAGCCTCTCCCATCTATGCATGGGAGCCTGCCCAAGAGGACAATTTGGAGCGAGTGCATTCCCAACGAGACGGCGCTGAAATATATCAGGGTGACAATGCCTATATTCATCCCTACTATTTACTAGATGCCTGCAACAAAGCACTTATGAGAATGTTTATTCTTCCAGCATGGATACATGTAGGAAGTAAATTAATACTTAGAAGCCCTATAAAGATTAATCAGAAATTAGCAATGAGCGCGATACCAGTAAAAAAATGGACTCGCAAGGGCCATCAATTCATCGAGCTATACATTTGTGTGCGGCGAGAGGGCAAAGTTGTTCTGGAGGCAGAACACACTGCCATTTTTAAAATCGCTTCCTAGATTGGATTTCAACACTTTTTTCTAAATCAAGCCTGCCTTTTTACTGTCTCTTTTTCACAAGCATCTTTTGCTCGCCTTCCATAACAAGCTGTTTATGCTGGTTGTGAACGGTTGATTTAAGAGTGATTACTCCAGTTGAGCTATTCGACTCCAGTTTTATTATTTCTAAAGAGGGATAAACCGTGTCTCCGCAATAGACAGGTTTAAGAAATTTTGAGCTCTGCTCGACTAAGCCTATCAAACTGTCCCCCAAGATATGAGGAAGCATGCCAGCCCCCGGTGCTGTTTGAATCGCGACCTGTAAACCGTGCGCAAGCATATGGGGGTGACCTTTTGCCCGACAATACTCCACATCGTAATGAATAGGATGGTTGTCACCCGACGCTAACTGAAATGCTGCGAAATTCGCATCACCCAGGGTACGCGAGGGTATAGGAAATTTTTGCCCAAGCTCCAAATCTTCAAAATAACTGGATTCACAGAGAGCATGATTGGCCGGGTCGAAATTTGGATCGATATCAGTTGGTTTCATCAGTGACAGTTCTACCTTTAGCGAAAGGATGCTAAGTAATGTTAAATCAAGCTTGATAGGAATCTAGCATAGATACCAAAGAATGAGGCATCTGCAACTACTGAATATGGAGTAAATTCAAGGCAAATCAGCCCCCAAATAATGTAAATGCCCTTAAAGAACAGGTAGTATGGAACAGAATGGGGCCCTAACAGGATAGTAATATGTCACTCGATATAACATTTACTCTAAGCGACAGGGATTTGGATCGTTTCAAGACAATCGTCCAAAAAGCTCGCGCCAATTCAGCTGACGATCGGGGGATGGCCGAGGTTGAAAAGGCAGCATACAAAATTGTAGAAGTAGCCATGAATTCAGACCTACCGGACTTCATCGCGGACAGACTTTTTCAACTAAAAATCTTATTGGAAATGATGCGAGATAAAGACTGGCAACTGAGTGAAAACGAAAAATCGCAGATCATGACTGCGCTGGCCTATTTTGCCGACCCTATTGACCTGATCCCTGATCATATTCCAGGAATCGGATTCCTTGACGACGCAATCTTTGTCGAGATTGTAATTCGAGAGCTTAAAAACGAACTCGAGGGATATGCTGAATTTTGTGAATTCCGAAACAGTGAAGAAGACCGCCTCAGTGCTGAAGGAAAAGACCCCAATGCGAATCGTGATAAATGGTTGCTACCTAAACGCGATGAACTGCATGCGCGGATACGCGATGCTCGAGGTGATTCCGGTGATGAAGATTTCATATTTCACCTTTTGTAAGGTTTAACTAATTAAAACTAAAACTAAAACTAAGAGATGCTGCAGGCGGTGCGCTCGTTAGTGTTCTAGGAATGATCGAGGGGGATACTATTCCCGCTGAAATTTTTCTGCCAGCGCTCCTCTATCTACCTCAACACCGCCCAGGATGACTCGCGAAATAGATCGAGTGTTGCGAATATCATTCAGAGGGTTTTCATCCAACACCAGCAGGTCTGCTCTGTAACCCGGGCCTATAACACCGGTATTGAGCAAACCCAATCTTCCAGCCGGCAAACTGGTCGCGGATATTAAAGCCTGCATGGGCTCCATTCCCAGGCGTACGAAAATTTCCAGTTCTCTATGACCGGTATAGCCAAAAAAATGATCAGGAACCGCTCCGGAATCTGTCCCCAGAAGAATATCCACTTCAGCATCAATTAGGGCCTTAAAACTCTCTGCCATTTCGGTTTCTCTCTGCATGTTGAGGGGCACTGATTCAAACCGAGCACCAGCCTGCGAGGATAAGCGGTTAGCCACGCTCACTGGCAAAGATTCTCGCAGAAATTCATCATCACCGATTGCCTGACGCCTCAACTCACCCAGACCGAGATTGGGAACAATGAACGCTCCAGCTGCATGTACCCTCTCTGCCAAAGCAGAATCCAGGTTTCTTCCCAGGCGCCCGTGCAAAAATCCATCCGTTCCTGCATCCAGTAAGTCAGACATGTCTTCCGCACTTTGCTGGTGAACAAACACCTGTAAATTGAAACTACCTGCTTGCCGGATTATTTCGCGGTAGAGATCGGGCTCCAGTTTTTGCTGGCTACCTCCGCGATCATCAACCCATATCTTTATAAAATCCAAACCTCTCTCAGCCACTTCCTTAACGGCAAGCTCTGCATCCTGTTCACTCGCTATTCCGTAGAGGATATTCATACCTGTTTTCTCAGCTACTGCGAGAGCATGTTCCAGGAATTGATCATTAGGTCCCTGGCCTGGAGGAGCCATTCCCGCAGCAAATAATAATCTAGCGGCCTGTACTCGCCCTTCTTCTATTTCTTGTTGAACCGAAAAAGCCAGCATGTCGGGATCGCTACCGGCTGAAAAAACTGCAGAAAATCCGTAGTAGGCATAACGCTGAAGATGATCAACAAGGTTCTCTCTATCATAGTTTTCAGATCCCCAACGACTATAGGCTTCGTAACCCAGATGAACGTGGGCGTCGATCATTGTCGGCATGATGGTTTTACCGGACAGATCCAAAACAGCAAACTCTTGCGGCAAGTTCATGTCAGAGCGACTGCCAACAGCTTCAATGAAACCATTGGCCACTAGCACGGACGCAGACTCAAATAGTGTGCCATCACCTACAATTATCCTGGCATTCTGCAAGAGAACAACTTGTTCCTGTGCAGAGGCTCGCGGGCTAATGACCGTAGCTAAAACAAGTGTTGTTGCAAAAACCGCAGCTAGATAATGAAGTGGTGCCTGCAATGACCTTAGGTAATGCATGGTTTTCATAGAAGGAATCCTGAACATGTCTAAGATAAAGAATTTCCGTAGCAATGGAATTGGGGTCTCTTTTTTAGTCCCAGACTGGTAATCTAGCACCTTTAGAATTAGCTCTAAACCGCAATTTCAGGATAGACCGTGCCTACAGCTCAACCCGTAAGAATGCCCCTCAGCGAATCGCAGGCATTAGCACTTGCAGAACGTACAGATGTAAGCCTTCTGTGTGCCGAGGCGCGCCAATTACGAGACTCTGCCCATGGCAATCTACTCACCTATTCCAAGAAAATTTTTATCCCCCTGACCCACCTTTGCAGAGACGTCTGCCACTATTGCACCTTTGCAAAGACACCGAGGCATATCGAGCAAGCCTATATGTCCACCGAGCAGGTCATTGAATTGTGCAAACAAGGTGCGGAACAAGGCTGTCAGGAAGCTCTGCTCACACTCGGAGAAAAACCAGAGCTTCGTTATAAAGCTGCCCGGGAAGCACTTAAGGAAATGGGGTTCAGCACCACCATCGAATATGTCACTCATATCGCTCGCACTATTTTGGATGAGACAGGTATTCTCCCCCATATTAATGCAGGAAATATGGATGCTACTGAAATGGCTGAGCTTCGAAAGGTCAGCGCTTCCATGGGGATAATGCTTGAATCTGCATCTTCTAGACTCTGTGAAAAAGGCATGCCCCACTACGGGTCACCTGACAAAGATCCCGTTACTCGACTGGAAACTATCACATTGGCCGGTAAGGCTAATATCCCTTTCACCACAGGAATTCTTATTGGCATAGGCGAGACCCGACTGGAGCGAATTGAATCGCTGATAGAAATACGACGACTCCATGAAAAGTACGGTCATATTCAGGAAATTATCGTTCAAAATTTTAGAGCCAAGCCAGAAACTAAAATGGCACAAGCCCCCGAGCCCGACCTTGAAGAATTACTGTGGACGATTGCTGTAGCTAGATTGGTATTTGGCGCAGAAATGAATATACAGGCGCCGCCTAATTTAAGCCCAGGAGTACTTCCCAAATTAGTAGATGCTGGCATCAATGACTGGGGTGGCGTGTCTCCTCTTACACCTGACCACGTCAATCCGGAAGCTCCCTGGCCCCATCTGGAAACTCTAGCTCGCGAAACCCAGAGTGCTGGAAAATTTCTCGACCAGAGACTAACCCTCTATCCTGAGTTTGTTCTCAATCCAGAAAAATATCTCGCCGAAGAACTGAGAACAACCGTACTTCGATTGAGTGATAGCTGTGGTTTAGCAAAAAGAGATAACTGGTCTCCAGGTATGACGGCAGCCGTTCCGGCAATCGAAAAAGATTTCATCGAAAACGCATCTAAATATTCAGCTGAATATAAGAGTGACGTGTCAGCCGATATCAAAGCAGTAGTAAGCAAAGCGCTAGACAAACTTCCGCTGAATGAAACTGAAGTTTCAAGCCTTTTTGAAAGTCGAGGCTATGATTTCGCATATGTCGTCAATGCTGCCAATCAGCTGCGCAAAGAGCTCACGGATGACACCGTTAGCTATGTAGTCAATCGAAACATAAATTACACCAATGTCTGTTATTTCAAATGTCAGTTCTGTGCCTTCTCCAAAGGCAAGGCTAACGAAAATCTTCGTGGCAAACCATATGACATTAGTGCAGAGGAAATGGCTCGACGCTGTAAAGAAGCGTGGCAGCGTGGCGCCACTGAAGTTTGTATGCAAGGTGGTATACACCCGGATTACACTGGACAGACTTACATAGATATTGTTGAAACGGTGAGAAGTGCAGTTCCAGGCATGCACATACATGCATTTTCGCCATTAGAGATTTGGCAGGGAGCTGAAACTCTCAATCTTTCTCTTAGTGATTTTCTACAAAAACTGAAGGATGCAGGACTCAACACATTGCCTGGAACGGCGGCAGAAGTTCTCGACGATGAAGTTCGTCAACAAATCTGCGCAGACAAATTGAATAGTGAGCAATGGCTGGATGTAATGAAGGCTGCCCACCAAGTCGGCTTTAATACAACGGCGACTATTATGTATGGACATGTTGACCGTCCTGTACACTGGGCACGCCACCTTCTAAAAATCAGAGCTCTGCAAGAAGAAACTGGTGGATTCACCGAGTTTGTGCCCCTCCCCTACGTCGCAGAGGAAGCCCCAATGTATAGAAAGGGAAAATCGCGAAGAGGACCCAGCTTCCGGGAGGCAATCCTCATGCATTCTGTGGCGCGGCTGGTTTTTAATGGGCTAATTACCAATATCCAAGCTTCATGGGTAAAACTTGGTAGTGACGGAGTATTGGCCTGCCTACATGCTGGCGCCAATGATGTCGGTGGAAGCTTGATGAACGAGAGCATCACCCGTGCAGCTGGCGCGAACCATGGCCAGGAATGGCATCCATCTCAAATTGAAGACACAATTCGTGACATGGGCAGAGTGCCGCGAATGCGCAATACCCTGTATGCTGACGCAGCTTCTGAGCGGCGGCAAACAGCGATGCAGGCGGCCGAACTAGAAGAGATTAACAATAACGCAGCAGGCAAGGTTCAAAGAAGTAAAAAACTCGAAAATCTGGCTACCGTCATTTAAGTAAACCTAAACCGAAGAATAAGTAAATCGATATGAAAATAGCAGTAACTGGTGCCAATAGCAGTGTTGGACAGAACCTCCTAAACAGCCTGAAAAGCAACGAAGAAGTTAGTGTTATAGCTGGCGTTCGATCAGAGAGAGCGGCGAAATCACTGCCCGATTCTCCGCGTATAGAAGCCAAGCTCATTTCCTATCAAGATGTTGATAAATTAAGCGAAGATTTGAATGGTGCGGATTGCGTACTTCATCTCGCCGGTATTCTAATTGAAAACAAAGGCAGCAGTTATCAAGAAGCTAACGTGGATGCCACAGCTGCGGTTCTTGATGCAGCCAAAAGAAACAATGCTTCTCATTTTGTATTTATCAGCGTTGTGGGTGCCGATGCCAATTCCACAAACGCCTATTTCAGATCAAAGGGTCAGGCAGAAGAACTGGTAAAACGATCAGGTCTGTCTGCTTCCATTATTCGAACTCCAATTTTACTAGGCCCAAATACTGCAGGTGCAAGCTCCATAGCCGCAGCAGCATCTCAGCCTAAGGCCAAGTTGCTGGGTGGCGGCACGTATCTTATGAGGCCTCTCGATATTGATGACTTGAATCTGGCAATCATGGATTGCTTTAACAAGAGCAAAGCGGGAGCCGCACTCTACGAGTTGGTAGGCCCAGACGCCATAAGTTACAGCAATTTGATTCAAAAAATGGCAGGCTTACTGGGCAACGAAATTGAAATAGCTTCTATTCCAATTTGGGTAGCAAAGCTGGGAGCGGCCATAGGAAGCCGATTACGTGGCGGTGGATTCAGTCCTACGGTTATCGACGTTATTACCATCGATGAAAAAGTCGATGAAAATGCCGATAAAACACTTGGGTTAAGTCTTACTCCTTTAGACAAGACTCTACAGAAAATCTTAAATCACGAGCAAACATAATGACTGACGAAATCGAATCCAATACAGACGCAGAACCCGAAATAGAGAATTCCGCACCGAAGAAAAAGAAAAGCCCAATAGGCAGAGCGATTTTTCTTCTACTTACAGCTGCGTGTTTTGTTTATTTGTATTACCGCCTGAACGGCGCCGCCATGCGCGAAGGTCTTTCCCTTGTTGACTATATGTCAGGAGTCTTCGCTTCTGTGGATTGGGTGCCGTGGTTATTTTTGATGATCGGCTACTCGTTGTTTTACTTTGTGATCGACACCCTTGTTGTCACTAAAGCCATAGGCTGGTTTATCGAACCCATCAAGTTTCGAGATATAGCTCCTATTCGCGCAAGCGCCTACATAATATCGGTGTTCAATGAACAGATTGGCAAAGGTGCGATGGCCTACTACCTGAACAAGCGCGACCAGATCCCCGGCTGGGAAGTGGGATCAGTAATGCTATTCATAATGTTCTGTGAAATTTATTATTTGCTGATATGGGCAACCATTGGTTTCGCGTTTGGAGCGGATACGCTTCCTGAGAATCTGCGAGATACTTTTGCACTCATTCCCTACATAGCTCTCGCTGCGAGTATTTTCCTTATTGGGTGGATAGCTTACTTTCGAGGAATGATTCTGCCAAACAACAAGTTCAAAGATCGCCGTATTTTCCATGCCTTTCGCAATGCCTTGCCTTGGCACTATGGCGCGTTCTTCTTACTTCGCTCCCCTGCCTTATTGGCAGCCGTGATCGTTTACACAACCGCATTAAACCTGTTTGGCGTAGAGGCTTCACTCTTAACCTTACTGCCTTACCTGCCTGTTATATTCTTTGCGGCCGCCGTTCCTACGCCGATGCGGGCTGCTGCAATTACATTCTGGGTGCTTCTATTCCCGGATAACGAAGGACAGATGGCTGCCTTTGGTTTCGTACAGCATAACTTTTTTATCCTGTTCAATGCTGCAATTGGACTGGTGTTCTGGCGCAGGGCTCAACGAGAACTTTTTGACTGATAATGGCCAATCTGCTGACTGCGGTTCGTTTGTTTCTGCTAATACCAGTAGCCTGGTCATTAGCAGACCCAACACTGCTTCCCGCATATGTCTTACTCCTTCTTATACTCATCGCAATTGCCAGCGACTACTATGACGGTATAGTAGCTCGAGCAACCGGCACAGCGTCTGCCAAAGGCATGCTATTTGATCACGGCACAGACTTTCTTTTTGTTACCAGCGGGCTCAGCGCACTAGCCTATGCTGGTTCAGTTCATCCCGCGTTGCCAATATTGATCGCTATTGCGTTTTCTCAATATGTTCTCGATTCTTATTTTCTCTTCAAACAGAAGCAATTAAAAATGAGCTTCCTTGGCAAATGGAACGGTGTGTTCTATTTTGCTCCCCTTCTAGTTTTCACCGTAGCTAGATTTGAATTACCTTCAGGCTTTGCAGACGTCCTATTGCTTATTGGTTCCCTATTGGCATATGCCCTGACTATCTCAACCATTGCCTCCATAATTGACAGGTTTCTCGCACCGTTAAGAGCCGCAGAAGACTAAGCTGCATGAATGCCAAGCCAATACCCCAGCTATTGGTGCAATCATAATAATCCACCAAATCACTGTCATAGCCAGGCTTGCCCATATTTGAAACGGCGACCCAAACCCATCAGTCGTAAACTTCTGTGCGCTAGTGTTTTCGTCGAACTGGCAACTCACTGTATCGATTCAAACCCTTTCTGACAGATCATCTTCATCTGTAGCAAGGTATTTTCTCTAAGCTAGAGCGAGAAAGTGAGGGAAATCCATCCTTGAAGAATGTTCAGTATAAGGGCACTATTGCTTCGTTAAACTGCGTAACTCGACTGCTATAGCTTGTCAGCAGCAATGCAAGCTCAGTAGAAACCGAGGGTAATAATAAGGAAAATAATCATGCCTCTCGATATAACAATCACTCTAAGTGATGAAGATCTTCGAAAGTTTCAGGACAGCGTAGACAAAGGAATAGTGCTGGTTGCCGATGAAAAGAGCGCCGCTGAGATAGAAGAAACAGCCTGCCTAATGATCGGAAAAGCCAGAGAGATGGAACTACCTCAATTTATTTCTGACCGTCTGTTTAAGCTCGAAATTCTGTTAAATATGATCCGCGACAAGGAGTGCTCACTTAGCAAGGAAGAATGCGACAGCGTCAGGAGCGCCCTCTACTATTTTGTAGACCCCGACGATGTTATTCCTGATCACATCCCGGGAATAGGATTCCTGGATGATGCCATGTATGCAGAAATTGTTATCCAGGAACTCAAGGTAGAGATAAAGATGTATCAGGAATTTTGCCAGTTCCGAATAGCCGAAGAAAACAGGCGAAGGAATAGAGGCGAAGATCCTTACGTAGGAAGAGAAGATTGGATAGAAGAAAAACGTACTGTTTTGCATGACCGCATGCGAGAGCGGCGTACCCTGCGTACGGGTGGTCGTGGTTGGCGCATGCGCCTTATCTAATCAATGACAGACAGTGGAGTTAATGTGCCCAAGCTACAAACCGGCCTTTTTTTACTAGGCATTCTGTTTTGTTATCAACTTTCTGCTCAGCAATCTGTGGTTGAGATAGATGGCTCAATTCTAAGCAACTTCCAACTGATAAGCGCTGACCCTCGAGTAAGAGTCGCCCTAGAAAAAATTCAGCAGCGCGAAGCTGAAACCGTTCGAGAACAAATCCGAATTACCGAAATTCCAGCCCCACCATTTAAAGAAGAACGTCGCGCTGCCTATTTTTTAGAGCAGCTAAAACTACGAGGCCTGGAGAATGCTTACCTGGATAGCGAGGGAAATGCAGTCGCTATTCGTCGAGGTTCAGGAAATGGCCCCACTTTTCTTATCGCTGCCCACCTTGATACGGTATTTCCCGAAGGAGTAGATACCAGTGTTGAGTTAAGAGGTGGGCGTTACTATGCGCCAGGAATAGGAGACGACACTAGAGGGCTTGCTGCAATGTTGTCTCTCATCGAGGTCTTAAACGAAAGCGAAATTGAAACCAGTGGAGATATTATTTTTGCTGGCAATGTCGGTGAAGAAGGTCGAGGAGATCTGCGAGGGGTCAAAGCCCTATTCCGAGACCGTCCTGATATAGACGGCTTCGTTTCCATCGATGGTGTTCGTCTGCGACGGATTACCAATGGAGGCACTGGAAGCCGAAGATTCGAGTTCCATTTCAAAGGCCCAGGAGGACATTCATTTGGCGCCTTCGGTACGGCCAGCGCTATTCATGCAATGGGCAGAGCAATCAGCAAAATTTCAGATATGGAAACTCCCTCTTACCCGAAAACCACATTCACAGTAGGCACCGTAGAAGGCGGCACTTCGGTAAATTCTATTGCTGCAGATGCCATCTTTGCCCTGGATATGCGATCCAACGACCGTGAACAATTGGCTCTTCTTGAAGAAAGAATTAAGGCCGCCGCGCTGGAAGCTGTCGCTGAGGAAAATGCCCGCTGGGAGAACGGGGAAATATCGGTAGAGTTTAATTTGATTGGAGATCGACCGGTTGGTCAGACTCCTGCTGACAGCACCATTGTTCAGATCGCCGCCCTTGCCTTCGATGAAGTAGGAATTGAGCTACAGGAATTAGGGATTTCGAGCACTGACTCCAATTTGCCAATGTCTCTAGGCATTCCAGCAATTACAATTGCCGGCGGTGGCAACGGTGGCGGAGCACATTCTCCTGGAGAATGGTTCTCCCCCGGAGATTCATCTCATGTGGGGCCACAAGTTGCTCTTCTACTTACCCTGGCCCTGGTAGGCATTGAAGGCCTTAGTCCAGCCATGCTGGAAATAAGAAACCCTTAAATAAGATCAACTTTCGCTATCAGCGATCGTTTTCAGCATCCTTGCGCAAGTGCCCATAGATGAGCTCTTCGGTGAACTCAACACACTTGTACTCAAGCAATTGCATATTCTCCTCAAGGCGCCGGTAGAGGGGAAATTTCACCTTCCAGGGTCGAGTATAAACATTAGGGTCTTCCAAGGTGGCCTCGTACATAAGCGTGTTTGGCCCCATATGTGTATAGCGCTCGGTGACTCGAAGCGATTCTGTATGATGATTGCCTGCGTGATCAAACCAGGTGTCAGCGACCTGATCTGTAACATCGATAACCAGCGTGTCGCCGTCAAAAGAGCCGAGAGAATGGCCCATCCAAGTATAGATAGGGGCTTCATAATCAGGCTCATTCATATAGACAATGCGACTTGCACTGGCAAACTCATAGGCCATTACTACAAATTCTGGCGACTGAATAATCTGAAACGGAAATGGCAGGTAGTTCGCTCTGGGAATACCGGGCATATAGCATTTGACCAGCGGATCTTGAGCAAGCCAATCTGCTTTGCTGGCTCTCTGTTTTGTTCTTCCTGCTTCGGTATAGGGAATTTCCCCACCTTCGACAATTCCTATTCCAGCGGGAATAGCCCCAATGGCTCCCAATTGGAATAAAGGACCAAAATCTGCAGCATGGGGTTCGATATCATAATGAGCTGATCCAATAGCTTGCCAGATTCCACTGAAGTCTGCTCTACCATCGGCCGTTCTTGGGACTTGAGTATTTTCTGCAGCTATTCCGCTTGTGGCATACCCAAGGAGCACGCTAAGCACCGCTGCAATCAACCTTATTCGAGCTAATCTCATTCTCGTCTCCATCCTTGTTTTTCAAATAGTATTTTTATTGGACAGTCTTACTAATCAGCTCCCAGCAATGTACTAAATCTCCGGGCATTCGCATAGTATTTGCGTTCCACCAGCCCTATTTTTATTAAGAGAATTCCGATTGACAGAAACTGTCGTGACAGGCTCAATAGCCTCTAGAATCTCATTTCAGGAGCTTACCGATGACCTTAAGCCGCAGAGAGTTGCTAAAAGCCACCGCCGCGTTGACCGCTGGTTCTAGCTTGTCCACTCCGCTGCTTGCTCAAGGCGGGCTAAATATGACAACCATCCCATCCTCTGGACAACGAATCCCAAGCATTGGTATGGGCTGCCGGAATTATCGAGCTGAGGCCGGGTCAGCGGATCTGCCCGTATTTAAGGACACATTCGAGACCTATCATCGACTTGGCGGAAAGTTGGTGGATACCTCTCCAAATTACGGAAATTCAGAAACCGTGATTGGCAATATTATGAGAGAGCTGGGAATTCGAAACGAACTCTGGGTTGCCAGCAAAGTGGATCGTGAAGATCAGCAAGCCGGGATTGAACGCATGGAACGTTCACTTGAATTGCTAGATGGCGACAACCTGGATCTCATGCAGGTTCACAATCTCCGGGGAACTGATGTTCAACTAGAAACCATGAAAGCCTGGAAAGAACAGGGCCGGTTTCGTCATATTGGCGTAACCACGTCCAGTGATCGTCAGTATGAAGAATTTGAAGCAACAATAAACCGACATCAGCTGGACTTTATTCAGGTTGACTATTCTCTTGGCAATCGCAATGCTGCAGATCGCATTCTGCCTCTGGCCCAAGACAAGGGAATTGCCGTATTGGTAAACCTGCCATTTGGACGAGGACGACTGTTCGCTGCCGTTGGTGATAGAGCGCTTCCTGAGTGGGCTGCTGACATTGATGCTACTTCCTGGGCTCAGGTATTTTTGAAATACATCATGTCCCATCCCAGCAATGCCATACCTATACCTGGCACTACCAAACCCCATCACGCTGAAGACAACATAGGAGCCGCCACGGGCCGCTTACCAGACGCCAATCTTCGACGTGAAATGGAACGCTTCATAGATCCTTTGTTAGCTTAAACATTCTGCGAGAACGAAATCCTGCCTTTATTAGCCAAGCTGGAAATCACGCCCTTGAGTATTTGGATGCGGGAATCCGGTCCGGCATTTTTTACCTCCTTGAGCTTACATTCCTTGGCGATGGGGTTTGTTGTGGGAATAAATTTCGCAATAGCCCTCGGCATACTCGGCTTTATTCCAAGGTTTAACCCTAGAAGCTTTGATAAATTTTTTACGCTTCACTGGTATGCCTGCCTGCTTATATTACTGTCAGGGCTGGCGTTATTATTGGCCTATCCTGCCAAGGCGCTGACTAACCCCGTGTTTTTTGCCAAGCTGATCGCTCTCTCTTCCGCCTTACTAATCACTTTCAAATTTCAAAAGCAGTTCTTCAGTGAAGCTGCAACGGAAGCGGGAATGGCAAGCTCAAGCCTTAAACCCTGGGCGACCCTCTCCATCTTCCTTTGGGTAGCAACAATTACTATGGGTAGATTTCTGGCATACACTCATGAAATTTTACTGGCATCTCGTTTTTTTTAGTGAAAGCCAAAGAGCCAACACGACCATGATTGAATTTTTACTCAATTTTTCTCAATCCACGGGCATATTCACGTTTATGAATTCGCAGTGGGGTTGGCCTGTAGTTGAGTCATTTCACTTTCTGGGTCTTAGCATGCTGATAGGAACCGTTGGTGTGTTTGATTTAAGGCTTCTAGGGGTCGGCAAAGAAATCGAAATGGCCAGCCTACACAAACTGGTACCATTTGGGGTAGCGGGATTTTTTCTAAATGTTATAACTGGCACTATGTTTCTAAGTAGCGCTCCCGATCAATATATTTACAATCCCGCCATTCAATCCAAGCTGTTTTTCTTGTTGCTCGCTGGCATTAACATGCTCGTTTTCTACAATACTGTCGCCGCAGAGGCTAAATCCACTCCAATGGCAAGCAATGCCCCAACTCGCGCACGAATCATCGGGGGGGTCTCTCTGCTGTGCTGGTGCGCTGTAATTGTATGCGGCCGTCTGATCACTTATTACAGACCTCCCTACCATTGGTGCCTATGGTGCTAGTACAATAGCTGATGTGATCTCCTGTTTAGTGATGGCTTTAACGCCACAAGATTAGTTGGTGGGAAATGTAATGCAAGCAAGAAAGCAATTCGATTTAGGCGGTTTTAATATTCGGATTAATTGGTTGGTAGCGGTCTGCGTTCTGCTGACTGCCTCAGCCTTTGGCCGACTTGGAATCTGGCAACTGGATAGAGCAGCAGAGAAAGTCGATGCACAGCGAGTTCTCGAAGTGGAATCCAGCATAAACGCTACTGCCGTCGAAGACATCCCCGACGGCCATTTGCATCCTGCTAATACAGAGCTGTTAAACCGACATGTGGCTCTACGTGGAGAATATGTCAACGATCGCACTGTCCTGCTGCTGGCGGAATTTTTCGAGGGCATGATTGGATTTGGTGTAGTTACACCGTTTCGACTTGCCAGCAATGGCCAACTGGTAATGGTTAGCAGAGGTTGGACCACCGGAATTCTACCAGCAGACACGCCGCCAGATTTAAGAGAGGCAGAGGGATATCAGGAAATAACGGCCCAGATATTCGTGCCTCCAGCGAATGCTAGAATAATTCCCAGCCAGGTAGATGCTTCTGTATGGCCACTGCGGATGCGAAGCCTCGAGCTAGACATTATTTCAGGAATCCTCGATGAGCCTCTATTTCCATTCGAATTGAGAATTACGGCCGGACAAGCCGGCACTCTGGTACGACACTGGCCAGCCGTAAACGCCGATGTTAATCAGAATTTATCCTATGCAATTCAATGGTTTAGCCTGTGTTTACTGGTATTATTTGCCAGCGTTTTAGCCAGCAGTAACCTGTGGTCGCTAATTCGAGGCCCCAAGCCTTCCCAACCCTGATGTCCGCACCCCGCAGAACCTGCCCACAAGCCTCTGCATATACCGCATTTTCGGCTCAATCCAACCGAGCAATTGTTCAAAATTCAGCTGAATAGTGCTAAAGTTCGTCTGTTTATTAGGGGTGAAAGCCCCGTAACTACGGTTTTTCTTAATTTTGCTCAGGGGAGTAGCGAAAATGCGTATCATATCCGTAAAATCAGTATTAGGTAGTGCAGCAACAGCGGTGGCTTTTATGCTGTCAGGCACTGTTTCAGCCCAGACTGATGAAGTCACCTTTCATAGAGATATAGAACCTATTCTGCAGCGCAGCTGTCAGAACTGCCACCGTCCCGGTGGAGCTGGACCTATGTCACTCATCACTTTTGACGAAGTAGCACCATTTGCTGGCCTTATTGAATATAAAGTCAGCCTCCGTGACCGTGCAGGCGCTATGCCTCCGTGGTACATGGAAAAAAATGTAGGCATTCAGGATTACAAGGATGATCCATCCCTGTCTGACGCTGAAATCGCTGCCATATCTACTTGGGCTCGCGGCGGCACTCCTGAAGGAGATGCAGCTGATGCCCCTACACCACTCGTATTTGATGACAGCCTAAAATGGAAAGCAGGTCCGCCTGATCTCATCGTAACGATGAACGATGTTACTAAGCTTGCAGGAACTCCTGACTGGTGGGGTGAGATTGACTACATTCCAACTGGCCTTACTGAAGATCGCTATGTGAAATCCGTTGAAGTCGTAGAAGTTAACGACGTGGATAATCAGGCTGGAACTGGTCGTGATACCGTTGGCGGGCGCTTCATTTTCCACCATATGATCTGGGGCACGGCGATGCTTGATGAAAATGGAGCACGCGAGTCCGGTGCCCCTTCAATTCCTTGGCCTGTTCATGAAGTTGGCCGAAACGCTGATATCTTCGACGAAGACGCTGGTCGTCTACTGAAAGCTGGTTCAGCTATCGTTTCTGACTCGGTGCACCTTCATTCAAATGGCCGCGATACAACTGGTCACCTTGAAGTTGGATTCATTTTTCACCCTGAAGACTACGAACCTAAATACCAAAATGGCTTTAGTGCTCTTGGTAATGGTGTAGACATCAGCATCACCGGCAATGAGAAAGATCAGGAACTTCATGCCTATACTGTTCTTCAACAGCACACTAAGATCATTACTTTTGAACCTCACCTTCACGCACCGGGCGAACGCATGTGTCTGGAAGCTATTTGGGGTTATACAGTAGAGACGCTTTCCTGTGTTGGTTATGACCATAACTGGGTACGCGGTTATCCTTATGCTGACCAGGCAGCCCCTCTTCTACCGAAGGGAACTATTCTCCATATCGTTGGATACATGAACAACACGGACTCCAATCCAAATGTTCCTGATCCACGTAACTGGCAGGGTTCTGGTAATCGTTCCGTAACCAATATGTTTATCGATCTCGGCATTCGAGTCACTCTCAATGATGAGCAGTTCTTCGAAGCTATGGAAGAACGACGTCAGGTGCTTAACCTTGGCCCGAATGATCACGTGGTCGGTTGTCCTCTATGTCTTGCGCCGCTGGTTGCTCCAGTTGCAGAAGATGAAGAAAGCAACGAAGTCGCTGCTAACTAGGCTTCGGGAAGCGGTAATAATGATCGATATAACTAGTGCGTCAATCAGCAGGTTTAAAATCCTGCTGATTGCTTCATTTCTACTGGCCTTACCCCAGTTCTCTCTCGCTGACAGCTTTCGTTTTGGTGAACATGTTGAACCGGCTTATGAAGGCTGGCGTCCTAATGCAGACGGCACTTTCAGTTTCATGTTTGGTTACATGAATGAGAACTGGGAAGAACAGCCTGACGTCCTTGTCGGTGATAGTAATTTTTTCAGCCCAGGTGATGCAGACCGCGGCCAACCCACTCATTTCCTTCCTAGGCGAAACCGTTTCACTTTTGAAGTGGTTGTTCCTTCCGACTGGGGTGACCGTGAATTAATCTGGACACTTAATGTAAATGGTGTCGAGCGCAAGGCTTACGCCACTCTGAAAGATGATTACCTAGTAGACAATATGGTAATTGCATCGGAGACTGGCTCTCTGGGAGCAGGCACTAGTAGCCCTGAGTCCAGAGCCAATATTGCTCCCGTAGTTACTGTTCAGGGTGACGAGATTCGTACGGCAAGAGTTGGAGAACCAATAGCAATCACGACTAACGTTGCTGATGATGGTCTTCCAGAACCCCGAAGAGAATCTACTATTTCAGCAAGCTCCTTGATGTCACGCATGATGAGACCCCCTAGCAGGATTACAGTTGGCAAAGTTAATGGTTTGTTCTTGTCATGGAATAAGTACCGTGGTCCAGGTGAAGTCACCTTTGATCCGCCACTGCCAAAGCCATGGGAAGACACCCGAACTTCTGCCAATTCTCCATGGGGTGCTTTATGGTTACCACCGGAAATTCCTGAGGATGGCAACTACGAAGTGACAGCTACTTTCTCTGAACCTGGCACATATATTCTTTGGTCAAGAGCTGACGACGGCGGCCTCTATAACGATGGCTACATCACAGTAAACGTTAGCGAATAGAGATTAAAGCATGTAAAAAGGACGGGAAACCGTCCTTTTTTTTATACCTCGAAAACGTGTAGAAGAAAGTTAAGGAACTCATTCAAATAAAGCTTTTAGGATTTTTTGATGTTAATCACTCTCTTGAATTCCAGCGCTGTTATTTGTATTTCTGTTGATTTTCCCAATGAAAAGTAACTAACACATCACAAAAATTTAATACGAATGTGGAATCAAACTAAGATGATTATAAAAAAATTTACTTCATTTCTTCTAATCTCAATTATAGCCAGTATTGCTGCGAGCTCTGCTTTGGCTCAAATTTCATATCGCAGTGGCGAAGAAATCGAACCGGGTTACGAAGGTTGGCGTATAAATGATGACGGGACTTACACCTTCATCTTTGGATACATGAATGATAATTGGGAAGAGCAACCAGACATCCCTGTTGGAGATAACAATTTTTTTAGTCCCGGTGAGGCAGATAGAGGCCAACCCACTTTTTTTCTCCCAAGGCGCAATCGATTTACATTCGAAGTAACCGTTCCTTCTGACTGGGGCGATCGAGAGTTGGTTTGGGAGATCACCCATAACGGTGAGACTAATCGCGCCTACGGAACATTAGCTACCGATTACCTAATCGACAATATGGTAATCGCGTCAGAAACCGGCTCTCTGGGAGCTGGTACCAGCAGCCCTGAATCTCGAGCAAATATTGCGCCAGTGGTCACCGTGCTCGGTGAGAGTATTAACGGAGCACAGATAAGGAATGTGAGAGTAGGTGAAGAATTGCTCATCGACACCCATGTAGATGATGACGGTTTACCAAAACCCAGATCGACTAACTCAAGCAGGAATACCCCGTCTCAGGAGCGCATGATGCGCCCTCCTCGTCGTACCACTGTCGGTAAAACCAATGGTTTTTTCCTGTCATGGAATAAGTATCGCGGACCTGGGCAAGTCACCTTTGAGCCGCCACAGATAAAGCCATGGGAAGACACTCGAACGTCAGCGAATTCTCCCTGGGGAGCTCTTTGGGTTCCTCCTGAGGTGCCAGAAGATGGTAACTATCAGGTTAGGGCTATATTCGATACGCCAGGAACTTATATTCTCTGGGCTCGCGGTGATGATGGCGGTCTTTATCACGACCAATATGTCACTGTGAACGTAAGGCCATAAACCGGTAAGAGGGTTTCCGGACAAGCTTTTAGGGTTGGTCTTCTTCCTGAAGCTCTATGGTGAAGGGCGGATCGTAACTGGGTGGATCTTGATTCAGAATAATATTAGTTCGCGGAGGTGTTACGAACTGAGTGTCAGGACCGCCATTTCTCATCATCAGCCTTAGCTCTTCGGCCTCCTTCATTACTGAAGGTTCGACAGCATCAGCACCGAATGCGAAGCTGAAACTTCCCCGAATCAATAGGTCATTAATACCTAAGATCGCCCAGTCCGCTGTGTAGTAGACAGCTTTCTCTAGCTGCGGCAGCTCTAGGCTGTAATCACCCTTCGCTCGTGGGTTATATCGGAAGTTTATATCCACCCAATCCCGCTCATCATTTCTCAGCGTTAATTTCACCAGCCGAACGTTACGAGGGAAATTCAAACCTAGGTTAGCCGGGGCTGAAGCAAGCACAGAATCATCATTTGGTGTGGTTTCTGTTTCCTCAACAATTCCTGTAACATCCGCTGCGGGTGGATAATGAGGGCTTCTGGACTGCTGTGCATACACTGCATTCCCTGCCAAGAGAATCAGTGATGTTATGGCAACATGACAAGGGATTGAAAACTTCATAACTCTTCCAAGCACTAAAACTACCCAAATGGTCAGCGAAACCGACGACGAATTTTACAATCAGCCAGGCTATTAATCTAGCTGTATACGAGACATCTACACATATGCAAGATTCTGATTTACCTAGTATTTTAACAGAGCTGAAAAAAAGCGGAAGTAATACAGCGACATTTGGGGAAGAATGGTCCCAGGGTCGCTCTGCATTCGGTGGCATCTCATCAGCCTTTGCATCCACTGCTATGGGAAAATTGGTGGATTCGAAGAGCCCTATACGCTCACTAATGGTGTCATTCGTTGCCCCCCTGCCCCCCGGGGAATTCAGCGTCGACAGTGTACTTCAGCGAAAGGGCAAAAATGTTGCACAATGTGCTGCCTCTGTAATTTCAAATCAGCAGCTATGTCTTCAGGCTATGGCTGCATTTGGTAATTCCAGAGAAGGATTTTCAGTCGAACCACTAGTTGAATTTAACCCTATTCCTCGAGAGCAAGGAGTGCAATTTTCCGATCATGCGAAGCGACTTCCAAGCTTTCTAAGATTCTTCGAAGGAAGTTGGGTTGGTGGCGGCATGCCTTTCGCTGGTAAATTTCAACCACAGCTAAATATGTGGGTAAAACATAAAGCAGATATGAGTAACTTCCCGGTAGAGAAAATCATCACCTTGGCTGACATTCCACCACCGGTAATCCTTACCCATTTCAGCAAACCGCCGGTTCCTTCGAGCTCGCTTAGCTGGTCACTGGAATTTGTTATTCCTCCACAACAAATTGAGAGCGAATGGTTTTATCTCGAGTTCAATACAGAGGCAGCTGGGAATGGTTATACCCAGCAATCGGGGAAAATATTCGATGAAACAGGCCAACTTTGCGCTCTGTCCCGACAATGCATGGTATATTTTGGCTGAATTCGGCAGATAACAATTCCTATAGGACGCATGTAGAGCTTCGAATTGCCAGACAAGGCGATCTCCTAGTAGTATCTAAATATGTTTTCAAACATAAATTTTTGGTTTTTAAATTGAAAAATAAATTCATCAACTACTGTAATTTGCTTCTGTTATCAGCCCTGCTCTTATCCGGCAACTCGATGGCACAGCATAGCCATGGCGTACTAACTCCTGGCGTAACTTTTCCACCGGACGATTCAGTCCTCAGTGAATCCCCCAGAATGATAACCATGAGCTTTCGGGTAGATGTTAGCTTGTTAAAATTGGCACTTTATACAGCCGATGAGAAATGGATAAATATAGGCTTCCAATATACTCCGGATAACTATACTCACAGCTATGTTTTCCCGATTCCTGGTGAATTAGCCGCTTCGGAATATTACATCGCCCGCTGGTCTGTCACCGACGAGAGACGTCGCTTACTAAATGGCGAATTCAAGTTTGCATTTGGAGATGGGGCAATACCACCATCTGAGACAATAGAGTCACTGGTAAGTGATCGCGTAGAAGTGCTGCCGTCGACAGGGTCATACCGAATCGGCAGAGATCAAAACTAGTTATGTTAGTTAGCACGGCATAGTAACTACTATGTAGTAACTACAGATCAGAAGATCAGATCAAATTTGATTGGGTAGCATACAGAAAAAACTACTTGAATTTGAAACCCTGTTGCTCAAGAAATTCTCGCATATGGGGTCTGGATTTTTCCGACAACAAGCTGGCTACCTGTTCGCTCCAACTGATCCCATGTCCACCGCCAGTTCTTGTCTTGTAATATTCTCGAATCTTCTCATCGTAAATAGCAATGGAGTCCTTATCCCCTTCTTCGTTATAGACTTCCTGTTTCATAATAACAGAAACAGGTAGACGGGGTTTTACTTCCGGGTCCTGATCTGGATAGCCCAGGCAAAGACCAAACACAGGATATACACCCTTGGGTAGTTGCAAAATACGTGAAACTTCAGCAGGGTTATTCCGAATGCCGCCGATGTAACAAATTCCCAAGCCAACTGATTCCGCAGCGGTAACCAAACTCTGCGCCATTAATGCAACGTCAGTTGTAGCAATTATAAAGTGCTCCGTGAAATCTCCTTCAAAAGGTTTTTCATATGCCTCACAGTAATTCCCTGCTCGCTTAAGATCGGCGCAAAACATAAAAAACTCTGCCGCAGTCTCTACATATTTCTGGTTGCCAGCTAACTTGGCGATTTCTGCCCTTGTGGCTTTGTCAGTAATTCTAATAATCGTAGAACCCTGCAGGAAACTGGAAGTGGCCGCGGCCTGACCTGCCAGAACCAAGTCATTGAGCAAGTCCGAATCGATAGCCTGCTCAGTAAATTTACGAATGCTGCGATGGGATTTCAGCAAGTCTAAAACTGTACTCATATTTCTGCTGCCTGAAGGGGTTCCCGAAGGAGTTAGTGAAGCTCGATTAAATTATCGAGAAATGCAGGGACTACATCGTTGGCAAGATTTGATTCCGCATTAAATAGCAGCACCATACCAATATTGGCATCCGGCACGAAAGCCATTTCTGATCTATAGCCGCGGACGCCCCCACCATGATGAATAACTCGAAGACCTTTATAATCGAACACTCTCCATCCGGTTGCGTAGTAGGCCTTTTCCAGACCGGACCAGCGATTGAAATAATTGCCTCTTGGGGTGGCGATTATTGGTTCGTGTAATTCAGAAAGAAAATCTTCGGGAAGGACTTCTGGAAAAGCACCGAGATTGGCACGTATCCACATGCTCATATCGAAAATACTGGCATTGATTCCAGCTGCCGGTGCCGCCGAATAATAAGCAGGATTTGTGGTGGTGGTTCTCCAATTGCCTCTTACTTGACGATGGGGCAAGGTAGCTTCCGGATCCTCAAGATAGGGTTCGAGCCCCACGGTAGCGGTTACCATGCCCAAGGGTTTGAATATCTGTTCATAAAGATATTTCTCATAGCTTTCACCGGTGCTCTGTTCAACAACATCAGCAATCAGAGAGAAGATTACATTCTGATATCCATAGCATTGTCCCGGCCGACATACGGTGGGAATTTCATCAAATTTTGGTTTGATACTGTCGTAGAGAACGCCATCATCAAGCAAGTTGGAGTAGGAATGGGGCATCAATCCACTGGAATGACTCACAATATGCTTTAAGGTAATTCCACTAGAGGAGCTACCTGTACCGATATGCAATTCGGGGAACAGGTCACTCATTCTGCTATCCCAGGATTGCAGATGCTGATCCACCAACAGTGTTGCCGCCGTGCCAGCGAAGGTTTTAGACATGGAGGCTATTCGAAAGATCGAATCCGCCGTAACCAGTTCAGTTTCTCTGACACTCTTCACACCCCAGGTTTGCATATGCATGATGCCTTCACGAGACACAACAGCGAGGGCGGCGCCCGGGATACCTTTCTCATCTGATGCCTCTTCAATCCAGTCAACGAAGGGGTTTATATCGTAATTATAATCAACAGATGAATTCGGCCCTGCGGCAGCACTTATTTGCGGGAGAATAAGGCAAATGGTAGACAGCGTTGTGCTCAGAAATGGCAGTAAAGCCTTCCGCGCGCGGGAATCGGTGTGACGTGAATTTTTTATCAAATCAGGTACAGCGTTAATTGCGGTCCGTGTCCGTTATTTTTTGAAATGCGAAGTAGTCACTTCCTCATCATTGGGAGCCCAATGCTCTCAAATAGTTCCCTTGTCGGCAATTCATATTCTCTGGGCAAAAAGAAACCGACTCAACATAAGTTAAATCGGCCAAAGGGGGCCTTATTTTAGCTCCAGCGGAGCTAAATTCTTGCCTAGGGGGTCTATTCTGGGGGGAAGAACATCAACATTCGCCGGCCTTCTCTGATTACAGTAATTGCCGCAAAGCGATTGAGCTCATTGAGTGCTGAATTAAAAGCCGCGAGATCATCAACCTTTTCGCGATTAACTTCGACAATGACATCGCCTTCTCTCAGGCCTACGGACCAGGCAGTGCTGGGGGACACAACATCGCTTACCAATACACCTTCTGTGTCTTCGTCTGTGGATTGCACGCGAGCGCCTCGAAATTCATTGCTGGCTGGACGACGGATATCTTCGACGTCTGCCTCCATAGTCCTGCCGCCAATAACAACGTCCATTTCCCTTATCTCGCCATTTCTATAGAGGACCAATTCAGCTTTCTGGTCCTGGAGCATCATGCCAATCTTATTCCGTAGCTCCCTGCTTCCTTGTATTTCCTCACCAGCAATCTCAACAATTACATCTGAAATTTCGATTCCAGCTTTTTCGGCAGCACTGCCAGCTACGATACTGGTAACCAGAGCTCCCGAATCAGCATCGATATTAAGAGCGCCAGCCATCTCACCATTCAGATCAATGATAGAGACTCCGAGCATGCCTCTTCTTACTTCTCCGTCACGTTGCAAATGACCAACTACTGCAGCGACCATATCAACCGGAACAGCGAAGCCAATGCCATTGCTGCCACCATTTCCGCTAAGTATGGCTGTATTGATCCCGATCAGATTTCCTTCAAGATCGACCAGGGCGCCACCTGAATTGCCAAGATTAATGGCAGCATCTGTTTGAATAAAATCTTCATAGTTCTCTCGATTTAATCCCGCCCTGCCCAAAGCGCTAACGATGCCCGAGGTTACAGTCTGGCCGATGCCAAACGGATTGCCTATAGCCACCACGTAATCGCCAACTTGGACGCTGTCAATATCGGCAAGCTGGATATCGCTCAATTCATCAGCATCTATTCTAAGTAAGGCAATATCCGTTTCAGCGTCACTGCCTAGCAACTCAGCATTCTCAGTTCGACCGTCAGCTAATTGGACGCTTATGGAGTTAGCACCGGCAACTACATGGTGATTGCTAATAATCAGCCCTTGATCCGCATCAAAGATCACGCCAGAGCCAGCACCTGTAGCCCTGGGAGTTCTGGACCCCTGCCGGGAGATTTCAGGAAGGTTCTCAAAATATCTCCTCACTTCCTCCGGTATGTTTTCGCCCTGGGGAAAGAATCTATTCTCGGTTGGCATGAACTTGCTCACTCGGATACTTACAACCGCCGGAGTCACCTCCTCCAGCATGGGTGCCAAACTGGGAATACCCTGAGATAAAGCTTGAGGGGTGATAGCCAAGCTCTGGGAACCGATTCCTATGATCAATATGACCGCTGAGAACCTCTGAATTTGTGTGATAAATGCTGTTTTCACTTGCTATATCTCCTCTAAAACCGACGAGCACCCTAGACAGGGTGATCCTTGCTTGCCCTAAATGCTGGCATTGCGCTAATTTCTAGATCAAATTACGTGTGAAAGCGGTGAGTAACCTGAAAATGCGATGAATAAAATGTCCAGAAATCCTGCAGATGAAGAAAATTCCCGATTTTGTGGTCTTAATCTATTAGAATTAGCTCTATTCTTGAGGAGCATGGCTAGCTAGGTACAATGCAGTAGGGAAAGGTAGTACGGAATTGAGTAACCTTTCCTCGCTATATACGTCTAAGCTATAGAAGAAACGGAACCGCCCTTTTGACGACTACATCAGATACCGGGATTGTCGAAATGAATATTAGACAAGAAATACAGGTCGATGCTGCTGAACAGAAAGCAGCCTTTGCACCTGAAAAGTCGAAGAACGTGTTTTCTATTGGTGAATGGAGTGTTATTCCAGAACTTAATAGACTTCAACATCGAAATTTGGACCAGAAAATACAGCTCGAGCCGAGGCTGGTGAATCTACTTTGCTACCTCGCAAGTAATCAAGATCGGGTAATCGGTAGAGAGGAATTAATTCAGGAATTATGGCCCCGGGTCATAGTAAACGAAAATTCGCTTACCCGAGCAGTATCAGAGCTTCGCAAACAATTACGATCAACTGACACTGAGTTGAATTACATAGAAACTATTCCGAAAAAGGGATATCGACTCCTTGTACCTGTCGAAGATACGCAGGAATACCCTGTTAAACTACATAAGCTTATGCAGCAAGCTTCCCAAACAGTAGAAGATTCAGATATTTCACCGGCAGGCTTTCTCAAACAAAAATACCATACCTCGTTTCAAGCAGCGGCAGCTGCCGTAGCAATTGCAGCGACCCTTGTTCTTTACCCATTTTCAGATACCAGCAAGCCAGATGACACAAGACAATGGATAGATAGTACTGCTCTACCTCTGCTTTCAGATCAAGTAATCAATCCGGACAATGATTATATGGGAGGCGAGTTGAGCCTGAGCGGTATGGGAGAAGCCAGCTTTGGATCAAGTATTGGTGGCACTACTAGCAACCCCATTATCGCAAATGACAATAATCAGTATGCCTACATCAAATATGATCATAGCGGCTCAACAATTTATTTAGGAAGCTTGAACAGCACAATGGACCCCTTGGCCATCTACAGTAATGACTCTCACCTCTTTAATTTGGCATGGTCACCGGTAGGAAATAATCTGCTATTCGCTAAGAAACCAGGTATGAGCACTGCGGCGATATTTTCCAATGGAACGAAAAAAGTTGATGAACTATTTAGCCTGGACCTGGGCTCAATGTTGATTAGCAAACTGATTCCAGACGCCAGCCCGGCAATAAATGACTCAGTTAACAAACAGAGCCTAACTTAAGCTATCAAAAAGTAGTGGATTAGTGCTCTGGAGGACCGATGACTGTTGAGAAGTACGTTGTTAATAGCATTATTAACAAGGCAACTAAGCCCTCTACCCGAATGGACTTCCCTATCTGCGTTGCATTGCCCTCTGCGATGATTCGCGGCACCAGCTTATAGCGGTTCAATGCTGCTATTCCCAATATGCAAAGTACAAGAGATATTTTAATCAAAACCGCGATGCCGTAGGGACTTTCTAGCAATTGAATTGGTGCAGCGAAAAACTCAAACAGAAGAATTACTCCTGCTACGGTCAATACACCAACAATACCCATGGCTAGATTGCCAAACCTCTCCAAGCTATTCTTTACTGTTTCCAGATCGCTACTAAAGGATAGGCTCCACAGCGGGTAAAGACTTCCAATCCAAAATGAGAAAGCCAAGAAATGCAAGAAGATAGCTATTTGAGAAAGAAGGCTTAAAACCGACACATGGCCTCCTATTCGGAAACTATATGCCAGTAAAAATAGTGCGGGGGTGAATACCTTGAACACGTTTATATAGAACTGTTCACTCGGAGGTCGAGTAATATTGGATATTTTCTTTAAATAATAAATACTCGCTAGCAAAGCAATTACAAAAGCCGACAGCCGATAGAGAGCCATTTCTCCATGTTGCGTGCTCATGAGTAGCGAGATCATCGACCAATCGAACATTCCCAAGAGGCCGCTACCATTCACCAAACCAACCTGAATCAGGTAATTCAGCAAAACTCCCTGAAATCCGAGAAAAGATCCAATCAATATATAACTGAAATTCTTTTCCAGTAGTTGGCGAGAACCATCAGAAAATTTCCACAAACAGAGACTGCCTCCAGCAATGCTGGCGGCACCTATGTAGAGCAATAATTTGCAAACCAGACTTGCCAGCTCCCAGCTACCGGGAATGAGCGTCATTTGAAGAAGAGTGTGATGATGATGAGTTTAGAAAGCCGAGCCAGAGTCTTAAGATTCTGGCTTGACCTCAAAACTATAGGAGTTGGTTACTGTATGGCCATCGGCGCCGATTACTGCCCAGTTAACCGTAAACTTTCCCGGGTGCATTCCCGGCGTTTCGATAGAATATGCGGCTTTCGTTTGATCTGAAACTTCAAAGTTTGTAGGCATCTCATGACCTACGCCCATCAGCTCCAATTTGATCAGCTTTACCTCAGCGGTAAATACCAGATCAAGCTTGGCCGGTAAGCTGGTAACTACAGACTCATCTGCAGGCGTCGATTCCTTTAGGCCGGTATGGGCCGAGGCTTGCATCGAAAACGATAAGCTAGCCAACAGAACGACGATAGCTCTTGCCATAAAATTGAATGTGCTAGAAGAATTCATAGTATTTCCTCAAATAGATTCTGGGTGAGGTCTGTGTTCATACAATCAGATCGCTCAAGATACGCCTTATTATCTCAGTTTTATCCAATATAGGCGATGCTCATACTGCGACAAATTGTCACCCCTGAATACATCAAAAGTTGCTCCTGTGAACTACTTCTTGCGTTGCCAGACGTGGCTCTGAGGCGATATCGATATCTCCTCCAACACCGTGCCTGGCCGAGCCTCAATGACGGTCATAAGTGCAGCCGCGACATCATCCGCCTCAACCGCGTTCTCTGGGTCAGCCCCTGGCTCAAAATTAAGTTCATCGAAAAAAGGAGTTCTCACTGCGCCTGGATTAAGAATGCTCACCCTAACTCCAGATTTCCCACACTCATCTCTCAGCGCTTGCGCAAAGCCTCTTATGGCGAATTTACTGGCACAATATATGCTGCCCTGCCGCGAGCCTTTTAGCGCAGCTTCAGAGCCAGTAAAGACAATATCGCCACTGCCCTGCTTCTTAAGCAAGGGCAGGAAGCTCTTGGTAATTATGGCATGACTCATGAAATTCACGTCCATTACCAAGCGCAAATCAGCCACAGAAAGTTGTTCGAGAAAGGCCATTTTTCCTAGGCCTGCATTATTTATAAGAGCTTTCACCGGCAAGCCAAGCTGATCAACTTCCTTAACTAGATCGTCCATGGCTTTCGGTAAAGAATCAATATCCGATAGGTCAATTTGTCTCGGCATGAAACTTTCATGGTTAAGACTCTTTTCATTCGCGTCCTTCGAGATACCAATCACCTGGTAACCCTCTTCAAGAAGCCTTCGAGCCATCGCCAAGCCTATTCCAGACGAAGCGCCAGACAGTATTACCAATTGCGTATCTTTAGACATAATTAACTCACTAAGCCTTTCATAGCAGACTTTACAGACTGCAGATGTTTATCCAAACAAACTGTCACTATCCACAGTGATAGAATTTTTCTTCCGGAATAAAGCTTTTCAATGATGTTTCAATTTTTTCAAATTCATCTTTTTTCCCGATGGGTTTCAAACTTAGCATTCCATCTTCTAATTCCATCTTTCTTGAAAATAACTCTTCATCAGGATATTGCTTCACGATGTTCTTATGAAAATCTACCGGCATCCTGAACACGCCGCTACTCACAGAATGAAGCATGTCCACATCGAGTCCTGAAAAAACATGCTGAAATAGCTCCTTATAAGCTAGGTGGCTGTCCTCCTCTACAATAACCGGCTCGAATCGGAGGGCTACTTTCCAGCCAGCCTTCTGCAACTTTGCCAGAGCATCGATTCGCTTTGTAATCGAAGGCACTCTATTCTCCCATTTTTGAGACTGCAGCTCGGGCGAAAAACTCATCGCTATGACGCAATTCTCAATGGCCTCCCGATCCAGAAAACTTCGAATCTGGGTGCTCTTGGTTCGAATTTCAATTGTAGCTTCTGGCCTGCATGCAAAGAAAGGCAGGAAATAATCGCAAAAGCCGCTTACAGGCTCCAAGGCCAAGCTGTCGCAATCATAGCCACTATAATAAACACTTGGCCCAGGATTTTTCACAATCATATCCGCTAGAGATTCTGCAAAGTCTTCGTAATTAACAAATAGAACATAATTGGCAGAACGATACATGCCTTGCAAAAAGCAATACCGGCAATCATAGATGCAGTTGAGCATATGAGAAAAATAGTAGCTCGGATTCTCATCAAATCCGTAGCCTTCCGGCGAGGGAAGAACAAATTTTCCGTGTTTCCTGGCAAGAATTAAAGCCGGCGCACTTTTCTGCATTCGAAAATTTTGGCCTTTCCTATTAAACACTTCGCCGTATCGCGAGCAATGTATATGAGGAATAGACGGATAAGACGCGAGAATTTTCTGCACCCTTTCCCACTGCGCCACTTCCTCTTCAATATAGATTGCCGAAAACATGTCTTCTTTTCATCCCTTACTAATCTAAAGTCTTTTCCAAAACAGAAAGTAGCTGCTTGGTAGAGTGATAATTTTTCTTGCTTAACTCCTCTAGCAAGCCATTCTTATCCTGTGCTTGAAACCGCTGACAGTGCCTCTTCAACTGAATCCTCTGCGTCACAGTAAGCTTATATGCTGACTCTAGATAGCCGAACACTTTCGGCAAGCGATGACGTGAATTATGGGTATCAAGCAAGTCCAATAGATCACCGACAAGTTCCAGTATCCTGCTTCCTTGCCTCTCAATCATGCCCGGGATATTTTGCAGATTTATTTGGTCGACATGGTTATCACGATTATCGGAAATAATCTTAAAAGTCTGTACGAATTCACTACTGCTTAGAGCTTGTGCGGCACGATAAAAACCTGAAGCCTCCATCTCATAGGCAACATCTTCGTCGTATTCTTTTTCAATTTCATCAACGGTAATCACTGGTGATGAATCATAACCGCTAATTAGCATCCCGGGATAAAAGACGTCCCCGGTTGCTTTCTCGGTGATCTTGCTCGCCAATAGCCCGGTCCCAATGGCGGCAGAGCGATGCCCAGCTATGCCAATATTCAACCAGGCGCTAATCAACTCTGGCTCTAGTCTGGTTCCTAAATAATTTGACGCATCAGTTGCAGCAGCTTTTCCCATGCCTGACAAAACCAGACTTATACCTTTGTCATTCTTGTAGATCGGAAATGCAGTGTGATCTGTCACTTTCTCCAGATTGAACAAGGCGATCAGGGGTTTCGCCTCCAAGCTATGGGCAACCACGATATTTAGCTTTCCAGCATCCAAAGCTTTCACCATTCCCGAAGAAACTCCATTTTCATTCACCATATTTCTTAATCATGCTGCGATAATGATCTACCGTTTCTCTATTGTCTCGCTTTTCTGCTCCGGCAAGTAGGATTTCACACTTTGACAGAAGCATAGTCCGGGTCTTAGTAATTTGATCAGGGTTTAGATTTCCGGATTGAAGCAAATTCCCCATTGCCTGAACTCTAAACCTATCCATACCCCAGTGCAGACGTGACAACTGATCATCATGACCACCGTATTTTTTTATCAAAGCTTGCTCAATGAACAAAACTGGATAACGACTGCAGATTTTTAACCAAAGATCATAGTCCTCACAAGCAGGTAGCTCTTCATCAAACCCACCCACCTCCTCAAACAACTGGCGGCTCAAAATAACTGATGAAGGAGAAATTGCGCAGAGAGGCAGGCATTTGTCGAATATATGGCCACCGCCTTTCTGGTGCTTTTTCATTTGATTTACACGGACACCATTTCTTATCCATATTTCTTCGCTGTGTATTAATTGATACTCAGGGTTTTCAATCAGCCGTTGTATCTGTAACTCCAGCTTCTTTTCCAACCATTCATCATCCGAATCAAGAAATGCCAGCCACTTACTGCTACTTTCAATAACTCCTCTATTACGGGCGGCACTAACGCCTAGATTACTCTGAGAGAGATAACGAAGCTGTGGATATTTTTCCTCGAGAAAGCTGCCTGTTCCATCAGATGAACCATCATCAACTACGATTATCTCATTGGCCGCCAAAGTCTGAGACAGGACTGATTCAATAGCACGACTAATGCAATGCTTTCTATTGAAGGTGGGAATTACTACCGCTATGGAGTTGTCCATTATTCGCATCTGCTTTTTCATCAATCAAAAAAGGGAACCGAAGTTCCCCATTTTAATTAGACCAGAATTGTTCTAGCTATATTTTGCCAACTCTTTCCTGGCAATAACTCGTCGATGAACTTCATCTGGTCCATCTGCCAAACGTAAGGTTCTTTGGCTAGTCCATAATGCTGCTAATGGAAAGTCTTGTGATACTCCCGCCGCGCCGTGCATTTGAATTGCTCTGTCTATTACCCGGAGTGCCATATTAGGTACAGCAACTTTTATTTGAGAAATCGCATCACGAGCTGCTTTGTTTCCAATGGTATCCATCAGCCATGCCGCTTTAAAAGTAAGCAAACGACATTGTTCAATTTCAATTCTGCTATCGGCGATAATATCGTAATTTCCACCGAGTTCGGAAAGAGGCTTGCCAAATGCTTCACGACTCACAGCTCGTTTACACATCAGGTCCAAGGCTTTTTCCGCTGCACCGATTGATCGCATGCAATGATGTATTCGTCCTGGCCCCAGCCGGCCCTGGGATATTTCAAAACCGCGACCTCTTCCTAAAATGATATTGCTTTCGGGAACTCGTACATTGTGGAATTTAATGTGCATATGCCCGTGAGGAGCATCGTCTTTGCCAAACACTTCCATTGGTCGAACAACTTCCACGCCTTCTGCATCCATAGGAACCAGAATTTGTGACTGACGGTTGTGTTTCGGAGCATCCGGGTCCGTAACCACCATAGTAATCATTATCTTGCAGCGAGCATCTCCAGCTCCGGAGATATAAAACTTCTCACCACTGACAACCCACTCGTCGCCATCCAGAACTGCAGTAGTTGCAATATTTGTCGCGTCTGATGAAGCGATGTTCGGCTCTGTCATGGCGAAGGCTGAACGTATTGTTCCCGCTAACAATGGCTCAAGCCATTCTTTCTTTTGTGCTTCCGAACCATACCGCTCCAATACTTCCATATTTCCAGTATCTGGTGCGCTGCAGTTAAATGATTCTGATGCCAAACGGCTCCTGCCCATTATCTCGGCCAGATGAGCGTATTCAAGATTGGATATCCCTGCCCCACCCTGACTCTCAGGAAGAAAGAAATTCCAAAGACCGAGACGACGAGCTTCTTCTTTAAGATTACTTAATATTTCATCCTGTCTGGGCGTATGAGACCAGCGATCACCGACGCCAACTTCATGGTGATATTCCTTCTCTACCGCTTCAACATTTTCTTCCACAAAGGTACGGATCTTCTCCCGTACTTCCACCATTTCTTCAGACAATCCCAAATTCATCATTTTCCTAAACCCCTTTAAATCCTGTTTCTATCCTGAAAGTCTATCAGCCGGCTATTGTACCACCACCATCGATAACAATTGTTTGACCCGTAGTAAAACTACCCGCATCTGATGCCAAAAATACGGCAGCACCCGCAATCTCGTCTGGCTCACCGATTCGCCTAAGCGGATATTTCGACACCGTTGCCTTATATATCTCCGGGTTTTCCCACAGCGCCTTAGCAAATTCCGTCCTCACCAGGCCCGGAGCGATGCAGTTTACCCTGATATTCTGAGGACCCCATTCCACCGCCAGGTTTCTCGCTATCTGCATATCTGCTGCTTTTGAAATGGCGTAGGCTCCCAGAGCTTCTGTCCCTTTCAAGCCTCCGATAGAGGAAATTATAATTACCGCTCCACCTCCTTTCCCCGCCATACCTGGTAAAACCAACTGACTGAGACGGTGTACAGAGCCAATATTCGCGTGCATTACCTTATCAAAGGCTTCGTCGGGGATATCCTGAGAAGGGCCAAAGTAAGGGTTTAATGCTGCATTGCAGACCAGCACATCAACCACCCCCAGCAATTCTTCGGTCTTGGCGACTAGATTCTGGAGCTGCTCCTTATAGTTAATATTGCAAGCTATAGCGACAGCCTCGCCGCCATTAGCAATTATTTCAGCGGCAACCTCATCACAGGCATCCTGATTCCTGCTTGAAATCACGACCCTTGCTCCCTGCTCTGCCATGCGGCTAGCTATAGCCTTACCAATTCCCTTGGTCGACCCGGTTACAAGTACTACTTTCCCTTCGAGACTAAATAAGCTCATAGAAACTCCTTTCCAATTCTACGTTTGAACTTCCACTAATCGGTCCACTCTCTGCGACCTTTTGAGATGCTGGTGCCACCATCAACAGGTATTACTGTTCCATTAGTGTATGCACCCGCCCTGGATGCCAAATAATTAATAATGCCAACTATTTCAGCGGGCTTACCAACTCTATGCAATGGGCAGTCATCTTCAATATCATCTTTAAAATTTTCAAACACATAGTCCGTCATTTTAGATGCGAAAAACCCAGGCGCCACAGCATTCACCGTAATGTTTCGGGAAGCAAGATCAACAGCCATGGTTCGGGTCAAATGATGAAGTGCTGCCTTGCTCGCTGAATAAGCAAATGTTGGCACCCTCTGGACGATCGGCACGTGGATACCATCCATTGAACCAATATTAATTATGCGTGAAGGGTCTGATGAACTGGAGGCTTCTTGCAGCAAAGGAGTCATATCTCTGCTAAGACTAAATACGGCATTAATATTCGTGTCCATAACCTTGGCAAACCCATCATCTGGATAATCTTCAAGTTTTGCCCCCCAATTCGCACCGGCATTATTTATCAGGATCGAGAGAGAACCGAATTCCTTTTTAGCAAACTCCACCAAAAGTTTACGTTCTGACGCTTTAGTAACGTCAGCAGCTATTGCCCTGCAATCACCAAACTCATTTAGTGAAGCAAGCGCTTCATCGCACTTTTCCTTGCTTCTAGAAGCGATAATAACTTTTACACCATTTTGTAAAAGCCCTTTGGCCATTATTAAACCAAGCCCGCTGCTTCCGCCTGTCACCAAGGCTGACTTTCCTTCCAGTGAAAAAAGGTCAGCGGTGACAAAACTTTCACCCAAGGAGTCAGGCATTAATCTTCGTCCGCTATCTTCACCAATTGCTTTCCGAAGTTTTTGCCTTTCAACAAACCACGGAATATCTCCGGAGCATTCTCCAATCCTTCGCCGATGGATTCTTTATATTTGAGTTTCCCTTCGCTCACCCAGCTACCTAGAAGCCGCGTGGCTTCCACCCAGCGATCATTCCATTCCGTAACCACGAAGAATCGATGCTCCGGAACTTCATCAAGCGCTTTTAGAATATGGAATGGGGTTTCCGCCTTAGTGATATCTTCATCATTATAATTGGATATATATCCACAGATGGGAACCCTGGCACCTTTATTAAGTAACGGTGCTACTGCCTTGGTCACATCGCCACCTACATTTTCGAAGTAAATGTCGATACCATCGGGGCAAGCAGCCGCTAGTTCCTCGGCTAAATTACCTGCTTTATAGTCGATACAATCATCGAATTTTAATTCTTCTTTCACGTATCGACATTTTTCAGGTCCCCCAGCGATACCAACGGCGCGCAAGCCCTTGATTTTTGCTATCTGTCCTACAGCAGAACCCACAGCGCCAGAGGCAGCGGCAACCACTAGAGTCTCACCAGCTTTGGGCTTGCCCACTTCGGTTAGACCAAAATATGCAGTACGACCCGGCATTCCTACTACACCCAAATGAGCTGATAAGCTGCCATTGTTTGAATCGACTTTCATTAACCTAGGGTCGTCAGCATTTGCCACAATATGGGATTGCCAACCCATGTGTGCGGCAACTTTGTCGCCTATTTCAAATGAAGATGAATTAGATTTAATTACCACTCCAGAAGACTCACCGGTGATTACATCACCAATCTGCAGTGGGTCCGTATAGGATTTAACATCGTTCATCCTGCCCCGCATATAGGGGTCCAGAGATAACCAGCAAACTCTGATGAGAATCTGGTTCTCATCCAATTCGGGAATATCTACTTGCTCGAGATGGAAGCAGTCGTCACCAGGCTCTCCCAACGGGCGCTTAGCCAAAGTCATTCGCGTATTCTTAGTCATATTCGGATACTCTCTTTTTCTAATTATTCAGACCTATGAATTCAGTTACTCTAGCCAGCTTAAAGGCAGGTAGTGATTCATACTCCAGCGCAGCAGTCTACTTTACTCAATGAATCTGAACAACCGATGCCAGGGCGGAATCAAGAATCTCTACGGCTTCTATTAACTCCTCATTGCTAAGCAGCAATGAAGGTATTAACCTGAGCACGCCATTTCTCGTGGGAGTGACCAATAGACCCCGTTGTAAACAGGCAGCGGTCAATCGCTCTACAAGGGCATCGTCGCTCAGCTGCAGAGCCCAGAGCAGACCTTCTCCTCTTACCGACTCCACAATATTGCGGTGCTTTTTTCCCAGAAGCTTTAGTTGTTCTTGTAGATTTTTACCCATCAATCGCACTCTTTCAGCAATATTATTGTCTCTGAGATAGCCGATGACATCGGCGGCAATTGCGCAGCCAAGGGGATTTCCGCAGTAGGTGCCGCCGTGATCGCCCAAACTAATACCTTGATCCACATCTCTGGAAACTGCGAAGGCAGCAAATGGGAACCCTCCCGCTATTCCTTTTCCCATTGTTAAAATATCAATCTCGATTTCTGCTAGCTGCTGTTCAATTGCAAAAAACTTTCCTGTACGGCAGAAGCCCGTTTGGACCTCATCAACTATCAGCATTGCCTTATGATTCTTACAAAGAGATGATAATTGCTGAAGATATTCGGAGTCTGCGATCCGAACCCCCCCTTCTCCCTGAATGGGTTCCAAGATCACGGCCGCCGTGTTGTCATCCAACTCTTCTGATAGCGCAGGAAAATCATTGAATTGTACGAAACGAGTTTGCGTACTCGGAGGCAAATATTTCTCTGTGTTATCAATCCCTGTCGATACAGCCAGTGTATTGAAAGTCCTACCGTGAAATGAACCTATCATCGAAATAACTTTACTCTTTCCAGTAATTTTCCTCGCCAATTTCAAGGCGGCATCATTGGCTTCGGCTCCACTATTGGCGAAATATATTTTGTCGAGCCCATTTGGTAACACTTCATGTAACTGACGAAGAAGCTTTGCCCGAGCAGGGGAATAGGTAAAACCTGAATTCGGGTTCTGCATGATTTTTTGAGACTGCTGAATAATGCTATTAACAATTACCGGATGAGAGTGACCAAGACAGGTCACTCCCCAGCCAGAAGTGAAATCCAGAAACTTATTCCCCTGCTCATCCCAAACATAACTTCCCCGCCCTTTCTCTATTGCCAGCTCCTGCCGCTTACAGAAAGTAATCCCTAGTTTGTTTTCCAGTTCGATGGTGTTCATTGCTCTAGCCTGCTTATCAAATTATTCATTTTTTTAACTCTATACCAATAGGAATAAAGCTCGCGGAATCCCAGTTTTCGATAGAGACTAATCGCCGAAGAGTTTGCTGACTCCACCTGCAAAAAAGCATATGTTGCTTTCTGGTTTTTGCTCCAATCGAACAACCCCTCAATCAGTATCTGACCAGAAGATTTTCCTCGGTGTTGTTTTGCAGTCGCAATGCAAGAAAGGCCAACTCCACTTCCAGAAATAACTGCCATTCCACAGCTAAGGGCTTCCCTCTGCTCATTCTTGAGAACGGCGAAGCAATGGGTATTGGATAGATTGCTCATCATTTTTAGATGCACTTCGAAATCTGCAGGATTTTGCCCTGAAAACTCATGCCATATCTTCAGCCAATCGGTTAATTGAATTACTTCAAGTGAATGGGAAGGCTGGGATGAAGGAATCGAAGGAACGTCCATCACCATTATTTTAGTCGGTGCCTGCAACTCGTAAGACTGCGCTTCCAACATTTCGTCGAGAGCCTGAAAATCACAAGACGCATTAGACTTTTGGTCTAATACCCTAATAATCGAATCCAGTTGACGATCTCTGAAAAAAGCCTCGGCACTGGCTATTAGTTCTGCTCCCCGGGCTTCGCACTCAGGAAAAAGACTTAAGGAGTTGGAACGACGACTGACGCCTTGGGCATAACGCAGAACCCCATAGGGGAGCGCCTTCTGTTCCAGTGCGGGCCAAATCTGTCTTGTAGCTTGTTCTATCTCCATTAAGTTCATGAGTTCGTCCTCTTACTTTCATTGTTTCAAGTTAAATTTTGGGCAAAAAAAAACCTCTAAGGCCGAAGGCGCTTAGAGGTTTTTTCAATTCTTTCAGATTAAAACCAATGCTCTCCGGATCCTATGAAGATCGCGCGCGCGGCACGGCGGGCCGCTGCGTCTGCCGCTGCTGCCTTAAGGTTTCTGATATTCAGATTCTGAGCTTTCAATTTCAGAACGGACATTTTGATCCTAGAGCCTCTTTAATTGTCATTTTCATCTAAGTCGCGGACTTTAGGGGAAGAATTCAATACTGTCAAGAACTCCCCCAAGCGATTTAGTACTCAACTTCGATATTTCGCTCAATAAAGCCGTCGATATTATTTAAGTTTAGGTCGAAAAATGGGTTTTCGAAATCCATAACCTGAGCTTTACGCCCGGTAGCAGCGCCTTCTACAACCATCACCGCCATATAGATTGTCAAAGTGACTAGTAACAGCGAGTAGCGATTCCTGAGTATCCGATTTTTCATAGTTTCCTCATTAATCCGTAAAGCGACGCATCAGAACCGCGCCAGCTATTAGTATTGACCCCATGAATACTCCAAACAACATGTCGTAATTGAACAACCTGTCGAAAACATCACCGAATGACATAATCAAATACTGATTAAAGTTTCCCGTTCTGCTCTGAATGAAGTTTCCAAGATACTGCGTACCGAAAACAAACCCTTCCAAAAAGCCTACTAAAATGAAGGCACCGACAGCCCACAATAGAGGCGTTTTTCTGGCAAATGCAGAAAAAAGTAGCAGCCAACCCAGCGTAGGAAATAGCCAAAGTGTTGCGGAGAGCGCGGAAAAGTAAACCAGGAAAAGGCTGGCAACTGAGGCGAGAAACATCCAACCGAGACCTGCAACATCTACATCGTTCGTAACCCCGAAAATTATAAGTCCAATCATAGCGAACAAATAAAATACGAAAATCGAAGCGATGTAAAACAATGGAGCAACCAGAGCCAGAGTGAAGACCTTAGATAATACAGTCTTCAAATTAGAAACCGGCATAGACTGCCAAAAATAAATACTCATATCTCGCCTATCCTGATAAAGAGCATTTAGTGAATAAGCCAGACAGCAAACATAAAAAACAATAAGAAAGGGAATCGCTACCACCATGAAAAAAGGAGCCATCTCTGTCGGCGATAGACCATCGAATAAAACTCCCAAATACTCTACAAAAGAGACAAGCCGATCGTCTGGAAGAAATGAAACCACCCAAATCGCCGCCACTAGCATTAACAAAGCCAATACTGCAGGAGCAGCCACAAACAGATTTCGATTCTCCAATACTTCCCTCTTTACCAGAGCATAAAATTGAAGCAATACAAATTTATCCATGATGTATATCCTTCATCTTCGCCACAAACAAATCTGCAACGCTGGGACTATGAAGATCTCCCAATGCTTCCAATTGTCCCTTCGGAACTGATTCATAGGTGCAAGCTGTTTTACCCAATATTCGGCGTGTAGAAATAGGATTGAGTGCTTCTGCTTTCTCTATTTTGTCCGCGTCTACAAGAACTTCCACATAGATATCCGCAAGATCAGACATCATTTCATTGAGGACAATTTTTCCCCTATCAATAAATATCAGATGGGATAGTAAGACTTCAATTTCTTCTACCTGATGTGTGGAAATAATAATTGTACGATTACCATCATAGTAATCATTCAACAATCGATCATAGTAATCATTCAACAATCGATCATAGAAGCCCTTTCTGTAAATTATATCTAAGCCAAGAGTTGGCTCATCCAGCACCAGCAACTGGACGTCGATGGCCATAACCAAGGCCAGATGAAGCTGTGTCACCATACCTTTTGATAATTCTTTAACTCGTTTCTTAGAAGGTATGTCTGTAGTAAGTAGAAAATCCTCGGCTTTCTTGCGCTCAAATCTCGGGTGCACCGCTTCTACATAATCTAGTACTTGAGACACTTTTAACCACTTTGGCAAAATACTGTAGTGGTCAAGTAATATTGGCCACCAGTTTGTGGTTAATCCAGTATTTTTGCTCTGACTCGTTTGGCGATAATCCACCGTTATGTTGATGCGGCCTCACGCGACTGTAGTAACCAGTAATGTAAT
>Ga0209558_1000025_pt1 | contig 172611 bp, 167 predicted proteins | sample SaaInlV_150m_DNA_3_FD_184674 | JGI IMG/M metagenome (GOLD analysis project Ga0209558, IMG submission 184674) | Marine microbial communities from expanding oxygen minimum zones in the Saanich Inlet - Saanich Inlet SI074_LV_120m_DNA (SPAdes) (version 2) | ecosystem: Environmental > Aquatic >...
TCTAGATATACCTTCGCCTGATCGAGAAATTTCATGATCCGGTCTCTAAACGTAAAACGGGGGGATCGGCTAGCCAATCCCCCCGAATAATACAGTCTCGCGGCAGACCCCTTAGGCTGGCAGAACCACCGATACATAGGTCCGTCCACCGGTCTTGCGGGTGAACTCGACCTTGCCTTCGCTCATCGCGAAGATCGTGTGGTCCTTGCCGATGCCGACATTGTCGCCGGGATGAAACTTGGTGCCGCGCTGGCGGATAATGATGTTGCCAGGAATGACCACCTCGCCGCCGTACTTCTTGACGCCGAGACGCCGGCCCGCTGAATCGCGACCGTTGCGTGAGCTGCCACCTGCTTTTTTATGTGCCATCTCTGACTACTCCTTGTCGGCGGCCGGCTTGGCGTCCGCATCCTTCTTGGCAGCCGGCTTCTTGGCTGCAGGTTTCTTGGCTGTGGTTGAAGCGGCCTTCTTGGCGGCCGGCTTCTTTGCCGCAGGCTTCTTCGCGGCAGGCTTTGCTTCTGCAGCGGGTGCCGCTTCGGCCGGTGCTGCCTCAGCAGGCGCATCGTCGGCTTTCGGCGCAGCCTTCGCAGCCTTCTTCGCCGGTGTCTTGGACTTGCCCGTCACATCAATGACGCGCAGGACCGTAATATCCTGGCGATGGCCCTGTGTGCGCTGATAGCCCTTGCGGCGCTTTTTCTTGAACACCACGATCTTCTTGCCGCGGGTCTGCTCAACCACTTCGGCGGTGACCGCAGCACCCTCGACGATCGGCGTGCCGACCTGGGTTTCCTTGCCGTCGTCGAGCATCAGCACCGGCGCGATCGCCAGAGTGCTGCCCGCTTCGCCTTCGAGCTTCTCGACGGTAATCACATCGCCATTGGCGACGCGATACTGCTTCCCGCCGGTTTGAATCACTGCGTACATGTTCCGCATCCGTTGTGTCGTGGCATTCGCACCGCGCTCCAGCGCGGCCTAACGAATGCCGAATGTTCCAGCAAAAACAAGGCGGACCGCGAATAAATCCGTCGGCCCGTCAATTGCGGGCGGACTATACGCCGCCAGACACGCGTGTCAACCGCTCCGAGCACGGGAAAAGACCGAAAAATCGCCCACCCACGGCGGGTTGCAGGTTTGTCGGTGGGTGCGGTAGAACCCCTGCGCCTGCACACATATTGCGGGTCCGTTCCGGATATCACACATGATACCCGGAAATCGGCGGAGGGGTGCCGGAGTGGTTGAACGGGGCAGTCTCGAAAACTGTTGAGCGTGCAAGCGTTCCGAGAGTTCGAATCTCTCTCCCTCCGCCAAATTTTCTTCGCCATCCGAACATTCGGCATTCGAAAACCGCCGCGCCGAAGCACGGCACAGCCCGTTCCACGACTAGTCCCCGATTGGGGCACCCATGGGTGCCCTGGCCGCTTCCTCGCGTATCCAGTCGCGAAACGCTTTGACGTCCGGGTTTTCGGCTTTCCTTGATGTCGTCACGCTGTAGATGCTTGTCGGGAAGGGAATGTCGATGTCGAACGGCGCGACAAGATGTCCAAGTTCGAGATCGCGGCTGGCGATCGCTCTGCGGCCCAGGACGATGCCAGTGCCCGCGATCGCCGCGTCCATAGCGTGGTCGGCGTGATTGAAATGCAGCCCTGCGTGAACCTCGATGTCGGGCAACCCCGCAAGCGCCAGCCACTTTGACCAACCTGGCGTATTCGGCCAATGCCGCGACAATGAATCGTCGTGGATCAGGGTGTGGCGGGTGAGATCCGCAGGCCCGTCTAGCGGAGGGTCGCCCTCGAGCAAATCGGGATGGCACATCGGCGTCGCCGCCTCGTCCATCAACTTGTCGGCAACCAAACCTTCATTTTCGCCAATATTGTAGCGAATCGCGACGTCGGCCTGATCGGTGTCGAGATCGATCGTGAATATATTCGCGCTGATGCGGAGATCGATTTCAGGGTGGCGCTCGACGAAGTTTGTCAGCCGCGGTGTGAGCCACTTTGCGGCGAACGACGGGGCGACCGTGACAACGACGACCCGGTCGGTGCGCGCACGCCTGCCGATATGGCCTACCGCACGCTGAAGAACTTCGAAGCCGTCCCGGACACCTGGAAAGGCGAGTGCACCGGCATCGGTCAGGACAATAGCCCGGTTGAGCCGGCGAAACAGTTTCACCCCCAGTCGATCCTCGAGTGTGCGGATCTGATGGCTCACAGCCCCCGGCGTAACATTCAGCTCTTCCGCGGCCTTGGCAAAGCTGAGGTGCCGGGCGGCAGCCTCGAAGGCGCGCAGGCCATTTAGGGGGGGCAGGTCATACATTTCACATTCAGAATATATTTTCTCATGCGAACTGGCAACATAACTCGTTTGTCAAAGCCCGAAAAATGGCCATTTTAAGGGGCAAGGAAGAATTACAACAATCCATTCGGACTAATTTTATTCTGCTGTAAGGAGCCTGAATAATGACCCAATCGACCCAAAATTTCCCTGAACAGGCATACTTTTTCCAGGACAACCTCGATGTGACTTACGCCGAGCCCCTGGACCCCCTCGGCGAGGCCGAGATCGTGCGCAGCGCCGAGCACTTGCGTCTCCAAGTCATTGGCGCCGCGTTCTCACGCTTATTCCGATCTCTGCGGACGCGTCAGAAGCGAGCCGCACTGCAGTTCGACGGCGTGCGGTGCGCGGCCACTCCGGGAACAGGAGCGTGCATATGAACGTCCACGCATTTCGCCAGAAGGCGTTCGGCGAGAACATAACGCAGCGCCACAATCGAAATTTCTGATGGGCGACATGCAACAACGAATTGATGAAATTATCGATTTTTGGTTTGGTGAACTGAACGATGACGGCCAAGTCAGCGAAGACAAAAGGGTGCGCTGGTGGAAAAAAGACCCGGCCTTCGACGATCTAATTGCTCAACGATTTGGCTCACTTGTGGCTGTTGCCGCAACTGGTGAACTCGAAGACTGGAGGCTATCTGCGCGTGGTCAGCTCGCGGCGGTTTTGCTCATCGACCAGTTTCGTCGAAACATATTTCGCGACCGTCCCGAGGCGTGGTCCGAAGATGCGGCTGCCCAGGAATTCAGTCGCGAACTCATCGATTCCGGGCGGATCAATGACCTGCCTGAGCAACACCGCTATTTCGCTCTGATGCCTCTTATGCATGCGGAATCGATAACCAGTCAGGGCGAATGCGTCGCGCGCTTCGACGCTCTGGCTTCAGTAACTCCGTTAGGGGGTCTGAAAAGCACCTTTGAGGAAGCCGCCAAATATGCGCGCATGCACCGGGATATTATCCGGCGCTTCGGTCGGTTTCCTCACCGAAACGCTGTCATTGGACGCGTCAGTACGGCCGAAGAAACTGAGTTTCTGAAGACGACCGGCTCCTCATTCTAAGGCCGGTTGGATTGAGCCAAGTCGGTAAACCAAAGTCTATTGTCGTAATTTGACGGCCCTTCGCGCACGAGATCGGGGAACGCCATATCCAACGGTGTTCATGTTCGAACTGGCGCTGGCATCTGTTGCCGGCGTAGACGCTGAACCGGTCGGGGCCTTGAGACACGGGTTCACTCAAGGCTCCCCCTTCCGCCATTTTCTCAGGCTTTGAATGTTCCGCAGCCGCAACCAGATTGACTCCCAGCCCACCTGAATAATCCGGGCGCCGGCGGAAGGTTCACAACCCGGCGGAGGCACCGTGAGTCGCGAATGGGCTGATCATCTCCGGATCGAAGGCAACCGGCGCCTCGAAGGCCACGATGTGGGCAATCGCTATAGTGCCGACGTCGACTGCGCCTATAGTAAAATCTCGTCAGCGCCGTGAGGAGACATCATGCAATATCGACACGTTGGCAACTCCGACCTGCAGGTCTCGCTGATCGGTCTCGGATGCAATAATTTCGGCGCCCGCATGACGACCGAGGATGCGCGCCCGATCGTCTACAAGGCACTCGATCTCGGCGTCACGCTGTTCGATACCGCCGATTCCTATGGCTCCGGCGGGTCCGAGAGCGCACTCGGCGATATCCTGGGCAGCCGGCGACAGGACATCGTGCTGGCCTCCAAGTTCGGCCTGTCTCTGGAAGATTCACCGCGCCGTGTCGTACCCACCACACGCGACTACATCATGAACGCCGTCGAGGGCAGCTTGCGCCGGTTGCAAACCGACTGGATCGACCTGTACCAGTTGCATGCCCTGCATGCCGAAACGGCGATGGACGAGGTTCTGCGCGCACTCGACGATCTCATTACCCAGGGCAAGGTTCGCCATGTCGGTTGCAGCAATCTTTCCGCGTGGCGCGTTGTCGACGCCAACTGGATTGCGGAAACCCAGGGACACTCGGCCTTTGTCTCTTCGCAGAACGAATACAATCTGCTCAATCGCGGGGTCGAGAAGGAACTCCTGCCCGCGCTGCAGGAAAAGCAGATGGGATTTCTGCCCTTCTACCCCCTCGCCGCCGGCGTGCTGACCGGCAAGTATCGCAAGGGCGAGGCTGTTCCCGAAGGCACACGGCTCGACAAGATGGATCATCTTGTGACGCGCTTTTTCAATGACGAAACCATGGACATCGTCGAGGCATTGCGAGATTTCGCCGAAGCGCGTGGCCGCACATTGCTGGAACTTTCCTTCGCCTGGCTGGCCAGCCGCGACGTGATCCCGAGCATCATCGCCGGGACAAGCCGCCCGGAGCAGGTCGAAGCCAACGTCGCCGCCGTCGAATGGCAACTGAGCGACGACGAGGTTGACGAAATCGACCGGATTTCAGCCCTCGCATCCGATGCGCGCTTCGGCAGCCTGTTCCGGAACTAAAGCGCGTTCCCGCAGTGATGGCGTGGGTAGGTTTTCGGCGGATTGTCGCGCCGGGGGAGACGCCGCTACCTCAATTTTCCGCCTCAGTGGGTGACCCGATGATCAGAGCCCTCTGGCTTTTCGCAGTTGTCTGCGGAACACTGTCAGCATGAGGATGCATGGCATCCAAACAATGATCGGAGATGGTGTTGGCACAGAGGAAAAGCAGCCGAAAGGCGTCGCCGCGCGGACCCGCAAAGAGCGGTGACAATCTGCAGCTGAACGCCGATGTTCTCGAGGATTTCTTCCGCACCGCGGTGCGAATCCGCACCTTCGAAGAACGTGTCCAGCAGGCATTCGAAGACAACACCATCAAGGGCACGGCGCACTCCTCCGTCGGCCAGGAAGCGATCGCGGTGGCGACCTGCGCCAATCTGCGAGACGACGATTATATCGCCACGCATCACCGCGGACACGGCCACACTATCGCCAAGGGCGCCAGCATTGACCGTATGATGGCCGAGTTGATGGGGCGCGTGGACGGCTACTGTCAGGGCCTCGGCGGCTCCATGCACATCGCCAATCTCGATCTCAAAATTCTCGGTGCCAACGGCATTGTCGGCGCCGCCATGCCGCTCGGCCTCGGAGCGTCCCTGGCGTCGAAGATACGGGGTACCGACCAGGTCGCGGTCTCCTATTTCGGTGACGGTGGTGCCAATCAGGGCCTGTTTCACGAAACCATGAACCTCGCTGCCGTCTGGAAATTGCCACTGATCTTCATTTGCGAGAACAACCAGTATGCGCTGAGTACGGCCATGACGAGCACGACGTCAGTGGCGCAGATCTCCGACCGCGCCGTGGCATACGGTATTCCCGGCACGACCGTCGACGGCAACGATGCTGCAGAGATCTTTCATGTCATGCGCGATGCCGTTGAGCGCGCGCGCGCCGGAGAAGGACCCTCGTTGATCGAGGCGATGACCTGGCGCTGGGGACAGCATTCGGTGCGCGGCGGCATAGCCGATCCGAGGTCTGACGAAGACCGGGATCACTGGATCTCTCGCGACCCCCTGAAACGCCTCGAGAAGGACTTGCTGGCGCGGAAAGTGACGACCAAAAAGGGGCTCGAGACGATCCGCACACAAGCCGTGCAGGAGGTCGAGGAGGCCGTCGACTTCGGCGCCGCCAGCCCTGAGCCCGACGAAGAGACGATGTACAACTCGGTCTATTCGCCGCACGCATCGTATGACGAGCCCACATCACACGGTGATCGTCCACTGACCTATACCGAGGCGCTGAACGAGGCCATGCATCAGGAGATGGCGCGTGATGAGTCGGTTTTCATCATGGGCGAGGACATCGGCGCAACCGGCGGCATTTTCGGGACCACCAAGGGACTGTTCGACAAATACGGCCCCGCCCGGGTGCGCGACACGCCGATCTCCGAGCCCGCCTTCTGCGGCGCCGGGGTCGGCTCGGCGCTCGCCGGCATGCGCCCCATCGTCGAGGTTCAGATCTTCGACTTCGTCACCCTGATGATGGATATGCTGGTCAACCAGGCCGCAAAATTCCGCTACATGATGGGGGGCGAGCCGACCGTGCCGCTGGTGGTGCGAGGACCGCAGGGCGGCGGCATACGGCTTGCGGCGCAGCATAGCCAGAGCCTCGAGGCCTGGTTCACGCACGTCCCGGGTCTGGTCGTCGTCGCACCATCCACACCTTACGACGCCAAGGGGCTGCTAACGGCAGCAATCCGCGACGACAACCCGGTGGTCTTCCTCGAACACAAATTGCTCTATTTCGGCGACGCAGAACCCGTGCCGGAAGAGCCCTACGCCATCCCGCTCGGCAAGGCCGACATCAAGCGCGAAGGCGCCGACGTCACCATCGTTGCGACACAGGCCATGGTGGCGCGTGCGCTGTCGGCTGCCCAGCAGCTCGAGAATGAGGGCATCAGCGTCGAGGTGATCGATCCGCGTACGTTGCGGCCGCTCGATGAAGAAACGATTCTCGAATCGGTTCGCAAGACCAACCGCCTCGTCGTCGTTCACGAGGCCTGGACCAAGGGTGGATTCGGCTCCGAGGTCTCGGCGATGGTCATGGAAAAAGCATTCGACTGGCTCGATGCGCCAGTCACCAGGGTTGGTGCACCGGATGTGCCGATGCCGTTCAACGATCGACTCGAACTGGCGGTGATCCCGTCGGTCGAACGCATCGTCGCTGCGGTACGCGCCTTGTATTGATGTTCAAACTTAGGAGGAGAAACAGTTATGTCGTTGGTCAAATTCATACCAGACCCGAAATTCGACGATTACCAAGAGGTCTTCAAGGACAACTACAAGATGGAACGGCGCGACGACGGCGTCATTCTTGTCCAGTCTCACATTGAGGGCGGCCCCATACAGCTGAGCGTCGAGAACCATCGTTCCGTCGCGCAAGTCTTCAAGACCGTCGGCGCCGATCCCGAGAACGAGGTCATGATCTTCACCGGAACCGGCGATGATTTCATGATGGAGCCCGACCCGACAGGGTTCGAGATCGAGAAGAATGACCTGAACTACTGGGCGTACGAATATGCCTTCAAGGACGGGCGGGTCAATCTGAACTCCCTCATGAACGATCTGGAGATTCCCACGATCGGCGCGCTCAACGGCCCCGGCTTTCATACCGAATTGTGCCTGATGTGCGATCTGACGATCTGCAGCGAGGATGCGATCATTTTCGATCTGCACTACGACATCGGTTCGGTCCCCGGCGACGGCATCAACGTGTGCTTCCAGGAACTGCTCGGCACCAAGCGGGCGGCCTATGCCCTGCTGACCGGTCAGGCGATCGACGCCCAGCAGGCATTGGATTGGGGCATGGTCAACGAGGTTGTACCCAAGGACAAATTGCTGGAGCGCTCCTACGAGCTGGCCGACCAGATCATGAGCCAGCCACGCACCACCCGCCGCATGACCACCCAGGTCGTTCGCCGTCCGTGGAAGCGGAGAATGACCGACGATTTCGATGCCGGGCTGGCCATGCAGATGTTCTCGCAGGTCGCCGCAGACAGCGCGCATCACGATCAGCGGCACATCGGCGATGTCATCGCCTATGTCCGGGAAGGCAAGAAAAACAACTTCGACAAGTAGCGCGACGCGAAGCCAAAGCCCGGTTTCCAAACCGGGCTTTGGCCGCAGCGGGCTCCTTCAGGCACCTGGATCGGGACGAAATTCAATAAGCGACGCAAAACCTCTGGTCGCTATATTTGAGTTCTTCAGCCTCAACGGCCCAGGCGCATCAGGCCTCGAACGTCACCCCGTTGGCTGCCCGCCAAGCGGCAGTGGCATCGAGCGTCGCAAACGGACTGATCATCTCCGGATCGAAGGCGAGGGGTGCCTCGCCCTTCGCCAATTTATCGGGCCAGGACGGATCGCCGATGGCGCCGCGCGCGATCGCGACCAGATCGGCTTCCCCCGCCGCCAGAAGCTGCTCGCCATTGGCGGGGTCTTCCAGCTTGCCGCAGGCAATGACGGGTACTCCGGCATACGCGCGCGCCAGGCCGGCCAATGTACGCCCGCTGCCGAACTCCTCGCCCAGGCCCTGATGGGTGCTGACATGGATGTAGTCCGCGCCCGCGTCGGCCAGTGCTGAGAAGATTGCCTTCGCGTCGTCGACGCCACCGGCCCATTTATAGTTGAAGTCGTTCGAGCGGCTCTGGGACATGCGCATGCCGGCGAGCCCCCGGCCCGCGACACCGCGCACCACCGCTGCCATAATTTCGAGATGGAAGCGCAGGCGGTTCTCCAGCGACCCGCCATATGCGTCCGTGCGGGTGTTGCTCTCCGGCGTCAGGAACTGAACCGGCAGATAGCCGTTGGCGCCGTGAATCTCGACGCCGTCGAACCCGGCTGTCATCCCATTCGCGGCGGCCGTCTCGAATGAGGCCACCACAGCCGTGATCTCGTCGCCCGTCATGGCGCGCGGCGTGTGGAACGGGCCATCGCCATAGTAACGCGCGCCCATGGCACCGGCCGGCTGGATCGCCGATGGCGCGACGATGTCGTCGGTGTAGCGATTCTCCTGGACCAGTGCCCCGGCATGCATGACCTGCAGGACGATGCGCCCGCCCGCGGCGTGCACGGCGCCTGTCACCTGGCGCCAGCCATCGACCTGGGCCGGTGTCACGATCCCCGGCTGGTCCCGATAGCCCTGGCTCTGGAGCGTGTCGGTATGGGTGCCCTCGGTGATGATCAGGCCGAAGCCGCCACGCGCGAACGCGGCGTAATGGTCGGCCATCTGCGCCGTCGGCACGCCGTCGGCATCCGCACTGATCCGGGTCATCGGCGCGACGACCGAACGGTTCGGCAGATCGAGCGAACCCAGGTGAAACGGGGAGAGAATATGCGGCCAGCGGGCCGCGCCGGAATCATTCCCTGAATTATTCATCGACATCGTCTTTCAACCGGGAGGTTCTTATTGTGCTGCAGCGTCCAGCGCCGCGACGATCGCATCGGTCATCTCTGTGCTCGTCGCTGTGCCGCCGAGGTCGCCGGTCCGCACGTCGCCGCGCGCCAGTACGCCATAGACCGCCTGGTCCACAGCGTCGGCGCTGTCGTCTTCGCCCAGATAGCGCAGCATCATGGCCGCAGTCAGGATAGTGGCACAGGGGTTGGCGATGCCCCGGCCCGCGATGTCGGGCGCGGTGCCGTGCACGGGCTCGAAATAGGCCCAGCGCTCGCCGATACAGGCCGATGGCGCAAGCCCCAGGCCCGCCGCGAGCCCGGCGGCCACGTCGGACAGGATGTCGCCGAACACGTTGGTCGCCAGAATCACATCGTAGTGGCCCGGCTCGCGCACCAGTTCCAGCGCGCAGGCATCCACGTTGCGGGTCTCGTATTCGATGTCGGGATAGTCCTGCGCGACGCCGGCGCAGACCTCGAGGAACAGACCGTCGGAAAGCTTGAGGACGCCGACCTTATGTACCGACGTGACCCGGGTCGGCTTGGTCGACCCGGACGCCGCCCTCGCCGCCTTTCGCATGCGCGCCTGCTCGAAGGCCATGCGTGCGGCACGGGTAGATGCCTCACGGGTGATCACGCGCACCGCATAGGCCGTGTCTTCGTCGTGCATATACTCGTCGCGCGAGTAGAGCCCCTCGGTCACCTCGCGGACCACCAGGCAGTCTATATCGTCGGCGGGGGACACCACGCCGGGGATCACACGCGAGGGCCGCACACTCGCCGCCACTTCGAGACCAATGCGCAAATCCCCCAGCGGATCGCCGCCCTGGGGCGGGATTTGGGCCACATCCATGGCACCGACCAACACCGCATCGGCGGCCTTCGACGCCGCCATGCTGCTCTCCGGCATGGCGTGCCCGGTCTCAAGAAACGTCCCGTGGCCCGCCGGGTGGGTCTCGAACGAAAAGCCGGGCCCGCCCGCCGCCGTCAGCGCGTCGAGCACCCGGCGCGCGCAATCGATGACCTCTTCCCCGATACCGTCACCGGGCAGAACACAGATGGAGTGGGTTTTTGGCATCAGTCAGATTTCCCCGGTGTTGGTCCGTCAACCCGTCCGCGCAAAGGCGGCGGCATGGTCGGTGATGAATTCCTCAAGCGTCCGCGCCGGATGGCCCGCGATGTCCTCGGTCACCCTCGTGACATAGGAATAGGCGCCGTTGGCGGCGAAACCGATCATCTTCACCTGATGCTCGATCAGCCAGGACGGCAGCCCCCGCTTCGTCACCATGTCCTGCCAGACTTCAACGTCGACCGTCTCGTAGCGGATGTCCCGACCCAGGACCCGGCTGAACGTCTCAGCAACGTCGTCCAGACTGACCGCAGCGCCGGTCTGGTAATAGCCCTCGCCGTCATGTTTTCCACCCTCGGCGAGAACCGTCGCCGCCAGATCAGCCACGTCGCGCGGATCGGTCATGCTCATTGTCACGTCGCGCGGGATCGCGCTGGTGAACACGTCGCCGTCCTTCAGGCCGGCGGCCAGATATTGCAGGTTCGTCATGTAGAAATTCGGCCGCAGGAACGTGTAGCGCAGGCCACAGGCTGCGATCTTCGCCTCGAGGGCCTTGTGCGCCTCGGGGATCGGCGCTGGTGAATCGACGTTGCCGGACAGCTTGACGATGCGTTCGCATCCGGCGGCCACCGCCGCCTCGATGGCATTGGTCTGCTGCTGCTCCAGCACCGGGCTGTGGCCCGAATTCAGATACAGCGTGTGGACGCCCTGGAGCGCGCGGTCGTAGGACGCGCGGTCATCTAGATCGGCCGCAACCAGCTCTGCGCCGTGGTCCAGAGCCGGCCCGAGCGTTACACGCGCCTTATCCAGGTCACGCACGAGATAGCGAATGTTGAGCCCACGCTCCGTCAGCCGCGGCGCCAACTGAAGCCCGGTGACACCGGTCGCCCCTGTAACGGCGATCACATGTTCATTCATCTCTTTTGTCCCCCCTGCCGATGCAGACCCGCACGACTGGCTATGCCAGATGCTTTTGGAAAAATTCCACGAGCGGCCCCAGAAGCGCCGGATCGGAGCGATTGCCCTGCTCCACATGGACGATCTCGATGGCACCACCGGCCTTTCGATAATTCTCGGCGAAACGCTCGGGCTCATTGAGGTCGAGGGGCGATTCCAGATCACGATAGTCATGCACCGGGTCCGGGGTTCCCTGGAACCAGATCGCAGGCAAAGTCTCGACAGCCTCGCCGCGTTCCAGCGCAAGCATCGGATTGCCCTCTTCCATATTGTCCTCGGTGACCCAATAGGTGTCGTGCCGCTCGGGCAGATCGGCCACCCAGGCCGGTGGATCACCCGCGGCGCGCAGACCCATGACGCGCTTGTATCGCGACAGAGGGTTGATCACCGGCCACATCATGCCGACGCAGCGGACTTTCGCATCTACATTTGGCGCTTCAAGCGGAAGTGCGGCATAGCGTGGATCGTCGGGCCGCATCGCCGCCAGCATGGCAAGGTGACCGCCGCTGGACTGCCCAAGGATCGCGATTCGGCCGGGGTCGAGACGCAGCTCCCCCGCATGCGCCTTCAGCCAGCGCAGCGCATAGTTGATGTCCTCCAGGGAGGACGGATAAATATCGGTGGCCTGGCGAAAATCCAGCGCCGCCGATGCCATCCCTGCCCGGGCAAAAACTTCGCCGCGTACACCGCACTCACCCGGCCCGCCATTGTTCCAGCAGCCCCCATGCATATCGAGAATGGCCGGAAACGGGCCAGCGCCATCAGGACGGATCAGCCGCACGATCATTGGCCGGTCGCCATGTCGATAGATCTCGATGTCCTCGGTGGTCACGGACGGCATTTCGGTGATGGTCATGAATTTTCCCCCGTTCCTGACGCGCGGCACTAACCCACGGCCCTTCGAACGATCCTAGCCGGGCGTGACGCCGGCTGAAAGCCCCGGGAAACAGGTCGGAATCTACAGTCATAAATATGCCATGCTCTACGCCCACAAGTTGCGCCCATACCGTCTTGCAGTTCTTCGCCAGACGAAATTGCGGTACACGAGTCCGTTACTTGAGCGCCCATGAGTGGTAATGCGTTAATCAGTTTCGCATTCTAGGCCGTAACGGCACGAATTCGCCGATGAGCCAACAATAGTTCAGACAATTATTCTCTGGGAGGAGATGCCCATGTCATCGAAATTTACCGTCACAACAATTCTATCGGGTGCCATCGTCACCGCAGGGCTGCTGTTCGCGGGGCCGGCGTCGGCGCAGACCGAAGTCCTGATCAACAATTACCTGCCGCCGAAACACCCGTTCCAGACGCAGATCGTTGCGCCCTGGATTGACGAGGTCATCGTCGCGACGGGTGGTTCCGTGAAGCCGACACTTTCCGCTGCCGCAGTCGGTCCGCCGCCGAAGAACTGGCAGACTGTCGTCAAGGGCGTCGCGGACGTCGTCGTGCTGGCCAACCTGTTTCAGCCGAAACGCATTCAGCTCCCGCCGGTAGCCGAGATGCCGCTGAACTCGGGATCGTCCGAGAAAACCTCCGCGGCGCTCTGGACCACCCATGAAAAGTTCTTCGCGGCCGCCAACGAATATGACGGCGCGGTTCTGCTCGGCTCCTTCTCGCTGACCCCGAATGTCATTCACAGCGGCGGTACGCCGATCACCTCGATTGCGGACCTCAAGGGATACAAGCTGCGGGCATCACCGGGCATCACCACCAATGTGCTGAAGGAACTCGGCGCGGTGCCGGTTGCGTCCGGGCCGTCCAAGATCTTTGGCCTGATCTCCAAGGGCGTCGTGGACGGAGTCGCGGTGCCGGCACATGGTCTGCGGGCGTTCCGCATGCTGCCCTACATCAAGGCCACCACGACCTTCCCAGGCGGACTGTCGAACACGACCTTCTCGCTGCTCATGAACCAGGACAAGTGGGACAGCCTGAGCGCCGAACAGCAGGCGCAGGTGATGAGCGTGTCGGGCGCCCATATTTCGTCCAAGGGCCCCGGCATGGACAAGGTCGCCGCAGGATCCCTCAAAGCATTGCGGGACCAGGGCGGCCAGGTTGTTGCGGCAGACGCAGAGATGGTCGCAGCGATCGCCAAGTTCTCGGCGCAGCTGGAAGCCGACTGGCTCGCGAAGGCAAATGCCAAGGGCGTTGACGGCCCGGCCGCACTGGCCTTCTTCCGCGCGCAACTGAAGTAGCAGCGGGTTCGCAGCATCACGCAACGCGCTGATGCACGCACAGCCGCCGTCGGAGTAGCTACCGACGGCGGCTGATCTGCTTCCCCCAACATAAAACAAAGATTTCCGTGAGCACGCCCGCAGACCCCCTCGACATCGACGAAAGTGCGCTAACCGAGGACTATGCTGTCCCCGCGTCGAAGGCTGGCGGATTCGCCTGGCCGATCCGTATCCTGACAGGCATTGCAGCGATCTTCATGGCATTGATCGCGGGCGTGACATTTGTCGACGTGACGGGTCGCTATATTTTTACCGCGCCAATACCCGGTGGCGTCGAAATCATCGAATTCCTGCTCGGGCTTCTGATCTTCTCCGCCCTGCCCCTCGTGATCGTAAAGAACGCCCACATCACCGTGGAGCTGTTCGACGGGTTTATGAGCGAGGGTTTCAAGCGGATTCGCGATTTCATCGTCCTGCTCGGCAACGCCGGCGTGCTGGCATTCATCACGTCTCGCATGTGGTTCACCGCGCTCGAGATGCAGGAATTCGACGAAATATCTCTGCACCTCGAAGTGCCGACGGCACCGCTCCTGTTTACGCTCGCCGGCCTCAGCGCCATGAGCGTGCTGACGCAGCTCTACTTGGCCTGGATGATGATCGCTTCGCGTCGAACAGCCGCCGGAGGAAATGACTGATGGCGATATCACTGGCCGGATTCGGCATCTTGTTGGTGATCGCGTTCCTTGGTTTTCCGCTCGGATTCTCCATGATTATCGTCGGCTTTGCGGGGTTCGCCATTATCCGCGGCACGGTCCCGGCATTGGAGACGGTCAGCCAGCAAATTCTCGATCTCGCGCTCAACGCCAACTTCGTGACTCTGCCGCTGTTCGTCCTGATGGGGGTGTTCGTGTTTCGCGCAGCCCTGGCCGAGGACATCTATGAGGCCGCCCAATCCTGGCTTGGCGACAAGCGCGGTGGCCTGGCGATGACCACGGTCGCGGCCTGCGCCGGGTTCGCGTCGATCTCGGGTTCTTCCGTCGCGACCGCGGCGACGATGGCCAAGGTCTCGATCCCGCCCATGCGCCGCTACAACTATAACGAAGGCTTCGCGGCCGGGTCGGTCGCAGCTGGCGGGACGATGGGCATCCTGATCCCGCCCTCGGCGGCGTTGATCATCTACGGCATCCTGACCGAGCAGAGCATCGGCGACCTCTTCATTGCCGGCCTGATCCCGGGCCTGGTCACCGTGCTGCTGTATATCGCCGTGATCTGGCTGGTCGCCAAGATCTGGCCGCACCTGGCACCGCGCGCAGAGCGCGGGAGCTGGGCCGTACGCTGGCGCACCCTGTCGAAGATCTGGGCCGTACTGGTGCTCTTCCTGGCGATCATCGGCGGCATCTCCTTCGGCATATTCACGCCGACCGAAGGCGGCGGGATCGGCGCGATCGGCGCGTTGCTCTTCGCCATCGCCCGCCGCCGCATGAACCTGCGGATCTTCTTCTTCGCCCTGGCCGAGGCGGCCGAGACGACCGCCATGATTTTCACCATCGCCTTCGGCGCGCTGATCCTGAACAACTTCGTGAACGTCGCGGGCCTGCCCAACGCGATCGTGGCGTTCATTCAGTCGCTCGACATTGCGCCGCTCACGGTCATCCTGGTGATCTTGCTGATCTATATCCTGCTGGGCACGATCATCGAGGGCCTGGCGATGATCTTCCTGACGGTGCCCATCTTCGTGCCGGTTGTCGATGCCATGGGCTTCGATCTGATCTGGTTCGGCATCGTCATGGTGATGGTCGTCGAGATCAGCCTGATCACTCCGCCCATCGGACTGAACGTGTTCGTGATCAAGTCGATGCTGCCCGACGTGCCACTCAGCGCGATCTTCAAGGGCATCGTGCCCTTCTTCGCCGCCGACATCGTCCGGCTCCTGCTCGTTGTCTTTCTGCCGGGGCTGGCACTCTGGCTGCCGCGGGTCCTGTCCTGACGCAATACGCGCCAGGCCAAGCCTAGGCCGCGCGTATCACGCGACCGGAAACCTTCAAACGCTGCACCGTGTCGCCGGCAAGGTGGCTCCAGATGAACGCGTCGCGGGCCAGTTTGTCGGCCGCACGCTCCATCCCGCGGCCCGCTCCGTCATGGATGTCCATGTTGAGTTCGGTCACTTCCTGAACCGTGTCCGTCGCCAAATTCATGGCGAGCCCGGCGTTGTTGGAATGGACTTTCTGATCATGTTCCCAGGCCACGCGCATGACATAGGCGCGCAGCGCCTCCGTCACCATGTTCATACGGCCGATCTTAAGCTGAACCAGCTGCTGGTTCGCCAGGGGTTCGCCACGCAATTGCCGGCTCTTGATCGTCGCCAGGGCCTGTTCGCAGGCCGCATCACAAATTCCCAGCGCGTTGGCCGCGAGTTCGAGATCGCCGAACATATCGCCTGACTGGTCACCCTCGCCCTTGCGCAGCGCGGCGTTGGTCGCGCCGATCTGGTTCGCAACCGGCACCCGGGCGTCTTCGAAAACCATCTCGCCATTCTGATAAAATCGCCAGCCGCTCTTGTTGTAGACCTTGCCGACGCTGAAGCCCGGGGTGTCATTGGGGATCAGCAGGATGGTCGTGCCGTCGGTAAACGGCACCGAGAAATCCGTGCGCACATACAGGAAAAACAGCTTGGCGATATTGCCGTGGGCGATGAACTGTTTCTCGCCGTTCAGCACCCAATGGTCGCCATCCAGCTCTGCGCGCAATCGCACACCCGCATTGGGCGCATCGGGCGGCGGCATGCGGTTGTCGGAGCCACTGTTGGCCTCGGTCTGGCCGAAGCCAAGAACATAGGTATCGTCGGCCAGAAACGGCTTCAGGAAGCGTTCCTTCTGATCATCGGTGCAGGCCGCCGCGATCAGGTGGCTCCACTTCCAGCACTGGCTGAACGTCTTGGAGACGGCGCTGTCGGCGCGCGCCAACTCGGTCATCACCAGCGCCTGGGTGACATAGTCGATCCCGTGACCGCCCTGTTCCTTGGAAACGACCGACGTGCGGAATCCTAGCCGGGAGCCCTTCTTGATGAGGTCCCAATCGATGGTGTCTGCCGGTTCGGCAATCGCGTCACGCGCCAGCGAGACCGGCCGGATTTCCTCCTCGGCAAACTTGCGCGCCTTCATCTGCCAGGCGATCTGTTCTTCGTTCAGCGAAAAGTCCATATCCCTCGCCCCTATCGTGGTTCGTGGCCCGCCAGCGCCTCGGCGAGGCGGAGACGGGCGTCGCTGGCACCGTGGCCGGAATGGCGGAACAGCCGCGTGTCGTGAATGTATTTCTGCATCGGCATGTCGCGCATCACACCCATGGCGCCGAAGCATTCGGCCGCATCCTTGGCCGCGCGGTAGAGCATATCGGCCGCCGCCACCTGGGAGATCAGCCCATGGGGAATGTCGGCAAGGCTTCCGTCGGCCCGGGCCTGCGGATTGTCGGCGTCCCATGCCGCGCGCCAGACCGCACCGCGGACCAGCTCCAGGCTGCCGGCGATATCGGCCAGCATGGACCCGATCGCCTGATGTTCGACGATCGGGCGCCCACCCTGGATGCGCAGTTTGGCGTAGTCGAGCGCCGCATCAAATGCCGCGCGGGCAACACCGAGATTGATCGCCTGCCCTTCCGGCGTCCCGGCCAGAACCGAACCGCGGTCGTCCAGGGATGAAACATCCCGGTTGCCGCCGGTCAGCCGGTTCGCCGCCGGCACCCGGCAGTCCTGCAGAACCACATCGCCCATGGCGCCGTGATACCAGCCGCCGTCGCGCGGCGTTTCGGTGACCGACAGGCCCGGCGCGTCATGGGGCACCAGAAGCGCCACCGTGCCGGCATCCGACGCGGCTGTGACGACGAACAACCTGGCCACCGGGGCGTTGGCTATGCGTGTCTTGTTTCCAGTGATCACCCAATCATCACCGTCAGCCGTCGCTGTGGTAACCGGCAAACGCGCTGCCCGTGGGCGATGATAAGCTGTTCCCAGCCCGCTATCCGCATCGGGTTCCTGTGCCGCCAGCGCCAAGTGAAAGCCGCTATCCTCGACGAAATCCGTGAGATGCGCCGCGCGTTGATCCGCGCTCATCATCTGCCCGAACAGCAAGCCGCCGAGGGCCGCGGTTTCCGTCAACACAGCCGCGACATCCACGTCACCGGCCGCGAGTTCCTCCGCGACGAGGCAACGCGTCAATGTGTCCGCCCCAGCGCCGCCGTCCGCCTCATCCAGCGCCAAGCTGCGCAGACCTAACGCACTCGCCGTCTCGATGAGATCGAGGGGGAGCGGCGGATCAAATGGCTCGAGCCGGGCCGGTTGCAGGGCGACAGGCGTGATTTCCGCGGCGACGAAGTCGCGTACGGTGTCCCGGATCGCGAGCTGTTCCTCGCTTAATTGAAGATTGTACATGGCGGCCACCGTGCTGTGGATCTTGTGTCTGGTGACGCAGCGCCAGAGTTAAGCGTCCCAGATTTATCCAAACGGTAGTCCTTCCGGCCCGGTGCTGCAATGCCCGCACGCCCGGTGGGAACCGGTCGCCGGCTGGCCCTAGGCCAGACCTTCCTTCTCGAGCAGTGCATCCGCCGTGGGCAGCTTGCCGCGGAACGCCACGTAGGCGTCCTCAGGATCCAGAGAGCCACCGGACGAATAGATATGTTCATGGAGCTTGCGCGCGGTATCCGGATCGAACGGGTCACCCGCCTCGGTGAAGGCCTCGAACGCATCCGCATCGAGCACCCCGGACCACATGTAGGAATAGTATCCTGCGGAATACCCATCGCCGGAAAACACATGGGCGAAATGGGGCGTCGCGTGTCGCATGACGATGGCGTCGGGCATGTCGAGCCCCGCCAGAATATCGGCCTGGAACGCCACCGGGTCGACCGCCGCCGCCTCATCCGGGCCGAGCGCATGGAACGCCATATCGACCAGCGCCGAGGAGGTGAACTCCACATTGGCGAAGCCCTTGTTGAACTTCTCGGCCGCGCGCAGCTTGTCCAGCAGCGCCGTGGGCATGGGCTCGCCGGTTTCGTGATGCACCGCGAAGCGCTGCAAAACGTCGGATACGGTCAGCCAGTGTTCATAGAGTTGCGACGGCAGCTCGACGAAGTCGCGGCTCACCGACGTGCCGGAAATCGAGGGATAGGTGACATCGGACAGCATGCCGTGCAGCGCATGGCCGAACTCGTGAAACAGGGTCCGTGCATCGTCCATCGTGATCAGGACCGGCGCGCCGGCCGCTGCCTTGGCGAAATTCATCACGTTGACGACGATGGGAATTTGTTCCCCGTCGCCTGTGTCACCGGCGAGCCTGTGTTGGTCCTGAAACGACGTCATCCAGGCGCCCGAGCGCTTGGACGGGCGGGCGAAGTAGTCGGCCAGAAACACCGCGACGCGCGCGCCACTGGCATCGAGCACCTCGAAGACCCGGACGTCGGGATGATAGGCCTCGATGTCCGGATGCGGGCGAAAACTGACTCCGAACAGTCTGTGTGCGGTGTCGAACGCCGCCTCGATCATCTTCTCGAGCTGGAGATACGGCTTGATCTCGGCTTCGTTGAGGTCGAAACGCGCCGCGCGCTGCTTCTCGGAATAATGCCGCCAGTCCCAAGGCGCCACGGCGTGATTGTGGCCCTCGCCCGCGATCAGCGCCGACAGGTCATCGGCCTCCTCGGCGGCGCGCTGGCGTGCCTTGCCCCAGACGGTTTCGAGCAATTCACGGACCGCCTCGGGCGTTTTCGCCATCGTGTTGTCGAGCTTGAAATGGGCGAAGGTCGCAAATCCCAGAAGTGCGGCCTTTTCGGCGCGCAACTTGACCATCTCGGCGACGATGGGCCGGTTGTCCCGATCACCGGGGCCCTCGCCGCGCGCGACCCAGCCCCGGAAGGCCTGCTCGCGCAAATCACGGCGGGTTGAGAATGTCAGGAATGGTTCAATGATCGACCGGGACAGGGTCACGGCATGCTTGCCTGCATGTCCGCGCTCTTCGGCCGCGGCCGCCATGCTGGAAATCAGGAAATCCGGCAGCCCGGCGAGATCGACGTCGGTTTCGAGAACCAGCGCATAGTCGCGCTCGTCGGCCAGCACGTTCTGGGAAAATGCCGTCCCGAGGGACGCGAGACGCTCGTTGATTTCCGCAAGCCGCGCCTGATTCGCCGGATCGAGCTTCGCACCGGACCGCACGAAGGATTTCCAGGTCAGCTCCAGGACGCGGGCGGCCTCAGAATCGAGACCGAGATTATCGCGATCCTGATAGAGCGCATCGATACGGACGAACAACGCGGCGTTCATCATGACCATCGAATGATGGCGCGACAGTTCCGGCGACAGCTGGCGCTCGAGTTCCTGGAGTGTGTCGTTGGTGTTCGCGCCGGACAGGTTCCAGAAGACCCCCGACACCCGGCTGTACATCTCGCCGACGCGCTCGAGCGCAACGATGGTGTTTTCAAATGTCGGGGTCGCCGGATCATTCGTGATCGCGTCGATCTCCGCCAGATGGGCCGGCAGGGCCGCGGCAAACGCCGCCGCGAAGTCGCCATCGTCTATACGCGCAAACTCCGGAAGCCCCATCGGGCCGTCCCAGTGGATGAGCGCAGGATTGATGTCAGATGCCGGGGTCGTGGACATGGGTCGGTCCTCTGGAAATCAAGGCAATGCAAATGCACGCCCTTCATATGGGTGTTCCCGACCGGAAGGAAAATGATGCGAGCTTCAACGCATCGTGACTGTTGGGTGACCCGTTAGCGAGACCGGGCAGAACCACCGCGCCTGGCCTCGGCGAAGTTCGCGTTGTTCGTTCCGCCGCCCGGCTTGTTGATCGAACCCGACCCCGGATCGAATTTCCCCGGTGGCGTGTTCGTGTCCGGCTGATCTGCTTGCGCCGCGCGTTTCTTGGCCTTCTGGCCCGCCTTCGCCTTTGCCCGTTCCCGGGCCCGTGCCTTGGTCATCGCTGTTCCGCCTTTCGATCACCCGTGAAACTTCACGGTAGTCCCTTCCATATACGCGTGTGACCTCTCCGAAGCCAATCGGAACGCCATCGAACCGCATCAAATCAAGATGATGTTGGTACCGGCCCATTCGCCTGCCAAAGTGGCATCAACGACCAAACGCAACGTTGCACATGGGAGCATCACCGATGGCGGAAACGACAAATGCCCGGTCACTGGAAGACCGTCTGCGCGCGATCGAGGACCGGCTGGAGATCTACAACCTGATCGCGTCGCATCCCCCCAGCGCCGACACTGGCGCCGACTACTACACCCGCTCGGTCTATACCGAGGACGGTGTGTTCGACCGGGGCGCCGGCCTCGACGGGGCGGTTGGCCACGAGGCGATCGGTGCCTTCACCCTGACCCCGGCGCATCAGGAGGCAATCGCGGGCGGTATCGCCCATCTCTCAGCGCTGCCCTATATCGAACTCGACGGCGACGAGGCCTTCGTCACATCCTATCTGCAGATCCTGCACCCGGACCGGGAGGCCGAACCACGCGAATTGCCAAACCACGGCACCACAAACGGGTTCCGGGTCCATCGCGTCGTCGCCAACCGATGGTCGCTGGTTCGCACACCCGAGGGCTGGCGCATCAAGAGCAGACACATGGAACCCATCGACGGCTCCCAGGGCGCACGTGATATTCTCAGCCAAGCGCTCGCCAGCTATCGTTAGAAAAAAACACGTCGGTCAGCCAACCGACCGGGGGAGATCACAAAATGAAAATCACGGGCGTTACGACATCGACCATGGTGGTTCCAAACGGGCCACCGGTGAACACCTTCTACGCGGCAAACACCTACGTCATCGCACGGATCGAGACGGACGCAGGCATAGAGGGACTGGGTTACACCATGCTGGTGGGTGGCATGGGGGCTGGCGCGGTGCGCGCCTATCTCAAGGAAAACATCGCCCCGCTCATCGTCGGGGCCGACCCGCTGCAGATCGGCGGCATCTGGCAATCGATGTATGAAAATGACCGGGGCCTACGCAAAAAGGGCATTCCCGTCTATGCCATGAGCGCGATCGACATCGGCCTGTGGGATATCCTCGGCAAGGCGGTCGACCGACCCGTTTGGCATCTGTTCGGCGCCCATAGCGAGCGCGTGCCGGTCTATGGCAGCGGTGGATTTCTTTCCTATAGCGTCGACGAAATTGTCGCCGAAGCCGAAGCGTTCCAAGCCCTCGGCTGTCGCCATTACAAGTTCAAGCTCGGCCTGGAAAACGTGATGGAGAACGTCGATCGCGTACGGCGCGTCCGCGAGGCGTTGGGCGACAACATGGAAATTCTTGTGGACGCCAACCAGCGCTGGGACGTCGCCACCAACATTCGCGTCGGGCGCGCGCTCGAGGATTATAATCTCTATTGGTACGAGGAACCCGTGCTGGCCGACAATATCGCGCAATGCGCCGAAGTGGCCGCCGCCATCACCATCCCCGTGGCGACCGGCGAGAACGAGTACACCCGTTACGGCTTCCGCGACCTGATCGATGCGCGTGCCGCGCAGTATCTCAATCCCGACATCCACCGTTGCGGCGGGTTCAGCGAGATGATGAAGATATCTCACCTCGCCGCTGCCTATGACGTGAAGATCGCGCCGCATCTGGTGCCGGAGCTGTCGATCCATGTGTTGGTATCGATCCCCAACGCCGCCCTGGTTGAAGTGCTCGCGGGATCACCGGACGATCTGTGGGAGCATCCACCGACGATCGTCGATGGCCATATGGCGGCGCCCGATCGACCGGGACACGGCATGAATTTCAGTGCCGATGCGGTGAAACGCTATACCGCTGACTGAGGTTTGGAAGCCGACGGCGAATGTGGGCGTTCCTGCTCGTCGCCAACCATGAACCGCCTGCTTATTGGTCTGGAAAGGCCGGGTGCCAGAGACGCCGGTCAGTATCGCGTTCATAGCCCTTGCCGTCAGGGAAACACACCAGCTCGAACTGCAGCCCCCAGGGCGCCAGGAAATAGACCCAGCTTTGCCCTGCGCTCGGCCCGTCGGTGCGAACTGTCGGTTCGCCCAGAATGCGCACATCATGGGCACGCAGATGATCAAGCGCCTCATCCATGTCATCGACATAAAGCGCGAGATGATGGCCGCCAATATCGCTGTTCAACGGCGGCTTCGGGTTCTGGTCGGGCGCCTCATACTCGAACAGCTCATAGTTGGAGCCGTTGCCGCAGCGCAGGAATTTCAGCTTTCGCATCACGGTGCGCGGATGAACGTTCAGACGCTCTTTCATCCAGTCGTCGTCGAATTTGAACGGGCCGATTTCGTAGAACGGCTCGCAACCGATCACGTCGATGAAAAACGACACCGCCTCTTCCAGGTTTGGCACGGTGATCCCAATATGGTCGGTGCCCCGGAGCCCGGGTATCCCCTTTGACTTTGCGGTCATCTATCGCCCCCCGAATTACTGTGCGGCCACCAGGCCGAGGCCCATGTCCGTCATGATCTCGGCGAAGCCGGCGCGAATCTCTTCTTCACCAACAAACGCCGACCGCTCGAGAACCTTTGAAACGTTCGGCGACGATTCCCCGCCATGGATACGCTTCACAGGCTGGTCCAGATCGTCGAAAAAGCGCCGCTGGATTTCATCGGTCAGCATCGCGCCGTAGGAAACCGTCAGCGGGCCCTGTTCGACGACGACCACATTGTTGGTCTTGTGGATGCTATCGCCGACCAGCTCCCAGTCGATCCCGGCGCGATCCAACGAGCGGAGATCAATGATTTCGGCATCAAGCCCCATCTGTTCCGCCGCAGCGATCGTTGGCGCCACCATCGCCGAGTAAGTCAGCACCGTGAACCGGTTTCCCGGGCGCACAATCTTGGCCTTGCCCAGCGGGATGAAATAGTCGAAATCGTCGACCGGCCCGAGACCGCCTGTGGTGTACAGCCCGACATGTTCGATCATCAACACGGGGTCCTGACACTGGAGCGCGCTGTTCATCAGCCCGACATAGTCGAACGGTGTCGACGGGGCGACGATGCGCCAGCCTGGCCATTGCGAGTACAGACCCGCAGGATCCATCGAGTGTTGCGAGCCGTAGCCTGATCCGAGCGCGATCTTGGTCCGCACCACAATTGGCATTTCCGTGTCGCCACCGAACATATGGCGCGCCTTGCCGATCTGGTTGAACAGCTGGTCCGCCGCAACGAGCGAGAAATCGGGATACATCAGCTCGACCACGGGCCGGTAGGTGCCCTCCATGGCAACTCCGCCGGCAAGCCCGGTGAAGCCCAGCTCGGCAATGGGAGTCGGCACGACCCGGTCAGGGAATCGGTCCGCCAGGCCCTTGGTGGCCCCGTTGGTACCGCCCTTCAGCCGATGGATGTCTTCGCCCATGCAGAAAATCCGCTCGTCGGTCTCCATCCGGCGGTTCATCACCGACGCCACGGCATCGATGTATTTGCACGCGTCCAGATCGCCCGAAAAGGTTTCCTCCTCCTCGTAACGCACCCCATCGAATTCCGACAGATCGCCACGCAACCCGTGATCCCGAAAAGCCGTGTCGGGCCACAACGCCGGAATGATCTGACGCTGATTGCCGTCCGTTTCCGTGAGTTGTGCCGCCGCGCTCTTCATGATTTCCTGGGCCGAGGCGCGCATCGCAGCGTCACCCTCTTCGTCGATCCAGCCACGCTTGATGGCCTCCCGGGCCAGCAGGGCCAGCGGATCGCGCGCGCGCCATTCCTGTTCCTCGTCCTTGTCCCGATACCCGAACGCGCTGCCCGGAACACCGCCGCCATGGTGGAAATAGCGGTACACATTGGCCTCGATGATCACCGGTCCGTTGCCGGAACGCATTAGATCGACCGCCTCCTGCGCCGCCATGCGCACGGCGACCGGGTCCATACCGTCGACCTTGAAGGACGGAATTCCGTAGGCCAGACCGCGCGACGACAAGCGGGTTTCGCGGGTCTCCTCCTCCAGGGTGGTGGACACCGCATAGCCGTTATTCTCGATGAAGAAGCAGATCGGCAGGTCCCAGAGCGCCGCGAGGTTCAGCGATTCCGGAACCGAACCGATATTCACCGCGCCGTCCCCGAAGAAGGTGAAGACCACATCGCCCTCACCCTTGCGCTTGCGCGCCCAGGCCACACCGTTGGCCAGCGGCACACCGCCGCCAACGATGGCATTTGTGCCGAGCGCACCGGCTTCCTCCCAGCGCAGATGCATGGACCCGCCGCGGCCCTTGCAAAACCCATCGGCCAGACCGAGGATTTCGGCCAGGCTCCGCCGCAGCAGGGTTTCAACTTCCTCCGTCGGCGGGGTCGTGCGCGGATCGCCGGCCCCTTCATCGACATAGCGCAAGGCCTTGGCGAGGAACTGGTGATGGCCACGATGCGAACCGGTGATCTGATCGCTGCCGCGCATCGCCGCGATGGCGCCAATAGCACCCCCGTCCTGTCCGATGCTCGAATGCGCAGGTCCATGGATAAGACCTTCACCATCCAGTTCCAGCACCGTCTCCTCGAAGGCCCGCACAAGATGGAGATGGTGCAGCATCCGCGACACTTCTGCCTCACCAACGGCATCCCAATCCTTTGCCGTCGATCGAATTTCCTTCCACGGGGCATCCGGTTTCAGATTTACGTATTTCACCATGTCTCACTCCTGCATCGATCCGTCCCGGCATCTACGCCTGTTCGCAAGATTTGCGCGATTGCCGGTCGGGTCAGATATTTGGATTCAGCAGATATTCGCATCATTGTCAGAATTGGGCCGGAACCCCGGCACTTGCCGCAACGGTCCGGGCCGCCACGCGTTCGATCAGTTCAAACGAATCCTCGATATAGGCCTGGTCGAGCCCGCGCGTGATAAACACAATCCGGGTTCGCAGATCATCATTCGGCCAGGTCGGCAACCACTCAAGCGAATGAAATATCTGCTGTGCGCCCTGAATCACGGCCGGCGTCTCGGGGCGCTCTGCCACATTCACGATACCCTTCACGCGCAACAGGTCGGGGCCCGCCTCCCGCGCCAGTGCATCGAGGAACATACGCAATGTCTCCATCGAGATCGGGTCTTCGCGCACCAGACAGAAGGAATTGATCAGGGGATCGTGAGCATGAGTCGATTCGTCATCGTCGTCCTGCATGTCGGCAGGCTGGTGCCCGTAGCTCTCGTAATACGCCTTCGTGTCGCCCTCGGCCTGGCCGCTGCGCGGCAACCGAACCCCTCCATTGGACACCGGTGTGCCGTCGGGTCTGGTATAGGCTTCGACCTGTAACCATGCCTCGACGTCCACCGTATTGCTGCGCGGGTCCAGAAGACCGTGTCCGAACAGATCGGACGGTTTGATGTCGCGGGCGTCTGCCTGAACGATGTTCGCACCGGGATTCATGGCTTTCAGACGCGCCTCGAGCGAACCGATGTGCGCGTCGCGCTCTGCGTCGTCCAGAAGATCGCCCTTGGTGACAAAAATACGATCGGCAATCGCGGCCTGTTTGACCGATTCGGCAAACCGATCGAGCGTGTTCTCACCGTTGATGGCATCAATCGTGGTCACCACCCCATCCAGCGAGTAGCAGCTGCTCACCAGGGGGTCGGTCAGAATGATCTGCAGGACCGGGCCCGGATCGGCGATGCCGGTGGTCTCGATCGCGACCCGGTCGAACTTCGGAAATTTACCGCTGAGGCGCAGCAGATGCAGGTCGCGAAACGTGTCGATCAGATCACTTTTGACCGTGCAGCACAGGCAGCCATTCTCCAGCTGGACAACGGACTCGTCACTGCGCTCGACCAGATCATAGTCGAGACCAATCTCACCAAACTCGTTGACGATCACCGCGGCCTGGGACATGTCCGGGTGCTGCAGCAAGGCGTTGAGAAGGGTCGTCTTGCCGCTACCGAGAAAGCCGGTGATCAGCGTGACCTGAATACGCGCCATGAATGTCTGTCCTTGTCGTGACAAAGGCAGCCAAGGCCGCCGAAGCTTGAAAAGTCGTTACCGAATCCCGTCCTAATACGCCCGATGCGCAACCCGTCGGTCAGTCGCCCGACTTATCTCCAAGACCCGATAGATGTTCCATCAGCGTCACATAGGCGAAGAAATCCAATTCCCCGCGACCCGTGGCCTCCATGGCACTCCAGTGCTGGCGCACCAGGGACGTGATCGGCAGCGGAATGCTCTCATCGCGCGCCGCATCCAGGGCCAGGTCGAAATCCTTCGACATCATCCAGGCCGGAAACGCGGGCGTGAAGTCGCGATTTTTCAGCGCATCGACCTTGTAGCCGACCAAAGGCGACGCAACCGCACTGCTGCCGATGATATCGATCATCTGGTTCCAGTCCACGCCACCCTTTTCGCTGAGGGTCAGCGCCTCTGCCATCATGCCGGCGGTGATGCCCACCATCATGTTGATCGACAGTTTGAGGTAACGTGCTTCTTCGGCCTCGCCGACATGGAACAGCTTGCCGCCCATCGCCTCGAACAAGCTGCGAGAGGCCTCGAAAACCTGCTCGGGGCCCGACGCAAAAATTGTCAGGGTCCCGGCGGCGGCCAAGCCAATACTGCCGGACACCGGCGCACGCAGATAGTGAATCCCTTTTTCCGCGGCCACCAGCGCAACGCGCGCAGACATCGCCGGAGAGACCGTGCTCATGTCGATGAACACACTGCCCGCAGACATCGCCGCGAACGCGCCTCCATCGGCAATCGTGACAGCCTCCAGCGCCGCGTCGGCGGAAATCATGGAGACAAGCACATCACAGCCGGAAGCCAGGTCAGCGACACTGTCCGCGACACCCGCGCCATCCTTTTCCAGGTCGCGGACCTTGTCGCGCGTCCGGTTGTAGACCCGCAGCGGGAAACCGGCCTGCATCACGTTGCGGGCCATGGGTTCCCCCATCATACCCACTCCGATCCAGCCGACTTTGGTGTCATGCGCCATAGTCAGAACGTCCCCGGTCCGAAACCGATCTAAAGGATTTCACAGCCGGGCAGACCGCAGGAAATCAGATGGTCGCTCGGATAGTTGGTGATGATTTCGCAACCATCCTTGGTGACGACGACCTCTTCCTCGATGCGCGCGGCACCGGATCCATCCTCGGCGCCCTTCCAGCATTCGACCGCGAAGACCATGCCCTCTTTCAGGACCGTGTCCTGGCCGAGATAGCGTCGCGAGATGATCGGGCGCTCCCAAAGGCTCAGGCCAATGCCATGTCCGAACTGCAAGAGGAAGGCTTCTTCCTCGTTGTCGTAGCCGAATTCCTCGGCCTTCGGCCAGACTTCCGCTATCTCGTCGACCGTGACACCCGGCTTGATGGCATCGATCGCGGCGCTCACCCATTTGGAGCACTGCTCGTAGGCCTCGGTCTGAGCCTCATTGGGCACGCCGCAAATGAAGGTCCGGTAGTAGCAGGTCCGGTAGCCGTTGAACGAATGCATGATGTCCAGGAAGATCATGTCCCCCGGCTGAATGATCCGGTCGGAGAAGGTGTGCGAATGGGGCGCACCGCGCGGGCCAGCAACGGAATTGACGCATTCGACCCGCTCGGATCCCATGCTGTAGAGCCGCTCGTGCGCGATCGCGACAAGATCGCTTTCGCGTGTCCCGGGACGGATCGCTTTGGCGATATCGTAGTAGGTACCGTCGACCATCGCGGCCGCCTGCTTGAGCAACTCGATTTCGTCCTGGGTTTTGACTTCGCGGGCGTTCAGCATGGCCTGCTGGCCGTCGACAACCTCGATGCCTTCAGCCTCCAAGGCGCGCAGCATCGGCAATTCCATCAGATCGATGCCGAGCGGCTGGTTTTCGATGCCGAGATCAATCATGGCCTTCTTGATCTGTTTGGCGAAATCATCCTGGATGCCGTGCTTCGGCGGCAGGGCACCCTGCAGCGTGCTGATCGGCGCATCGACCCGGCCTTCGAGCCAGGGCGCACTCTTGCGCTTGGCCGGCGGGGCCGGATCCCAGAGGAAGTAGTCACCCTCGGCGGGGCAGATCGCATAACGATCAAATTTGTCCCGACCCCATTCGCCGATATGGGTTCCTGTGATGTAGCGAATATTGTCGAAGGTGAAACACAGCACGGCCGCGAGGCCCGCTTCCTTGATCGCCGCCTGCGCACGCGCCGGACGTTCACGGTTCAGCCGCTGGAAATCGACACCGATTTCCCAATCCTTGGCCATCGTGCCCCAGGTGGCGGTGGAGCGAGGTCGATTGTAATGCATGCTGTGTCTCCCTAAGTTTCGCAGCCGGGTGCACCCGGCGTTTGTCTATTCTTATCCTCAGTCAGCGCCACGGTAAACGCCATCTCGACGATGGCCTGCCGGGATCGGATGGCCCGGTCACAACATTCCCGACCGGGCACCATCCGTGGCGTCAACTCATCCCTCCAGGGTTGGGTAGTCGATGTAACCCTTGGGCCCCGGCGCATAGAACGTGTCCATGTCCCATTCGTTGAGCTCCGCACCGACCTCGAATCGCTTCGGCAGATCCGGGTTCGCCAGGAACATCTTCCCGAACGCCACCAAATCAGCCTCCCCCGACGCGATCGCCGCATCCGCACTCTCCGCGGTGTAGCCGCCATTGCGGATCAGCGTGCCGTCGAAATTGCTGCGGCACAGCTCCGTCATGTTCTCCGGCACGGCGTGGCTCATATGCGGGAACGGCGTGACCACATGCAGATAGACCGGGTTCAGCGGCCGCAGCCCCTGCAACAATGCCGTGTAGGTTTCTTCCGGGGCGTCGTCCTTCACGTCGTTGAAGGTGTTTCCCGGCGCGATGCGGATGCCCACTTGGTCGGCCCCCATCACATCGATCAGCTGTTCCATGATCTCGATCGAGAACCGCACCCGGTTGGCAACCGAGCCGCCATACGCGTCGTCGCGCTGGTTCACGTTGGGCGACAGGAACTGCATCGGCAGATAACCCTGCCCGGCATGCAGCTCAATCCCGTCAAACCCGGCCCGCTTGCAGCATTCGGCCGCGTGCCGGAATTCCGCAATGGTCGCCTTCACCTCATCCGTCGTCAGCGCGTGGGGCACCGGATGGTCCTGCGGCCCCTCCTGCACAGTGAACATCTGGCCACCGGCCTGTACTGCCGACGCCGACACGATATTCCCGCCGCTCTTGTTCAGTGGATGGGCAATCCGGCCCGCATGCATCAGCTGGCAGACGATCCGACCGCCCTTCGCATGTACCGCATCGGTGATCAGCTTCCAGCCTGCAACCTGCGCATCCGTGTGGATCCCCGGGGTGCGGCAATAGCCCTTGCCGTCGAGGCTCGGTTGCACACCCTCCGTCACGATCAATGCTGCCGACGCGCGCTGTGCGTAATATTCCGCATTCATCTCGCCCTGAACATCGCCCTCGCCCGCGCGGCTGCGTGTCATCGGCGACATCACAATGCGATGCGGCAGCGACAGGCCGCGCATATCGTAGCTCTGAAACAAATTGCTGTAGTCGGACATTGGTGATTCCCCTTGGTTCTATTTCGGACGCGTTCAATTCGATCGGCGACGGCGGCGATACACCACGCCAAAACACAGGCGCACGGACATCGCACACCTGATCAGAAACGATCGCGTATTCGCTCTGAGACAGACCATCGCAATTTCCAAGAAATTCAGCAATCCAATAGATTTCATTTTATTGGTGAAGTACCTTCATCATTATGACGCTACCTTCCACCCGCTCTCTGGAGATGTTCAACGCCGTGTCGGAAACCGGCAGCTTTCGCGGCGCGGCCGAACAGCTGGGACTGTCCCCGTCGACCGTGAGCAAGGCCATCGCCGACCTGGAAGCGCGGCTGGGCACGCGCCTGATTGCCCGCACGACGCGGCACCTCGCGCTCACCGAAGCCGGTCTGGCTTATCAGACCAGCGTCGCCACGGCCCTCGATGCCCTGGGCGAGGGTGCCGAGATGGTCCATGCGGTGACGGCGTCGCCGCGCGGTCTCGTGCGCGTCACCATGCCCGTCTCATTCGGCCATATGTTTGTATCGCCAATGCTGCCGCGATTCGTCGCGCGCTACCCCGAGGTGCGTGTCGACGCCGTGCTCTCCGATAATTATGCCGATCCGGTCGGCGACGGTTTTGACATTGTCATTCGCGCCGCCGCGAGTTTGCCGGATTCCTCCCTCGTCGCGCGCAAGATCATGGAAACACCGCATGTCGTCTGCGCGAGCCCCGACTACATCGAACGCCGGGGCACTCCGTCACACCCCAAAGAGCTGGTCGACCACGCCTGCCTGCCCCTGACCGCCGCGATCATGGCAACGGATTGGGTCTTTGACATTGACGGCGTCGTACACACGGTCCGCGTCGACGGCCCGATCAGCAGCTCCAACCTTTCGGTCGCACGCGAGGCCGCGCTCGCCGGCGCGGGGATCGCGCGGGTGCCCTACCACGTGGTCGCGGCCGATATCGCGGCCGGCCGTCTGATCAGGCTCCTGCCCAACTTCGAGAGGGTCGAGGGTGCGGTTTTCATTCTTTATCCGGCACAGCGCACACTGGCGCTAAAGACCCGCGCGTTCATCGACTTCCTCGTCGAAGAGATCGGTTCAATACGCGCGTAATCTTTCTGTTCGAGCGCGGCAGCGGTATCGTGATCGTGAATGCACCGCACGACGATGACAGCCGACAATGGGTGATGGGCCATGAAGACAGAGGAATTCAGCCGCGAGGACGTCGTTTTCTACAGCGACGGCCAGAAGATCGCCGCGCATTTGTATCGACCCGAAAGCTGGAAACCAGGCGACCCGGCATTGCCCGCGATCATCAGCCTGACGGGCTACTCCGGCCGCAAGAACATTGCGACCGTGGACATCCCCCGCCGCATGGCCCGCGAGGGGTTCGTGGCGCTGGCGCCGGACTATGTCGGCTATGGCGAGGCCGAGGGCGAACGTCGCCGCCACCGGCCGCTCGAGCAGGCACAGAATGTCTATGACGCCGTGACCTATCTGGAGACGGTGGACGGGGTCGATTCCGCCCGCGTCGGCGTCTACGGCTCCAGCTTCGGCGCCGCCAATGCGGTCTGGGCCGCGGCCTTCGACCCGCGCCTCAAGGTCGTCGTGTCCGCCGTCGGCGTGCATGACGGCGAACGCTGGCTGCGTTCCGTGCGATCTGCGTACGACTGGTACAAGTTCCGCGACGCGGTCCGCGCGGAAGCGCGCCATCGGGTGGTGACCGGCGAGAAACAGGACATCTACCGCTACGACATCTACCCGCTCGATCCCGACGCAACTGACAAGCCGACGATGACCGTCGAGGAGCATGGCGCGGTGGATGACCCCTATGTGGACATGGAGAGCGCGGAGGCCGCGTTCCGCTACAAGCCCGACTGGGTGGTGGACCGTATATCTCCGCGCCCGGTGCTGTTTTTCGCCGCCGGCTATGACGTGATGGTGCCACCCGAAGAAGCGCGGCTCACCTTCGAGAAGTGCGGCGAGCCCAAGAAACTGGTCGAGCTGCCGGAGGCCCGCCACAACCAGGTCTATGAATACTCGAACTCAGAGCATTTCGAGACCGTGGCCCGCGAGACCGCGGCCTGGTTCCGGGAATATCTCTAGGGGTTGGGACTAGCCGGTGGACGCATCGTTGCGCGGCAACAGCACCGGCTCGCCGCGCTCCGCCGACAGGTCGGCCGCGTTGTAGAGCTCCATCACCTGGATGGCCTCGTCGGAGGTGACCATGGCCGGGCGGCCATAGGCGACGGCCTCGAGGAAATGCTTGGTCTCGTCATACATGGCACCCGCGAACACATGATCGACCGCCTCGCCGGGCATCGACGACATCGGATAACGGATTCCGTCTTTGACGGTGTTGAACTGCACTTCCTTGTGGGTGTCGTCGATGGTCAGCGCCCCGTCCGTGCCGATCACCTCGATCCAGGCCTGCACAAAGTTGGGATATCCCGCCGGCAGAATCCAGCCGATGCCGACGGTGATCGTCGTGCCGTCATCCATGGTGACCATGACCCATTGATGGTCGGGCGTGTCGCTCTTCTGGCTGAACAACTTGCCGGCCTGCTGGGAATAGACCCGCACCGGCTTGCGCGGCTGCAGGCACCAGAGGATGAAATCAAGATCATGGACGCCGCCGATCGACGTCGGTGACATCTTCGAGCGACCGGTGATCTTCTCGCCCAGTTCACGCGTGGAATGGCGCGAGATCAGGCAGGTCACCGGCTCTCCGATCACGCCGTCCATCAACGCCTTGCGGACATAGACGTAACGCGGGTCGAACCGGCGCGAATACCCGATGGAGATTTTCAAATCCTTCGACGCCGCCAGCGCATAGGCTTGTTCCGCCTCCGCAATGCTGGGTGCGATGGGTTTCTCGACGAAGACATGCTTTCCGGCCTCGAGCGCCGCCATGACGATCGGGAACCGCGCCGTCTCCGGCGTCATCGCAATGACAATCAGGTCGATCGAAGCATCGTCGATCAGGGTCTGCCAGTCATCGGTGATCGACGTGGGATCGGTCTCCGCGGCGATCTCGGCCTGGCGCTTCGGGTCGATCTCGGCGATGTGCAGCTGGTCGACCAATGGGTTCTGGGCACAGGCGTTGGCGCGGATGCCGCCGACCCAACCGGTGCCGATCACCCCGACATTCAGGCGTTTGAATTCCGACATTGCGCATCCCCCGGTCGATTTATTCTTCCCGGCCAGCGTCCCGCGATTTCGACGGGATGTCCATGGCCAAACGGGCGATAGGCGAAGAGGATTGCCACCGGCCGTCCTGCACCGGAAGATACCTGCCGTCGACATCAGCATTGGGGGATGCGTTATGGAATTCCAACTCACCGAAGAACAGCTGCATTGGCGCGCCATCGCGCGCGACTTCACCGAACAGGTGATCAAACCTGACGTGCTGCGCCGGGACAGGCTGCCGACGGCCGAGGAGCGAATTCCCTGGGACTGGATCCGCGCGGCGGACGCACTCGGACTGCGCACATTGGGTGTGTCCAAGGAATTTGGCGGCGTCGGTGTCGACATCGCAACCATGTGCATCGTCGGCGAGGAACTCGGCGTGGGTGACCTCGGTTTCGCGGTCATCATGGATCAATGCTGGAAGACGGCACATCTGTTCGCCGATGCCATGACGCCGGAACAGCAGCAACGCTTCATCCCGCCCTTCGTCGCGGACCCGGAGGCGACCACCGCCATCGGCATCACCGAAGAAGGTGTCGGCTCCGATCACCAGGGCTATTACGACTCCCCCGACATCGAGCTGCACATGTCGGCCGTGCGTGACGGTGACGACTATGTGCTGAACGGCACCAAGCGCTACATCTCAAACGGCTCGATGGCCCGGCTCTATTTCATCATCGCGCGCATCGACAAGACCAAGACCCTCAGCGAGGGCGGCGCGGTGTTCGTCATCCCGCACGACACCCCGGGTTTTCGGGCAGGCTTCTTCCACGAGAAGAGCAGCCAGCGCCTGGCGACCAACGGCACCTTCCATCTGGAAGATTGCCGGGTGCCGGTGACAAATCTCATGATCGGGGAAGGCATGCTCGGCGAGTTGCGGGGCAAGTATCTGCCCGGCAGCAAGTCAGAGGCCGCCGCCACCGTGCTCGGCGTGGGACGCGCCGCCTATGAGTATGCCCTCGACTACGCCAAGCAACGGGTGCAGGGCGGCAAGCCCATCATCGAGCATCAGGCCGTCGCGCTGATGCTTGGCCGCATGGCCATGTCACTCGACGCCGCGCGCCTGCAAATATGGAAGGCGGCGTGGCTGGCCGATCGCGGCCATCCCGATGCGCGGGTGCATGGGCTGCTGGCCAAGGTCAACGCATCGGAAGCGGCATTCGAGACCTGCCGCCTCGCGGCCGAGGTGCTCGGCGGGGCCGGCATCATGCACGAGCATCCGGTCGAAAAGTATCTGCGCGATGCGGCAAGCTTCCTGCACTCCGACGGCACCAATCAGCTTTGCCTGCTGCGCGCCGTGCGGGCCATCTCGTCCCAGGACGGCGCCGAGCTCTACGGTTTCTAACAGCGAACGAGCGCTCCGAATGCGTTCGACCCAGACCAGCCCGTCGATCAGGTGGCGTAGCTGCGGTCCCCGGCATCGCCCAGACCCGGGACGATGTAGCCCTTCTCGTTGAGATGGGTGTCGACCGCCCCGACGAAGACCGGGACATCGGGATGCGCAGCGGACAAGGCCGCCAACCCCTCGGGCGCGGCGAGGATGCAGATCAGGCTCATGTTCGTCACACCGCGCGCCTTGAGCTGGGTGATCGCGGCGATCGACGAATTGGCGGTCGCAAGCATGGGGTCAACCAGGAGAAGCGCGCGCTCGGCGATATCGGGCGGCCCATTGAAGTAATACTCAACTGCCTCGAGCGTATCGTGATCCCGGTATATCCCGATATGGCAGACCCCGGCGGTCGGGATGATTTCCAGGGCGGCATCCAGCATCACGTTGCCCGCCCGCATGATCGAAACCAGCACGGGACCCGGCGTGGCGAGTACGGGGGCAGTCATCTTTGTCAGGGGGGTTTCGATGTCCCGCGCCGTCAGCTCCAGATCGCGGGTCGCCTCGAACAGCATGAGCTGGGCGATCTCGCGCACCAGAAGACGAAAGATGACGGACGGTGTTTCCTTGTCGCGCAGCAGAGAAATCTTGTGCTGCAGCAACGGGTGATCGATCACGGCGGGACTGGACGTCATGGATTTTCCCTCAACAAATATTCGCACCCGGATTTAGCCCGACCCGGCGCCAAAATGCGAGAGGCTGGTAACCCCGGTTGCAGAGGCGAGATAGGCTCTGCCATTGTTCGGGCCTCCACAGATAGTCCTGCACAACCGACGACGCCCCATGCCCGCCGCCCCCATGTCCGACGACAACAGACTGGCACCCAACCAAATCGAGCGCGAGGATCGGCCCGACGGCTCCATCTTGCTGCACAACCGCGCACCCCTGCCCGATGTATTGCCCGACCTTCTCGAGCGGTTCGACCATTGGGTGGCCCTAGATCGCGGCGCGGCCTTCATCAGCGAACGCGAGAACGGCGACATTCAAACGACCAGCTATGGCGCGATGGACGAGTTTTCCGATGCGCTGGCGCAGGATCTCGTCGCACGCGGCCTCACGCACGGTGATTGTGTGGCCGTCATCGCGGGTGCCGGGACCTTGCACGCCGCGCTGAAGCTCGCCTGCCTCAAGGCGGGCCTGGTTCATGTCCCGCTGTCGCCGCTTCTGCTGACATCGGAGCATGGCCGCGACCGGCTGGCGGGCCTGCTCGCCGCCGCGGAACCGCGCCTTACGGTTGTGCAGGCCGAGACGTTGACCGGGAAACTGGCGGGTCTGTGCGGAACGGCGGTCGATCCTGTCGAACTGACCAATGTCACGGCCGCCCAGACAGCGTTCGCACGCGCCGCCGTCACGCCAGACGACTCCGCCGCGATCTATTTCACATCCGGATCCACCGGCGACCCCAAGGGGGTTTCGATAACCCGGCGCATGATCGCGTCCTGCCAGTGCGCCTATGGCGTTCACTGGCCGTTTCTCGCCGCGCGACGGCCCGCGCTTATCGACTGGCTGCCCTGGCACCATGTCTTCGGCGGTCTCGACAATTTCCACAAGATGGTCTGGTACGGCGGCGCCTATCATGTGGAGGTACCGCCCGGGCCCGATAATATGGAGGCCCTGGCCACCCGCATCCGGGACGTCCGCCCGACAATCCACATCAACGTGCCCTATGGCATTGATCTGCTGCTTGATCATCTGGACGGCGACGCGACCACCCGTGCGGCGTTGTTCGAACGCCTCGATCTGATCTTCTTCGCGGGCGCCGGCATGGGTGCGCAAACCTGGCAACGCATGCAAGCCGCCGTCGCGGCAGGACCCCATGGCCCCGGCGGCCCGCCGCTGGTCCTGTCGGGCTACGGCGCCACGGAGGCCGGGTCGACCATGTGCCTCGGGCATGAGCCGGCGGGGCGCACGGACGAGATCGGCCTGCCCCTGCCCGGTCACAGTCTGCATCTGGCACCGGTCGACGATGCGCTGGAAGTTCGGTTCCGGGGGCCGAATGTGTCACCGGGCTATGTCGGGCCGGATGGCCTCACGCCGGTCTCGCTCGACGAGGAAGGGTTCCTGCGCACCGGCGATCTCGCCTGCGCGCGACAAGACGGCGCGCCCGAGCACGGCCTCTGTTTCGACGGTCGCCTCGCCGAAGATTTCAAACTCACGACGGGAACCCGGGTCAAGGTCGGCGCCCTGCGCCATGCCATCCTGGCGGCATGCGCACCCCATGCGCAGGACGTCGCCATCGCCGGTGCCGGACAGGACCGGATTGCCATCATCCTGTTTCCCACGCCAACGACACCGGCTGACGAAAACGACGATCCACAGGCGCGCATGGCCGAGGCGCTTGCCGCCCACAACGCCCGAATGCCGGCCAGCTCGACTTCCATCTTCCGCGCGGCAATCGCCGATGGGCCGCCGGACCGGGCCGCCGGCGAAATCAACGACAAGGGGCATCTTGTCCAGAAGGCCTGCCTGCGCAATCGCGCCGACCTGGTGGCACGGCTCTACACAGACCCGCCCGACCCGGTCATCATCTGCCCCGACAACGCCTGACCCCCGGCAACGCCAACACCAAGGAACCCGGACCATGACCGATGCCCCCGTTCTCCTGATCGATCGCGATCCCGACGATGCGTTCGTGACGCTGACAATGAACCGGCCCGACAAGCTGAACGCGCTCGATCTGGAGCTGCTCGACGCCATCGATACGGCCGTGCGCGACGCGCAGAAGGACCCCGATATCCGCGCGATCATCCTCACCGGCGCCGGGCGCGCCTTCACCACCGGGTTCGACCTGGTCAGCGACGACTTCGAGATGGACACGGAAGCCTGGCGCGCCGACATGTCGGCGAATTGCGACCGGCTGCGGGCGATCTGGAACTCGGAGGTGCCGGTCATTGCCGCCGTCAACGGCTTTGCGCTGGCGGGCGGCCTTGAACTCATGATGTGCTGCGACCTGGCGCTCGCCGCCGAAGACGCGATGCTCGGAGAGCCCGAGGTACGCCACGCCTCAGGGCCCCCGTCGCTGATGATGCCGTGGACCGTCCCGATCCGGCACGTGCGCTGGCTGATGTACACCGGCGATATGATCGATGGCCGCGAGGCCGAACGCATTCATCTGGTCAACCGGGCCGTGCCAGGCGATCAGCTGATGGATGAGGCCCGACGGCTCGCACGCAAGCTGTCACGGATTCCCGGGCCGGCGATCAAGTTCGCCAAGGCCTCGATCAACCACCAGCAGGAGACGGCCGGGCTGACCAGCTCATGGCTCTACAATGTCGAGGCGATCTCGTCCCTGCATGCCTCACCCCATGGGCGGGAGTGGATGCGCAAGATGCGTGACGAGCCCCTAAAAGACGTGCTCGCAGAGCGCGAGGCGCCCTTCCGAGATCTGGACTAGCGGTTGCCGATCAGCTGTTGCGCCCACGCAGGCGTTCGAACTGGGTCAGGACGGCTTCCGCATCCACAACATCGGCATAGCGCCGGTCCACATCGCGCAAATTGGCCTGGTGGGGCTCCTCGTCGTGATCGCCGACACAGTCGGCGGGCACGATGGTCCGGAAGCCGAGGCTGAAGGCGTCGATCACGGATGCCCTCACACAACCCGACGTGATGCAGCCGGTTACGACGACCGTGTCCACGCCGTGCTTGATCAGGAAGGGTGCCACCTGGGTGTTGAAGAAGATCGACGGTGCACCCTTCATCACCACCAGATCGGGTTCCGCCGCCGCGATCCGCGGGTCGAGCTCGACCGACGGGTGGCCGACGACCAGTTCCTCGCGCAGGGGGGCAATCTTCCAGTGGGGCATCGCCGCCTGGGAGTGATAGCCCATCACACAGGCCGCGACCGGGAATCCGCAATCCTTTGCGGCCCGGATCACATCCACCGTGCGTTCCACCGCCGCGTCGATCATCGGCGCGCCGCCCATCCGAAAATTCGGGTCGGTGAAGCCGCGCTGAAAGTCGACGACCACCACCCCGGGGCGCTCACCCCAGCCGACGTCGCCGTCACCATATCCCCGTTCGGCGTAATCCATTCTTCAAACTCCGTTGCGTCCCCTGCGCGGGTGAGAGAGTATTAAAGCATGACGCATCAGGCGCGTCTCGCCGCAGGCAAACGCGAAGCAAAAGCCGCGGTGTTTATTCAGGGGGAAGAGTAAATGGGTTACCGAATTTCCGTCGATACCGGCGGCACTTTTACTGACATGGTTCTGCTCGATCCGGATGGGAAGTTCCATGTCGGCAAGTCGCTGACAACGCCCGAGCGCATCTCCGAGGGCATGTTTTCCGCCCTCGACGTGGTGGCCGAAGCCGTCGGAAAATCGACCCAGGATCTGCTCGCCGAGACAGACCTTCTTATCTACGGCACGACCCGCGCGACGAACGCCATCGTCACCAAGCAAACCGCACGCACCGCGTTCCTGACGACGACCGGCTTCCGCGATATCCTGGTGTTCAAGGAGGGCGGCAAGCACGGCCCCCATGACTACAGCTACGATTACCCGCAGCCCTATATTCCGCGACGACGCACCTTCGAGATCAACGAACGCATCGGCGCCTCCGGCGAGGTCGTCCGCCCCCTCGACAAGGCCCAGGCCCGCGAGGTCATCCAGACCCTCAAGGACAGGGGCTTCGAGGCAATTGCCGTATCGCTGCTCTGGTCGATCGCGAACAACACCCATGAGGCCAAACTCGGCGAGCTGATCGAGGAGATCATGCCGGACGTGCCCTACACGCTGTCCCATCGGATCGCACCCATCCTACGCGAGTACCGCCGCGCCTCGGCGACCGCGATCGATGCCTCACTCAAGCCCCTGATGCAGGCGCATCTGCGCGGGATGCAGACGGATCTTCGCGATATTGGCTTTACCGGCGACCTGCTGGTGTCCACGTCGGTCGGCGGCTGCCAGGAGGTCGAGACCCTCGTCGAGCGCCCAATCAACACGCTCAAATCCGGGCCGGCCATGGCGCCGGTCGCCGGGCGCGCCTATTCCGCGCTGGAACGGATGGGCGGCGACGTGATCGTCTGCGACGCGGGCGGCACGACCTTCGATGTCGGCCTCGTGCGTGACAATCAACTCGTCTATTCCCGCGACAGCTGGCTTGGCCCGCAATGGACCGGCGACATCATCGGCGCCTCGACCGTCGACGTCCGCTCCGTCGGCGCGGGCGGCGGCTCCATCGCCTGGGTCGATCCCGGCGGGCTCCTGCAGGTCGGCCCCCAATCGGCGGGCTCGGTCCCGGGCCCGGCCTGTTATGGCGCCGGCGGCACGGAGCCGACAGTGACCGACGCCGCACTGGTGCTCGGTTACATCGACCCTGATTACTTCAACGGCGGACGGCTCACCCTCGATCGCAGTGCGGCCGAGAAGGTGATCGCGACCCTGGCCAAGACGCTGGGCAAGGAGGTCGACGAGACAGCCCACTCGATCCTGGTCATCGCCAACGAATTGATGATCAAGGCGATCGGCGAAATCACGGTGAATGACGGCCTCAATCCGCGCGAAAGCGTGATCGTCGCCGGCGGCGGGGCCGCGGGCTTCAACATCATGCCCATCGCCCACGAACTCGGCTGCGCCACGGTGATCCTGCCCCAGACGGCGTCGGCCCTGTCGGCCTGCGGCATGCAGTATTCCTCGATCGTCTTCGAGGCGACCCGCAGCCGGTTTACCGACACCAACGGGTTCGACCGCGACGGGGTAAATTCCGCGCTCGACGAGATCGAGGCCGATCTCATGCAGTTCCGCGACAGCCTGGGAACCGCGAAGGACGCGACGGTCTCGATCGAATTCTTCGTCGAGGCACGCTATCGCGCCCAGGTCTGGGAACTCGACACCCAGCTGCCCAAGCCACGCCTCGAGACCGACGCCGATGTGGACGAGCTGGTCGAGACGTTCCATCTCACCCATGAGCGGGTCTACGCGGTGCGCGATGAGGGCAGCCCGGTGGAATGTGTGAACTGGAAGGGACGGATATCGATCCGCCCCTTCGATCCACCGCCCTCGCCCGAACCATCGGATGTGCACAACACGCCCACGCCCAACGCCAGCCGCAGCTGCTTCTTCGGCGGCAGCGACCGCGTGGACACACCCATTTTCCGGGGTGCGAACATGGTGATCGGCGACGAGGTCCAGGGGCCCGCGATCATCGAAGAGCCGACGACCACGATCGTCGTCTATCCGGATATGTCGGCGCGCCTGAGCGCGGCCGGCGACTACATCCTCGACTGTCGTTGAGCAGGGAGACCAAGATGTCTGAACCCGAAACCACCCTCGATCCCATCCTGATCTCCGTCATGGCGAACCGCCTCGACGGCATCGTCAGGGAAATGACCAACACGCTGCTGCGCTCGGCGCGTTCCGCCGTGATCTCGTCGGCCCGGGATTTCTCCTGTTGCCTGGTAACCGGCAATGACGAGTTGCTCGCGCCCGCCGAAGGCCTGCCGGTACATATCTTCGGCTGTCACATCCAGACGGCGAACATGCGCGAATATCACAAGGGCGACATCCAGCGCGGCGACGCCTATCTGGACAACGATCCCTATGGCGGCAACACCCACCCTGCGGACCACACGTTCATGGTGCCGGTCTTCTTCGAGGGCGAGCATCTGTTCACCGCCGTCTCGAAATGCCACATGGCCGATATCGGCAACTCGATCCCGTCGAGTTACTTCGTGCGTGCGCGCGACGTCTATGAGGAAGGCGCGCTGGTCTTCCCCGGCGTGCGCATTCAGCGCGATTTCAAAAATAATGAAGACATCATGCGGATGTGCCGGGCGCGCATCCGGGTGCCCGACCAATGGTATGGCGATTACCTGGCCGGGCTCGGCTCCGCCCGCATCGCGGAACGCCGTCTTGAGACCTTCTGTGAGAAATACGGCAAGGAGACGGTCAAAGCCTTCATGCGCGAATGGTTCGACTATTCCGAGCGCCGCATGATCGACAATATCCGTCGACTGCCGAAGGCGCGCCTGGTCAACAAGGGCCGCTCGGACCCGCTGGAAGGCATTCTGCCCGACGGCCTGGAGCTGACGGTGAAGATCGACATCGACCCGGACGAGGGGAACATTAATGTTGATCTGCGCGACAACCCGCCCTCCGTCGACGCCGGATTGAACACCTCGCTGGGCTCGGCCACGTCGGCCGTGGTGGGCGCGATCTTCAATGCGCTGGACAAGGATTTGCCACGCAACGAAGGCGCCTTCCGGCGCCTGCACTTCCAATATGCCGAAGACAGCGTCGTCGCGGCGCCGACCTTCCCCCACTCCTGCTCGGTCTCGACGACCAATGTGTCGGAACGACTGGTCAACATCACCCAGTCCGCGTTCGCGCAGCTGGGTGACGGCATGGGCCTGTCCGAAGGTGGCGCGGGGCTCGGCGCCGGGATGGCCGTGATTTCCGGCCAGGATTTGCGGCGCGAGCCCGAGCCCTATGTGAACCGGCTGATGCTGTCGACCAACGGCGGCCCCGCCAGCGCCGTGGCCGACGGCTGGGTGAACTACGCCATCCCGGTGATCGCCGGGCTGATGTACCGGGACTCGGTCGAAGTGGACGAACTCAAGCACCCGATCCGCGTGGAATCACTTACCCTCGTGACCGATTCCGCCGGTGCGGGCCGGCGGCGCGGCGCCCCGGCACAGCAGATCGAGTACGGACCGACACATGCACCGATGATGGCCGTGATTTCCTGCGACGGCCAGCACAGCCAGCCACGCGGCGTGCTTGGCGGCCTGCCGGGGACGTCGGGCGAGACATGGCTGATCGAGGACGAGACCCAGCCGGTACGGCTACCAAACGTGGCCCAAGTCACCATCAATATGGGCCAGCGTGTCCGCGGCCGGGATTCCGCCGGCGGCGGCTACGGCGACCCGCTCGACCGCGAAACCGAACGGGTGATCGTCGATGTGCTGGAGGGTTGGGAGACCCTCGAGAAGGCGAAAGACATCTACGGCGTGATTTTCACCGGCGAGATCGATGACGAGTCACTTGAGGTCGATGAGGCCGCCACGGCGGCGCGTCGCAAGGAGTTGCGCGAGGCCCGGGCGGCCTGACCGACTGCACGTCCGGAGCCCAGGCGCCGGTGATCACATGGTTCCGATAACCTGCAGAGCGCTTGGCAGGATCGTGACGTTGTCCTCGACGCCGCGCACGCCCGGCACGCCTTCTGCTGCAACACGAACGGCTGTCTTTTCGGATTCTGTCAGCACCCCACCCCAAAGCTGCACGGTGCCATCCCGCACGACATAGCTGACGAAGTTCCCGACGCTGGGCAGATCCTCCACCAGCGTCTTGGACAGGGTTTCGCGAATCTGGCGATCGTCACTCTGAACCTCATGGGGCGGCGCAAGCGCGACCAAACCATGCAACAGGTTGGCACGGCTAACGATCCCCACGAGGCGGCCGTCACGGACGACCGGCACACGCTTGATGCGATGCCGTTCAAGGAGTTGCGCGATGTCGGACAACTGGGTGTCCTCGGTGATGGTGATCACCTTCGGGGTCATCACATCGCGCGCAACTCGCCCATGGGTCGACACGAACTCCTGGGCCCGTTCCGCCGGGCTCGTGAACATGTGCAACCACCATGACGTCTGGCGTGCGGTCTGGTTTTCCGACCGACGCATGAGGTCACCCTCGCTGACGATGCCCTGGAGCAACCCCGCATCGTCAACGACCGGTACGGCGCTGACATGGCGGGACAGGAATATCCGCGCGATATCCTCAACGCTGGTGTCGGGGGTGACCGTCACCACCTCCGGGGTCATAACATCTGCCGCTTGCATGTCTCTCTCCATCTGCAGCCGGTGAGATGCATATGATCCCCCCGGCACTCGGACAGAGCATTGCGTTGGATCAACCGCTTCGGCTTCGAACTCAGCGGTAAAAGTCATCCCGGCCGAGCAGCACGTCCAGCCGCTCGCCGCCAGCCCGATTCCCTTCTTTTCTTTCACTGTCACGGCTCCCGCCGATGACGTCGGCGATGTATGGTAGACGACGCCATCTCCGCCCCAGCCCTTTTCCCGGACATATGCAGAGCGAAACGCCCTCCGCGCCCTACAGCCGCCGCGCCGCGATCATCCGGATGGCTCCAATTTTGGGGCTGACGTTCATCCTGGCGCATTTTCTGCGCTCCGCACCGGCCGTGATCGCGCCGAACCTGCGCGCGGAACTCGGGTTGACCCCGGGCGAGCTCTCGAGCCTGCCCGCGGCGATTTTCCTGGGCGCAGCCCTGATGCAGCTTCCTGTTGGAGTCTTGCTCGACCGCTTCGGACCCCGGCGCACCATGGCCGGGCTCTTCTCGCTGGCAGCACTCGGCGCCATTGTCTTTTCGGTCGCACAGGGTGTGGTCGGCCTGGCCATCGGCCTGTTCCTCATCGGGTGCGGGGCCGCGCCGGTCTTTATGGGCGTGATCCTCCTGCTGTCGCGCTGGATCGCCCGCGACCGGCTGGCGACCGGCACCGCCATCTCGATCGCCGTCGGCGGCGCGGGGATGCTGTTGTCCGCATCGCCTTTCGCCGCCGCCGTGGAACTCTATGGCTGGAGGACGAGCCTGTTTGTCGTGGGGGTGATCTCTTTCGTGGTGGCCGGCGCCCTGCTGGTGATGGTGCGCGATAGACCGGACGACGCGCCCCATCCGGCCAGCACCGAAACCCTGCTCGAGACGATCCTCGGCCTGCGCCATGTTTTGCGTGACACGCGCATCTATTCGTTTGCCGCCGTCACCGCCGTGTCGGTGGGGACATTGGTGACCATCCGCAATCTCTGGATCGGGCCCTATCTGAACGATGTGTTCAACCTGGATCTCATCGCGCGCGGCAATGTCATCTTCGTGGTGTCGCTCACCTGGATCATCGCGGCAGTGCTTTACGGGCCGCTCGATCGAAAATTCGACACGCGGCGCGGGGTCGTGACTTGCGGCATGCTGGCGTTCACCACGATGACCGCCGTGCTGGCGATCAACAGCAGCAACTCCGTGCTGGTCGTCACCATATTGCTTTCGGGGTTCGCGCTGTTCGCGCCGATGGCACCCCCCATCTTCGCCCACGCCCGCAGCCTGTTTCCCGACAGCCATTCCGGGCGGGTGTTCACCGCCATAAATGTCTGCACCTGGTCGGGTGTATTTCTGATGCAGATGGGCACCGGCGCGATCCTCGACGCCTTCCCGGTCGACGAGCTGGGCCGCAGCCCGGCGATCGCCTATCGCACCATGTTCGGGGTGCTGGTGATCATCTTGCTGCTGTCGCTGGTCATCTATCGCCGTGTCGAGGACGTCCCGCCCTCGACCGAGCGGGAGCATCTTCGCGAGGACTAATTCGCAGCCGAATCGACGAAGACCTTCTTCATCTGGGCATCGGGATAACGCGTGCCCGCCGCAGCACCGACCGGCACCGCTGCAGAGATCGCTGCCAACTCGTCCGCCGACAGGGACACGCCCATCGCGGCCACATTCTCATCGAACCGCGAGGCGCGCTTGGTGCCCGGGATGGCCACTACATCGTCGCCCTGCCCGAGCAACCAGGCCAAAGCCAGCTGCGGCGGGGAGCACTTCTTCTGCACCGCGAATTCGGCGACCCGAAGGGCCAGCTCACGGTTCTGCTGGAAATTGCCCTGGGAGAACCGGGGGTGACGATAATGGGGATCGTCCTCCGCGACAGTTTCCGCATTGATGAAGTCATCGGTCAGCAGGCCACGTCCGAGCGGCGAATAGGCCACGAAGGAAATACCCAGCTCGCTGGTGGCCGCGCGGATCTGCTCGGCCTCATCGCGATAGAGTAGCGAATACTCGCTCTGCACCGCGGCCAGCGGATGGGTTGCATGGGCGCGGCGAATGGTTTCGGGCTTGGCCTCGCAGATACCGATCGCCCGGACCTTGCCGGCATCGATCAGCTTGGCCATGGCGCCGACAGTGTCCTCGATCGGAACATCCTGATCGACACGGTGCTGGAAATAGAGATCAATCACATCGACACCGAGGCGCTTCAGGCTCGCGTCGCAGGCTTCGGGGACATACTCGGGGCGCCCGTTCACACCCATGCCACCGCCTTCGAGCTGAACCTGGCCAAACTTGCTCGCCAGCACCACCTTGTCGCGATAGCCGTCAGCAAGCGCACGCGCCAGCACCTCCTCGTTATGGCCCCAGCCATACATGTCGGAGGAATCCAGAAAATCGATGCCCTGATCGATCGCATAGCGGACGAACTTCACATTTTCCTCGTCGTCCGCCGCGCCATAGGCGCCCGACAGGGACATACAGCCCAGTCCGACGGGCGCGCATTTCAGATCACTGCTGCCGAGCTGGCGTTTCGTTACCTTGCTGATGCCGGTCATGATTTTCACTTCCCCTTGTCTACCGCGAATGGGCAGGATTTATCTCTCCGGTTTCGATCCGGTGTGAACATGGCAGCAGCATAACTGCGCCGAACGGTAGATGCGAGGCACCCGCCGTGAGAAATCCACCGGGGACCGATCAGGGCGCCCAAGCATCCGGCGTGATGCTGCCGATATCGGTTTTCACATCGATCATAGCCGGTCGCCCGCTGGCGATCGCCTGATCCAGCGCACCCTCGAATTCGCCCGGTTTCTCGACAGTCAGCCCCAGCCCACCCATGGACTCCGCGATCTGCGCGAAGTCCGTATCCTGGAAGATCCAGAGATCATCCGACCCCGGCGTCTGGCCGCCATAGGTCGCTTCGTTGATCCCCTTTTCCTGATTGAGCGAGTGGTTGTTGTTGACCACCGTGACGGTGTTGATGCCGTTGCGGACCGCCGTTTCCATTTCCGTGAGGTGGTACCACATGGCCCCATCCCCGGCGAAGCAGATGACCGGCCGGTCCGGGGCGGCACACTTCGCCCCCATAGCGGCCGGAAACGCCCAGCCGAGCGATCCCGCACAGCGGATATAGGTCTGCCCGGGATGCTTCAGGTCGATCATCGAGCCGGTCCACACGCCCGAATGGCCCGTGTCGGAAACCAGAATCGCGTCACTCGGTAAATGGGCCGTGTATTCCGCGCACAGGCGCTCGGTGCGAAACGGCACATCATCCGATGCCATCAGGGGCGCCACCTCGGCCCGCCATTCGGCGACGAGTGCGCGCGTGCGCTCCAGCCAGGACGCGCGGTCGGCGGTTTTCTCGGTTGCCGTCAGCAGCGCCGACAGCCCGGCGCGGGCATCGCACTGCATGGCCGCGCGGACCGGATAGCTCCGGCCCAGTTCGCGCGGGTCGATATCGATCTGCACGATCGCGGCCTCGGGGCCCGGCACCCGCCACTCGTTGGTCACCATGCCGCCGGTGCTGCAGCCGACATAAATCACGAGATCGGCCTCGCAGACGGCCCGGTTGGCACACCAGCGCGAATAGGCGCCGACCACCCCGACGCACAGAGGATGGATATCGGGGATCATGCCCTTGCCGTTGAGCGAGGTGGCCACGGGGATCGAAAGCGCCTCCGCCAACGCCACGAGTTCCGCGCCCGCGCCGCTGTGTTTGACACCGCCACCGGCCACGATGATCGGTTTCCTGGCCGCCGCAATTTCCCGGGCGACAGCCGCGACACCGGCCGGATCGGGTTCGGGCCGGAACGGCGGGATCTGCTTGAATTGCTCCTCGATCAGAACCTCAAGATCCGCTTCGACCTCGAGGATGTCCTGACCGACAATCCCGTCGAAATCGAGATGGACCGGTGCGGGCTGCCCGCTGACCGCCTCACGAAATGCCTGTCGCAGGGCCCGGGGCAGTTGATCGATGTTGGTGATCGCGTTGCTGTATTTCGTCACCGCCTCGAAGGGTCCGCGATGGTCCACCTCCTGATAGGCATGCCGCTGCTGATAGGCCTGTGAGCGCCGGCCCGTCAACGCGATCACAGGCGATCCGGCCAGATAGGGGTCCTGAAGGCCTGCCGCCAGGTTGGCCGCGCCGACCGCCTGGGCCATACAGACCCCGGGATGTCCCGCGATCCGCGCATAGCCGTCGGCCATGTAGGCCGCCGGCTTCTCGCCATGCACCATGATCCGGCGCATGCCCAACTCCTCGATCTCCTTAAGCACGCCGATGCCGAAAACCGGCATGAAGAAGACGTGGCTCAACCCATAGCCTTTCAGGGTTTCCGCCAGAAACCGCGAACCTGTCATTTTTGTCATTGTTTTCTCCCGCTTGGTTCGGCCCCCGGTTTCACCGGTGGTCCCGCATGTTCCTGTCTTTCGAGTTCCGCGACGCCGCCCGCGCCGAACAGGCGCGCAGCGTTCCCGTGTGCGATGCCCCGGGCAATGTCCGGCGGTAACTGGGCCAGCCAGACGCGGTGTCGGTCGGTCACATAGGTGTCCGACGGCGTCATAAATCGTTTGGGATGAGTTGTAAACAGATCTCGCCACACCGGATCGAGCGCCCCGCCGGGCGCAATCTCGAAACCCCGGATCTAAATCTCAGCCCAGAGGTTTTCATGGGCAGCGAGTGTCCGCGCGATCACCTCGGGCGGGTCGGCCATGCCCGCATGGGCCCAGAGAATACGAGCGTCCGGCGTGTGGGCGAATATGGCCTCGATCACCTGTGAGTCCGCATGAACATGCAGCAGCCGGTTGGTCTCAGCCGTCATCCGCGCCACCGCGCGCACGGTTTCACTATCCGCAGAATTGACCTGATGGAGATTGAACTCGCCGATCCCGGCATAGCGATCGGGGCGCCAACGCGCCTTGAGATACGGCAGCGCGTCGGGATGCCTGAACCAGTTGCCGGCGTGCACGTCGCCGCCATAGGGGCGCAGGAACGGGACCACCAGACCGGGCCCGCCTGCTTTCAGCAGGGCCAGCGTATTGTCATCCGACGTGCCGGACACGAGCGCCCGGGGCACCCCGGCCGCGTGCATCTTCTCGACGATCTGGGCCGGGCTGTAGGCGACCGCGGCATCCTCGTTGTAATGGACGGAACCGCGGCGATGGCGGCACCCGCCACCAGCAGCCGCGCAACCTGTTTCATCTCGAATTTCATGGTCCGATGCTGCCGCGCTTGGCGGGCTGCCGCAACACGGGGCACATGCTAGTTTCCGTCGATCGAAAGAAGTTTCCGCCTCAACAGCGGAGGCGCGGTGATGCGCTCGTTCCCAGGTTCCAGCCTGATTTCCGGACTTCTCGCGGTGGGCCTGATGGCCACCGTGATAGCCGCTCTGATGGCTATTGTGATAGCAACTGGCTCGATCGCATCCGCGCAGGACGCGACCACCAAATACGTCCGGTTCACCCATGATGGGCAGACAGGCTTCGGAATTCTGAACGGAACCAGCATCGCCACCCTGGATGGCGATCCGATCGCGGGGGCGAAGCCGACCGGGCAAACCGTCGCGCTCGACAGCGTCAGGCTTCTGCCGCCGGCCGATGCGAGCAAGGTTTTCGCCGTCGGCATGAACTTCGCCAGTCACATTTCCTCGGCGTCGGACCGCCCGCCGCCCCTGTTCCTGAAGCTCCCGACCTCGCTGACGGGCAGCGGCAGCGATGTCGAATTACCGCCGGACGCCAACAATGTGCATTTCGAGGGCGAGCTGGTTCTGGTCATCGGCAAGCAGGCGAAGAACGTGTCCGAGGCCGACGCGCTGGATTATGTTTTCGGTCTGACCGCCGGCAACAACCTGACCGAGCGCAGCCGGCAGGGCCGTGACCTGCAGTGGATGCGCGCCAAGGCGGCCGACGGATTCGGTCCGGCGGGACCAGCGCTGGTGACCGGCCTCGATCCGAATAATATCCTGCTTACCACCCGGCTGAACGGCGAAATCGTGCAGCAGGAAAACACCCGAAACATGATCCACAAGCCGGCCAAGGTCGTCAGCTATCTGAGCCGATACTTCACCTTCAACCCCGGCGACATGATTTTCATGGGTACGCCGGGCCGCACCTCCGCGCTCGATAATGGTGACGTCGTGACGGTCACAATCGAGGGCATCGGCACCCTGTCCAACAGGACCGTCAGGCCAGGCGGCTGATCGGCACCGTCCAGACACGCCAGGTCAGAGGGCATACCGGTTCTCGATCCGAACCCCGCACTTGCCCGCCGACCAATCCTTGCTAGGGTAGCGGAAGATCGGACCACATAGGATTCGGCGCGCAATTACACGTGTTCCCGGAGAACGTCAGATGGAAAAATTCGGTGTTGGCCAAAGTGTGCGCCGCGAGGAAGACCCGCGCCTGCTACGTGGGCGCGGGCTGTTCACAAACGATGTGAATCTGCCCAACCAGACCTACGCGATTATGCTGCGCTCGCCTCATGCCCATGCCGAGATCAGATCGATCGACACGGCTGCGGCCAGTTCCGCACCCGGCGTGCAAGGGGTTTTCACCGGCGAGAACGTCGCGGCAGACAATCTGGGTGTCCCCGGCATGCCGGCTAAATGGAAGCGCCCCGACGGCGAACCCATGAAGTATCGGCCGCAGCCGCCGCTAGCCCTGGGCCGCGTGCGCTATGTCGGCGATCCGGTCGCACTCGTAGTCGCCGATACCCTCGATCAGGCGCGCGACGCCGCGGAACTGATTGACGTGGACTACCAGGACCTGCCGTCGATCACGAACACGGCCAAGACGGTCGATCCCGACGCCGCGCTGGTGTGGGACGATTCCCCCGACAACGTCTCCGGCCAGTTCCAGGCCGGTAACGCCGACGCCGTGGAAGCGGCGTTCGCGAACGCGGCACGCATCGTGAAACGACGCTTCGTCATCAGCCGTGTGTTCGCCCAGTATATGGAGCCGCGCGGCGCCATCGGTGACTATGACGAGCATGAGGACCGCTACACGCTGCACGCCGACGTGCAGTACCCCCACCGGGTCCGTCAGCTCCTGTCCGAGAAGATCTTCGGCGTTCCCGAGCAGGCGATGCGGGTCGTCGCGCGCGATGTGGGCGGCGGTTTCGGCACCAAGGGCTGGCAGTATGCCGAGCACCGGCTCGTGCTGTGGGCCTCGCGCAAGATCGGCCGGCCCGTGAAGTGGAATTGCGAACGCAGCGAGGCGGTCCAGGCCGACGAGCATGGACGCGACAATGTCACCGAAGCTGAACTCGCCTTCGATGCCGACAACAATGTGATCGGCCTACGGGTCAACACCATCGCGAATATCGGTGCCTACCTGTCGGCAATCCGGAACCTGCTGTCGGTGTTCACCAATGTGGGCACACTGATCGGCGTCTATGACATCCCGGCGGCCCATGTGACCGTGCGCACGGTGCATTCGAACACCAACCCCACCGCGCCTTATCGCGGCGCCGGGCGGCCCGAGGCCACCTATGTGATCGAGCGTATGTTGGATGAATCGGCCCGCGAGATCGGCATCGACCCGGCAGAGCTGCGCGCCCGGAACATGATCGCGTCGGATGCCATGCCGCTGACGACGGCGCTCGGGCTGTCCTATGACTGCGGTGCCTTCACGGAGAACCAGGCCAAGGTGCTGGAGATGGCCGACTATCCGGGCTTCACGGCGCGACGCGAAGGCTCAAACGCCCGCGGCAAGCTGCGCGGCATCGGCATCGCTAACCCGATCGAACGCGCGGGCTCGCCGTCCCCCGATTTCGCCGAGGTGCGGTTCAACACCGACGGCAGCACCACGGTCTTGATGGGCACAAAGAGCCAGGGCCAGGGCCATGAGACCATGTACAAGCAGATCGTCGGCGAGCGGCTGGGCCTTGACCCGCGCGACGTGCGGGTTATCGACGGCGACACCGACCGGGTCGCCTTCGGCATCGGGACAATGGGCTCGCGATCGACCGTGATCGGCGGATCGGCACTCTACTATGCCTCAGAGAAAATAATCACAAAGGCGCGCCAGATCGCGGCACATCTGCTCGAAGCGGACGGCACTGATATCGAGTTCGCCGACGGCATCTTCACGGTCGCGGGCACCGACAAATCGATGCCGCTCAAGGACGTGGCCAAGGCCGCATTCCTGCCCGCCAAGCTGCCCGCCGGGATCGAACCTGGCCTGTTTGAAACGGCGACCTTCGTCCCCGAGGACGACACCTACCCCAACGGCAGCCATGTCTGCGAGGTCGAGATCGACCCAGAAACGGGTGTCGTGGAACTGGTCGGCTACTGGGTGGTCGACGATGTGGGCGTGATGGTCAACCCGACCATCGTGAAGGGCCAGATCCACGGCGGAATCGCCCAGGGGCTCGGCCAGGTGCTGATGGAGCAGGTCGTCTACGATCCGGACAACGGCCAGCTTCTGAGCGGCTCATTCATGGATTACGCGATGCCGCGGGCCGACAATTTCTCGAACATCGAGATTGTCGGCAACGCCGTCCCGACCAAGCGCAACCCGCTGGGGGTCAAGGGCGCCGGTGAAGCCGGCACCGTGGGCGCGCTGCCCGCCATGATGAATGCGATCATGAACGCGCTGGCCGAGGTCGGGGTGGAGCATCTCGACATGCCCGCGTCACCCGACCGGGTCTGGCAGGCGATCGCCGAGGCGCGAGGCTAGCGGCGGCGGAGCCAGACGATTCCGGCCACGACGCCGACGGCCAGCAGTACCAGCAGGTGATCGATGCCGAGCACCGGGTGGCCCGCACCTGCGCTGTGCTCAAATCCCGTGACATGGGCAAAGGCCGGCACGGTCGCGATGGTTGCGGCAAACGTAACGGCCGTGGCAAAGAACTTCTGCATCTTGATCATCCTGTTGGCTTCTTATTGAGCGGCGGCACCGGCCGAATGGCCGGAAGCATCGTCAGGTTTATCGTCGAACCCACCCGCAGTCAAAACGAAGCGGGCAACGTCCTCGAGGCCGAGCCCCGTCTTCAGATTCGTGAACAGGAACGGGCGTTCTCCGCGCATGCGGCGTGAATCCCTGTCCATCACATCAAGATCCGCACCCACATAAGGCGCCAGGTCGATCTTGTTGATCACCAGAAGATCGGATCGTGTGATCCCCGGGCCACCCTTGCGGGGAATCTTATCACCGGCCGAGACGTCGATCACATAGATCGTGATATCGGCAAGTTCAGGCGAGAAAGTAGCGGCCAGATTGTCTCCACCGGATTCGATGAGCACGATGTCCAGCGCCGGGAAACGCGTCACCATCTGAGCAATCGCCGCCAGATTGATCGAGGCATCCTCGCGGATCGCCGTATGGGGACAGCCGCCGGTTTCAACGCCCATGATCCGTTCCGGCGGCAGCGCACCCGAGCGGGTCAGGAACTGCGCATCCTCTTCGGTGTAAATGTCGTTCGTAATGGCCGCGATGTCGAAATCGTCCCGCAACTTCTTGCAGAGCGCATCCATGAGCGCGGTTTTTCCCGTGCCGACGGGGCCGCCGATACCGACGCGAAGGGGTTTGGTCATGAGCGAAATAACCTCGAATATTGGGTTTCATGAATGGCGGAGGCCCAGTCGACCATGATGGCCGCCGAACCCATGTCGTCAACCGGGCGATCAAGCGCCGCGCCGGCAGCTGCGACAACCACAGGCTCGAGCGCCGCGAGGACATGCAGCCCGTCGCTTTGCCCCAGCGGAATGGCGCGCACGCCCGCCGACACGATGTTCGCCGCAAAGGCGTGCAGATAGGCCTCAAGCGCAGGCAGTTCCGCAATTCCATGATCCGCGGCCGTGACGCCGACCGCGACCGGATAGGCTATCTCGCGCGCCGTTTCGGCGGCGATGTCGCTCAGACGCCCGACCCAGGGGCTGGACCAGTGACGGGCTGCAGCGCTGACGAACGCCGCGCCCTGGCTCAGGGTCTCCAGCCCCAATTCCCGCGTCGATCGCATGGCGTCGCCCCGTTCCAGCGCCCAGGCCAGGCCCTCTGTATCGTCGCTGATAACTGCGTCATAGGCCGCGCGGAACAGGGCCGCATCGACCCGCCCGGCGCCAGACGAAACAATCGTCTCGACCCAGGACGACAGATCTTCGCGGTTCTCCAGCATGCCGGCCTCGACTGCGGATTCCAGGCCGTGGGAATAGCTGAACGCCCCGACCGGAAAGGCGGGCGAGAGCCAGGTCATCAGGCGCTGCAGGCGTACGCCGGATAATTCCGTTCCCGGGGACATGTCAGTGGTCATGGCTGTGTCCTTGTGCGTATTCATGCCCATAGCCATGTCCGGCACCCTCGTCATAGGCACCGGGTTCGGGGTTGAAGGACGCAGCCTTGGCCTCGACTTCCGCACCAAGCCGAACCAGCATCTGCGCGATCACATGATCGGCGCGGATACGCAGCCCGCCGTCTTCGAGCACCTGGGTCGGGAGATGACGATTGCCGATATGCCAGGCCATGCGCGCCGTGTCGCGCGGATCGTCGCAGCGCACATCGAGCACATCCTCGTCCGCCGCGCGGACATGCACGATGCCACCCGTGTCCAGACGCAAGCCGTCGCCGTCGCCCATGCGCGTGGCGTCGTCCAGATCGAGCAGAAAGGCCTCACCGGCATCGTCGACAAGCCGCACCCGGCGGCGGTGGCGGTCATCGAACGCCAGCGTCACCGTCGCAACGGCGTCGGACGCTGGCCAGGCGCCGGCCTCCAGAACTTGTGTGGCGCGGCGGAGGGTCAAAACAGGAAATAGCGCTGGGCCATCGCCAGCTCCTCCGCCGGCTCGCAGGTCAATAGTTCGCCGTCTGCGCGCACCTCATAGGTCTCCGGATCGACCTCCATGACCGGAGTTGCATCGTTCAGGATCATGTCCTTTTTCGTGACCGAACGCGTGCCGGTGACCGCCAGAAGTTCGCGCGACAGGCCGAGTTGTGCGGCCATGTCCGTAGCCGCGGCAGCCGCCGACACGAACGTCACCGCACCGGCCGTTTGCGACGCGCCGAAGCTGCCGAACATAGGCCGGTAGTGGACCGGTTGCGGTGTCGGGATCGAGGCGTTGGGATCACCCATCGCGGCCCCGGCGATAGTTCCCGCCTTGATGATGATGTCGGGCTTCACCCCGAAGAACATGGGTTTCCACAGCACCAGATCGGCCAGTTTGCCAACTTCGACCGAGCCCACATGATCGGCGATCCCGTGACAAAGCGCCGGGTTGATCGTGTATTTTGCGATGTAGCGGCGCACGCGCAGATTGTCGTTGTCGCCGGTCTCACCGGGCAGCGCCCCGCGCTGGCGCTTCATTTTGTCGGCCGTCTGCCAGGTCCGGATAATTACCTCACCGACCCGGCCCATCGCCTGGCTGTCGGATGCGATCATCGAGAACGCGCCGAGGTCATGGAGAATATCCTCGGCCGCGATCGTCTCGCGCCGGATCCGGCTTTCGGCGAACGCCACATCCTCGGGAATGCGTTGATCCAGATGATGGCAGACCATCAGCATATCGAGATGTTCGTCGACCGTGTTGACGGTGTAGGGTCGTGTCGGATTGGTCGAGGACGGCAATACATTTTCCTCACCACACAGGCGAATGATATCGGGCGCGTGGCCGCCCCCCGCGCCCTCCGTGTGAAACGCATGGATCGTCCGCCCCTTGAAGGCGGCGATGGTGTCTTCGACGAAACCGGACTCGTTGAGTGTGTCGGTGTGGATCGCCACCTGCACGTCCATCTCTTCGGCCACGGTCAGGCAGGCATCGATCGCCGCCGGGGTCGTGCCCCAATCCTCATGCAGCTTGAGGCCGCACGCGCCGCCCTCGACCTGTTCTATCAACGCCGCCGGCAGGGTCGCATTGCCCTTGCCGAAGAAACCGAGATTGACCGGAAACCCTTCCGCAGCCTGAAGCATGCGACCCAGATGCCAGGGCCCGGGCGTGCAGGTGGTGGCGTTGGTGCCCTCGGCCGGGCCCGTCCCGCCACCCAGCATCGTGGTGACGCCGGAATACATGGCTTCTTCGATCTGCTGCGGGCTGATCCAGTGGATATGGGCGTCAATGGCGCCCGCCGTGACGATACGGCCCTCGCCCGCGATCACTTCCGTGCCTGGCCCGATGATGATATCGATCCCCGGCTGCACGTCGGGATTCCCCGCCTTGCCAACGCCGACGATGCGGCCGGCGCGAATACCGATATCAGCCTTCACAATCCCCCAGTGATCGACGATCAGCGCGTTGGTGATGACCGTATCCACCGCACCTTCGGCGCGGCTGGCCTGAGATTGTCCCATGCCGTCGCGGATGACCTTGCCACCGCCAAATTTGACCTCTTCGCCGTAGATCGTGTGGTCGCGCTCGACCTCGATGACCAACTCCGTGTCGGCGAGCCGCACCCGGTCACCCACCGTGGGACCGAACATGGACGCGTAGTCGGCATGATTTATGGAGTACGCCATCGTCTAGCCCTCCAGCGCGCCGTTGACGCGGCCGTTGAAGCCAAACACCCGGCCTGACCCGGCGTAGCGGACCAGGGCGACTTCACGGGTCTGGCCCGGCTCGAACCGCACGGCGGTGCCGGCCGGAATATCGAGCCGGAACCCACGGGCCGCAGCTCGGTCGAATTCCAGTGCGCCGTTGGTCTCGTGGAAGTGGAAATGGGAGCCGATCTGGATCGGACGGTCGCCGCTGTTGGCCACCGACAGGGCCAGTGTTTCGCGGCCCTCGTTCAGCAGAATTTCGCCGTCGGCGGGGAAGAATTCACCTGGGATCATGTCTGCCTCACCGGATCGGATTGTGGACGGTGACCAGCTTGGTCCCATCGGGAAATGTTGCCTCGACCTGGACGTCGTGGATCATCTCCGCGATCCCCTCCATCACATCCGCGCGGGCCAAAACCTCGCCCCCCGCGCTCATCAGATCGGCAACCGAGCGCCCGTCACGGGCGCCCTCGACGACGTAATCGGAGATCAGCGCGATCGCCTCGGGATAGTTGAGCTTCACGCCGCGCGCCATACGTTTGCGCGCCACCTCGGCGGCGAGCGCGACGAGAAGCTTGTCCTTCTCTCTCGGTGTCAGGTGCATCGTCTATCCTCCTAAATCGCCCACAGGCGCGGCATCGCCGCCGGTAAATCCGCCACGTGATGCCGAAATTCAGCCCAAAACTTCCCATATGCGTCGCGCAGACGCTGGGCATCACGGTCGAGCCAGCGCACGATCAGCACATCGCCGACACAGGTCGCACCGACGCGCAGTCCGGTCGGATCCAGTCCTTCGGGCAGAAGCTCGCGGGCAAGCGGCAGGGCGGATGCCGCGTCGTCGCTCACATAGATGATGCTCGCGAACGCGCGCGCGCCGTTCAGGCCCGCATTGGCCGCGAGGGTCACCGGGAGGTCGTCGTCCAGATGCACCGCATCCGCCCAGACCAGCCGATCGTCACGCCGGACATCCCACGCCTCGTGGATGAGCCCGCCGGTGACGCTCTCACCCATGGCGGTGCGCCCGAGAACAATGATCTCCCCGGCCAGAACGCGCGCGCCGGTCGCGACCTCGAGCACGGTTCGCCGCCGCAGGCGTGCGGTATCGAAGATGATGGTTTCCTGGGGCAGCCATTCGAGCCAGCTGCCGGGTTCGGCGATGAGGGACATGTCGATGCACACGTCCTTGCCCGTCGAGCGGTATATTTTTTCAGCCGCCTGTCCGACGATCCGCGCCACCGCCCCGGTGCCACACCTGATCACGATCGAAATTTGGTCCCCGCCGACGAGCCCGCCGGACGTCGTCACCAGCGCGCCGGTTTCGGGCTCTCCCGGGCCGGAATTCGGGAACAAAATACGTAACGGATCGCTTTGATACAGATGCGCCAGACGGGTACAACCGCCAGCGTCAACGAACTCGATTTCTGCCCGCCCCGTTGCCATCCGTATCCAGCCTGTTTGAATTAGACCGTAAGGTGCCGACGAATCTCGGATTCGCGCAAATCACCGATCGGCCCGGACAAGACAATCTCGCCCCTGTCCATCACCACCACGTCGTCTGCAAGGTCGCGCGCAAACTCGTAATATTGCTCGACCAGCAGAATCGCCATGTCACCGCTGCCGGCAAGCAGCCGTATAACCGCCTCGATATCCTTGATGATCGACGGCTGGATGCCCTCGGTGGGCTCATCGAGAACCAGCAGTTTCGGCTGGGTCACGAGCGCCCGGCCGATCGCCAGCTGCTGCTGCTGACCGCCGGACAGATCTCCGCCGCGGCGCTGCAGCATGTCCGACAGGACGGGAAACAATTCGAACACCTGGTCGGGAATGCGCGCCTCGCTGCGCGGCAAACAGGCAAAACCCGTCATCAGATTCTCCTCGACGCTGAGCCGGGGAAACACGTCGCGCCCCTGGGGCACATAGGCAATGCCTCGACGGGCCCGCGCGAAGGGCGGCAGACGAGAGATATTCTCACCGTCCCACGTAACCGACCCGCTGCGGATGGGCGTATGCCCGGTCAGGCCACGCAGGAGCGACGTCTTGCCGACGCCATTGCGCCCGAGCAGACAGGTGATCTTGCCGCGGGTGGCAGAGACATGGGCGCCGCGCAGAATATGGCTGGCACCGTAGTAGAGATTGATGTCGGAGGCTTCGAGCATGGTCAACGACCCAGATAGACTTCAATAACGCGCGGATCCGACTGGACGGATTCCATCGGTCCCTCCGCAAGGACGCTGCCCTCATGCAGCACCGAGACCGTGCAATCGAGATTTCGTACAAACTTCATATCGTGCTCGACGACGACCAGTGAATGGTCCTTTGCGATCTCCATTAGCAGCGTCACGGTCTGTTCGGTCTCGGCGTCGCTCATGCCCGCCACAGGCTCATCGAGCAGCATCAGCTCGGGCTCCTGCGCCAGCAACATGCCGATCTCGAGCCATTGCTTCTGGCCGTGACTGAGATCACCGGCGAGGTCTGCGCTACGCTCGGTCAGCCGGATGGTTTCCAACGTGGCCTCGATCCGGGTGAGTTGTTCACCACGAATACGCGCAAACAGAGTTTCGGCGATCGAACGCTTGGTCTTCTGGGCCAGATAGATATTCTCGAAGACTGTCAGGCTCTCGAACACCGTCGGCTTCTGGAACTTCCGGCCGATCCCCAGATTGGCAATATCGGTCTCATCAAGATGCGCGAGGTTCACATCGTCGGCGAACAGCACCCGACCCGTATCCGGGCGGGTTTTGCCGGTTACCACATCCATCATCGTGGTCTTGCCCGCCCCGTTGGGGCCGATGATCGCGCGCATCTCACCGCGCCGGATGATCAGGTTCAGGCTATTGAGTGCCTTGAACCCGTCGAAGCTGACCGACACGCCCTCGAGATAGAGGATCGACGGTTCACGCGCGGTCACGGCGTCTGGTCCAGAAGCAGGTTCAGGCATCGCCACGTCGCAGCCTCCGGCCAATCGCTTCAATCAATTCGCCCGAGCGCAGGAATTTGTAGACCCCGACAATCCCCTGGGGCATGACGAGAGTCACGAGAATGAACAGCGAGCCGAGGAAGAACAGCCAGATTTCCGGCGCCGCGGCGGTGAAATATGTCCGCGCGCCGTTGATGGCGAACGCCCCGATGATCGCGCCAAACAACGTGCCGCGCCCTCCGACGGCGACCCAGATTGCCATTTCGATGGATTTGGCGGGCGCGAACTCACCCGGATTGATGATGCCGACCTGGGGCACATAGAGCGCGCCCGCAAGCCCGGCGATCATCGCCGACAATGTGAAAACGAAAAGCTTTGCATTGGTGACCGAGTAGCCAAGAAACCGGACCCGGTTCTCCGCGTCGCGCACCGCGATCAACAACCGGCCAAGCTTCGAGCTCACCACCGTACGGCAGATCAAATAGACGATCAGAAGCGACACCGCCGAGGCGATATAGAGCCCGACCTTGGTCGTGTCGCGCGACAGTTCAAATCCCAGTATGTCCTTGAAGTCCGTCAGCCCGTTGTTGCCGCCGAACCCCATCTCGTTGCGGAAGAAGGCGAGCATGAAGGCGAAGACCATCGCCTGGCTGATAATCGAGAAATAGACACCCGTGATCCGCGAGCGGAACGCAAGCCAGCCGAAGACAAACGCCAGGGCACCCGGCACGGCCAGCACCATCAGGGCAGCGAACCAGAACTGGTCGAAGCCGAGCCAGTACCAGGGGACCGAATCCCAGTTCAGGAACACCATGAAATCCGGCAGGTCCGGGTTACCGTAGACACTCCGCTCGCCGATCTGGCGCATCATATACATGCCCATGGCGTAGCCGCCGAGGCCGAAGAATGCCCCGTGGCCAAGGCTCAGTATACCCGCGTAACCCCAGATCAAGTCGAGCGACAGGGCGAGAATCGCAAATGCCAGATACTTACCCAGCGTGGTCACCCAGAAGGTCGGGATGTGAAACAGCGATCCTTCTGGCACCGCCAGATTGAGGATCGGCACCACGAAGATCGCGATCGCCGCGAGCACGAGGATAGCGGCCCAACCGCGTTTGCTTTCCATGGCCACAAGCCGTGATGAGATGGGTCCCATAATCCGTTCCTCCGATCAGGAATCGGCCGCGCGCCCTTTGAGGGCGAACAGACCGCGTGGGCGTCTCTGGATGAACAGGATGATGATCACGAGCACGACCACCTTGCCGAGGATCGCGCCGGAGACCGGTTCGAGGAACTTGTTGACGATGCCGAGGCTGAAGGCGCCGACGATCGTACCCCACAGACTTCCCACGCCGCCGAAGACGACGACCATGAAGCTGTCGACGACGAAGTTCTGACCCAGGTTGGGGCTGACATTCGAGATCTGGCTCAACGCCACGCCGGCCACACCGGCGATGCCGGATCCCAGGGCAAAGGTCAGCGCATCCACCTGGCCGGTACGAATGCCCATCGCCGACGCCATGCCCCGATTCTGGGTCACGGCCCGCATCTGCAGCCCGAACCGGCTATATCGGATAAAGGCCGCCAGCGCCGCCACGACCATGAGGCAGAAGATGATGATGTAGATACGGCTGACGGTCACGGACACGCCGCCGCCGAACGCGACCGCGCCGGAGATCCAGTCGGGGTTTGCAACCTCTTGGTTGTTCGCACCGAACACCGTGCGCACGAGCTGCTGCAGGATCAGGCTGACCCCCCAGGTGGCCAGCAGGGTCTCCAGCGGCCGGCCGTACAGGAAGCGGATGCAGCCGCGTTCGATCAGTACGCCGAAGGCCGCGGCGACGAAGAACGCCGCAGGAATGGACACCAGCACATACATCCCGAAAAGCTCGGGCGGCATCGTGGAGCGGAAGATCTCCTGCACCACAAACGTGGTGTAGGCCCCAAGCATGATCATCTCGCCATGGGCCATGTTGATCACACCCATGACGCCAAACGTAATCGCCAGGCCGATCGCGGCCAGCAGCAGGACCGAGCCAAGGCTGAGCCCAAAGATCAGGTTCTCCACCAGGCCGAAGAGCGCGAGACGGTCGTCGATATCGTCGACCGCCTCCCGCAGCGCCGCACGCACCTCGGCATCGGGCTCGGTAAATTCACCATTATTTTTGAGCAGACGCTGTTCGAGCGCCGATTTGATATTCGGATCGCTGCGGTCGGCCAGCGTCGCCACGGCCGCCAGGCGCAGGGCGCGATCGTCCGATGCGAGTTCGAGCACGGCGATGCCTGACTCAAGTGTCGCGCGAATTTTCGAAACCGTCTCGCGGTCACGCGCGCGTTTCAGCAGGCCCAGGGCGTCTTCGGTGGGGCTGGCAATGACGTTACGCGCCGCGTCGAGCCGGTCGTCGGCATTCGGGCTGAACAGGGCAAGCTGCCCGAGAACGCCCCGGATCTGGCCGCGCAGCTTGTTATTGGCGATGATCTTCTTGATTTCGCCGCTGGCCGCGGTGCCGGCGGTCGCACCAGTTACGGGACTGGTCAGGCTGAATCCATCGCCGTCGCGATCACCGATGATGACGGCCTTGTCTGCCTTGCGACGATAGAGGCGCCCGTCGGCAAACGCCTGAAGAACGACAATGGCGCGCTCGTCACCCAGCACACCCAGTGCGTCGATGGCCTTGGCCTTGTCGGAAAACTTGCGAGCGTCCAGCGCCTGGACCGCTGCGGCGAAGGGATCATCTGCCGTCTGTGTGAACTGCGGTGCGGACTGTGCGGCGGCGGGCAGCGTCACCGCTGCCATGAGCGCCAGAAACAGCAACGCACTGCCAAGAAAGGCAATGTAGCCGCGTATACGCACTGCGCACGTTGAATGGCCCGTAGCCATAAGAAACCGTTCCGATTTTCGTTTAAAATTATTATTTAATATTTGAGACCGACACCGGCCGCCCCGAAAACACTGGGGGCGACCGACATCGGGATACGCACTTAGTTTGACAGGTACTTGGGCTTCTCGCAGTTGCCGCAGATCCAGGGGTAGGTCCAGTCGGCGGTCAGCTTGGCGCTTTCGGGAATGAAGTCGCTCCAGGCATCACCCACGACCACTCCTTCGGTTTCCCATACGGTGGCAAACTGGCCGTCATCCTGAATTTCGCCGATGAGAACCGGCTTCGAGAGATGATGGTTGGTGTTCATCACCGCGACGCCACCGGTCAGGTTCGGTACTTCCTGGCCATACATGGCCTGGCGAACCGCATCGATGTTCGTGGTGCCGGCCTGCTCAACCGCCTGGGTCCACATGTTGAAGCCGATATAGTGGGCTTCCATCGGGTCGTTGAAGACGCGCTTGTCGCTGCCGATAAACGCATGCCACTTCGAGATCAGCGCGGCATTTTCGGGTGCATCGACACTCATGAAGTAGTTCCACGCCGCGAGATGGCCGACGAGCGGTGCGGTGTCGATACCCGCAAGCTCTTCCTCACCGACCGAGAAGGCGATGACCGGAATGTCTTCGGCCTTGATCCCCTGGTTGGCGAGTTCCTTATAGAACGGCACATTCGCGTCACCATTGATCGTCGAGACCACGGCGGTCTTCTTGCCGCCCGCGGCGAACTTCTTGATGTCCGACACGATGGTCTGCCAATCGGAATGACCGAACGGCGTGTAGTTGATCATGATGTCCTCGGCCGGAACGCCCTTGGCCTTGAGGAATGCTTCGAGGATCTTGTTGGTCGTGCGGGGATACACATAGTCGGTTCCCGCGAGGACCCAACGCTTGGCCTCGCCACCATCTTCGCTCATCAGATACTCGACGGCGGGGATGGCCTGCTGGTTCGGCGCGGCGCCCGTGTAGAAGATATTGCGCGAGGATTCCTCACCCTCATACTGGACCGGATAGAAGAGCATACCGTTCAGCTCTTCAAAGACCGGCAGCACCGACTTGCGCGACACCGAGGTCCAGTTGCCGAACACGACATCGACCTTGTGCTGCTCGATCAGCTCACGCGCCTTCTCGGCAAACAGCGGCCAGTCGGACGCCGGATCGACGACAACCGCCTCGATCTGCTTCCCGAGCAATCCGCCCTTCTTGTTCTGCTCGTCGATCAGAAACAGCATGACGTCCTTCAGCGCGGTTTCGCTGATCGCCATGGTTCCGGACAGGGAGTGAAGGATCCCCACCTTGATGGTGTCGGCCGCCTGTGCCGACGCGCTCATCGCGAGCGATCCAGCGAGCACGCTCGCCGCTGCGATGGTTTTTAGGCTTTTGAACATTCTCCGCCTCCGGGCTTTATGGTTTTTGCGATGCAAGATAATTTGCAAAGCGCGTGCCAGACGGAGGAAATCTGGTTAGTTGCTGTAATCATTGTGATATTTTCCGGAAGAATGGAAAATGGCACTTTATCGATCACTCTTTCTGCCTATGATCTGGGCAGTGATAATTAGTTGCCTATTTTTTGTACATAATACGCGGCGATGCCAGTAACCGGCCGGTGTCCATGGTTGCCCGGAGCCGGATTTCCGGGCACGCTTTGATTCATCGAACGGAGTGATTACCCATGCCCAGCCTGACCGGTGCCTGCCATTGCCAGAATCTCAGCGTTTCCTTCGAAACCAGCTTGTCGCCGGCTGAAATGGTCCCACGCGCGTGCCAATGTTCGTTCTGCCGCATGCATTCGACCGCCGCCCTTTCGGACCCAGACGGACATCTCACCTTTACGGTGCGCAACCCGGGACTCCTGAACCGCTACACATTCGGGCTCGGCAGCACGGAATTTCTGATCTGCCGGACCTGCGGCGTCTATGTCGGCGCGTTCATGCCCGACGGTGACCCCGGCGACGAGGCGGCGTTCGCCAATGTGATGGCGGGCGTGCTCGACGCGCGTGAAGAGATCATCAGCGCCACGGTCCCGGTCCATCGATCGCAGGAAAATCTGGAAGAACGACGCAGACGGCGCAGGGCCATGTGGACTCCAGCGACTCTCGTTCAGGAATCGCGGTAACGCCAAGGAGTGCGCTCAACCAGGACACTTGGGGCCTAGTCGTCCTTCGCAGCCGCCCTGGCGGCGGCAATAATATGCTGCGCCGCCACGACTACCGGGTTATCGATCATTTCGCCATCGACCGTGGCGATGCCGCCATTCGCCGCCTCGGACGCGGCGACGATCCGCCGGGCGCGCGCAACCTCTTCTTCGCCCGGCGCAAACACCGCGTGAATCACACTCACCTGACGCGGATGGATCGCAATTTTTCCATCAAACCCCATGCTGCGGATTAACTCTGTATCGCCGCGCAGACCCTCATCGTCCTTAAAGTCAGGCCAGATGCCGTCAATTGCGGCAATGCCTGCCTGCCCGGCCGCCGCGGCAATACGCCCGCGCCCATAGGCCAGGGCTGCGACGCTCATGTCACTCCCCAGCTCTGCCGCATAGTCGGCGGACCCGAACCCCAATGCGACATTGCGAAGAACCGAACCGGCGATCTCCACCGCCCGGTCGAGACCCTCTGCCGATTCGATAACAGGTAGAAGATCGATATTCCGGTCGGCCGCCGACAACAAATCATCGAGCCAGCGCATCTCTTCGCCGCTCGACGCCTTGGGAATGAACAACGCATCGGGTGCAGCCTCGCTTGACAGGAGGGCCAGCAAATCATGCAGGCCCAACTCGGTACGGGGGCTGTTGATACGCAACACCCAGCGCGGACCGGCCGGCAACGATCCCGCGAGATACCCCAGTGCCGTGTCGCGGGCCGTTTCCTTATCAGCCGTCGCGACGGCGTCCTCAAGATCGATGCAAACCATATCGGCACCTGCCGCCGCCGCTTTTTCAAACCGGTCGGGGCGTGTTGCGGGAACAAACAGAAGGCTTCGCCAGAGGGGATTCATCGCGATTTTCCTTGGGGTTGGGTTAGACTTGATGGACGGTCGGAACAAGAATCATCCTGATGCATATTCATGTCAATTCCGACAATTGTGACAACCCCGAATGAGTGAAACTCCCGACAGCTCGCGGCGCCTGTGGCTGGTTCTCTTCGCCGTCACAATGGTGCAGGCACTGGCCACCTTCGCCAGCCTGACGATCGCCGCCATCGCACCGGCGGTGGCCGACGGCGTCGGCGTTCCGGTCGAATTCATCGGCTTTCAGGTTGCTGTGATCTACACCGGCGCCTCATCCATCTCGTCGCTGTCGGACTTTCTACTCCGGCGCTGGGGCCCGGCGCGGGTCAGCCAGATCAGCCTGGCCCTGTGCGGCGGCGGCGTGGCCTTGTCGGCCGTCCCCTTGGTCCCTGTCATGGCACTGGGCGCGCTGTTTCTGGGGTTCGGCTACGGCATGACGAACCCCTCGTCGACCCAGATCCTGATGCGGCTGACCCCAAATCACGCGCGCAATTTCGTATTCTCGGTCAAGCAGACGGGTGTGCCGTTCGGCGGCATGGCCGCCGGGCTGGTCGCACCGGGCGCCACCGAGGCATTCGGCTGGCAGGCAGCACCCCTCATCGTGGCGGTGTGCTGCGTGATCGCGATTTTTGCCCTTCAGCCCTGGCGCAACCGGTGGGATGCGGACCGCAACTCCGGCGCGCGGCTCGACGCCAGCGCCTTCGCGGCCATGTCGATGGTCTGGCGCGTGCCCGCGCTACGCTGGCTCAGCATCGGTGGTTTTACCTATGCCTTCACACAGCTTTCGCTCTCGACCTTCGCCGTGACGATTCTGGTAGTGGAGGCGCAGTTTTCACTGGTCGCCGCAGGCGCTGTCCTCGCGGCGATCCAGGCGGCAGGCATCATCGGCCGCGTGGCCTGGGGCCTGATCGCCGACCGCTGGGGCATCGGTGACAATCTGCTGGTCATCATGGGCGTGATGAATTTAACCGGCGCCTTCGCGATGATCTGGATCGGGCCGGACTGGCCGGTCTGGGCGATATACTTCTTCTTCGTCGCCTTCGCGGCGAGCGCACTCGGCTGGACGGGCGTGTTCATCAGCTCGACCGTGGGACACGCGCCGCGCGCGCAATCGGGTGCGGTGGCCGGCGGGATCGGCGTGCCGGTCTATGCCGGCGTCATCTTCGGGGCAGCAATCCTGTCGGCCCTGGCGGACACCATGGGCAGCGTGTCGAACACGTATGCGGTGGTGATGGGGGTCGTTTCGGTCGGGCTGATCGCATTCGTCATGGCCCGTCGCCACACCAGCTAGGGGCGGGAATCACGCACAGAATTCGACCGTGCGTCAGGCCTTGCCAATCCGTGGCACGTCGGACGAGCGATCGCCGAAGGCTTTCTGCAGGACCGAGGTGCTGTTTTCGGCCAGCGTAATGCTCTCGGCGAGATGATTCAGGATCTTGATGTTGTTGTTGACGACCATGTTCGCCTCGGGGCGTCCATCATCCGTGATCTTCGTGGCGCGCTGGATGACCTCATTGCGAATGGCCGTGAGAATATCCTCCAGCTTGTAGCCTTCGGGATTGTCGTCCGTGATCAGAAACCCAGACATGATCGCACTCCGCGTTAGATACCAATCATGCCGTTGTAAATTATCGGGATAAACAAACCCTTACCGGTCGAGCGGCTAACTCAGCGCGAACCCGCTATAGCCATTGGCCGCGACCTCGTCGCATTTGCGGACATACACCGGAAATCCGCCGCTATAGGGCAAAACCACCCGCGGCTTCCCTGGAATATTCGAGCCGAAATACCAGGACTGGCATGTCGCGCGCAGTGACAGGTCGCCCACTTCGTTGACATGCTCGACCCAGGCCTCCTCGGCCTCGGCCTCGGCCTCGATCCGGCTTTTGTCGTGGCTGCGCATATGGTCGATACAATCCGCGATCCAGTCTACATGCTGTTCAATCGAGGGGATCATGTTGGTCAACACGGACGGGCTGCCCGGCCCCGTGATCGTGAACAGGTTCGGGAACCCGGCGATGCCGAGGCCCAGATAGGCCCGCGGACCATCTTCCCACTTGTCCCGCAATGTAATGGCGCCGACGCCCTGGATATCGATCCGCTTGAGCGCCCCCGTCACCGCATCGAAGCCGGTGGCAAGAACAAGCGCATCGACTTCGTAGACCCGCCCGTCGACGCACACACCTTCGGGCGTGATCCGCTCAATCGTCGTCTCGCTGATGTCTATCAATGCGACGCTGTCGCGGTTGTAGGCCTCGTAATAGCCGGCACCGACGCACAGCCGCTTGCATAGGAAAAGCTGTTTGGGTGCAAGCAACTCCGCCACTTCGGAGTCGTCGACAATCCCGCGGATCTTGTTGCGGATAAACGCCGACGCGGTCTCGTTGGCTTCGTCACTGGTCTGGAAATCCGCGTAGGCGGCCATGAAGGCAAGTCCACCCTGCGCCCAGCGCGCCTCGTATTCGCGGTCGCGTTCTTCTTTCGATACCGCCAGTGCCGACGGCCCGGCGACGGGAAAATAATTGCCCGAGAAACTCTTCTTCGCCCGCGCCCGAAGCTCGGGATAGTTGGCCTTGATCTCGGCCACCTCGTCAGCCTCCATCGCCCGGTTGTGGGACGGGATCACATAATTCGCGGTCCGCTGGAAAACGTGAAGCGACGCAGCCTGTTCGGCGATCACCGGAATGGACTGCACGCCTGAAGACCCGGTCCCGATCACCGCAACCCGCTTGCCGGTGAAATCCACGCCCTCATCTGGCCAGTGCGCCGTGTGGTAGGTCTCGCCCGCGAAGTCATTGAGACCGTCGAATTCGGGAGTGTTCACCGCCGACAGGCAGCCGGTGGCCATGATGCAGTAGCGCGCCATGGTGCTGGCACCGTCGCCCGTCTCGACGCGCCATAGTCCGGCATCTTCATCCCAAACAGTCGAATCGACGCGGGTCTCAAACTGGATATCGGGCCGGAGTTCGAACCGGTCGGCGACATGGCGGGCATAGGCCGACAGTTCCGCCTGGGCCGGATAGCGCTCCTTCCATTCCCATTCCTGCTGCAGTTCCTCGGAGAACTGATAGGAATAGAACATGGTCTCGGTGTCGACACGCGCACCGGGGTAGCGGTTCCAGTACCAGGTGCCGCCAACGTCGGTCCCGGTCTCGAAAACCCGGACCGACAGCCCGCGCTCACGCAACCGGTAGAGCATGTACATGCCGGCAAAGCCGGCACCGACCACAACGGCGTCAAAATCGGGCTTCGCGTTCGCCATCGCGGTTCAGGCCTTCATCATTTCGTGGGCGAGTTCGAGGTTCGACAGATCGGGCTCGATCTCGCCGGCCTGAATGCGCCGGGTGATCTCGGTCACCGCGGCATTCACCGGCGTCACCTGGCCGTGCTTTTGACCTTCCTCAACCACGAGGCCATTGATCAGATCGACCTCGCTGTAGCGGCCCTTCAGATGATCCTGGAGGACACAGTCACGGGCCGCCGGCCCGATGTCGGCCGCCAGTTTGTCGAGCATCTTCTCGAGCAAACGGTTCGTATCCTTCACGTCCTCCGGCGTCAGGCCGAAAATCGGCTCGATGGTGTGGCCGAGCGATTGGCCAACGGCAAGCGCCTCCGTGCCCGCCCGGAGCGTGAACTCGCGCATGCCCGGGACCTTCATGGCCTCATACAAAGTCAGGCCCATCATCGCGAGCGGACCGAGGCACATGGTGTTGACCACGAGCTTCATCCATTTTGCCGATATGATCTCGGTCGAGATCGAAACATTTCCGACATGACTCAGCAGCTCCTCGATCTCGGCCACGCGGCCCGCAGTGGCTTCGTTGATGCTGCCGAGCCCAAACCAGGTGTGCGACTGCGTTGTATTCCGCTGCACAATGCCGGGGGTAAAAATCTCGGACGACATCTCCATGACGCAGCCCAGGGTGCGTTCCGGGCCGACGATCTCTTCGATATCACCCAACATCATCGCGTTCTGGACACCCACCAGGAGGCCGTCTTCCTTGAGATAGGGCTTGATGAGCTCGCAGGCCCAGCGCGTGTCGTAGGCCTTCACCATCACGAGCACGACGTCGAACATCTGGTTGAGCGTGCAGACATCGCAGAGGTGATACGCCTCGACCGGCACGTTGATGGTCTCATCGGGAAAATTGATCTGCAGCCCGTTGGCGCGCATCGCCTCGACATGCGCCGGCCACTGATCGATCAGGACCACGTCATACCCGGCCTGCGTGATGGCCGCGGCGGTGCCGCCGCCGTTGGCGCCTGTTCCCACGACTGCGATTTTCTTGCTCATTCATTCCCCCTGTCGGCCCCTTGGTTTGCAGCGTGCAGTCACCGAGACCTTGATTGTGGTGTGCATACTAGACAATCCGGCGGGGAATCCCAAAATTCCTGTGTGATTTGCCGCACCGAAACGTGAAGACAAAAATTCGTCGTACGACGTGACCAGAACACCCGGCAGCCCATAATAGCGGGGATGAAACGCACGGTGATCCGAATGCGCGGAAAAGGAGAGAAACCATGAGCAACAAGTTCGATATAGTCATCATTGGCGGCGGCAATGCGGGGTTCGGCGTGTCCGCCGTAGCCAGCGAGGCCGGGAAAACAATCGCCTTCGTCGAGGAATGGGATTTCAGCGGAACCTGCCCCAATCGCGGCTGCACACCGAAGAAAGTTCTGGTGGCGGCCGCCCATGCGCTGCACGAGATCGAGCTGGCGAGCGTGCACGGCATCGATGTGGGTAAACCCAAACTCGACTGGGCGAAGCTGATCAACCGGGAAAAGGACATGATCGATTTCATCCCCGACGCGATGGCCGGTGTGGCCGAGAAGCGCGGCAAGGTGTTTCGCGGACATGCCAAATTCGTCGGACCGAACAGCATCGATGTCGACGGCACCCTTCTTGAGGCCGACAACATTGTCATCGCGACGGGGTCCAAGCCGCGCGCGCTGCCAATACCCGGCGCCGAACTGATGATCACCTCCGACAAGATCCTGTCGGAGCGCGAGCGGCCGGACGCCGTCATCTTTATAGGCGGCGGCGTGATCGCCATGGAGTTCAGCCATGTCTATGCCCGCGCGGGCACGGACGTCACGATCCTCGAGGCCGTGCCGCAGCTGCTGCCGCGGCTCGATGTCGACGCCGTCGCGGCCATCCAGGGCGAGACCGAACGGATCGGCGTGAATGTGAAGACCCGCGTCCGGGTCATTGAAATCCGCAAAGATGGTGGACAGCTAACGGTCGAGTTCGAGCATGACGGCGCAACCCACACCGTCAGCGCAGACCGCGTGGTCAACGGCGCCGGCCGGGTCGCCAATGTCGACACGCTCGATCTCGAAGCCGGGAACGTCAAACATGACGGCGTCGCGGTCGACGTCGATGCGCATCTGCGCTCGACCTCCAACCCGTCAGTCTGGGTCTGCGGCGACGCGCTCGTCACGTCGCCCCAGCTTTCGCCGCTCGCCACCTATGAAGGGCGCATCATCGGCAAGAACATCGTCGAGGGGCCGGTTGAGACGGCTGATTACGCGGTGGTGCCAAACTGCGTCTACACGGTGCCCGCGCTGGCCAGCGTCGGGCTGACGGAGGCCGAGGCCGAGGCACAGGGCCTCAAGGTCAAGGCGACCACCAACGACATGACCGGCTGGTTTTCCGGCAAGGCCTATGGCGAGACGGTGGCCTGGTCGACGAGGACACGGACCGGATCGTCGGCGCCCAGATGGTCGGGCACAGTGGCGAGGAGATGATTCAGCTGTTCGCCTTCGCCATGACCCACGGAATCACGGCGAGCCAGATCAAGAACACGCCGACCGCGTTCCCGACCTTTGCGTCGGACGTCAAAAACCTGTTCTAGGAATGCGCCTGCTCTAGAAATGCGAAAGGGGCATGACCGGCAGCGGTCATGCCCCTTTCACCAAATCAGTAATCTGGATCAGCTACCGGGTGCGTACTTGCCGGTGAGCTGCGGTGTGAACCGGCCCTCATTGCCCTCTTTCGAGGTGTGCCCGGAACGGGTCACACGGGCCCAGGTACGCTTCAGTTCATCCTCGATATTGATCGTCAGGCGGCCACAGCCCTCAACCTCGAGTTCGACCTTGTCACCATCCTGGAACGGGTTGAGCCCGCCATGGTTAGTGCCTGTCGCAATGACGTCGCCGACCTCCAGCGTGTGGACCGCACTCAGATATTCGATCAGGCGCGGAATTTTGTGCGCCATGTCGTCGGTGTTGAAGTCCTGCATCAGGTCCCCGTTCACCCAAAGCTTTACGTCCAGATTCTGCGGGTCATCGAACTCGTCGGCCGTCACGATCCACGGACCCAGTGGCGCGAACGTGTCGCGGTTCTTGGCCTCGAAGAAGACGTTGAACGGCGTCGGCATGTCACGCGCAGATCCGTCGATAAAGTTGAAATAGCCGAAGATGTAATCCATCGCCTCGCTGGCCGGCACATTCTTCGCACGCTTGCCGATCACAAGACCCAGTTCCGCTTCACCCTCGAAGATCGACGCTGGAATGTCGGAAAGCACCATGGAGTCACCCTCACCGATGACCGTGCTCCCGGCCTTGTTGAAGGCGTTGATCGGTGCCGGCTTCGGCAGGGTGCCGTTCTCCATGTAATTGACCGCCATGCAGTCGATGTTACCGGGCCGCGGCAGAGGCGGGCGAATGCGCACGTTGGCCAGCGGGATGCCCTCTCCGTCGGCGGCCGCCTTCTCGAGGCGCTCGCGATAGTCGTCGAACTGCGCGATCAGGCCATTGATCAGGTCATGCGGGCCGGTGCGCGGGATATCCTGCACTTCGGCGGACACATCCACCACATCGTCGCCGCGCAGAACGCCAAGCCTGAAATCGTCGAAATAGAGTATTTTCATCCCGCTTCCCCAATTGTTCGGTCAATCCGTTGCCCTTCCGGCCCGGCCTTTTAGCAGACCCGGCGCCACGGATGCGAGCCCGGACGTCCGCGATGCGACCACGGCGGATGATCCCCCTCGCGCCGACCGGGCCGATCCGCTAGCCTTCTGCGCAACGCATAGACGCCTGACACGAACGCAAGGACGCAACGACGATGAAAGCTTCATATTTCGAAGGCCATGGTGGACCCGAGGTCCTGATTTATGGAGACCTGCCGGATCCGGTACCGGGCCCCGGCGAAGTCATCGTCGATATCCATGCCGCGAGCGTGAACGCGGCAGACGTCAAGGTCCTCGAGGGTGGCACCTATGGCGAGGTCGAATCCTTCCCCTACATCCTCGGTCGTGACTTCTCGGGTGTGGTTGCCAGCCTCGGCGAAGGCGCGAACGATTTCGCGGTCGGCGATCCGGTGTTCGGCGTGTGCGAACGCGGACAGGAAGGCACCTACGCAGAGAAGATCGCCATGGACCAGGCGCTCCTGACGTCGAAGCCCGACAACCTGTCCCACATCGACGCGGCCGCGTTGGCCCTGCCGGGGCTCACGGCGATCATTTCTATCGAGGAGACGATCAAACTACAGGCGGACGAGAAAATTCTGATCCAGGGCGGCGCGGGCGGCGTGGCCGGGTTCGCCATCGAGCTCGCCAAGCATATTGGCGCCCATGTCATCACCACCTGCAGCGCGCGGAATATCGACTATGTGCGCCGCCTCGGCGCCGACGAGGTGATCGACTACAACGCCCAGGACTTCACTGAAATTCTGACAGACTGCGATGCCGTGTTCGAAACCGTTGGCGGGGGCGTGACGCAGAAATCATTCGCGGTCCTGAAACCCGGCGGCCGACTGGCCGGGATCGCCTCGGGCCCGAAGGCACCGGACTCTCCACGCGATGACGTCGAGTCCCTGCGCCCAGCCGTTGGCCGAGATCGGAAATATATGGAGCGGATCATCGCCCTGCGTGACGCCGGTGTCGTGCAAGTACCGCCGATCGAGACATATGCCCTTGAGAACGCGGCGGCGGCCTTGACGAAGAGCGCTGGCCGTCACCTCACAGGCAAGCTGGTCCTGCAGGTCCGCTAGGGACGATGCTCTACATCATCTACCAGGAGGACGGGCCGGATTCGCCGGCGTTGCGCGCCGCACACAAGCCGGCCCACTTCGCCTATCTGGAAGAGCATAAGGACATCCTCGTGCTTGGCGGCGCCATGCTGGCCGATGACGACGAAGCCCGGATCGGCAGCGTGTTGATCATCAACGTGCCGGACCGTGCGGCGGCCGACCGGTTCTCGGAAAACGAGCCCTTGCGCATGGCCGGCACTTTCAAGAGCGTCCGGATCACACGGATGCGCCGCGGCCAATGGAACCCCGACGCGGCACCAGACTCCGCGGAAGGGAATTAGGGCCGACGACGCCAGAGGAACATCCATGACCAAGACACAGATCATATCGCCGAAGATGAAGTCGCCAGGCGGCCATTTTTCCCACGCCACCACCGTGGCGGCGCGCGGTCAGATGGTCTTCATCTCCGGCATGACGGCGCACACGCCGGACGGATCGGTGGCCGGGGTCGGAGATCCCGAGGTGCAGACCCGGCAGGTCTGTGAAAATCTGAAAGCGGCGATCGAGGAGGCCGGCGGCACCATGGCTGATATCTGCCGGGTCGACGTCTATGTCCGGAACATGGAGCATTTCGATGCGGTCCATAAAGTGCGGCGCGAGTATTTCGAGCCACCCCTGCCCGCCTCGACCATGGTCGAGGTCAGCAAGATGACCCACCCGGACTATCTGGTCGAAATCAGCGCCATTGCCGTCCTCGAGGACGGCTAGCCAAGAGCCCTAGGCGTAAACCTCGGGCTTCGGTGCCGGCCGGCCGAGAATCATGTCTGCGGCCTTCTCGGCGATCATCACCGTTGGCGCGTGGGTGTTGCCCCCGACCAGGGTCGGCATTACGGAGGCATCGACCACGCGCAACCCGTCTACACCGCGCACCTGCAGGGTCTCGTCCACCACGGCCTCCTCATCACTCCCCATGCGGCAGGTGCCGACCGGGTGATAGACCGTGCCACCGCTGTTCTGAATGAAGCTGTCGATCTCGGCGTCCGAACGCACGTTCGGATCGGGCCAGATCTCGCCGTCGCTCAACGCCGCCAGCGCCGGCTGGTGCATCACCTCCCGCATGATCTTGAAGGCCGCGCGCATCGTTTCGCGGTCCCGTGCCTCCGACAGATAATTGGGGGCAATGACCGGCGCTTCGCGGGGGTCTGCGGAACGCAGCGTGATCTCGCCGCGGCTTTCCGGGCGCAACTGGCAGACGTGGCACATGAACGCGTCGGGTCGTGTGTGATCGGGGGTATGGCTGGCGAAGGGCCGCCGGATCAGCGACAGCAGGTTCCCGGCGCTGAAGTGAAACTGGACGTCGGGCATCTCCAGGCTGTCCGACGTGCGCAGAAATGCCCCGCCCTCCAGCGGAAAGCCCGCCGCCGGGCCGGACCGCAGGAGTGCGGCGCGCGCCAACGACACCGCGCCGCGCTCAGTCCGGGTCAGATCATCTGTAAGGGTGCGAACCTTGGACGTGTGCACCGTGTGCACGCAGAGATGGTCCTGCAGGTTTCCACCCACATCGGCCCGGTCCACATGCACATCGATGCCGAGCGACCGCAGTTCGTCTGCGCGCCCTACGCCGGACAGCATCAACAGCTGGGGCGAGTTCACGACGCCGCCGGACAGCAGCACCTCACGATCGGCCCGCACCAAGTGCTCATGGCGGCCCTGCGCATAGCGAACCCCGACCGCTCGGCCACCCTCGAACACCACGCGCTGGGTCAACGCCCCGGTCTCGACCGTCAGGTTCGGGCGGGCGAGTGCGGGGCGCAGATAGGCAGCGGCCGCGCTCCAGCGCCGCGCGTCCCGAATGTTGAACTGGTAGCGCCCGAAGCCTTCCTGCTCGGGGCCATTGAAATCATTGTTGGTCGGGTACCCGGCCTGGGCGCCGGCGGCGACGAACGCGTCGAAGAGCGAATGATCATGCACCGCATCACTGACCGTCAATGGACCGTCGCCGCCGTGGAACGCATCGCCGCCGCGCACGTTGCCCTCCGCCCGTTTGAAGTATGGCAGGACATCGGCATAGGACCAGCCGGCGAGCCCGAATTGGCGCCACAGGTCATAGTCTCGCGCATGTCCGCGGATGTAGATCATGCCGTTCAGGGAGGATGACCCGCCGAGGGTCTTGCCGCGCGGCCAGGGGATGCGTCGGCCGGCCAGGTTTTCCTGGGGTTCGGTCTCGAACTGCCAGTTATATTTCGGATTCGGAATGATCTTCCCATTGCCGACGGGAATGTGGATCAACGGATGCGCATCGCGCGGCCCCGCCTCGAGCAGCAAAACGCTTATATCCGGATCGGCGCTCAGGCGATTTGCCAGAACACATCCGGCGCTTCCGGCGCCGACGATGATGTAGTCAAAACTGTTCACTGAACCCATCACTTGTCTCACAGATTGGGATGTCGAGAATGCCGCATTGACTTTTCCGCCATTGTGACCTTTTTTACGGGTGCTGCTGGAGTGGCTCCTGGCGCTGTTGTCTCGAAATTTTAGTCAGTGTTTTCAACGCATTACGCTGAATGATGGCCCAAATCAGAATGGCTGGGCGGTCATATTTCGCGCGACCGGCGGACCGGAAATAGCATTTTACAGCACGATCCTGCCGCAATAGGGGCACGTTCGTGGGGGAATATTGGTGGCGTTCGGGACACGACGAGCGCCATTTAAGAAGGAGCAGGCCGTGACACAGATCGGTGCAGAGTTGGAAAGCGCAAACACCCAGACGACCAGCGGAGACGCGGTCAGCGAGACGGAAGCCTATGGCCGCGCGCGCGCTCAGGGCGACGACGCGATCGAGCGCTCGTGCATGGTGTGTGGCAACAAGTTCGAGAGCGAAGGCTGGCATAACCGTCTGTGCGGCAGCTGTCGCAAGCGCAGCGTCGCGGCCGGCTGACGCCGCCACTGTCTGACGCCGCCTCACCGGCCGGTGATGTGCCGGATGATCGCCGAAAAATCGAGACCGTCATTTCCGAGCGCCGCATAGGCGTCGAACAGTTCGGTCGCCTGCGCCCCGAGTGGCGTGTTGGCGCCCGTCGTGTCGGCGGCCTCCTGTGACAGCTTCAGATCCTTCAGCATCATCGCCACGGTGAAGCCGGCGGCGTAGTCGTTGTTGGCCGGTGACGTGGGCACCGGGCCGGGTACCGGGCAATAGCTGGTCATCGCCCAGCACTGGCTGGTCGCCGTCGAGGCGATGTCGAATAGTTTCTGGGGGTCCAGATCGAGCTTCTCGGCCAGGCCGAACCCTTCCGACACCGCGATCATCTGGATCGCGAGCATCAGATTGTTGCAGACCTTCGCGGACTGGCCGGCACCCGCAGCACCCGCATGGAATATGTTCTTCCCCATGGCCTGGAGGATCGGTTCCGCACGCCCGAAGGCGCTGTCCGTGCCGCCACACATGAAGGTGAGTGTTCCCGCAGCCGCACCGCCGACGCCGCCCGATACGGGCGCATCGATCATCTCGATTCCGCGGCTCTCCGCCTCGACGATCATGTCGCGCGCCGTCGGCACGTCGATGGTCGAGCAATCGATCACCAGCGCGCCTTTCCCGAGCGCGTCCAGGACCGCGTCATCGGCGACATACACCGAACGCACATGCGCGCCCGCCGGAAGCATAGTGATGATCACGTCGGCACCATCGGCCGTCGCGACGGCGCTGTCGGCGGCCACGCCACCGCCATCCACCGCGCGTTTCACCGCATCCGCGGAGATATCGAACACCGATACGCTGTGTCCGGCCGCGATCAGGTTGGCGACCATCGGGCCACCCATGTTGCCCAATCCAATAAATCCGATCTTCGCCATCATTCTCTCCCTGATTTACGCGTCACCCGAAGGTCGGCTCGCCCGCCACGGGTACGAAATACTCATCGACGTCGGCATCGCTGACCGCATCGAGTGTCGTCGGGTCCCATTTCGGTGCCCCGTCCTTGTCGATCACGACCGCCCGGATGCCCTCGAACAAATCATGACCACGGAAACTGCGGTCGGCAAGGCGGTACTCCATCGCCATGATCTCCGCGATCGATTCAATTCGCGCACCCAGACGCAGCTGCCGGAACGTGACCTTCAGCGCGGTCGGCGATTTCGTTGAAAGAGTTTCGATTTGCGCGCGCCCCCAATCGCCGTCCTCGGCCGCGAGGCGGGCCAGGATGTCCTCGACGCTGTCGCCCGAAAAACACCGGTCGATTGCCGCGCGATGCGCCGCCAGGGGTGCCTCCCCCGGATCGACGGCAAAGTTTCGCAGAATGGCCGCGACCCCATCCCCATCGAGCGCCTCGGCCCCCGCCAACGCATCAAGCAGAGCGGCGAGCCGGTCGGCCGGGACATGCACATCCCCGATGCCCGCATACAGGGTGTCGGCGGCGCGCAGGCGCTGCCCGGTCAGCCCGAGATACATGCCGATCTCGCCCGGACAACAGGGCAGGAACCAGCTGGCGCCAATGTCGGGAAACAGGCCGATGCCGGTCTCCGGCATCGCGAACAGAATCCGGTCCGAGACGACACGGTGCGACCCATGGACCGACATGCCCACGCCGCCCCCCATGGTCACGCCGTCCATCAGCGCGATGTACGGCTTGGGATAGGTGTGAATCAGCACGTTCAGCTTGTATTCCGCGGCGTAGTAGGTCGGGCCGAAATCGGTGCCGCGCCCCTCATACAGATCGCGAATGTCGCCGCCGGCACAGAACGCCTTCTCGCCGGCCCCCTGGATGACGACCGCATCGACGCCGTCATCCGTGGCCCAGGATTCGAGCTGTGGCTCGATCGCATGGATCATGGACAGGGACAACGCATTCAGCGCCTTGGGCTTGTTCATCGTGATCAAGCCAATCCGCCCGCGTTGTTCGAGCAGGACTTCGGGTTCGTCATTCATGGGGAAGCCTAATTTGGGGAAGACCTACTTATGGGAAAACTACTGGCGCAGAAGATCGCGGGAAATAATCACACGCATGATCTCGTTGGTACCCTCGAGAATCTGATGCACCCGCAGATCGCGCAGATATCGCTGGATGGGGAACTCTTTCAGGTAGCCGTAGCCGCCGTGCAGCTGCAGGGCCTGGTTCACCACCTCGAACCCCGTGTCGGTCGCCACCCGCTTGGCCATCGCCGCCGCCACGGTGGTGCCGTGCATCTTGTTGTCGAGCATCCAGGCGGCGCGGTGGATCATCAGCCGCGCGGATTCGAGCTCGGTCGCCATATCGGCCAGGCGAAATTGCAACGCCTGGAATTCCGCCAGGGGCTGGCCGAATTGCTTGCGCTCCTTCATGTAATCGCGCGTCGCATCGAGCGTGGCCCGCGCGCCGCCGATCGAGCAGGCGCCAATATTCAGGCGGCCGCCATCGAGCCCCTGCATCGCGATCTTGAACCCCTCACCCTCGGCGCCGATCAGATTCTCGGCCGGCACCCGGCAATCCTCGAAGATCACCGCCGCCGTCGGCTGGCTGTTCCAGCCGAGCTTCTTCTCCAGCTTGCCGAACGAGAGCCCCGGCGCGTCGGCCTCGACGACGATGCAGCTGATGCCGTTGGGCGTGTCGTCACCCGTGCGCACCATGCAGACATAGACATCCGCCACCGACCCGCCCGAGATGAATGCCTTGGAGCCGTTCAGGACGTAATCGTCCCCATCGCGCACGGCGCTGGTCCGCAGGGCCGCCGCGTCGGAGCCCGAGCCGGGTTCCGTCAGGCAGTAGCTCGCGAAATGTTCCATCGTCGTCAGCTTCGGCAGGAACTTCGCGCGCTGCGCGTCACCACCAAAACTGTCGATCATCCACGCGCACATGTTGTGGATGGAGATATAGGCCGCCGTCGACGGGCAGGCACTCGCCAGCTCTTCGAAGATGATCGTCGAATCCAGGCGCCCGAGGCCGGACCCGCCATGCTCGGGATCGCAGTAGATCCCGGCCAATCCGAGCGCCGCAGCCGCGCGCAGAGTGTCGACCGGAAAGATGCACTCATCGTCCCATTTCTCGGCGTGGGGCAGCATTTCGTCGGTCGCGAAACCGCGCGCCATGTCTTGAATCGCGGACTGTTCTTCGGTGAGTTGAAAATCCACTTTGCGGCCCTGTCTGTCTTCGAATTGCGTGAGCGGCGGAGTCTAACCGCTCGCACAGACGGAACCAATCCCCAGACCACACCCGCCCGAGTGCGCTAGAATGGGCGAACAAGGAGCATTGGTATGACCACCCAGATCGACCCCACCCGCCGGCTAATTCTCATGACGGTGAAAGAGAATGTCAGCCTGACCGCGCTGGACGCCGAGACCGGCGCGACGGTCGCATGCGTCGAGGTGGGCACGCTCAACACAGGCAAGCCCCACGAGCTGGCGATTTCCAAGGACGGCACGCGTGGTTTCATCTCCCTCTACGGCAGCGCCGACTATGGCCCCAACGTCCCGGACAACCGCATCGCCGTGGTCGACCTCACCGACATGACGCTGGCCGGGCATATCGACCTCAACCTCTACAAGGGCCCGCATGCGCTGGTCATCGACGAGCAGGGCAAACTCTGGGCGACGGTCGACCACAGCCGCTGCGTCCTCGTGATCGATCCTGTTAGCTGGGAGATCGAGCACACGATCTGGCTCCAGACCCCGGGTCATTTTCTGGCGGCCGCGCCGGACGGCAAGACGCTCTATGCGTCATCCAAGGAGTATCCGGTGATCACCGAGATCGACATCGAAAGCCGGTCGGTCACGGCGCAGATCCCGGTCCCGGTCGGCGCCCAGGCGATCCGGGTGTCCAAGGACGGGTCGCGGCTGTTCGTCGGAGATTTCCACCGCCCGTTGCTGCACGTGATCGACTGCAAGAAACGCGAACTCGCCAGCACCCACGCACTGACCGGCGTGCCCGGCTGGCCGTTCCTGTCGCCAGACGGGAAGACACTGGCGGTCAGCACCTTCGATGAACTCAACGACAAGGGTTACGTCGAAATTCTCGATGCGAACGCCCCAGACTCACGCCGGGTTGTGGACGTCGTGGACGAACCGTTCCATCTGCTGTTCAGCGATGACAGCCAACATCTCCACGCCGCGCTGGGGAATGGCGAGGTCCCGAAGATCGATGTCACGAAGGCCGAAATCGTCGACGGCGGATATCACGCCGGCGGCAGCATGCCCGAGGCGATCGTCGCCTATGATCCGATTGCGGGTTAACCGCATCACGTCACCGTCATGCCGCCGTCGACCGCCAGCACGTGCCCGGTCACATAGGCCGCCGCGGGGCTCGCGAGATACGAGACCGCCCCGGCGATGTCTTCCGGTTCTGTGAAACGACCGAGCGGGATTTTCGACAGGCCCGCGTCCCTGCGCGTTTGGTCGTTGTCGAAGATCTCGGCCCGCAGCTTGGTCATCGACGTGCCGGGCGCGACCGCGTTCACGCGGATGTCGTGGGGTGCCCACTCAGCCGCCAGATGCCGGGTCATACCGCCGATCGCCGCCTTCGAGATGCCGTAGGGCGACACATTCACCGCACCAACGGTCGTAAACGTCGAGGCGATGTTGATGATCTGGCCAGGCCGCCCTTCTTCAATCAAATGCCGCGCCACATGCTGGGTCATCATGTAGGTGCCCGTGACGTTGATCCGCATCACCGCCTCGAACTCCGCCGCCGCCACATCCAGCGCCGGCTTCGCGAGCAACATGGCCGCATTGTTGACCAGCAGATCGATGCGCCCGAAATGGTCCAGCACCGCGCTTGCAGCGGCGGCGATGCTGTTATCGGATTGCAGGTCGAGCGCGACGCCAAGGGACTGGCCACCCCCCGCCTCGATCGCGGCAAGTGTGCCGGACAAGTCCGCCGGGTCGAGCTCCGTGACGGCGACGTCGAAGCCGTCGCCCGCCAGCTTTTCCGCGATGGCGGCACCCAATCCGTAAGACGCACCCGTGACCAGGGCAACCGGCCGTGCATCGTTACTCATGTCGTCTCTCCGTCTGAATCACCGCGCAGGTATTTGTAGATTTCGGTGAAGTCGGCGCCCGGCATGGCGCCGTCGGCGGCGTTCCACAGGCCCGTCATGGTCGTGCCAACCTTGTTGGACGAACCTGACTTCTGGACCTCGTCGAAATACAGCGCCACATCCTTGGTCATCAGCGCCATCGCGAAGCCCGCATCGAAGCTCTCCGTGGCGACCCGTTTCGGGAACTTGTCCGCCGACGCGGTGTTCTGGCCCGTCGAGACATTCACCACGTCGAGAATGGTCTCCATGGCCACCCCGTGGCCGAGCCCGAACTGGACCGCCTCGCTGGTCGCCGCCATGGCGGTCGCCGACAGGAAATTGTTGAGCAGCTTCACCGCCTGACCCTGCCCGGGATTCACCCCGACGTGAAAGACGTTGCCGCCCACGGCCTCGAAGGGCGCCGACAATGCCGCCACGGCTTCGTCCGGTCCCGACGCGATGACGGTCACGGACCCGGCGATGGCCCCCGCGCGCCCGCCGCTGACCGGCGCATCCACGAAGGTGATCCCCCCCGCTGCCAGGGCCGCGCCGATCTCACCCGCGGCCTGCGGTCCCGTGGTCGAGAAATCCACGACCGTGGAGACGGTGCGACCGGGTGCATTCAGAATTTCGTCGCAGACCGAGGCGACAATCCGCCCGTCGGGCAGGCTCAGGAATACCGTGTCCTGCTGCGCCACCGCGGCGACATCATCTGCGACAATCGTCCCTGCCGGTGCACGCTCTGCCGTGCCCGCCGCATCGAACACGCACGGGACAATGCCCGCGGCGCACAGGTTGGCGCACATGGGCGCGCCCATGTTTCCCAGCCCGATAAACCCGTAAGATATGTCCGGCATGCTCAGCGTCCCCACATATGGCCGGTCGTGCGCCAGCCTTCACGGGACATTATAGCGGAGCAGCCGAATGGGGAGGGAAGAATGACATCACCGAAAACCTGGGAACTCTATGCGGTCAAATACGGCACCCTCGTCGAGCGGATGCGCCGCGAGAGCTTCGTCAAACTCGACCCCCATGACGACGGCCCCATGCCCATCGACTATTACGTCTGGGCCGCCGTGTCCGACGACCAGACGATCGTCATCGACACCGGCTTCGATGATGCCGAGGCGACGCGGCGCGGCCGCAGCCTGATCCGCAGCGTCACCGACGGGCTTTCCACCATCGGCGTCGAGGCCGCGACCGTGTCGGACGTGATCGTCACCCACCTGCATTACGACCATATCGGCGGGCACGCCCAGTTCCCGGCCGCGAAGTTCCACCTGCAGGAAAAGGAAATGCAGTTCGCGACCGGCCCGCACATGTGCAGCCACGTGGTGAACGGGTCCTTCACGCCCGACCATGTGGCGGACATGGTGCGCAACGTCTTCGAGGGCCGGGTGTCGTTCAGCGACGGCACGGCCGAGATCGCGCCGGGCATCACCGTCCATCTGGTCGGTGGCCATTCCATGGGGTTGCAGTTCGTGCGCGTGCTGACCAAGCGCGGCTGGGTCGTCGTGGCGTCGGACGTCACCCATTTCTACGAGAACATGGAGCGGCGCATGCCGTTCCCGGTGATCTACAACCTCGCGGACATGGTGCGCGGCTTCGATGCGCTGGAGGCCCAGGCGGAGACGCCGGGACATATCGTGCCCGGGCATGACCCGTTGGTCCTGGAACGCTATCCGGCGCCCGACCCCCGCCTCGAGGGGATCGCGGTCCGGCTCGACGTCACACCCAACGCTTAGCTCTTTGGTGCCTAGTCCTTTGCCATTTCGCCGGCGAGGTCCGCCGACCATTCGCCGCGCGGGCGATAGCCCTCGGTCGCCTGGCACATCTGCTCGGTCAGCTTGACGATCTCGTCGTCGGACAGATCGAATTCGAGATACTCGCCGAAGGGCTGCGGCACGTGGAAGGGCGAGTCCAGATACACTTCGAGATTGTTGCCCTCGGGGTCATCGAAATAGACCGACCAGGCATTGCCGTGATTGCGCGGCAGCAGGTTCTCGACGCCCTCATCCACCACGCGGCGATACATCACCCGCAGCTCGCTCAACGAGTTCACCGTGAACGACAGCTGGTTGATCGTGCTGGGCACGCCCTCGGGCCGCCCCTCGGCCAGGACGACCTGATGGTGCATCGAGGGGTCGTTGGACATGAAGGTGATGTGCCCGCCATAGCGTTCCACAAAACCCCTGTCAGTAACGTTGAACCCCAGCACGCGGGTGTAGAACGAAACCATCTGGTCCATATCGCGAACCCACATGCCCGCGTGGGAGAGCTGGGGGTTGATCTGATCGGTCATGGCGTTCTTCATCCTTCCGATGCAACGACGCCGGCGGCGACCAGCGCTGCTATTTCGCCTTTGTCATATCCGAGATCGCTGAGAATCTCAGCCGTGTGTTCGCCGACTTCCGGCGGTGCGACCGCGAATGAACTCGGGGTGCGCGACAGGGACACCGGCTGGCGCATGAAGCGCATCTCGCCCAGCGCCGGCGATGTCAGCGGTTGGGCCAGCCCCAGATGCTGCACCTGGGGATCGTCGAACACCTGTTGAATGTCGTTGATCGGGCCGCACGGCACGCCAGCATCGTTGAACTTATCGACCCAGCCGGTAGACGTGTCGGTCGCGATCACCTCGCCGATCAACCCGTTCAGCCGGTCTCGGTTTTCCGATCGCCCGGATGCGTCCTCGAACTCCGGGTCGGTCATCCATTCCTCATGGTCGACGATCCGGCAGAATCGCCCCCAGATTTCCTGGCCCGCCACAGCGATGTTGATATGCCCGTCTTTCGTCTCGAAGACGCCCGTCGGGATACTGGTCGGATGGTTGTTCCCCGCCTGCCCCGGCACGTCCTCGTCGACCAGCCAGCGCGCCGATTGGAAGTCGAGCATGAAGACCTGCGCCTCCAGCAGCGAGGTCTGGAGCCACTGGCCCTTGCCGGACTTCTCCCGCTCGAGCAGCGCCAGCAGGATACCCTGGGCCGCGAAAAGACCCGCCGTCAGATCCGCGATGGGAATGCCGACCCGCATCGGGCCCTGGCCCGGCGCCCCGGTGATCGACATCAGGCCGCCCATGCCCTGGGCGATCTGGTCGAAGCCCGGGCGTTTCGCATAGGGCCCGTCCTGGCCGAAGCCGGAGATGCTCGCGAGGATGATCCGCGGGTTGATCGCGGCCAGCGCCTCATAGTCGATGCCCAGCCGGTTCTTCACGTCGGGCCGGTAGTTCTCGACCACCACATCGGCGTCGGCGACGAGCTTGCGGAACACCTCCTTGCCTTCCTCGGCCTTGAGGTCGAGCGCGAGGGATCTCTTGTTGCGGTGCAGGTTCTGGAAGTCCGAGCCGTGGCGCGAGCCCCCGAGCGCTGCACCACCTTCGACGGCAGGCGGCATCTCGACCTTGATCACGTCGGCCCCCCAGTCGGCGAGCTGGCGCACACAGGTCGGGCCCGAACGGACCCGGGTCAGGTCGAGGACGGTGACATGGTCGAGGACCGCGGCGGCGGGATTATGAGGCATGATTTTTCTCTGCTTGAATAAAAAGCATCTAGAGCTTGAGCAGCCGCTTGGCGTTGCCGTTGAGGATCTTGGCCTTGTCCTCGGCATTCAGATGCACCCGCTCGATCCAGTCCATCCCCGGCGCATTCGGCACAAAGGGGTAGTCGACGGAGAACAGAATCCGATCGGCGCCCATCTCGGCGATCGAGCACATCAGGGCCGGGTCGGAGAAGTTGCCGCTGGTGGTGATGTGGAAATTGCGGCTGAACACCTCGCGGAACGACAGGGACTTGTTGCCCGGCCGGGACAGCGCGTGGTCGATCCGCCAGAGCAGGAACGGCAGCCCCTCGCCCAGATGGCCGAGGATGATGTTGCAGTCGGGATACTTCTCGAGCACGCCGCTCAGCACGATCCGGATACCCTGGGTCGCGGTCTCGACCGTGAAGCCCCAGCCCGCGCTCAGCAGCGACGGAAAATCTTCGACGTAGGGCTCGTAGTATCTCTCGACGACGGTTTTGTCCGGGACGGCCGGGTGCATATACAGCGGCACGTCGAGGGCCTGGGCCCGCTCGAACACCGGCCAGAAGCGCTCGTCATCGAAGAACACGCCATGGGTCAGGCCATGGATCATCGCGCCCTTGAAGCCGAGCTCATTGACGCAGCGCGTCAGCTCGTCGGCGCAAGCCGCCGGGTCGGGTGTGGGCAGGTTTGCGAAGGCCGCGAACCGGTCCGGCCGCTGGGCAACGATGTCGCGCAGCCGGTCATTGGTGGCGCGGGTCACCTCGGCCGCCGTGGCCGGCTCCAACCGTTGGGTCGAAGGCGCGCCGTGGGACAGAACCTGGATGTCGACGCCCGTGGCGTCCATCTCGGCGATCCGGGCATCGAACAGATCCTCGAGCTTGGCCTGCATCACGCCGGCCCCGCCCCGGTCTTCCTCGGCGACATGCGGCGTCAGCTCGGGGTCCCAGTAATGCTCCTCGATCGCGATGACCTGCTCGCCGTTCGACGTCGCCATGTGCCTCTCCCCAAGTAACGTTTGTTGGTCTTGCACCGGATCGTACCGGCTCACCATGCGGATAAGCAAAGGACCCGACGCAAGAAAAATATTTTTCCAATAGTCAAAATCGTGGTTCACTTCCCACAGCACACTTCGCGACGCGGCCATTCACGTACGGCCCGCGAAGCGTGGGAACTGGCGTCGATCAAGATCGCCAGCCATCGAATACGGGAGGATTGAACATGAAAATGATCATCGAACGCGATGTACCGGTCACAATGGATGACGGTCAGGTTCTGCGGGTGGACGTCTACCGGCCCGACACGAAGAAGAAGGTGCCGGTCGTCATGGCCGGCGGCCCCTATGGCAAGGGCGTGAAATACCAGGAGCATTACAAGCCGCTCTGGGATTCCCTGCTCAAGATGCACCCCGACATCCTGCCGGACTCCCAGCATCGCTGGCTGACATGGGAAACCGTCGATCCCGAGATCTGGGTCCCCTGGGGCTATGCCTGCGTGCGCCTCGATTCCCGCGGCGCCGGGCGCTCACCGGGTTACCTCGATATCTTCTCGCCACGCGAGACCCAGGATTACGCCAACGCCATCGAATGGGCCGGCGAACAGAAATGGTCGAACGGCAATGTCGGCCTGAACGGCGTGTCCTATTACGCGATCAACCAGTGGCAGGTCGCCGCTCTGCAGCCCAAGCATCTGACGGCGATGATCCCCTGGGAGGGCGCGGCGGATCAGTATCGTGACTGGGCGCGCCATGGCGGCATCCTGTCCAACGTGTTCATGGAGATCTGGTATCCACGTCAGGTCGAGAATGTGCAGCACGGCAATGCGAAGGGCCCAAAGGACCGCTGGATGGGCGAAAGCGCCACCGGCCCCGCCAAGCTGTCGCCGGCCGAGCTCAAGGCCAACCGCGCCGACACAATGGAGAATTTCCGTGTCCGCGAGATGGATGACGACTGGTACCAGTCGCGTTCTCCCGACTGGTCGAAGGTGAAAGTCCCCTTCCTGAGTGCCGCGAGCTGGGCCGGGTTCGGTCTTCACCCGCGCGGCAACTTCGAGGCCTACACCCAGGCCGCATCGCGTCAGAAATGGCTCGAAGGCCATCCGGGGCGCCACGAGGAATGGTTCTATCTCGAATACGGCATGGAGCTGCAGAAGCGCTTCTTCGACTATTTCCTGAAGGGCGAGAAGAACGGCTGGAACCGGGAACCCAAGGTCTGGGTCAACCTGCGCCGCCCGTTCACCGACGATGTCGAGCTGCGCAAGGAAAGCGAGTGGCCGCTCAAGGGCACCAAGTGGACCAAGTATTTTCTCGATGCCGGCGGCAAGGGGAAGATGGACACGAAGGTCCCGAAGACGAACCGGAAGAAGGAATTCCGGGCACTCACCCGCGGCATCACCTGGAAGTCCACACCGCTCGCGCGGGAGACCGAGTTCACCGGGCCGATGGCAGCCAAGCTCTTCGTCTCATCCTCGACCGAGGATTGCGATCTCTTCGTCACCGTCCAGGGCTGGTCGGACAAGGGCCGCGAGGTTCACTTCCAGGGCACGGTCGACCCAAAGACGCCGCTGGCCCAGGGTTGGCTGCGCGTCTCCCATCGCAAGCTGGACGAGGAAAAATCCGATCCCTGGCGGCCGTATCACACCCATGACGACAAGCAGATGCTCACACCGGGTCAGGTCTATGAGGTCGATGTCGAGATCTGGCCCCAGTGCGTCGAGTTGCCGAAGGGTTTCCAGATCTCGATCAACATCGCCGGGCAGGATTACGATCGGCCAGGACCGGCGGTCGACGCCTATGTTCCGTCGCGGGGCTCGGGCGTCTTCCTGCACGATCATCCGACGGACCGGCCGAAGGAAATCTTCGGCGGCAAGACGACGATCCACACCGGACCGAAGCACAAATCCTATCTGCTGATGCCGGTGATCCCGAAGAATCGCAAATCGACCTAGGGACACACACATGACCACGTCAGACGAGGCGGCCTCCTCCAGTACCGGGGAGGCCGCCTCCGAGCTGCGCACCGTCGACATCAAGTTTGATGCCAGGGCCCGCACCCTCGGAAAGATGAAAAGCGAGGTGACCATCACCTCGCAATTCTCCAACTTCTCGGTCACGCTGGAGACCGACGAGGGCAAGCTTCACGGCGGCGATGCCTCCGCACCCATGCCGCTGCACTATTTCGCGGCCGGCGTCGTAACCTGCCTGATGACCCAGATGAAGGCCTTCGCCAAGCGCCTGCGCATCCCGGTCGAGAACATCGAGATGAACGCCAACTTTCACTGGCGCCTCGAACAGCAGGGGCGCGAGCCCTATGTCTCGCAACCCGTGGGCTTTGACATCGATATCGATGTGGACAGCGATGCGCCGCTGGAAGACCTGAAGCGCCTGATCGAGGCTGCCAAGAAGGGATGCTTCGCCGAGCAGGCACTCACCCTGCCCTGCGCGATCGGCCACCGCCTGAAGGTCGGCGAAGACTGGGTCGACGTCTAGTTTCGCCTGGCGACCACCTGATCGGCAATCAGCCGGTGGACTCCCAACGATTCGCAACGGCGGTCGTTGATCCTGCCAGATTCCCATTTCGCGAATTGAACAACGACCACCCCCTGTTCCGGAAAAATGTGAAGAAACTGGCCGCCGGACCCCCAACCCGTGAATCCGTCGTTCGGGTCCTCGAACACCCACCACTGGAACCCGTAGCGATACTGGAGATCAAAGTCGCGGAAATCGCATCCGCGGCCCGTATCGCGATTGTCGTTCACCGACAGGCGCAGCCAGTTACCCATGAAGCCACGGTCCGCTTTGTACAGGTCCAGGATATGTGCACCGATCAGAGCCATGTCTCCGGCTGACATCCGGAAACAGCAATGGGACGGAGACCGGTATTGATAGTCCGCCTTCCAGCGAGCGCGCTTGCGCGGGCCCAGCGCGCGCCAGAAATAATGGTCGAACCCCCGCGTCAGGTTCGGCGCCTCGTGATCAGGCAAGATGTCCATGAACTCGGGAATCTGTGACAAACGTTCTTCAGCAAGGATACCGAGCAACTGGCTGTCGAGCCCCGAGTAGTTGAATGGTCGTCGTTCGCCTGAACCGGGATCGAATTCCACATCTTTCAAAATCTCAGCTGTTACCCCGCGCAGCGTGCAATCGGAACCCTGCGGGTCGCGATTGCAGTCATCACTCTCCAGCACCTTGACCCTTGGTTTATCACGTTCATCATCCCACTCCATCGCGCTCGACATCTGAAGCAAGTCACGCACGGTGACCGCACGATCGGGATACACAATCTCCGTAGGCAATAGGTCGATCAGACGGGATGAAATATCCAGTGGCACGCCAAGCGCCGGATCCATAAAAATGCGCCCGAAGAGCAGTGACGTGATCGACTTTGTGGTGGAGGCGAGACCATAGAGTTCATCTTCCACACCGCGCTGGCACCGACCCGCGCCATGCATGGGGCGCTCTGCATGGAAGTAGGGTGCCGCGCGATCAACGACAAAAAGCGCGCACACCGCATTGCGCTCGAGAAACTGTTCCAGATCGCAACGCCCCCCAAAGAGGCCGCACCTGTAGTCCACGTCGAGCGATTTGACGGGACGTGGCGTCGCACCGGCGTCCGTGGGTTCAAGCCAGTTTCGGTGCTTCCAATCCCGGGTTTCGTCAGCCAAAGCACCTTCAGGTAGAGCCCCAGACATGACCGCGATCAGGGACAGGAGGAGGAGACACCTCAGAGCTAACGACATGTGGAACGCCTTCTTAATCAACCCTGCGTTAGTGCCTTGCATGCACAAACATAGCGAACCCTAGCGCAACCGCGCTCAGCGCGGCCATGGCATAGAATGCACCGCCGGTGAAACTGCTGTAGAGCGCGCCGGACGCGATCAGCGCCAGCCCCATGATGATCCCCGATATGGAGGCGTAGGCGCCCTGCGCGGTCGCCTTCAGGCCTTCAGGCGCGTTCCCGGCGATGTAATGCATCGTCGCCAGGTAGGTCGCACCGAAGGTGATGGCATGCATCGCCTGGGCCACGATCAGCCCCGGTAGAGCGACCGTCTCGGCCAGAATCAGCCAGCGCACCAAAGCCGTGCCCGCGCCCAGCAGGAGCAGCCGGGAGGCGCCAAGCCGCGCCACCACTGCACCGCTGAAGGCGAACAGGACGATCTCGACGACGACGCTGCCGCCCCAGAGCAGCCCGACCATGAGTTCCGAATGCCCTGCCGCCTTCCAGTGGATGCCGGAGAACCCGTTGAGCACGGCATGGCTCGCCTGCACCGCACTGGCCGCCAGCACGAAGGCGAGGAAACGCCGGTTGCGGACAAACGCCAGCACATCCGTCCAGCGCGCATGGCCGCGCGCCTCGTTCTGCTCGCGCAGAAAAACCGTCGTCACCAGCACCGCGACGAGGCCGAAAAATATGACGAGCAGGATCAGATCCGGGTCACGCCCGGTCAGCAGCGCCCCCACCCCCAGAGTACCCAGGATAAACGTCACCGAGCCCCACAACCGGATGCGGCCATAGTCCAGCCCGTGGCGGAGCACCGCCGACATGGCCTGGGAATCGCCGAGCGGAATGAGCGCATGATAACTCGGCGCATAGACGAGGGTGATCAGCAGGATCAGCCAGAAGGACGAGACCAGGGAGAAGCCGGAGAAGGCAATCAGGCTGACGGCCGCGGTGATGACCAGCATGCGGCGGCCCTGCCCCCCATGGTCGGCCGCGCGGGCGATCACCGGATCCACCAGCACCCGCATCCAGGGACCAACCGCAAGGATGATGCCGATATCGCCCGGCGTCAGCCCACGGCTCTGCAGCCAGATCGGCCAGAACGGCACCACCACGCCCAGCACAAAGAAGACCGCGCCATAGAACATGGCGAAGCGGAGCGAGGTGCGGAACGGGGTCTCAGTCACGGCCATTATGTTTGGGACTGCCCATAAAAAACGCCGGCCGCCCACATGGTGTGAACGGCCGGCGCGTGATCTGTTTTACCGCAGAAGCGTAGGACGCTGCCTATTCGGCGGCTTCCTGTCGGCTGGCAATTTCTTCCTTCGACAGCGGCTGGTTCCGGAACCGGCCATGCTTCTCGTAATACGCATCGACCTGCACATGCTTGGCGACGGTCAGCGGTGCGGCCTTGAAGAAGTCATAGAGCGCAACAACGCCACCGGTCCACATCGTCCGCATCATGTGCGGCATCGAACGCGTGGCCCGAAGTTCGGCGGTCGGTGCATTCTCGACCTTGTGATAGCTCTCGCGATCCTCAAGCGCCGCCTCGATCAGATGCGGGGCCGCCCAGTTGCAGCGATAGTGGATCGTGCCATCGGGGCGAATGATGTAGACGACGTTCGGCATGGCGCCATAGGCGCGATGGAAATCGCCGTCGAGACTGTCGACCAGCACCCGACGGAATTCCTTGTAGCGTGGCGCGACCAGTTCGGCGGACTTGAACTTGTCATCCATGTTCTGGTGCGGACCCATGCGCTCACCCGGATGGGCCTCGCGGACATAGACCATGACAAAGTTCACGTCGGAGAACTTCTCGACGATGTCCCGGTAGATCTTGATGTTCTTCGTATACATCGAACAGGTCGACGAACCGGTCTCGATGACGGTCCACTGACCGTCGAAATCCGACAGTTTGACCTCTTCGCGCGTCGCAAGGTCGGTGAATGTGGCGTCGATATATTTGTCGCCCGCCTGCGGGCCGACAAAGGTGTCGAAGTTGTAATCCACAACGCGGAAACGTTTGTTGTTGTAAACAGGCTTCGGTGCATCAGACATCGTGGGCCCCCTCTTTGCCTATGAATTAGATTGTTCTTGCTTGTGTGTATGCCACACAATTACGTCCACTATAGCACAAATCAAGCCTCCAGGCTGCAACTGCGCGACCTGCGAAATTGGTAAAACTGCCGTGATCGGGCGCGATCAGGCGCCAGATTTCTAGGCACCGAGTTTCGCGGCCATCCAGTCGGCCATCAGCGGCCGTGATTTGAACGGAATGTTGTCGCAGACGTGGTTTCCCTCGGGAAACACCACCAGTTCGGCATCGTCACCCGCCTCGTCGATCATCTGCTGGGATTCCTCGACCGGGCAGATTTCGTCGAGCCCGCTATGGACGATCAGCAGCGGGCACCCAATTCGATCGAGCACACCGTCCAGTGTGTACAGCTTCGCGGTCTCGGCGGCGTCTTCCACCGTCTCGTCGCCGAACGCGAAACGCAGCGTGTCCTGCACGGCGAATGGCATGCGGTCCCAGAAGCCCGACATGCTGTGGAACCCGCCGATCGAAACACACGCCTTGATGCGCGGATCGACCGAGGCGCGCGGCGCGGCATAGCCGCCGAAACTGCGGCCCCAGATGCCGATGCGCTCGCCGTCGATCTCGGGCCGCGCCTCCAGCACATCGATCAGCGCGCCGACAGGCACCTCCCAGTCCGGGCGGATCCGCCATTTGAGCATGGTCAGGCTCTGGCCCGGCCCGTCATAGGCGCAGGTGGCGACACCCCGCTTGAGAAACTCGTTCTCCAGCGTGTGGAACTCTTCCTTGGTCGAGTCCCCGCCGCAGGTGATCATCACGCAGGGCGCGGGCCCGTCGGTATTGGGCACCCGCAGGTTGGCCGGGAAGCTGTCCCCGTCGAACGGAATGTCGATGACCTCGGCCGGGATCGCCAGATGGGGCGCGCCCTTGGCATAGGCGGCGCGCTGGCGGCGTTGCATCCGCGCCTTCTCCTCGGCATCCCCGAAGGAGACCGACTGGCCGATATGATAGTAGAGCGCCGCGCGCACGAACGCCTCGCCCGCCGTCATGGCGCGACCCTCGGCCAACGCCGCGTCGCCAAGCCCCTCATGGGTCTCTGCCAGCCCTTCCCAGACGGGCATCCATTCCTCCATCCGGGTGATGGTCCCCAGCACGGTCTGAGCGTCGTTGTAGTCGACCCCGGCGGCCATCAGCCGCGGGAACCTATGTTCGATGGTTTCCTGTAGTGCAGCGTCGGCCATGGCGCGCTCCCCGGTTGGACTGGTTTCAGTCGAGATGTTTGTGGAAAAAGTCGATGGACAGGGCGAGCGCCCTGGTCGCCTCGGGTTCGCTGTAGGTCGTGCCGCCGTGGCGCGCGAACGCGTGATCGGCGCCGGGATATTTGTGGATCTCGACCAGCGGGTTGGGTGACAGCCGCCGTTCAATCATCGCGCAGACCTCCGGCTGGACCCATTTGTCGGCCAGCGCCTGATGCAGCATGAAGGGCTTCGACAGGTTCGGCGCTTCCTTGATCGAATGCTCGATATAGGTGCCGTAATAGGCGACCGCGCAGTCAATGTCGGAGCGGCAGCACATCAGGTAGCCCATCTTGCCGCCGAGGCAGTAGCCGACAGTGCCGACCTTGCCGTTGCCGCCCTCGATGCTGCGCAGATAGCTCGCGGTGTCCTCCATATCCTGGACACCCAATTCGTAATCAAAGTCGTAATAGAGATCGATCGCCTTGGCCCAGTGGTCCCGGTTGCCGTCGGACAGCTCGACCCCCGGCTCCAGCCGCCAGAACAGATCGGGCACGAGGGTGATCCAGCCCGCTTTCGCGAACTCCTGCGCGTGCTCGCGCATGGTGTCGTTGACGCCCCAGATTTCCATGATCGCGATGATCGCACCGACCGGTGCCTTGTCCGGATAGGCGACATGGGCGCCCATCATGGCGCCGTCGCGCAGCGGCACCTGGATATCTTCGATTCGTGCCATTTCGGTTCTCCTTCTAGTCCTGAAGCGCGGCCCAGACGCGCGCCGGTGTCATCGGCAGGTCGATCGGCTCCTTCCCGGCACTTGCCAGCGCGTCGGCAACCGCCGCCATGCCCGAGGGCAACGCACCCGCGACGCCGGATTCACCCGCGCCCTTGGCGCCGAGCGGGTTCGTCGTCGCCGGCACCGAATGGTGGCCAACATCGAGAGCCGGCAAATCATCGGCCCGCGGCATCATGTAATCCATGAACGAGCCGGTCACGAGTTGGCCGTCCGCGTCATAGACGACACATTCCCCCAGCACCTGGCCCAATCCCTGGGCGATACCGCCATGGATTTGACCCTCGACCACCATCTCGTCGAACACGTTCCCCACATCGTCGACCGCCGCATAGCGCGCGACAGCGACCGTTCCAGTTTCGGGATCTATCTCGACCTCACAGATGTGACAGCCGTTGGGGAAGGTCATCTGGGGGGATTCGAACTTCTCCGTCGCGTCCAGGCCGCCTGTAAACTCTTCCGGCAACGCCAGCGTCGAAATCCGGTCCGCCAGTTCGATGATGCCGATTTGCCGGTCGGTCCCCTTGATCCGAAACGCACCGGCATGGAATTCGACATCGTCGACGGCCGCCTCAAGCACATGCCCCGCCAGCGCGCGACCCTTCTCGATCGCGGTGTCGCAGGACACGGCCATGGCGCTGCCCGCCATCATCATCGAGCGCGACGCGACTGACGGCGTACCCGGCGGCGCTTCGAGGCTGTCCCCCTCGATCAGCCGCACCTTCGACGGCGGGATTCCCAGCCGGTCGCCGATCAGCCGTGTGTAGGTCGACAGGTGGCTCTGCCCCATGGCCTGCACCCCAAGCCGCACGGTCGCATAGCCGTCGCCCTCGAAACGCAGGTCGGCGGTCTCCTCGAGGATTCCGCCGGCGACTTCGAGGAAGCAGGCAATCCCGATTCCGCGCAGCCTGCCGTCTTTCTCGGATGCCGCACGGCGTGACGGAAACCCGTCCCAGTCGGCCAGCGCCAGCGCCTTGTCGAGGCAGGCCTCGAACTCGCCGGAATCATAGATCGGCCCGTTCGGCGTTGTGTAGGGCATCGCCGACGGGGCGATAAGGTTACGCCGGCGAATCTCGACCCGGTCGATGCCCATTTCGGACGCCGCCCGGTCGAGCAATTGCTCGATCGCGATGATCGCCTCGGGCCGCCCCGCGCCGCGATAGGGGCCCAGCGGCGCCGTATTTGTCAGGGTCATAGTCACGTCGATATGGATCGCCGGAATCGTGTAAACGCTGGCCAGGCAATTCTTGGTGTTGTTGGTCGCGAACACCGCAGAGAAGGTGGTCAGGTAAGCCCCCATCCCGACCCGGTTGCGGACCCGCAGCCCCTGAATCACGCCGTCCCCGTCGAGCGCCATTTCGGCCGCGATCAGGGTGTCGCGTCCCGCCGTGTCAGCGAGAAAGCTCTCCAGCCGCGTGTTGCACCATTTAACCGGCCGACCAACCTGACGCGCCGCTAACAGGATCGCAGCATATTCGGGATAGGGATGGGCCTTCATGCCGAAGCCGCCGCCGACATCATGGGTCAGCACCCGCAACTGATCGGGTTCCACGCCGAACACCTGGGCGGCGAACATCTTCGACACCAGCCCAACCCCCTGGGTCGGCGCGGTCAGCGTGTAACGGCCGAGCGCCTCGTCCCATTCGCCGATGCCGCCGCGCGGTTCCATGGAGACCGGCGCGAGGCGTGTGTCAAGCAACTCCACCCGCGAGATATGCGCCGCCTCGTCGAACGCCGAAGCCACCGCGCTTTCGTCCCCGTCCACCCACTCGAAGGCGACGTTGCCGGGCGCGCTGTCCCAAACCTGCGCCGCCCCATCGGCAAGCGCCTCCGCCACGCCGGGAACCGCCGGCAGGCTTTCTATATCGAGGATCACCGCTTCGGCCGCGTCCGCAGCCCGGACCGGCGTGTCGGCAACGACGAGCGCCACCGCCTCGCCCGCATGGCGGACCTTCTCATACGCAAGCACCGGCTTGGGTGCCGACGCCATCGTCATGCCGTCTCTACCCGGAAAACTGATCGCCGGCGGGATATCGCCCAGGCCCGCGGCCTTCACGTCTGCACCGGTGATCACCGCCAGGACGCCGGGCATCACCAGCGCCGCCGCCACGTCGACGCCGCGCAGGACGCCATGAGCGACCGGCGACCGCACGAACGCGCCGTAGGCCTGCCCCGCCAAATTAATATCGTCGGTGAAGCGTCCCGCCCCGGTCAGGAGCGGGAGGTCCTCGCTGCGCAGCGTGTCGCCGTCGCTGCCGTAGCGCGCGGTGATTTCGTTCACGGCTTTTGTCTCCTCGACCATCCGCCCCGGCATTCTGGCGGCCGGGGTCGAGCGAACAGTCTAGGAGAAGAGGCGGGACGCGGGAAGCGGCCTGTTCCCGCTAGAAGCGGTAGAACGCTTCCGAGTTCTCCACCATGATCTTGCGGCGCATGTCCTCGTCGGGTACCCACTGGCCGAAGGCCTCGACCGGATCGGCGTCGTTCGGGTTGACCTCATACTTGTTCGGATGGGGCCAGTCCGTGCCCCAGATCACGCGGTCGGCGTTCGCCTCGATGAGCGCACGGGCCATCGGCTGACAATCGTCATACGGCGGCAGATCGGTCGCGCTGACGCGGTTGGCACCGGAGATCTTGATCCAGGTGTTGCCGTCGCGGACCAGCTTCAGCAGGGCCTGGAAGCCAGGCGCCTCGATGCCGGCGGTCGCCGGCTGATAGGCGAAATGGCCGATCGTCATAGGCGTCGTCATCTTCTCAAACACCGGCATCAGGCCGACGATGTCCTTGCCCGGGAACAGCCACTCAATGTGCCAGTCGAACGGCTTGATGCGCGCCTCCAACTCGGGGATCGCGTCGAGATCGAGCGGCATGCCGCCCTTGTTGTCGATGTTCAGGCGCACGCCGCGGATACCCTGGTCGCTCAGCTCCTGCAGCTGGGCATCGGTGAAGTCCATGGTCATGGCGCACACGCCACGAGCCCGGTTGGGGGTCTCGGCATTCAGCGTGTTCATGCCATCGAGGATGGCCGAATTGTCCGTGCCGTAGACCGACGGCTGGGTGAACACGACCCGGTCGATGCCCAGGGTCGCGTGCAGATGCTTGAGATCATCGAGCGTCGAGACCGGCGGGTTGTAGCCACGGTCGGGCGACAGCGGATAGCGGTCCTCGAACACATGCACATGGGTGTCGATCGTGCCCTTGGGCAGGGTGATGTTCGGCTTGCGCGGGTTACGGTCGGGCGCAATGCAATCTCTGATGTCGCTGTTCACGGCGAGGCCTCTTCCTGATTTTTTTGTTCGTTCAAGTGTTTGAAGATCCCGCCGAGCGGCGGAAACGCTTCCCTATCACATATTCCCGGCGGGCCGAAAGACGTCGCGCGAAGCGATTTCCAGCACCAGCTTGTTGATCACGGCGCGGGGGAAATCCGCCGGCGATTCCGTCACTACCGTAAAGGCACCCGGGCCGCCAATGACGACCTCGCGGAAGTAGCCGTCGAGGTCGTACTTCACGCCCTCGACCTCCGTCTGTTCCTGCTGCGGGTTGATGACCAGGCCGTTGATGGTGATGCCTTTGGCGAGCGCCCGGTCACGCGCGGCCGAGACCTCTTCCTCGAGGCCGCGGGAATCGCGCCCGTCGGCCGACAGGTCGATCACATGCCGGGTGCCCTCGATGCCGTTGGCGTCGAACAGCGCCGCGGTGAAATCGAGCGCGCCGGTGATCGACGTCAGCCCGCCCTTGGGGATCGGGTTCGCGTCCACCGCCACCGCGAAGGCCGCGGCATCGGCGGCGCTGGCGATCACCGTCCAGCCGACGGTGATCCGCTGGGTCACCGACCACTCCACATAGGTCACCGCCACCCGGCCCAGCGGGCCCGACAGCATCGCGTTGATCACGCCCGGGTCCGTCAGGGCCTGCACATATCCAACACGCTGCAGATTGACCTCGCCGCCGTCGATCGAGGCCGACACATCGACCGCGAGAACCAATTCCACATCGACGGGTATTTCCTGGGCACCTGCAGGGGCGACGGCAGGCGCAATCACCCACGCGGCGAGCGCCAGCAGGACGGCGGAGACCCTAGGCCAGGTTCGCACGATAGAACTCCAGCAGCCGGGCGATCACCGTGGCGTAGACCGCCGGATTGCGCGGCTCATAGACCTCGGCATGGTTGATGTCCGGTATGATCATCATGTCCTTCGGCTGGCCGGCATTGGCGAACAACGCCTCGCCCTCCTCCAGCCGCACCATCGTGTCCTTCTCGCCCTGCACCAGCAGCAGCGGGCGCGGCGCGATCTGCGCGACCCAATCCTCGGCCTTAAAGCCGCAGGCCAGGTCGATATTCTCCAGGGGATATCCGTCGGGATAGGCGTCCTCGGTCTTGTACATGGTCTTGAAGGCATCCCGCTCGGCCGGTCCCGGGGGCGAGACCTGCTGATAGGGCAAACGCTTTGACTGCCCGGTCAGCGCCCTCGCAATCCGGTCCTCCGCGAGCGTTTCCTGTAATTCGTCCCACTCGGCCTCGGTCCGTTTCGAGCGCTGCCAGCGTTCGCCGTTGCCGGGCGCGCCGACGGTCGCGATCACCGCGATCCCCGGGTCGACGGCCGCCGCCTTGATCGAGGCGCCACCGCCATGGCTCAGACCCATCAGGCCAATCCGGGCGGCGTCAACTTCTGCGCGCTGGGCCAGCCAGATACGGGCCGCCAGGATGTCGCGCACCTGTTCTTCCGGGTCGATCCGGTTCGCGATACCGTCGCTGTCGCCGAACCCGCGATGATAGAAATCGAGCGTGTGGAACCCGGCCGCCGTCAGGTCACGCACGAAGGGCGGCATGTAGGTCTCCTTGCGCCCCGTATAGCCGTGCACGCAGATGATTGCCGGGCTGGTTGTGTCGGTCTCGGAGCGGGTAAACGTGCCCGCGAGGCGCACGCCGTCTGCATAGAATTCCGCCGCTTCACTTTGCATTGTCGCACCCCATATGGATCTGCCGGTTGATCGTTTCGGCCGGTCGTGCGTCAATCGACACAAATCGCGGCGAGCCCATCTCATTTCAAGCCGCATTCTATTAGGAACGAGAGCCATGCGCACCAAGACCCTGACCCCCAAAGAGATGGAGCGCTACATCGCGCGCTTCGACGACGTACCGGCCAACAAGGACCGTACGGCAAGCACAATCCCGACCGAGGCCCGCGAGATGATGACCGCACGCGCGACCCGCACCGTGATCGCCAGCACCAGCGTGGACACGCCGTGGGGCAACGGGGTGATCCCGGGCCCGGAGAATTTTGCGGTGGTGATCGCCGAATGCGATCCGGGCAACGGTCCCGGCCTGCACTCCCACGCCCACACGACGGAGACCTTCACCTGCCTCCAGGGCCGTTTCCGGATCGAATGGGGCGACGCGGGCGAGCACGCGACCGAGATCGGCCTGTTCGACACGATCTCCATCCCGCCGGGCATCATGCGCCGGTTCGACAACATCAGCGAAGAGACGGGGTATCTCCACGTCACCCTGCAGGGCCCGCTGCGCGACGTCGAATACGCACCCAGCGTTGGCGCGGAACTGCGCGAGAAATTCGGCGACGAGGTCATGACCGAGATCGAGAAGCTCGGCTACAACTTCGAGGCGGGCATCGACGCCTAGGCAATCCAATTTTGTCATGCGCGGGCTTGACCCGCGTATCTCGTCTCGATCAGGCATGAGATGCCCGGATCAAGTCCGGGTATGACGCTGTCGGTCGCAGGGGCGGGCTTCAAACCCGCCCGATGACCCGCGGCTAACCCGCCAGCGAAACCGTCGCCTCTTCGTAACTCGCGTCGCCCATCCCTTCCCCGTCGGGGAAGATGTCGTGTTCAGCGATCCAGGCGCGGGAATTCTCGAAGATGTCCAGCGAGTAGGATTCGAAGACGATCCGCTCCCCCGGGCCCATGCGGCGCACGTCGATCATGTCGTGGTACCGCGCCGGCAATTCCTTGAGATAATAGTGGGTGTAGAGCTCCGGCCGCAGATCGATGTCGCGCTGGGCGCGGCGCAGCGCACTGTAATATTTGCGCACGTCTTCCATGTCTGGCGCGCCGCTGATCATGCCCGACATCATGAACGTCGAGTCACAGATTTTCCGAAACCCGAGCTGCTCGACCACGTAATACGGCGCACTGAACAGGGACGCGGCGGGAACCTTGCCGTCGACCAGCAGTTCCAATCGCTTGAACAGGAGCCCGTCGTTGAAGGACAGGTTGATGTCCTCGGATGCCAACCACTGCTCAAGCGCCTGGATGGTCGAATAGTGGCTGCCGGACTGGTAGCCGACCGAGACCGGCACGCCGGCCAAATCCTCGGGCTTGTGAATATCGGAATCCACCGGCACGAAGACGCCGCAGGGCGAGACAGAATAGGCGTCGCGATAGAGCTTGCCGTGGCCCGACGCCGCGGCGGTGTTCACCGTCCAGTGGCAGGCCGAGCTGATGTCGCAGGAGCGGCCCTGCTCGAAGGTCTGATAGGCACCCACCTTGTCGCCCAGGTCATGCTGCTTGCCGTCGTCCGACGTCAGCTGGTCCTGGAACACATATTCGAGGCCCTCGTCGTCGAAGTAGCCCTTCTCCTCGGCCACCCATTCCTGCAGCCGCATATGCGGTGCGATGACGAATTTTTCTTTGGTCGTGTCAGCGTTCATGTCGTTCTCCCAGATTGATCGACGCCTGTGCTCAGCAGCAGACGGGTTGATTGTTGTCCCGGTCTTCAGATATCCGGCGCGCCTTGATCTGACGCAGATGGCGGCTCATGAGGTCGCGCGCCCCGTCGCCGTCTCGTGCCTTGACGAGCACGTAGAGTTCGCGATGCAGGGCGAGGATATGTTCGGCCACGTCGCGGGTGAGCGTGGAGTTGCGTTGCGGCCAGGCGACATGCTGCAACGAGATCAGCTGCACGCGCAGCACGTCGTTGTGGGCCGCGTCCGCGAGGGCGAGATGGAAGGCGAGGCTCAGGCGAGTGAAGCGCCCGAAATCATCCAGCGCGGCCTCGGACTGCGCCAGCAATCCCTCGATCGCCTCGAAATCTTCTGCCGTCGCGTGCACGGCGGCGAGCTCGGCGATCATGGTCTCGATGGCGCGCTGGGCGTCGAGAATGTCCGCAACCCCCACACCGATCAGATTGAGCTGCACAGCGAGCGCATCGGCGAACAGCTGGGGGTTGCCCCGGGCGATCCGCGCGCCGCCGCCCTTGCCCACCTTGATCTCGACGACGCCGGCCGCCTCCAGGCGCTTGAGCGCGTCGCGGGCGACGATCCGGCTGACGTCGAACCGCGCCGCCAGGTCCTTTTCGGTGCCGAGCCGGTCACCGGCGCGCAGGCGTCCGGCGAACAACGCGTCGCGCACCCGCGCTACGATCTGTTCGGACAACGTACCCACAGCACCCGTCGCGCCCGGATGTTCGTCCGCCGCGTCCAGTTCCAAGACATCCAATTGCAATGCGTCGCTGGGAGTCATTCGCCGTTCCGTTGCGCCTGAAATTCGAGGCCAACCTATAGGACCAAAAATAAATATAGTAAAGATACTATCTTATAATTCCGGTCACAAACACTTGGGCCGCACAGGCACCCGCCCCATCCGTCCGCGAGACCGGGCCTAGTAAAGGTTTTCCGCGTAGTCCTTGGCGAGCCGGGCATCAACCTCGTCGCCGTCGACCCCGTACCAGTCCGCATTGATCTTGCCCAGGGTCGGGAAATCCTTGCGGTCGACATGGTTGTCCGCGTTCCACAGCTCGGAGCGGATCACCGCCTTACCGCAGTGGAAGTAGACGTAACGGACATCGATCACCAGCGCCGCGCGCGGGGTCTTTCCCTTGGCGACCATTTTCTCCAGCAATTCGGGATCCGTCGAAAGCCGCGCCCGGCCATTCATGCGCAGCACCTCGTTGAGGCCCGGCACCATGAACATCACCGCGACCTCGGGGTTCTCCATGATGTTGTGGAACGTGTCCGTGCGCCGGTTCCCGGGCCGGTCGGGGATGGCGATCGTCGTGTCATCAATGACGTGGACGAAGCCCGCCGCATCACCGCGCGGGCTGCAATCCGCAGGGCCGTCGCCTGTCGCCGAAGTCGACAGCACGCAAAACGGCGACAGCGCGATGAAGTTCTTGCAGTGATCGCTCAGCGCGGGCTTTTCCTTTTCCGACAGATGGCCGAGCGGCTCACCATAATGTTCAACCAATTCCTCGACCGACTTGATATCGCCGTCCGGCATGATGCTATCCTCCGTTGCTGGCATCAGCCTGTCGCGCGCTGGCCAATTCGTCAACTCATCCAAGCAAGCTGATCTCATGACCGACAAGATTTTTCGCGACTACACGCAAGAAGAACTCGACCTCCAATACACGAACCTGGTGACCGATCACGACCGGGAGACCCAGCAGGAATTGCAGGCGCGCTCGGGCGTATTCGCCGAGGCGCGCGCGGACGAACACGGCCTCGCCTATGGCGACGATCCCGCCGATCGGTTCGACCTGTACCGGGCCACAGGCACATCGAACCCGGCCATCGTTTTCGCCCATGGCGGCCAATGGCAGCGCGGCAACCCGGCCGCCACATCCGCCTGGGCCGAGGCGGCGCTGAAACACGGGGTTTCGTTTGTCGCCGGCACGTTTCCCATGATCCCGCAGGTGCGCCTGCCGGAGATGGTGGACCATGTCGTCGCACTGGTCCGGCATGTGCGCTCGAACGCGGCGGACTATGGCGTCGATCCGAAGCGGATATGCATCGCGGGCCACTCGTCGGGCGCGCATCTCGCCGCGGCGGCTCTGGTGCGCCTGGCCAATGAAGGCGACCTGGACGGCATCGTCTGCGGCCTGACCGTCAGCGGCAACTACGACCTGCGGCCGCTGATGCTGAGCTACCGGCGCGACTATCTGAAATTGAGTGACGACGAAACAATGGCGCTGTCGCCGCTGCTCGTGCTCGACAAGAAGCTGCCACCGACCATGGTCGTTCACGGCGGCGATGAGAGCGACGAGTTCAAGCGCCAGGCCGCGAACTTCCATGCGGCACTCACCAAACAGACCGAGACCGGCCTGCATGTGGTGCCCGGCGCCAACCACTTCGCGGTGTTTGCCGGGCTCGAAGACCCGGACTCACCGGTTTGGGCTTTCCTCAACAGATATCTTTGAGCCGCCCCGAAGGAATCGTTCCCGCAACCTACTCGGCCGCCTCTGCCGCCGATTCATGAATCGCACCCGAGGCGATGAGCCCCTCGATCTCGTCGGCCCCGAAGCCGAATTCCGCCAGCACCTCGCGGCTGTGCTCGCCGATCAGCGGCGCACCGCGCCGGATTGATGTCGGCGTGGCGGAGTATTTGACCGGATGGGCGATCACGCTGTGCTCGCCACCGGTGGCAGCCGGAACCTTCTCGATCATGCCCCGCGCAATGGTGTGCGGATCTTCGCTCATTTCCTTGACGTCATAGACGGGCCCGGCCGGCACACCTGCCGCCTCAAGCTTCTCCAGCCATTCCGACGTCGTGCGGTGACTGAGGATTTCCGTCAGGGTCTCCACCAGCGCATCGAGGTTGGTCATCCGCAAATTGCTGGTCTCGAAACGCGGGTCCTCGGCGAGTTCGCCCGCATCGATCGCCTCGGCAAACTTCAGCCACGTGTTCTGGTTCGCCGCCCCAACCACCAATGACGTGTCCTTGGTCGGGAACGCCTGATACGGCGCCGACAAAGGATGCGCCGAGCCCATGGGCTGAGAAATTTCGCCGCTCGCCTGGTAGATCGCCGTCTGCCAGAAGGTGTGCATGATGCCGGCCTCATAGAGGGACGAGTCTACATGCTGCCCCTCCCCGGTCTCGTAGCGATGGGCCACGGCGCCGAGAATACCGACAGCCGAGAGGATACCCGCGGTGATGTCGGTGATCGGCGCACCGACCTTGACCGGCGGCCGCCCGGGGGCCTCCCCGGTGATGCTCATGATGCCCGACATGGCCTGGGTGATCAGGTCGAACCCGCCGCGTTCGGCATAGGGCCCCGTGCGCCCGAACCCGGACACGGAGCAATAAATCAGCCGCGGGTTGAGTTCATGCATCTCTTCCCAACCGATGCCGAAATGCTCCATCGCGCCCTTGCGATAATTCTCGATGAACACATCCGCCTGGGAGATGATCCGGCGCAATGCCGCGCGGCCCTCGTCACTCTTGGTGTTCACCGCGAAGCCGCGCTTGTTGCGGTTCATCATCGCGAAGGCCGCGGAATCGCCTTGCGGTCCCTCGCCGAACCGGCGGGTGTCATCGCCGCCGGGCACGCGCTCGACCTTGATGACGTCGGCACCCATATCGGCCAGCATCTGGCCGCACGTCGGCGCCGCCATGATGTGGCTCATCTCGATTACCTTGAGGCCATGGAGCTGGCCCGTGTTGCTGTCGGTCATATCTACTTTCCCTTGAATTCCGGCTTTTCCTTGGCCAGGAACGCCTTGTAACCCGTGTTGAAATCATCCGTGTCGAAACAGGCGAAGCCCTCCGCGGCTTCGGCTTGGGTCAGAGGCGCCCCGCCGGCGAGCACCCGATCCACGAACTTCTTGTGCCAGCGATTGACCAGAGGCGCACCATCCGCGATCCGCCGCGCGGTCGCATAGGCCTCATCTTCCACAGCATCATCGGCGACCACACGGTTGACCAGGCCCTTGTCCTTGGCCTCGGCCGCGTCGAACACGCGTGCCTCATACAGGATCTCCAGCGCCACCGACCGGCCCACCAGCTCCACCAGCGCCTCGACCTCCGGATAGGCCATCACCAGACCGAGCCGATTGATTGGCACGCCGAAGCGCGAACCCTCACCGCAAATTCGCATGTCGCACATCAGCGCAATCTCGAGCGCGCCGCCGACGCACAGCCCCTTGATCAGTGCGATGACCGGATGGGGACAATCGCGGATCGCGTGCATCGCGTTGTGCATCAGGCCGCCATAGGTCTCGGCTTGTGCGGCGTTCGCGCGCTCGGTCGGGAACTCCGAGATATCCGCCCCCGGCCCCATAGCCCTGTCACCGGCGCCGCGCAGCACCACACAGCGGATGCTCTCGTCACCGCCCAGTTCGTGCATGACCTCGCCGACGCGCGTCCACATGGCCTTGTTCAGCGCGTTCAGCTTTTCCGGGCGGTTGAGCACCACGGTGACGATGTCGCCATCGCGTTCGACCAGCACCACATCCGCACTTGCTGCGGTCTCGTTCATATCCTCGTCCCCACCTGCACCGGCGCGCCGGGCATATCTGTTCTCTCAACTCTTGCCGCAGTATAGTGCCTGCCAATCAAGAACGCGCGCCGGGAATCAAAAACGGTCGCACCAGGGAGGAACAAATGGACGGAATGAAACCGGGCGACCGCCTGCCTTTCTCAGCCATCACGGATCGCAAGCCGCTGATCCTGCCGGACGGCGCAAAATTGGTCCTCTGGCCGATTTTAGCTCTTGAGGTGTGGGACATCGTCCGCGCCATGGCGCGCATGGTCATCCCGCCGCCCCAGGGCGTACCCATGATCCCCGACCATCCCAACTGGAGCTGGCACGAATACGGCATGCGGGTCGGATTCTGGCGCATCAAGTCCATGCTCGACGATTTGGGTGTCCGCCCGACCGTGACCCTGAACGCGCGCACGATCGAGGAATATCCCCGGACCGCCGAGGCGGTCATGGATGCGGGCTGGGAGTTCAATGCGCATTCCTATGAACAGATGCCGATGCACAAACTCAAGGATGAACGCGCCGTCATCGACAAGTCGCTCAAGATCATCGGTGACTTCTGCGGCAAACGGCCGCGCGGCTGGTTCGGCCCGGGCCTGACCCAGACCTATCAGACGATCGACCATCTGGCCGACGCCGGGGTCGAGTATATCGGCGACTGGGTTCTCGACGATCAGCCGGTCCGCCTGAAGACCACCGGCGGCAAGCCGATGGTCGCACTGCCCTACAATTACGAACTCCATGACATCGTGATGATGGCGGTTCAGCATCACCAGTCCCAGGAGTTCAAAACCCGCTCCCTCGATTACTTCGACACGGTCTACGCCGAGAGCCACGAGCACACGCGGATCATGGCCGTGGCCATGCACCCCTACCTGTCGGGCTCTCCGCACCGGATCAAATACGTACGTGAGACCTTCGAGCATATCCTCTCCCATCCGGGCGTGGTGTGCTGGGACGGCGAGCAAATCCTCGACTGGTTCAACAAGGCACAGCCCTTGCCCAAATCCCGGAAAAAGAAATCCGGTGCCAAGAAAAAGAAGGGCTAACCGAGCATGACGGATGTGAAGATTCCCGAAGACCGGGCGGGCGCGTTTGTGCCCCACAACATCACCGAACCGATCCGTGGATCGGGCCAGGGCCCGCTCGCCGGCAAGACGTTCGCGGTCAAGGACCTCTACCATATCGCCGGGCGCAAGGTGTCGAACGGCAACCCCGACTATTATGACTGGGTCGAGCCCAAGACGAAGACGTCGGTTGCGGTCCAGCAGCTCCTGGATGCCGGCGCCGATATCGTCGGCATTACGGTGTGCGACGAGTTCTTCTACAGCCTGTCCGGCGACAATGCCCATTACGGCGCGCCCAGGAACCTGCGCGCACCCGGGCGCATGCCCGGCGGCTCGTCATCCGGCTCCGCTGCGGCAATGGGCGCTGAAATGTGCGACTTCTCGCTCGGTTCCGACACCGGCGGGTCCGTGCGGGTACCGGCGTCTTTCTGCGGCTTGTATGGGATACGCCCCACCCACGGCCGGGTGGACCTGTCCAATGCCCATCCGATGGCGCCCTCTTTTGACACGGCCGGCTGGTTCACCAACGATGCGAAACTGTTCCGCGATATCGGACCGGTCCTGCTCGACGGAAACACAACTGCAGGCACACCCGAGCGCATGCTGGTCCTGACCGACGCATTCGACCGCGCCACGCCGGACGTGAAGCAGGCGCTCGAATCCGTCCTCGCCGCCGCAGCTGACGTCCTGCCAACCGGTGAGCCGGTCGCCGTCGCGGGCGAGGATACCCTCGATGTGTGGTGGGATGCCTTCCGGGTGATTCAGGCCAGCGAAGTCAAGCAGACCAACGTGCCCTGGGTCGAGGAACATCAGCCCAACCTCGGGCCGGGCATTCGCGATCGCTTCGCCATGGCCGCCGCGATCACAGCCGAGGAAACCGAGGCCGCCAACGCCGTCCGGGATCGCGTTCGAAAGCGGGTTCTGGCCCTCGCGGCCCCCGGGACGATCCTCTGCCTGCCCTCGGCACCGGTAATCGCGCCGCCGCTCGACGCCGGTGCGGAGGATCTGGAGTTCTTCCGGTCCAACACGATGGCGCTGACATGCATCTCGGGCCACACCGGTTTGCCGCAGATCGCCATCCCCGCCGCCAACGTCAACGGCTGCCCGATCGGGCTGTCCTTCATCGGCTGGCCCGGCGGTGACGAAGCCCTCCTCGAGCTCGCCGTCGCGCTGCAATCCTTCTGTATCCGCTAGGCGCATAGACATGCTGGAAGCCATCCATCCAGACTTGCTCGGAGGCGTCGCGGCGGTCCTGACAACGATCGCGTTCGTGCCGCAGGTCATGAAATCCTGGCGCTCCGGCTCGACCCGGGATGTTTCGCTGGGAATGTTCGTGATCTTCACGACCGGGCTTTCCCTGTGGCTCGTCTACGGCTTCGTCATCGCATCCCGGCCGATCATCATCGCGAACGTCGTGACTCTCGGCCTCACCGGCATCATCATTGCCCTCAAGCTGCGGGACATGTTCGGACGGACGCCGCGCACACCGGCAGCGGACTAGACTTCAGACGCTCCGTCAGACCGGGAGAGACATGATATGACCAGCACACATCCGGAAATCCATGGCGATTGTGACCCGCGGTTTCAGGCTGTTCGCGACGCGCTCGCCAACAATTTCGCCACCCATGACGAGCTCGGCAGCGCCGTGACGGTCTATCATGAGGGTCAGAAAGTCGTCGATCTCTGGGGCGGCCATATGGATGCCGCGCGCAGCAAACCGTGGCGCGAAGACACGCTGTGCATCATGTACTCGATCGCCAAGAGCATATGCGCCACGAGCGTACATATCCTCGCCGACCGGGGCCTGGTCGACCTTGAAGCGCCGGTCGCAGACTACTGGCCGGAATTCGCCCAGAACGGCAAAGAGGGCGTTCTGGTCCGGCATATCATTTCGCACAATTGTGGAGTCTGCTTCGCCGACGCAACCGAAGCCGGCGATGTCTACAACTATGACCGCATGATCGCGGCGCTTGAGGTTCAGGCCCCCGCCTGGCCGGCCGGCTCCAGGGGGGCCTACAACACAGTCAATATCGGCTTTCTTGCGGGCGAGGTCGTGCGCCGCGTCACGGGCACACCCATCCCGCAGTTCGTTCAGGAGAACATCTGCGGCCCACTGGGCGTGGACTATCAGATCGGTGTCCGCGAAGAAGACCTCGACCGGGTCGCCGACCTTCAGCCGAACCCGGCCGGCAGCGCGATGGCCGCGCAGGCCGCGGCGGGTGAAACGCCCCTCTCCCGCGCCTGGCGACCCAACCCGAAGCCTATGAACACCGACGTCCAGAACAGTCGCGAGTTTCGCACGGCAGGCATTCCATCCTTCGGCGGTTTCGGCGAGGCCCGTGCCATGGCGCGCATCTACGCCATGCTGGCCAATGGCGGCGAGATCGACGGCGTGCGCATTCTGTCCCCCGAGGCCGTCGCCCGCGCCACGGTCACCCAGTGGACAGAAGAAGCCGACGGCATGACCGGGCGGCCAATGCGCTATGCCATGGGTTACGCGAAGAACCCGCCGGGCGCGGCGATCATGGGCCCGAACGAGAACGCGTTCGGACATCTGGGGTCCGGCGGCGCACGTGCGCTCGCGGACCCGGACCGCAACCTCGCCCTGTGTTTCGTCTCAGATCTTCACAGCGAGGGGTTTGGGGTGGGTGTGCGCACCGAAGCCATCGTCGACGCCGCATTCGCGGCCCTCTAGGCGCAACCGGCATCGGCCCAACATAAGTCAGTCGTAGCAGCCGGCCAGCCGGGCGCGCTGGCGCACCAGCCCCAGGACGATATCAATCGTGGGTGTCGGCACATCGACAATACGGCCAAGTTCCTGGACCGATGCCACGAGAGCGTCGATCTCCATGGGGCGACCCAGTTCGAGATCCTGCAGCATCGACGTCTTGTGGTCGCCCACGTCACGCGCGCCGGCAATCCGCTTGTCCACGTCGATCGGGAACTTTACGCCGAGTGCCTCACCCACCACCTGCGCCTCGAGCATCACCGACCGGATCACCGCGCAGACGTCAGGATCGTCGATCATCTGCGCCAGCGTGCCGCCGGTCAGGGCCGAGATCGGGTTGAGAGACACATTGCCCCAGAGTTTGACCCACATCTCATCGCGGATACGCGGCCGGACAGGTGCACGAAAACCGGCATCCGAGAGCAACGCCGACAGGGCCAGCACCCGCTCGGTCTTTTCTCCGGACGGTTCACCGAGGGTGAAGCGGTTGCCGTACTCGTGCCGAATGACACCGGGCGCCGTGATTTCCGCCGCCGGGTAAACCACGCAGCCGATCGCGCGCTCGGGCCCGATCAGGTCCCATTGCCGGTTGCCCGGATCAACCGATGCCACCCGCGTGCCCTCATGGGCACCATCGAGTTTGTAGAAATACCACCAGGGCACGCCATTCTGGGCGGTCACCACAGCGGTCTCCGGCCCGAAGAGTGGGGCCATCTGGTCCGCAACGGCGGCGGCCGAATGGGCTTTGAGGGTCACGATCACGATGTCCTGCGGCCCGGCTTCGACCGGATCATCCGTGCAGTTGACGGTGACGGTTTTGTCCTCCGCATCCTCGCGGACGAGGCGCAGGCCGTTCTCCCGCATGGCCGCAAGATGCGGTCCCCGGGCGATGCAGGTGACTTCGGCATTCCCGGCGTCCGCCAACTCAACGGCCATATAGCCGCCGATCGCACCCGCCCCGAAAATACAGACCTTCATATCCGAACCCTAAAGCCCCAGCTTCTCGTGCAGGCCGATGCGCTGCATCTTGCCCGTCGCGCCCTTTGGAATTTCGTCGAGGATGATCACCTTGCGCGGCACCTTGAAGTCCGCCAACCGTTTTGCGGCGAAGTCCCGGACCGACTGCTCATCGGTCTCCTCGCCTTCCTTGAGAACGATCGCGGCGGCGACCTCCTCACCCAACTTGTCGTGGGGATAGGCGAAGGTCAGCGCCTGGGCGATCGCAGGATGGTCCAACAGGATTTCATCCACCTCCCGGGGGCTGATCTTCTCGCCGCCACGATTGATGATTTCCTTCAGACGGCCCGTGATTGCCAGATAACCCTCATCGTCGAACTGGCCCTGGTCGCCGGTCCGAAACCAGCCATTCGTGAAGCCCTCGGCGTTGGCTTTGTCGTTGGCCTCGTAGCCCGCCGTCACATTGGGGCCACGAATAACGATCTCACCTATCTCGCCATGGGCCAGAATATTGCCGTCGTCACCCATGATCTCGACCTCGGGCCCAGCGGCAATTCCAACCGAGCCGGGCTTGCGGGCGGCGGGCGGCAGCGGGTTCGAGGCCATCTGATGCGCCGCCTCCGTCATCCCGTAGGATTCGATCACCGGACAGCCGAACGTATCCTCCAAAGACGCCATCACCTGCGGCGGCAGAGACGAAGACGACGACCGGATGAAGCGCAGATCCATGGCCGCCAGCGTCTCGGCGTTGCGCGCGGCGCGCGCGACGATCGCCTGATGCATGGTCGGTACGGCCGTGTACCAGGTCGGCGTCGCATCCTCGAACCAGCGGAACACACCCAAGGCATTAAAGCCGGGTGTGCAATAGGTGCTGCCGCCCGCCGCGAGGCTGGAGAGCACAGCGGCGATAAGCCCGTGGATGTGGAAGAGCGGCATGATGTTGACGCACCGATCACCCGGCGTCAGCGCCAGAGTGGCGCCAATATGCTGGGCAGACGCACATATATTGACCTGGCTGAGAGGCACAATTTTGGGCCGCGACGTCGTGCCGGAGGTATGCAGCACCAAAGCGATGTCGTCGGGCGTTGCATTGCCCGGTGTCGACGCCGGACCGGCGGCCGATGCGCCATCAACGGATATCTCGAACATGCCCGCCGCATCATCGCCGGACGTGGTGAGCTCCAGAACCGGAATGTCCATCGATGCCGCAACCTCGATCGCGGGCGACTCGCTGCCTGCCTCAACGAACAGGGCCTTCGCGTTGAGGTCCTCAAGGTAGAATCTAAACTCTTCCGCACGGTATCCCGGATTGAGCGGCGCCGTCGTCGCACCCGCCGCAACGGCCACGAACGCCGTCGCCATTTCAGGTCCGTTCGGCAACACGATCGCAACCCGATCATTACGGCCGATCCCCAATCGGTTCATATCCACAACCGTCTTCTCGACCAGCGCGCGAAGTCCCCCATAGGTCAACGGCGTGCGCTCCGGTGCCGCAATCGCGATATCGCCGTCAGCACCTGTCCCGATCAATTCATAAACCGTGTTCGCCATGGAACCTCCCGCATTTGAAACCGCCACCGCCGCCGATGGCGTGGTGATAGTTCTTGAATAAGCGAAAGGAGACAGTCACCGCAATGCGTGGCGTGACGGCGGCGTCAAATTGTCCGGCCGGTCAAACGAGGATATCGACCCGCGGACCATCCGTTGCGAATGCCGTTGCCTCGCCGGGGAGCAGGATATCCTGGTCAAACCCGAGCGACGGATAACCCGCCGCGGCGTGCGCCGGGACGACGGCATCGCCCTCGGTTTTTGCCGTCTCCTGCGCGAAATACTGCGCCAGAAAAAGTGGGCTCGGGCCATGCTGTCCACGCGCGGTAGCAGCCCGGCCCTGGTTTTCGCGATGGAGTTCCACCTCAACAAACACCCGCGCGCGCGACGCGCGCAGCGGCTGCTGAAGCGACCGATGTTCATTGCGATCGGAGCTCAACGTGGCGGACGGATATCCAACACGCAGAGTGGCGGCTACGGCAGCCGGGCGCATCCGCGCGGCATTTGCCGCGGCGTCTGCACCTAATCCGATACGGTCTGGTAGGTTTGGTGTCACTTCGCGCCCAGAGTTGCGAACTTCATATGTCTACGATTTTATAGAAATACATATAAATATAAACATCAGATTACTTACAATTGTATCTTTCGTTAACCATAAATACTGACTGGTCTCGACTGTTAGTAGGTATTTTTTGCCGATGTGAATTAATTACCGGCAATTATTACCCTTTGTTAAGACCTCCTGCGTACTTTGCTCGGGAATTGTCTGCGCAGAAAGTGCGGATTGAAGAACTCAACCTTCAGGTAGGAGGTACAGAATGTCGGACCTGGCCCAAATGGCTGAAGCGGGAAGTGCGCCCGAACCAGACGACAGCAAGCCGCTGTCGGACCTGGTCGGCCTGCTCGTGGCGTCCGGTGACCTCTTCTACGAATGGGATCTGGAAACCGATTCCATCGGCTGGACCGGACATTTGTCCGAGATTATCAGCATTTCTGACGTTGACGCTGTTGCGACCGGCGACCGCTTCCTCAACCGCATTCATCCCGAAGACCTGCCGCACCGGATGATCGCGCTCTCCAACCATTTCGCGCACGGCGAATCCTTCGACCGCGAGTTTCGGCTGCGTGACGATTCCGGTCAATTCATCTGGATTCAGGAACGCGCCGTCGTCACCAAGACTAGAAACGACAAACCACTCAGCCTGACCGGCGTGATTCGGTGCATCGAAGACCGGAAGCGCTCCGAAGAAGAAGCGACCTTCCTATCCAACCATGACGCCCTGACCGGACAGTATAACCGGTTGCGATTGCGCGAAGCGCTTGAGCATACAATCTCCCAGAGCCTGCACCGCAACCAACGCGGCGGACTGCTTCTGGTCGGCCTCGACAAGCTGAACATCGTCTCGGACGTCTATGGCGAGGATACGGCAGATGCCATCGTGCTCGCGGCCGCACGTCGAATCGAAGACTGCATGCGCACCGGCGACGTCGTCGGACGGGTTGGGTTCGACAGGTTCGCCGTAATCGTCAATCGCTGCAGCCCCGAGGAGCTCTCGACCATCGCCGGCCGTTTCCTGGCAACAATCCGCGAGACCCCCATCGCAACGCCGGCCGGGCCGATGACGATTACCGCATCGATCGGCGTCTCTCTGTTCCCCGACGATGCGCCGACAGCGCGCGAAGTCGTGGCCAACGCCGACAATGCTCTACGCGGCGCACGGCGCCTCGGGTGTGACTGCTATCTCGAATATAGCGATTTGCCGGAGCACACGCGCACCGAACGGCCCGATCTTGTGGTCGCAGAGCAAGTGAAACAGGCGCTGAAAGATGAGCGCTTCACGCTCGCCTTTCAGCCGATCGTGTCCACCGTTACCGGCGAGGTCACATTCTACGAGGGCCTCGCCCGGATGCTGGACGACGATGGCAAACCGATCGCAGCCAGCGGGTTCGTGCCGGTGGTTGAACAGATGGGCTTGATGCGCCTGATCGACCGGAAGGTTCTCGGGCTCGGATTGGACGTGCTCGAACGCAATCCGGAGATGAAACTGTCGATCAACGTGTCGGGTATGACCGCGGTCGACCCGATGTGGCTGCGCCAACTCGAAGAGCGCCTGCAGGATCGCCGCGATCTCGCGTCACGACTGATACTCGAGATCACGGAAACCGTCGCACTCGACGATATTGATGATTCATCGCGCTTCGTGAATTCACTCAACAAGTTCGGCTGCCGGGTGGCGCTAGACGATTTCGGCGCCGGCTTCACATCCTTCCGTCACTTGCGTGCGCTCAATGTCGCCATGGTCAAGATCGACGGGTCCTTCGTCAGGGGCCTGACCCAGAACGACGAAAATCTTCTGTTCGTCCGCACCCTCGTCAATCTGGCAAAGGGGATCGGGCTGGAATCTGTCGCGGAATGGGTTGAAACCGAAGCGGAGGCCGAGCTGCTCAAGCGGGAAGGCGTCGACTATCTTCAGGGCTGGCATTGCGGACGGCCGGAGATCAATCCTGACTGGATGAAGTGAGGTCTGGACCCCCGGGTCTGGGCGTGACGCGTGAGCGTCTCAGCGCGCCAATTCGTCGAGCTGCCGACGCAAGTTCTCGATTTGCGTCTTCAGATCATCGAGCTTCGTCTCGTCGTCACTCGATGCGGCGCCACCGGCATCGCCATCCCGCGGACCCTCACCATTCGTCCCACCGAAGGGTGTGAACGCCTGGAAGGCGCGCTCGAAGACCGCCATGTTCTGGCGGCCAAGCTCTTCCCATTGCGCGAACGGATTCATGGTCTGGCCGACCGTGCCCTGCATATATTCACGCATCCGACCCTGATTGTTCGAAAACGCATCCATCGACGCTTCCAAATAGTTCGGCACCATCGTCTGTAGGCTGTCGCCATAGAACTGGATGAGCTGACGCAGAAAACTGATCGGCAGCAAATTCTGCCCCTTGCTCTCTTCTTCGAAGATGATCTGGGTCAGGACCGAGCGCGTGATGTTGTCGCCCGATTTGGCATCAATCACCTGAAATTCCGATCCCGCCTTTACCATCTGGGACAAATCATCGAGCGTCACATACTTGCTCGTCGACGTGTTGTAGAGCCGACGATTGGCATACTTCTTGATGATTATCGGGTCTGTTTTGTCTGTATCGGCCATGGGTCGCGGTACCGCAATGTTCGCCTGTAGGGCTTTAAGTATAGCAGAAAAAGGAACTATGTTGCATCGCAGCGCATAATTGTCCCGGCGGCATTGTCCCGGTGGCGATTCCGCCAAGCGTGAGGCTATAGTCGATCATCATGACCGAACAGCCGGATTTCGCAGCCCTCGCGCGGCAATATCTCGATCTTTGGGAAGATCAGCTCTCGGCAATGGCGGCCGATCCTGATCTGGCCGAACAGACCGCACGTTTCTTCGACACGATGACGCAACTGGGCGCAATCTCGCACCCCATGGGCGCCTCCGGACTGGCAGCCCTCATGGCCCAGATGTCCGGCCATGCGAGCGCAACGACGGACGGATCCGATGGACCCAAAGACCAACCCACCTCCGCGGCTGGGGCCGCGTCCGCTGCCGCTGCACCTGATGACCGCGATCAACGGCTGGACGAGCTCACGCGGCGCCTTGCCGATGTTGAGGAACGACTCCATCGACTGGAATCCGGAGATCGCGGCGCGCGCCGCGCAACTGCAAAAAAGCCTGCCGGCGGAACCACCGGCCGAAAACGAAGCTGACCCGTTCACCAACGCTGTCGAGACCGAAATTGCCGCACGGCTGACGGCATTCTCGGCCGGCGTGAATGCCTATCGCCACCACCCCTATCATCGCCAGCTGCCCGACCCGCCGACGTTGTGGGAGTCGGGTGCGACCCGCCTGCTCGACTACGGGCCGGCTGACGGCCGCCCGATCCTGTTCGTCCCCTCCCTGATCAACCGGGCCTACATCCTCGATCTGTCCGAACGGCGTAGCCTCATGCGCTGGCTCGCGGCCGAGACCGGGCTTCGCCCGCTGCTCGTGGATTGGGGGCTGCCCGGACCCGCGGAGCGTAATTTCACGCTTACCGACTACATCACCGGACCACTCTCAGGCGCGCTCGATCAGGCCAACACAGCTGCGGGTGGGCCGGTGCCGGTGGTCGGCTACTGCATGGGTGGGTTGCTGTCTCTCGCCCTCGCGGCGATCCGGCCCGCCGATGTCGCAGCGTTGGCATTGCTCGCCACCCCATGGAACTTCCATGCCGAGCGCGTCGCCCAGGCCGAAGCGCTTGCCCGGACCGTCGAGGCGTCCACCCCTCTTCTGGAGGCGTATGGCGAGTTGCCGGTGGACATCATCCAGTCGATGTTCTCGGCGCTCGACCCGTTCCTGGTCACCCGCAAGTTCATCCGCTTCGCGACGGCGCAAACCGACAGCCCGGCCGCAGAGGCGTTTGTTGCGCTGGAAGATTGGCTGAATGACGGGGTCCCCCTGTCCGGGCCGGTTGCGCGCGAATGCATGGGCGGCTGGTACGGCCGCAACGCGCCTCACCTGGGGCAATGGGTGGTCGACGGCACGGCCGTCCGGCCCGAGGCGATCAATATCCCGGCGCGGGTGCTGATCCCTCAACAGGACCGAATCGTCCCGCCCGCATCGGCCCAGGCTTTGGCGGACGCGCTGCCGAACGCCGAAGCGAGCAGCACGCCGCTCGGTCATATCGGGATGGTCGCAGGCTCGCGCGCCCAGGCGCTTGTCTGGGAGCCGCTCGCCGAATGGCTGTCGGGGGTCTCCCCCCGTTAGTGGGTCGCCCGGTAGTTCGCTGGACTCCGACCCTTACCCGGTCTATATCCAATAAGGACTGAAAAACAGCGGATTTCGGCGGATTCGTGCAGTACGCACACCGTCCCGGCCGATCCGTGAAATCGATCAGGAGAGATAGAATGTCGGACGTCGTGATTGCCGGTGCAGCCCGGACCCCTGTCGGAGCCTTCAACGGCGCCCTCGCCAGCCTGAGCGCTGCAGAACTGGGCACCGTCGCGATCTCAAACGCGCTCGAGCGGGCCGGAGTCCCGGCCGCAGATGTCGACGAAGTGGTCATGGGTCAGGTCCTGACAGCCGCGACCGGCATGAACCCCGCCCGCCAGGCGCTGCTCGCCGCGGGCATTCCGGACGATCGCACGGCGTATCTGATCAACCAGGTCTGCGGCTCGGGCCTGCGTGCCGTCGCCCAGGGCTTTCAGGCGATCAAGCTCGGTGAAGCCGATGTTATCGTCGCCGGCGGCCAGGAAAGCATGAGCCAATCGCCTCATGCGTCGCAGATGCGCAACGGCACCAAGATGGGCGACGTCAAGCTCGTCGACACGATGATCAACGACGGCCTGTGGTGTTCGCTGATGGGCTACCACATGGGCACCACGGCCGAGAACGTCGCGGAGAAATGGCAGATCACGCGGGACGAACAGGACGCGTTTGCGGCCGGCTCCCAGCAAAAGGCAGAGGCGGCCCAGAATGACGGGCGCTTCGCCGACGAAATCGCGGCCGTGACGATCACGACACGCAAGGGCGAGACCGTCGTCGACGCGGATGAGTATCCCCGCCACGGCACCACGACCGAGACCCTCGGCAAGCTCCGCCCCGCCTTCTCCAAGGAAGGTACTGTCACGGCAGGCAACGCCTCGGGAATCAACGACGGCGGTGCGGCGACGGTCCTGATGAGTTCCGACGAAGCTGCCAAGCGCGGCATCACCCCGCTGGCGCGGATCGCCTCCTGGGCGACCGCCGGCGTCGACCCGGCCGTGATGGGCTCGGGCCCGATCCCGGCCAGCCGCAAAGCGCTGGAACGCGCGGGCTGGAGCGTCGGCGATGTCGAACTGGTCGAGGCCAACGAGGCCTTCGCCGCCCAGGCGATCGCGGTCAACCGCGACATGGGCTGGGACCCGGAGATCGTCAACGTCAATGGCGGCGCCATCGCGATCGGACATCCGATCGGTGCCTCGGGTGCCCGGGTGCTGGTGACGCTGCTGCACGAAATGCAGAAACGCGATGCCAAGAAGGGCCTCACGACCCTGTGCATCGGCGGCGGCATGGGCATCGCGCTCTGCGTCGAGCGGGACTAGCCAGACAAGCATAACGGGGAACGCATCATTCATCGCGGGTAACACAGAAGCGCCGGTCTGAGGCGTCACCTATCCGCATTACCGGGAGAGTAAAATGGGCCGAGTAGCACTGGTTACCGGCGGCACCCGAGGAATCGGTGCCGCGATCGCGATCGCATTGAAGAATGCTGGCCGTGACGTCGTCGTCAATTACGCGGGCAACGATCATGCGGCGCGCGAGTTCGAGGAATCGACCAGCATCAAGGTGATGAAGTTCGATGTCTCCGACCATGAGGCGGTCGCCGCTGCCACCGCACAGATCGAGACAGATCTCGGGCCGATCGAAATCCTGGTCAACAACGCCGGCATCACGCGTGACAGCACGATGCATCGCATGACCTACGAGCAGTGGAAGGAAGTGATCGACACCAACCTGTCGGGCGTCTTCAACTGTTCACGCGCGGTCATCGAGGGCATGCGCGAGCGCAGCTTCGGCCGGATCGTCAACATCGGCTCGATCAACGGCCAGGCCGGCCAGTATGGCCAGGTCAACTACGCCGCAACCAAATCGGGCATCCATGGCTTCACCAAGGCTCTGGCCCAGGAAGGCGCGGGCAAGAACATCACGGTCAACGCCATCGCACCGGGCTATGTGGACACCGACATGGTGCGCGCCGTGCCGCCGGAGGTGCTTGAGAAGATCATCGCCGGCATCCCCGTCGGGCGGCTGGGCAAGGCCGACGATATCGCGCGCGGCGTGATTTTCCTGACTGCAGACAATGCGGACTTCGTCACCGGGTCGACCCTGTCGATCAATGGTGGCCAGCACATGTACTAGGCGGCCGCGCACGAACGGCACCCGAAGATGCTCGAACTTCTGACCGATCCGGCCGCCTGGGCCAGCTTGCTGACCCTGACCCTGCTCGAGGTTGTGCTCGGCGTCGACAATGTGATTTTCCTGTCGATCGTCACGTCGCGCCTGCCGGCCGCACAACAGCCCCGCGCGCGGCGGATCGGGCTGATCCTGGCGCTCGGTGGCCGGGTGGTGCTGCTGCTCGCGCTCGGCTGGCTGATCGGGCTCACCGCTCCGCTGCTCTCGTTTCTGGGGGTCGAGCTTTCCTGGCGTGATCTGATCCTCGCGGTCGGCGGGCTGTTCCTGATCTACAAGGCCACGACCGAGATCCACGTGATGCTCGAGGGAGAGAACGCCGGAGGCCATGGCGGCAAGCCCGGCTCGGCGGTGTTCGCCGCCGTGCTGGTGCAGATCTTCCTGCTCGATCTGGTCTTCTCGCTGGACTCGGTCCTGACCGCCATCGGCATGGCCGACGAGATCATCATCATGGTCGCGGCCGTGACCATCGCGATCGGCGTGATGATCGTCGCCGCCGAACCCCTCAGCGCATTTGTGCAGCGGCACCCGACCGTGAAGATGCTGGCGCTGTCGTTCCTGCTGCTGATCGGCGTGGCGCTGATTGCCGACGGGTTCGAGTTCCACATCCCGCGCGGATACCTCTACTTCGGCGTCGCGTTCGCCACCGCCATAGAGATTCTCAACCTGATTGCCCGCAAGCGCCGCACCGATCCAAGCGCGGACACGGCAGGATGAGCCGCGAATATCCCAAACGGCCCATCGCGGGGGTCGGGGTCGTTGTGCTGCGGGACGATCAGGTCCTGATGATCCGCCGCGGGCGTGAACCGCGCATCGGTCAGTGGAGCATCCCCGGCGGCAAACAGGAACTCGGCGAGACCTGGCAGGAAACTGCGGTGCGCGAAATCCGCGAGGAGACCGGCGTCGAGATCGACGTGATCGGCATCGTCGATGTGGTCGATGCGATCGTGCGCGATGGCGACCCGCCGCGCCCGGGCACGGCCGAGGACGGCACCGAAGGGGTTGGCATGGCGGCGGCGAATGACGACGGGGACGCGACCGTCGTCCCACTGCATGACACACCGCGGGTGCGATACCACTACACCCTCGTCGATTGCGCCGCGATCTGGACCGGCGGCGAGCCGGTGGCCGGCGGCGATGCCGCCCACGCCGAATGGTGGCCCCTCGACCGGATCGATGAACTATCTCTCTGGTCCGAGACGGTCCGTATCATCACCGAGGCCGCGGCCCTCGCCGCAGCCGGACGACGCGGGCCCCGTTGAACGCAACACCCCCGACACATGCAAACACACGCGCCACCTTGATCGGCCTGTCGGCGGTGCTGATCTGGTCCACGCTCGCGCTATTTGGCGCGCTGGCCGGACCGGTCCCACCCCTGCAACTCGTCGCGATGGCCTTCACGATCGTCTTCGCCCTGACCCTGACCGTCTGGCTGCTGCGGGGCGATAACCCATTGGTCCATTTGCGCCAGCCCGCATCCGTCTGGGCTCTCGGGATCGCCGGCCTGTTCGGCTATCACCTGCTGTATTTCGTCGGTATCCAGAATGCGCCCCCGGCGGATGCAAACCTGATCAACTATCTCTGGCCGATGTTGATCGTGCTGTTCTCTGCCTTGTTGCCGTCCAACACCGGGATCGGACGCCTGCGCTGGTATCACCTCGTCGGCGCGGCGCTCGGCCTGGCCGGCACCGCGCTGATCGTCATGGGCAACGGCCTCTGGGACGGGAGCCTGCGTATCCGCGCCGACTATACCGGCGGCTATCTGGCGGCGGCCGGCGCCGCGCTCGCCTGGTCGGGATACTCGGTGTTGTCACGCAGGTTCGCGCATATCTCGACCGACGCCGTCGGTGCCTTCTGCGGCGGCACGGCGCTGCTGGCCTGGATCGCCCATCTTGCACTCGAGACGACCGTCTGGCCCAGCGGGGTCCTCGCCTGGCTCGCGGTGTTCGGCCTCGGCCTCGGGCCCGTGGGCGCGGCCTTCTTCGTCTGGGACCACGGTGTCAAACATGGCGACCTGCGGGTGCTCGGTGCCGCCGCCTACGCAGCCCCCCTGCTGTCGACGGCGCTTCTGGTCGCCGCCGGGTTGGCGGAGGGGACCTGGACGCTGGCCCTGGCCTGCGCGCTCATCGTCGCGGGCGGGCTTCTCGCCGCCCGCGAGATGCTCACACGCGCCAGCTAGTCGCCCGCTAGTTGCCGTCCTGCGCGCCCGTGAAAGCGCGCATGTGGAACCCGGCCTGATCCGGCGTGTAGACATACGCGCGCCCGATCGGGCACGCCCGCCGCGCCTGGCACCCCTGCCCCATGCAATCGCCGCTATCGGGGCCCATGATATGCCCGACGCACGCCGGGACATCGTATGTGGCGCTGGCGAATGCGCCGACAGGACAGGCCGACAGGCAGGGCCTGTCCGCACAGCTGTCGCAGGGTGACGGGTGCGTGTCCGCTTGTGCTAGCTCTAGTTTCTCTGGGAACGCCAATGCTCCGCGATAGGCATGCCACAGCCCGAACTCCGGATGGATCAGCACACCGAGCGGCGACGGATCGACAGGTTCGGCCCGCTGCGCCCAGCGCTGGAACGGCAGATGGGGTGGCCCGCCGAACGGGAACAGAGCCGTGGCGCCAATATCCGCCGCAACCGCGTCCAGAACGTCCGTTATCCAGGCATCGAGGGGGTTGGCGCCGTCGGCATAGGCGTCACGCACGCCATCGAACGCGGCCCACATGTCCGGCCCGGCATTGCCGACCATGACCAGCGTCGCAGGGTCACCCGGAACACGATCCGCAGGCATGGGGTGGAACCCGCCGCGGGCAATCAGCCCGTGTGCGGCAAGTGCTGAATGAATTGCAGGGCTATCCGGCACGACAAGAGCAACTATTCCGCCGCGATGGCCTTTTTCAGATAGTCCCGGTCGAGAAGCTCGGCTATCTGAACCGAGTTCAGGGCCGCGCCCTTGCGCAGATTGTCCGAGACAACCCAGATGTTCAGCCCGTTCTCGATCGTCGGATCCTCGCGGATGCGGCTCACATAGACCGCGTCCTCGCCGGCCGCCTCCTTGGGCGTGACATAGCCTTCGTCGGCGCGGTGATCGACCAGCACCACCCCCGGTGCATCGCGCAGGGCCGCGCGCGCGGCCTTGGCCGACACATCACGGGAAAACTGGATGTTGATTGACTCGGCATGGCTGACGAACACGGGCACCCGCACGCAGGTGGCCGTGACCTTGATTTTCGGGTCGAGGATCTTCTTGGTCTCGACCGTCATCTTCCACTCTTCCTTGGTCGATCCGTCATCCATGAACGTATCGATATGGGGAATGACGTTGAAGGCGATCGGCTTGGTGAACTGCTTCGCCTCGACCGGGTCGTTCACATAGACCGCGCGGGTCTGATTGAAGAGCTCGTCCATCGCATCCTTGCCGGCGCCCGACACCGACTGATAGGTCGACACGACCACCCGCTCGATGCCGAAGGCTTCGTGCAGGGGCTTGAGTGCGACCACCATCTGGATCGTCGAGCAATTCGGGTTGGCGATGATATTGCGCTTGGTATAGCCGGCCGCCGCCTCGGGATTGACCTCGGGCACGATCAGCGGCACGTCGGGGTCCATGCGGAACTGGGACGTGTTGTCGATGACGATGCAGCCCGCAGCCGCAGCCTTGGGCGCGTATTTCGCAGACACCTTGGAGCCCGGCGAAAACAGGCCGATATCGGTTCCCGCAAAGTCATACTCGGCCAGATTCTGGACGATCAGGGTCTGGTCTTCGCCAAACGAAACCTCGCGCCCGACCGAGCGTTCGCTCGCCAGTGCAACCACCTCATCCACCGGGAACTCGCGCTCCGCCAGCGTTTGCAGAATTTCGCGGCCGACATTTCCCGTCGCACCGACCACCGCAACCTTGTAACCCATGGGTCCAATCCTCTGATCCCCGGCCACGGCGGCCGGGTGCGGGCGATGACATAAGCCCGAACCGCCGGTTTTGCAAGGTTTGAGCGCCGATTGCATCGCCGGTCACCGGCCTGCGATAGTCCTTCCATGCGCAGAATTGTATTGGCCCTGACCACATTTGCGGCAGTCCTCGCGGCCGCGACAGCGACCCTCGAAGCGCAATCAGGCAACACGATCACCGGATTCCCGGCGGCCGAAGATGGGGCCAGCCTGTCATTTCCGGTGGGCGAGGCACGGCTCAAAGTGCGTTTCGCGGGTGTCACCGCACCCGCACCCACCGCTTATCCCTATGGTGCCTGGGCGCATCTGGCTCTGGGCGATGCGATCGCGGGCAAGGAGGTGACCTGTCGGCTGTCGGCGGATCGCCGGGATGCCGTCTGCACGACTCCCGGACTGGGAGACCTGGCCCGCTGGGCCGTGATCAACGGCTTCGCCGTACCCGAGCCCGGTGCCGCAGGCGATCCCTATGCGAAAGCCGCCCGTGATGCGCGCGCGGCAAGACGCGGCATCTGGGGTGGCACGCAATAGCGCTGTCTAGGTCTTCCGCGCGACCATGCTCACATAGTTCATGTAGCCATAGAACGTGCCGCCATCGATCCGCCGGTGCGCCTCCGCCCCGAGCGCATCAGCTGCGGCCTGGTCGATCTTACCCGCTGCGACCAGGTAATAGGCGCCGCGCAAGGTCCAACCCAGGGTCAACACGGGCGCGTCCGTATCCAGATGCCCGTGACTACGCGTCGCGGCCGGATCGAACCCGATCTCGCGCAACATGCCGGGCAACCGGCGCACCAGCCAGCGGTCGTGGACATTGTCGTCGACGAAGGCATCGATGCAGGCCTGCAAAGGGTCGTCATCGCCCGTTGCCACCGACATGGTCGTGAAGTCACCGTCATAGATCGCCACCGACCCACCGGCCTTTAAAACCCGGTGTACCTCTGACAAAACACCTTCCGGCCCGGGCACATGGGTCAGCAGCGTGTGCAGCACGACGACATCGAAGCTGGCATCATCAAACGGCAGGTCGCGCGCGTCCGCCTGTTCAAATGAAACATTCCGCAGGTCCACCGCCAGCTCGCGCCCACGCTCAAGGAAAGGTTCCAGTTGATCCACGCCGACCACTTCGCCCACGCCGGGAATCGCGGCGATGGTTCGTGATTGCGGGCCGGTGCCACAGCCGATGTCGAGCACCCGCGCGCCGTTGGGGAAGTCCACATCACCGAGATAGGACTGGAGTGCGGTCGCCTGCTGCGGGGTCGCCGCCCGACGCTCCAGGCTTTCCTTCATCCCGTCCAGAATTTCGTCCGGGATCGCATCCGGGTCCACATAAATATCGGGCATGTCAGTCTCCTCGCCTTGCCGGCTTTCTATGTGCCAGAATTCGCACCATGACCGAACGGTTTTCGACCTATGGCGACTTTTGGCCGCACTATCTGCGCGAGCATGCGCGCCCGCAAACCCGCGCATTCCACTATGCGGGCACGCTCTCAGGTGTCTTGCTGGTCGGCTTCGCCGTGGTGATCGGTCCGTGGTGGCTCGCGCTGGTGGCGCTGGTGGCCGGCTACGGACCGGCCTGGATCAGCCACGGGCTGATAGAACGCAACCGCCCCGCCACCTTCAGCCATCCTGTGTGGTCACTGCTCAGCGATTTCCGAATGCTTTCTCTCTGGATAACCGGGCGACTGGCTCCCGAATTGGCCGGCGCCCTGGCCATGTCACCGGAGGTTTCATCCGAACGATGAAACGATGGACCCTCCTTGGGTTTCTGGCGCTGGCGGCCTGCGCCGGCGGCCCGTCGGACAACCCCCTGGTCGGCGACTGGCATGTGGCATCGCCGACCGTTTTGCGCGCCCATGGCAACGTCATCGGATTTCGCGAGGAATGCCTGATCGTCAGCGGCAACCGGGTGAATGTGCGCGTCGCGCGGCCGATCGTCTTCGGCGAGGGCATCGACGGCATACGCGTGTGGTACGGCCCACCGGCCGTGGCCGCGCAAAAATCGGAAGCGGACGCGGCGCGGGTGATCTTCATCTCACCCAACCGAATCCAGATCGTCTGGCCCCATGGGGCAGAGACGGGCTATCTGCGCGCGGTCGGGGCCGCGGACGCGCATTTCAGCAACGCCGACTGCAAAACACCTTAGGACGGAAAGTTCAGCTTCCGGAACGAGCCGGCGGGAAGACGACCGGCGACTGGCCCTGTGGAAGGGACCGGCTCCGGGAACTCGCCAGCGCGTTGTCGAGGAGCGCGTTGATACGGCTCTTGGTGTCGACCTGGCCGTCCGCCTGGCCCTGCTCGATCGCCGCCAGCATCGCCTGGGTGACCGAACATTGGCCGCTGGCATGCTGCACACCCGTCGAGGTGTCGACGATCTGCTGGGCAAACGCGGGCGCCACCACGAATAGCGGTGCGACAACGGCAATGCCCAGAACGATCTTACGCATGAACCAACTCCGGATTTATCGCGACAACGCTAACGCCCCGTCCCGCATTCCGTCAAATCACGAACCGCCCAAAAACCGCGAGACGGCTAGGCCGTGAGCCGATCGAGTTCTGCCAGCAGATGGTTGCCCATCTCCTCGGTCGAGACCGGGGTGCAGCCATCCTGCATGATGTCGGCGGTGCGGAAGCCCTCGTTGAGCACGTTCTGCGCCGCCTGCTCGACCAGATCGGATTCTTTGCCCAGGTCGTAGGAATAGCGCAGCATCATGCCAAAGGAGAGGAGCATGGCGATCGGATTGGCCTTGCCCTGCCCTGCGATGTCCGGGGCCGAACCGTGGACCGGCTCGTACATGGCGCGGCGCGCACCCGTAACGGGATCCGGTGCACCGAGGCTCGCCGACGGCAGCATGCCCAGCGACCCGGTCATCATCGCGGCCTCGTCCGACAGGATATCGCCGAACAGATTGTCGGTGACGATGACGTCGAACTGGTGCGGGTTACGAATGAGCTGCATGGCGCAATTGTCGGCCAGGATGTGGTGGAATTCGACGTCGGGGTATTCCTTGGCCACTTCCGCCGACACCTGACGCCAGAACACGCCGGTCTCCATCACGTTGGATTTCTCGGCGCAATGCACCTTGTTGCCGCGCTTGCGCGCCAGCTCGAAGGCGACCCGGCAGATCCGGACGATCTCGTCCTTGGTGTAGGCCTGGGTGTCGACCACGCGGACCGTGCCGTCCTCCAGGGTCTGCTCACCCTTCGGCTCGCCGAAGTAAACGCCCGAGGTAAGCTCGCGCAGGATCATGATGTCGAGCCCCCGCACCACTTCGGGCTTCAGGGTCGAGGCATCGACCATGGCATCCATCACGACGGCCGGGCGGAGGTTTGCGAACAGGTCGAGATCCTTGCGCAGGCGCAGCAGGCCAGCCTCGGGGCGCTGGTCGCGCGGCACATCATCCCATTTCGGGCCACCAACGGCACCGAACAGGACCGCGTCGAGGGTCATCGCCTTTTCCATGGTCTCGTCCTGGATGGACAGGCCATGGGCGTCGAAGCAGGCGCCGCCGACAAGCTCTTCCTGGACCTCGAAGCGAACGGCTTCCTTTGCCTCGAACCAGCCCATCACACGACGGACCTGCTCCATCACCTCGGGTCCGATGCCGTCACCCGGCAGGACCAATACGCTCTTGTTGGCGGCCATTCGTTATCTCCCCGTTGGAATCTTGTTCTGGCGCCGCCTAGGACGCTCGCTTGTAGAGCCAGGGCTGCTGGCTGCGCTGGCCGCCCTCGAAGTCGCCGATATCGTCGCCGCGCTTCATCGTCAGGCCAATATCATCGAGCCCTTCCAGCAGACAATGCTTGAGGAACGAGTCGAGTTCGAACGGATAGACGACGCCGTTGGGTGCGTGCACTTCCTGCTTCTCCAGATCGACCGTGATCTCCGGGTTCTCCGGATCGCTCGCCACGGACATCAGATTGTCGATCTGCTCCTGGGGCAGCTTGACCAGCAGCATGCCGTTCTTGAAGCTGTTGTTGTAGAAAATGTCGGCAAAGGTCGGCGCGATCACCACCTTGATGCCGAAATCCTGCAGCGCCCAGGGTGCGTGCTCGCGCGAAGAGCCACAGCCGAAATTGTCGCCGGCGATCAGGATTTCCGCTTTCGTATAGGGCTCCTGGTCGAGGATGAAATCATCCCGCGGCGTACCGTCTTCGTTGGTCCGCATCTCGAAGAACAGGCCCTTGCCCAGGCCCGTGCGCGCGATCGTCTTCAGGAACTGCTTGGGGATGATCTTGTCGGTGTCGACATTGACCAGCGGCAGCGGTGCGGCCACGCCGGTCACCTTGTTGAATTTTTCCATTCCCAACTCCTAACGTTTGAGCACGAGGCATCCGGCCAGCATGTCATGCAAGGCCTGGCGCCGCGGCGGAATTATTGCCATCAGATAGCCGATGAAGAAGATCACCGTCGACAGGAACTTCGTCCAGTGACGCGCGCTGGCGCGCAAAAACGTCACACGCGTTCCGTGCAGGTCAGTCACATACAACCCCATGAACGCCTTGCCCAGGGTCGCCTGCATCGCGCTGGACTCCATCGCTGCGAAATAGATCCAGGCCACGAACAACGTCATCGAGACCAGCACATGCAGGATCGTGGTGTTGGCCAATTCCTCGGGTGTCGCCGCCAGAAAGGATATTCCGAGCAACGCCGATATGAGCCAGGCGAAACCCCAGATGACTCCAATGTCGACCAGGGCCGCCACGGCGCGCAGGAGAAACCCTCCACGGCGGAGCGGCAGAATATCGCTGGCGGGGGTGTCGCTCATGCGTTCGGGCTACGTGTCCAGATCACGCACGTCGGTGAGCTTGCCCGTGATCGCAGCTGCCGCAGCCATGCCCGGACTCACCAGGTGGGTGCGCCCGCCACGGCCCTGACGGCCCTCGAAGTTGCGGTTCGACGTCGAGGCGCAGCGCTCACCCGGCTCCAGCTTATCGGCGTTCATGGCCAGGCACATGGAGCAACCCGGCTCGCGCCACTCGAAGCCGGCCGCTACCAGGATCTTGTCGATCCCCTCGGCCTCGGCCTGTTCCTTCACCAGGCCCGAGCCCGGCACGACCAGCGCGTGAACGCTATCGGACACCGTGCGGCCTTCCGCGATCGCGGCAACGGCGCGCAGATCCTCGATCCGGCCATTGGTGCACGAACCGATGAACACCTTGTCGACCGCCACATCGGCCATTTTTGTGCCCGGCGCCAGGTCCATATATTCGAGGGACCGCTCCCAGGCCTGACGCTGATTGTCGTCGCGCGCGTCATTCTCGGGGTCCGGCACCGCGCCGGTGATCGGCACCACATTCTCGGGGCTGGTGCCCCAGGTGACCTGCGGCGGAATATCCGGCGCCGAGAGACGCACTTCCTTGTCATAGACCGCGCCCGCGTCGCTGGGGAGCGTGCGCCAATAGGCCTCGGCCGCTTCCCACTCCGCGCCCTTCGGCGCCATCGGCAGGCCCTTGAGATACTCGTAGGCGGTGTCATCGGGTGCCACCAGGCCGGCGCGCGCGCCGCCCTCGATCGACATGTTGCACATGGTCATGCGCCCCTCCATCGAGAGCGCCCGCACCGCGTCACCGGCATATTCGATGACATGACCGGTGCCGCCGGCCGTACCGATGGCACCGATGATCGCAAGGATCATGTCCTTCGCGGTCACGCCGGTGGACAGGTCACCATCGACGGAGACCAGAAAATTCTTGGCCGGGCGCTGCAGCAGGGTCTGGGTGGCGAGCACATGCTCGACCTCCGACGTGCCGATCCCGAAGGCCAGTGCACCGAACGCACCATGGGTGGCCGTGTGGCTGTCGCCGCAAACGATCGTCGTCCCCGGCAGGGTGAAACCCTGCTCCGGGCCGATGATGTGCACGATGCCCTGGCGGATATCATCCATCTCGAACAATTCGATGCCGAACTCCGCGCAATTCTTCGTCAGGGTCTCGACCTGGATGCGCGATTCCTCGTCCGCGATGCCGCCGCTGCGGTCCGTGGTCGGTACGTTGTGATCGGCGACCGCGAGGGTTGCATCGGGCCGGCGGACCGTGCGCCCGTTCAGGCGCAGCCCTTCGAAAGCCTGCGGGCTCGTCACCTCATGCACGAGGTGCCTGTCGATATAGATCAGGCAGGTGCCGTCCTCTTGGGTTTCGACCAGATGGGAGTCCCAGATTTTGTCGAATAATGTTCTCGGCTGAGCCATGAATTTCGTCTTTCCGCTAAGAAAAACGCCCCGTGCGCGAATGCTCCGGGGCGTTGCCTCGATTACGTCGGTGCATCTGCCCGCGCGTAACGCCTACTCTGTTTTGGCGTCCGTCTTGGAAGCCGCGGCGGCGCCCCGGCGGGTCATGCCCCGGCCCGTGGTGCGTTCGGTGATGCGCGCACGCTTGCCGGTCAGGCCACGCAGATAATACAGCTTGGCGCGCCGGACTTTGCCGTGACGAATAACATCGATTGAATCGACGCGCGGGCCATAAAGCGGGAACACACGCTCGACACCTTCGCCGAAGGAAATCTTGCGCACCGTGAACGCCGAGTTGATCCCGTCATTCTTGACCGCGATGCAGACCCCTTCATAGGCCTGGATACGCTCGCGCTCGCCCTCGACCACACGCACATTGACGCGCACCGTGTCGCCCGGGCCAAACTCGGGAACGTCCTTTTCGGCTTGCAACTTTGCGAGCTGCCCGGCTTCGAATTTCTCAAGCGTATTCATCGCTTCTGTCCTTCATCATTTTTCGCCGCGTAGCGCTGCCAGAGATCCGGCCGACGCGTGCGGGTTGCTTGTTCTGCCTGTGCTTTCCGCCACTCTGCGATCCGCCCGTGATGGCCGGAAGTCAGGATGTCGGGGACCGAACGTTTTTGTCCCTGCCGGTCGACCCAGTCGGCCGGCCTTGTGTAATGCGGATACTCCAGCAGTCCGCGTTCAAAACTTTCTTCCGACAACGACTCTGCCGTTCCCATCACGCCCGGCAACAACCGGACGACTGCATCGAGCAACACCAGTGCCGCCGGTTCGCCACCGGACAGCACATAGTCGCCGACGCTGATTTCCTCGGCCTGCCAGGCGTCGAGCACACGCTGATCGACACCCTCATAACGACCGCAAAGCAGTATCACGCCGGGGTCGTTCGCCAAGTCCTGGACACGTGCCTGATCTAAGGGACGACCGCGGGGCGTGAGATAGATGATCGGCCGCTGATCGTCAACCGGATTGACGGCATCATTAAGTGCGGAATCGACGATATCCGGTCGCATCACCATCCCGGCACCGCCGCCAAAGGGCATATCATCGACGCTCCCGTGCAGATCAGACGCCTGCGCCCGGATATCCCGGACATCGAGCTGCCAGGCCCCACGCGCCAGCGCCTTGCCCGCCAACGACTGCCCCAGCGACCCCGGAAACATCTCCGGGAACAGGCTCAGGACGGTGGCTGTCCAGGCGGATGTCTCAGCCATCGACGCCTCCGTCAGGCCCGGAATCACCGGAATTCTCCTGCGAATCCGCCGCAGAATCAGCCACAGAATCAGCTGCAGAATCTGACGGATCGTTCCCCGGCCAGAGCACCGCGGCCCCATCGACCGTCACCCGCCGGGCGGCCAAATCGATGTCCGGCACCGCTGCAAGGGTAAACATCACTGTTCCGAGGCGGCCGCCGGTGTCCAGAATTTCCAGCATCTCGCCGGCGCCGAAATCATGCAGTGCGCGCACGGTGCCGAGCGCCTGGCCCTCGGTCGTGACGACGTCCAGTCCCACCAGATCTGCGTGATAAAACTCGCCTTCGTCGGGAGACGGCAGACGGTCACGCGACACATACAGCTTCTCGCCCTTAAGCGCTTCGGCTGCATCGCGGTCACCCACACCGGTAATCGCGACCAGGATTTGGCCTTTCCCCGTGCGATTGCGCACATCGAGGGCGAACTCGCGGGTGCCATCCTCGCTCTGGACCGGACCATACGCTCCCACGTCCTCCGCGACATCGGTGAACGGGCGGACGCGCACCAGGCCCTGCAGCCCGTGCGCGCCAGAGATCACACCCACGCAAACGCGTGCGTCGCCCGCATCTTCCGGATCTTCAACCATATCTACGGCCATCTCCGGCACCTTCCCACCGCCCGCAACAGCGGGCGGTTCGAGCGCGTCCCAAAAGGTTAGGACTTGGGCTCTTCTTCGGCAGCTGCAGCTTCCTCGGCCGGAGCTTCTTCAGCTGCAGGCTCTTCAGCCGGAGCCTCTTCGGCGGGCGCTTCCTCGGCAGCGGCCTCTTCGGCCGGAGCCTCCTCAGCCGGCGCTTCCTCAGCGGCAGCCTCTTCGGCCGGAGCCTCCTCGGCAGTAGCTTCCTCGACAACAGCTTCCTCAGCCGGGGCCTCTTCCGCAGGGGCCTCTTCCACGGGCGCTTCTTCCACGGCAGGTGCCGCAGCCGCTTCGGCAGCTGCCGTTGCGGCGGCTTCCGCTGCCTCGGCCTCGGCCACGGCGCGTTCCTGCGCCTTCGCCTTGGGCATATGCTGCTTGGTCTGGTCGCGGCGTGCCGGCAGTTTCACCAGATCCGCACCGGCGAAGAATTTAGCAACCCGGTCCGACGGCTGGGCGCCGACGCTCAGCCAATGCTTGGCCCGGTCGATGTCGATCCCGACGCGGTTGGGGTCATCCTTGGGCAGCATCGGGTTGTAGTGCCCGATGCGCTCGATGAAACGGCCATCGCGCGCGCGACGCGAGTCCGCAACCACGATGCGATAGTAAGGCCGCTTTTTGGCGCCGCCACGGGCGAGTCGAATACGAAGAGACATGATGCGTAGTTCCTTTGTTTACGTATGTATTTACGTGTGTTGGTTCGATTGATCGGAATTCAGTGTTCGGTTCGGCAAACGGCCTCGACCTTGTGCCCATCCGGGTCCAGGACGAACGCGCCGTAATAATTCTCGCTGTACTCGGGACGCAGGCCCGGGGCGCCATTGTCGCGCGCCCCCGCCGACAGCGCCGCGGCATGGAAGTCGTCGACGGCGCCACGGCTGGTTGCGGCAAACGCAACATGGGAGCCGCGCGATGCAGACGCATCGGCATTCGGTCCAACGATCCAGAACATCATCCCCGTGCGGTCCGGGCCGGGCCCATAGGCCATCCCGATGCCCTTCTCCAGGACGCGCCGGTAGCCCAGGGGCTCCAGTGCTGCGTCATAGAACGCACCGCTGACCGACAGGTCGCGCACACCCAGCGAGATATGGTCGAGCATCGTCATCAGTCGCGCGGCGCGTAGACGGCTTCGAGCTTGTGCCCGTCCGGGTCCAGCACGAAGGCGCCATAATAAGTGTCGCGGTACTCCGGGCGGATGCCCGGCGCACCGTCATCGGCGGCGCCGGCGGCAACAGCGGCCGCGTGAAACGCGTCGACCTGCGCCTGGGATTCGGCCTGGAACGCGATGTGACGGCCGTCATCGCCAATCACCGTCAGATCGTCGCGCAGGTTGATCCAGAACGCCTGCCCGCCGCCCTTCGGCCACCATGACTGGGTGCCCGGCTTCTGCAGAAACCGTTCGTGCCCGAGCGCGGCCATGACCGCGTCATAGAAACGTGTGGACCGTTCGAGATCGGACACGCCGATCGAGACATGATGGAACATCGTCATGGTCATCTGCCCCCTAGCGGCCCATGCCCGGCGGCAACATGCCGGGCGGCAACCCGCCGCCACCAAGTCCGGGCATTCCGCCGCCACCCATGGGCGGCAATTTTCCACCCATCTTTTTCATCTTCTTCATCATCGTGTGCATCTGCTGATACTGCTTCAGCAGCTTGTTAATTTCCTGGATGGTGGTGCCCGAGCCGGCGGCGATCCGTTTCTTGCGCGACGCCTTGACCATCGCCGGTCGCTGTCGCTCCTGAACCGTCATCGACAGGATGATCGCTTCCTGGCGTTTGATCAGGCTGTCGTCCATATCGTGGTCGGCCATCTGCTTCTTGATCTTGCCGATGCCCGGGAGCATCGACATCACGCCGCCAAGACCGCCCATTTTCTTGAGCTGGCGCAGCTGATCAAGGAGATCCTCGAGGTCGAAATCGCCCTTCTGCATCCGCCGCGCGATCTTCTCGGCCTTTTCCTCTTCCACAAACTCGTGGGCGCGCTCGACCAGGCCCACCACGTCGCCCATATCAAGAATGCGGCCAGCGACACGTTCCGGATGGAACGGCTCAAGCGCGTCCATCTTTTCGCCGGTACCGATCAGCTTGATCGGTTGGCCCGTCACGGCGCGCATCGACAGCGCGGCACCACCGCGCGCATCACCATCCATCCGGGTCAGGACGATGCCCGAAATGCCGACCCGCTCATGAAAGGCCTGCGCCGTGTTCACCGCGTCCTGCCCGGTCATCGCATCGGCCACGAGCAGGGTTTCATGAGGTTTCGCCGCATCGCGGATGGCCGTCGCTTCGGCCATCAACCCGTCGTCGATCGCCAGACGGCCGGCGGTATCGAGCAGGACCACGTCGTAGCCCTCGCGCCGGCCCTGATCCATGGCGCGCTTGGCGATGGCAACCGGCATCTCACCGGTCCGTATATCCAGGGTCGGGATCAGGGCCTGGTCACCCAGCACCCGGAGCTGTTCCTGCGCGGCCGGACGGCGCACGTCGAGAGACGCCATCAAAACGCGCTTCTTCTGTTTCTCGACCAGATGGTGCGCGATCTTGGCGGTCGTCGTGGTCTTGCCGGAGCCCTGCAGGCCGACCACCAGAATGGCGACCGGCGCGGGCGCATTCAGGTCGATCTCGACCGCGTCCCCGCCGAGCATCTCGATCAGCTGATCATGGACGATCTTGACGACCATCTGCCCCGGCGTGACGCTTTTGACGACCTCCTGGCCAACGGCGCGTTCCTGCACCGCGGCGATGAAATCGCGCACGATCGGCAACGCCACATCCGCCTCGAGCAGGGCAACACGCACCTCACGCATGGCCGCCGCGACGTCATCCTCCGACAGGGCGCCGCGCCGTTTCAGGCGATCGAAGACGTCGCCCAGGCGTTCGGTCAGTGATTCAAACAAAGGCCTTCACCCTATTTTTGCAGCAACCAGCATTGCGCCGGTTCCCGCAACCACGTCACAACGACAAACGCGCCAGCGCGCGAAACTCGCGGACTGGCGGAGCTCCGACCACCGGCCGGAGCCGCATCTTTATTGATGCGGAATGGCGCGGAACCTATGCGAAGCCGTATTGCGGGTCAAGCTTCGCACAACAATATCGTGCGCCCACAATATGTTAGCTGCGCGCCTGTATACCTACTTCGGTACCGCTGCGAGACATCATACCGGGGTCGCCAAACGCGGCACCGAATACGGTATCGAATACGGTATCGATGCATTCTCCGCCACGCGGGTTTGGACGGTATGACCAGAGGACGCGCAAACCTTCACATGTATGAAACAAATTAACTAAACATCTGTAGTTATTGTATTTTTTGTAGCAAGGATTTTTTCTCCTATACCCTTGTATGCACCTGAAGGTTATGCGATATTCAGTTCGTCGTGACTCGGGGGAGATACGGCAAAAGCAGTATTTTCCAATTTTTTCGCCGATGGGACGGGGCTATTCAGGCCGCACAACCCGTTCGGCGCGAACGTTTTGCTGCAACAGCATTTTCGCAAGTAGAGGAAGAATTTTCGTGCCACATCCCGTTGATACACATGTTGGCCGGCGCATGCGCCAAAGACGCGAAATGTGCGGCATGCCGCAAAAGGAACTCGCACGGCAGTTGGGTATCAGCTTTCAACAGGTTCAAAAATACGAAAGCGGCGCCAACCGGATCAGCGCATCGAAACTCTGGCAGCTTTGCGGCGTCCTCGATGTGACCCCGGGATATTTCTTCGAAGGCCTCAATTCGCAACGCAGTTCTGCCGGATCTGCCGATAAGGCCGGCGCGCCGGAAACGGATTCACGCTCCGCGCGCCAGGTCCTCGACCTCAATCAGGCATTTCAAAAAATCGCCGACACCCGCGTCCGCCGCCAGATTGTCCAACTGGTGAAATCGCTCGGCCGCTCCTGAGCCGCAAACACCCTCGTCTATTGAGGGTGGACGCACGGCCCCCGGCGGCCCTATATCCCGCCCATGGGCATGCGAGATTTCATAAAGATGCACGGACTGGGCAATGACTTCGTCATTGTCGACGCGCGCGACCATCCGCTTCGCGTCAGCGATGTCGGCACGCGCCGGCTGTCCGACCGTCACACCGGGATCGGCTTCGACCAGCTGATCGCGCTGGACGCGCCGGCGGACGATAGCGCCGACGTGGATGTCCGCATTTACAATTCCGACGGCGGCGAAGTCACCGCATGCGGCAACGCCATGCGGTGCGTAGCCCACCTGTTGTTGGACGCGGACGACCAGCCGTTGAGAATTCGCACGGGCGCGGGGCTGCTTCATGCCTGGCGCAGCGCCGACGGTTCGGCAACCTACGCGGTCGACATGGGCCCCGCCCGCGACAGATGGCAGGACATTCCCCTGGCCGAGGCCTGCGACACCGATCACCTGCCGCTTTCGCTTGGCACCCTGTCGGACCCCGTCGCAGTCAACATGGGGAATCCGCACGCGGTCTTTTTCGTCGACGACCTCGCATCGATCCCGATCGAAACCCTCGGACCTGAGCTCGAACATCATGCAATCTTTCCGGAACGCGCGAATATCGGCGTCGCGCAGCTCGTCGGACCCGATGCCCTGCGTCTGCGGGTATGGGAGCGCGGCGTCGGATTGACGCTGGCCTGCGGTTCGGGTGCCTGCGCCGCAGCGGTCGCCGCCCATCGCCGCGGCCTGACCGGCCGCCACGTCCGGATCGATGTCGACGGCGGCACACTCATGATCGAGTGGCGCGACGACAATCACGTGGTGATGTCCGGACCGGCGGTGGAAAGCTTCCGCGGATCGATCGCCGAGGACGCATTCATGGCAGGCGAAAATGCCTGATACGCGTGCGCCGGAAATCATCACATTCGGCTGTCGGCTGAACGCCTATGAATCCGAGGTCATGCGCAAGCATGCCGACAAAGCCGGGCTGACCAACACCGTGATCATCAACACGTGCGCAGTCACGTCGGAGGCGGAACGCCAGGCGCGCCAGGCCATCCGCCGGGCCCGACGCAAAAACCCCGAAGCGCGGATCGTCGTGACCGGCTGTGCCGCACAGATAAACCCCGCCGACTATGCCGCGATGGCCGAGGTCGATGTCGTGCTGGGGAACACGGAAAAACTGGACCCGGCGCGCTTCACCGACCTGGATCACGCGCCGGTGCAGGTGAACGACATCATGTCCGCGCGCGAAACCGCCGCACATCTGATCGAGGGTTTCGACGGCCGCGCACGGGCATTCATCCAGGTCCAGAATGGCTGCGATCATCGCTGTACGTTCTGCATCATCCCATTCGGCCGCGGCAATTCCCGGAGCGTCCCGATTGGAACCATCGTCGAGCAAGTACGCACCCTGGTCGATCATGGCGTGCAGGAAGTCGTCCTGTCGGGCGTCGACATGACGTCCTATGGCGCAGACCTTCCCGGTCGGCCACGCGCCGGCCAGATGATCCGGCGCCTGCTGGCGAACGTGCCCGACCTGCCCCGCCTGCGGCTCAGTTCTATCGACGTGGCCGAAATCGACGATGACCTGCTGCACCTGATCGCCGACGAACCCCGCCTGATGCCCCATCTGCATCTCAGCCTCCAGGCCGGTGACGACATGATCCTCAAGCGGATGAAGCGGCGCCACAGTCGCGCTCAGGCCATCGCGTTTTGCGAGCAGGCCCGGCGGTTGCGGCCGGACATTGTCTTCGGCGCTGACCTGATCGCCGGGTTCCCGACGGAGACCGATGCGATGTTCGCGCAAAGCGAGGCCCTCGTGGCCGAGTGCGGGCTGACCCATCTTCATGTCTTTCCCTATTCACCCCGCCCGGAAACACCGGCGGCGAGAATGCCGCAACTCGACCGTTCACTGATCAAGAAGCGCGCCGCTGATCTGCGCGCCGCCGGCGACCGGAACCTGGCCGCCTTCCTGCGCGATGAGGTCGGACAAACACGTGCCGTCCTCCTGGAGCGACCGGGTATGGGACGCACGGAACAATTCGCCGAAGTCGTCTTCGAGGACACCAACGCCGCACCGGGGCAGATCATCGACACGCGGATCACGGGCGCCGATGGCACACGTTTGAACGGCGTGACACTGCGGGATGCGGCATGAGCGGAGACGGCTGGCTATCGAAGCTCCGTGCCGGGCTATCACGCACCTCTTCACACCTGTCCGGCGAAATCGGCAGCATATTCACGGCGCGCAAGATCGATGCCGAAACGTTGTCGGAACTCGAAGATGCTTTGATCATGGCCGACCTCGGGGTCGCCACCGCAGCGAAGCTCGCCGCCGACATCGGCGACCGCAAATTCCCCGGAGATGCCGACGAGCATGACGTCCGCGAGGCGCTGGCGGAAAACATCGCAGAGCTCCTCGAACCCGTGGCGCGGCCCCTATCTGACCTTACGGCCACGCAGAGCGGACCGCGGGTGATCCTCGTTGCCGGCGTCAATGGAACGGGCAAGACCACCACGATCGGGAAGCTGGCTGCGCGGTTCACCGAGGATGGGCGTTCGGTGATGCTCGCCGCCGCGGACACCTTCCGGGCGGCCGCGATCGACCAGTTGAAATTATGGGGTGAGCGCGTGGACGTGCCCGTTGTCGCCCAGAAACAAGGCAGCGATCCGGCCGCCGTAGCCTTCGACGCCATGCAGCAGGCCCGCGACGCCGGCGCGGATCTGCTGCTGATCGACACGGCCGGCCGCCTGCACAACAAGGCCGACCTGATGGCCGAACTCGAGAAAATCATCCGGGTCATCAAGAAGGTAAACCCGGACGCGCCGCATGATGTTCTGTTGGTGCTCGACGCAACCACCGGCCAGAACGCCCATGCTCAGGTCGAGACGTTCAGCGAGCTGGTCGATGTGAGCGGCCTCGTGGTGACCAAACTCGACGGGTCGGCGCGCGGCGGTGTGATCGTCGGCCTGGCGGACCGCTTCCAACTGCCAATCTATGCGATCGGCGTCGGCGAAGACGTGGATGATCTGCGGCCGTTCGAGGCCACTGCGTTTGCGCGCAACCTGCTCGGTCTCGACGTGACAGCGCCAGGCGAATCTGCCGAATGACAACGATCGTCGCCCTGGCTGTCGTCCTGTCGGCTCTGATGCATGCAAGCTGGAACGCACTGGTCAAAGGCGGGACGGATGGCTGGCTGACCGGTGCGATGATCGCCGGATTTGCCGCCGCGGGCGCACTGATCGTAGCCGTCGCTTTCGTGCCATGGCCGGCCCCTCACCACTGGCCATGGCTGATTGGCTCCGGCGCTCTGCATGCCGGTTATTTTGTCCTCCTGGTGAGCGCCTACGCGCATGGCGATCTCGGAAAGGTCTATGCCATCGCGCGCGGCACAGCGCCCCTAATCATCGTCGCCCTGGCCGGGCCATTGGTCGGCGACGTGCCGGGCTGGCAGGAGATCGCCGCGATCACGGTCCTGGTCACGGGTGTCGTTGCCCTCACGTTCGAGCCGGGGAAGTTCGCAACGGCCGACCTCAAGGCCATCGTCCTCGCCCTGCTGACCGGCGGCATGATCGCAGCCTATTCCCTGTTCGACACCATCGGCATTCGCACCGTCGGCCCCGAGATCGAGTACGCCGCGATCGTTTATGTGTGCTGGCTCATGATTTTCACCGCCATCCCGGTCCTCGCCATCGCGTTCGCCCTTCGGCGCGGGAGGATCATCACCTACATGCGCGCCAACGCGCTCAAGGGGATCGCCGGCAGCACCGTCGCGGTTGGCAGCTACGCATTGATCCTGTTTGCCTTCGAAAACGCGCCGGTCGCCAGCGTCGCAGCCTTGCGCGAGACCGGCGTGGTGTTCGCGGCATTGATCGGAACATTTTTTTTGGGCGAACGCCTCGGCAAACGGCGAATTCCAGCCGCGATACTCGTGGCCGTCGGCGCGAGCGCGCTCAAATTCGCGGCATAACCAACTCCGGGCTTTCGCCCGACCATCAACAATCGTAGGTTCGCGCCGTTATGCGCCCATGGATCAAACTGATAATCGAAGCTGGCCCGCTCGTGGTCTTCTTCGTCGTGAACGGCCGCGATGGGCTCCCGGAATTTCGAAATCTCTGGCTGCCGGAGGGCGGCAGCCTGATGGCGGAACAGAGTTTGTTCGAGGCCACCGGCGCGTTCATGGTCGCGACCCTCCTCGCACTGGTGACCGGCTGGGTCCTGGAGCGCCGCCTGCCCGTCATGCCGCTCGTCAGCGGCATCTTCGTCGTTTTCTTCGGCGGACTGACATTGGTCCTCGCGGACGAGACCTTCATCAAGCTCAAGCCAACCCTGGTCAACACGCTGTTCGCGGTGATCCTGTTCGGCGGTTTGCTGACGGGTCGATCGCTATTGAAACCGCTGTTTGGCGCAGCGGTTCAGTTGACGGATCAGGGCTGGCGCAAACTCACCCTGCGCTGGGCGATCTTCTTTGTCGTGCTCGCCGTCCTGAATGAAATCGTCTGGCGAAACTTCACCACCGACTTTTGGGTCTCGTTCAAACTGTTCGGTATCATGCCGCTGACGTTTTTGTTCGCGGCCTCGCAGACCCCGTTGTTCCTGCGCGAGCAGATCGAAGACGCCGTCGAACCCTCGTCTTCGTCCGACTAGCTGGAATCGGCGCGTCGGATCGGGTGCGACTCAGCACCGCCAGGCAACGCCTGCATCATCCATGTTGGCCGGCCGACCGACCGAACTAGACGACGAGGTTCAGGTAACTTCCGCGCGGCGCATTCGGATTGAGGGTCGCGGCATCCTTCGGGACCTGCACCCGCGGCTCGGCCGCAGCGGTGCGCTGTGCGTCGGGTCTGGCGTCGGGTCGCGCGGCGGCGTCCCTGGGATTGTTCGCCACACCCGGTGCGCGCGACGGCACGGCCGGGTCGAGTTGGCGAAGAATGGCGTGGAGCGATGAGGGCGCGGGTGTAACGGACATAAATGCTACCGGTAAACGTTAAGACAAATTCATCATATGGCGCGTCCGCTTAACGAATTGCTAAGGCCGCCGACAAACTCATTTACCAGTTGGCAACCGGAACCACGCAAAATGGCCCATCGACCGAGCGGCGTGCGCTTGGATTCCGGGAGTCCCACTTTGTTTGCTGAAACCCATGGCGAGAGCGCCCTCGACGTTGACGCACTGTTGCGTCTGTCCCGCGACCGGTCGGCTGCGGCGCGGCGCGAACTCGTCGAGATCATTGGCGACCTGTTCTTCGACAAGGACCGTGTCCTGAACGAACGCGAACGCGTTGCCATGGGCGAGATTCTGCGGCAGCTGATCCATGACGTCGAAATATCGGTCCGCAAGCACCTGGCAATACGCTTGTCCGACGAGCCAGACGCGCCCTCGGAATTGGTCTTCGCGTTGGCCAACGACAATGCCGAAATTGCGCATCCCATATTGATGCGTAGCGACGTCCTGAAAGACCCTCAACTCATTGAAATTATTCGCAATCGAGACCTTGAGCACCAACTCTCCGTGGCGATGCGCACGTCCGTCTCCGAGACCGTCGCCGACGTGTTGGTCGAGACCGAAGAAGTCACCGTTATCGAACGTCTGCTGGAGAATCCGGGCGCAGAGATCGGGCAGAAAACGATGGCCTATCTCGTCGAACAGTCACAGCGGGTGGACGCTTTCCAGAATCCGCTCATCCGCCGCAAGGACCTGCCGAAGAAACTCGCCGAACGGATGTACTGGTGGGTCTCGGGCGCCTTGCGTACGGAAATCCTGGACCGGCATGATCTGGATGCGAGCCAACTCGACGATGTCATGGAATCCGCCATCGAAGCGGCCGTCCGATCCGATTCCGAACTGACACCGGGGGGCGCGGCTGCATCCCGGCTGGTTGCGCAACTGGTCGAGCAGCATGGCATTTCCGCCGAACTGATGATCGAAGTTCTCCAGGCCGGAGAAATTGCCTTGTTTGAGCACATGGTCGAACAGGCGACCCGACTGCGCCAGCCACTTGTCCGGCGATTGATCTATGAATCCGGTGGTGAAGGCTTGGCCATTGTGTGCCGCGCCATGGGCTACACGGTCGCAGAATTTCTCATACTTGCCGAACTGTGCCGCGCGGCGCGTCCACAGCGCAGCGAGGAGTATCCTGTCACTCGCATGAAACCGGACGCTTTCTATGAACTGATCCACCCTGCTGCGGCGGGACTGGTTCTGGACCGCTGGCGGCGCAATCCCGACTATCTCGACCTGTTGCGACAGGTCGAGGCACTGGCGGGAAATCCGGTGTAGAGCGACGAGATTGTGCCAGCACGACAGGTGGGCGTAATTTAATTACCAAATAAGTGTTCTTTGTGTTTTATAATTTCACATAAACGCGTATTGTGAAGGCATAGATCTTGCATGATCTTGTATAATCTTCGGCGCTTACCAAGATTTTTAGCCGATAATGTTTCGTGTTGCGACTGGCGGTCGCTAATTTGACGTTCGAACGTCGCGTTCTGCGACAAGATGGAGATCGAGATGCCCGGTGGCAGTGGTAGCGGCAGCGGCAGTGGTTCTGGAAGCGGATCCGGCGGGGCGTATGACGACCTGTCGGTGATTCTGGGCGACCACACCCTGGGCGACCAGGGCGGCGGCGAGATCATCTTCGGTGCCGGCGAAGGCAACGACACGGTTGAAGGCGGCGCGGGCAATGACTTCATCGTGGCGCGCGGCGGCGACGACACGGTCGAGGGCGGCGCGGGCGAAGACGCGATCTTCGGCGACTATTTCGACGATTGGTATGACCGATCGAATGGTTCGGGCAGCGGCAGCGCAGCCTCTGGCGCATCCGGCATGGGCGGCTCAGGCAGCGGCACGGCCGTCACATTCAACGATTATCTGTCCGGCGGCGCCGGCAGCGATTTGCTCGTCGGCGGCATGGGCAATGACGAATTGCGCGGTGGTGCCGATGACGATGTGCTGTATGGCGACACCTATGGCGGCGGCGACAGTGACTACACTTGGGGCGCCGGCTGGGAAGACCCCCGCTTCGATGCGGAAACAGGCGCTGCGAACGGTAGTGGCAGCGGCAGCGGCAGCGGCAGCGGCAGTGGCCACGGCAGCGGCGGCAGCGGCGGTGTCACCTACACCTTCGACGATATGCTCAGCGGCGGCGGCGGCGACGACATCCTGCACGGCCAGCTGGGCTCTGACACGCTATATGGCGGCCTGGGCGAAGACACGCTGTTCGGCGGCGTCGGCAACGACACGCTGGTCGGCGGCACCGAGGCGGGCGAGACAGAGTCCACGACATTCCTGTCGGAAACCTTCGACGACGGCCCGGGCAGCTTCACCTATGCCGATGGGGCCTTCCACAACACAGACAATGGCGCGTATGCCGAAGGTGTATACGCGACCGGCGAAGGCACGGACGGCCGGATTGGTGTTCTGCTCGGTGGCATCGACGGCGACGACATCACCGACGGCATGTCCGGCGGCTTCAGCAACAGTTTCAACGTCGCCGCGGATGCGACGAACGCCCAGATCACCTTCACCTATCAACTCGACGCGGACAAAAAGCTCGACAGTGACGAGTATGCCGATGTGCTGGTCAGCATCGACGGCCAGCTCGTCGGCCTCGACGGCAACGACTATGTTGTCCGGGACTGGGGCGGCGACGACAAAGGCGGCTGGCAAACGGTCACCATCGATCTCGGGAACCTTTCTGCCGGCGACCACACGGTCACACTGGGCGGCTTCCTGAACCAGAAGACGAAGTCCGACGAGGATGCCTTCATCAAGTTCTCGGACGTGGAGATCAAGGGTGACGTGGCCGTGGGCGATGATTCGAGCGACGACGTGCTCGACGGCGGCGCGGGTGACGACAGCCTCGACGGCGGCGCAGGCAACGACACACTCGACGGCGGCACAGGCGACGATATCCTGATCGGCGGCGACGGCAACGACACGCTCGACGGCGGCGACGGGTTCCAGGACTCCCTGACCGGGGGCGCAGGCAACGATACGTTGACCGACACCGATGGCGTCCTCGAGGCCCATGGCGGCGACGGCAACGACGTGATCGACATCACCTTCGATGCGGCCTGGGACGACGACGCCAATGGCGGGACCGACCCGGCTTCGACCAATCGAATATCCGGCGGCGCCGGTGCCGACGTCATCACCGTCACCATGGCGAGCCTCGGCTTCGCCATCGCACTCGACGCCGATGAATCAACCGCCTCCGCCGAGGATGGTGACGACACCGTGACGCTGGCGGGACTTTACGCGACATCCCAGATCGACCTTGGTGGCGGCAACGATGTTTTCACCGGCGGCGATGGCGCCGACACGGTGGAAGGCGGCCTTGGGGTCGACAACATCAAGGGTGGTCGCGGCGACGACATCCTGTTCGGCGACGACGGCAATGACCGTCTGCGCGGCCAGGCCGGCAACGACACGCTCTACGGCGGGGACGGCAATGACCGGCTCCAGGGTCAGGGCGGCAACGATATCCTGGATGGCGGCGAAGGCGTCGATAAGCTCGAGGGCGGCGGCGGCAACGACATCTTGTTCTTCGACCCCGGCCTCGAGACGGAGACGCAATTTGGCTTCTTCTTTGCGATTGAAGATTCGAAGGTCTCCGGCGGCGGCGGTATCGACACCCTGATGGGCAGCGCCCTCGGCGATTTTATCGACTTCGGCAATGACGCATTGTTCACCGATATCGAAATTGTGCGCGCCGGGGCGGGCGACGACTTTGTTGTCGGTGCCATGGATACGACGCTCGACGATCAGTTCCTGATCTACGGCGGCGACGGCGACGACGTTGTCTCCTTCTTCTCGGTCACAACCACCAACTTCGACCTGAGCCACATCGACGGATCGTTCAATTCGACGACGGACACCTGGACGATCGACTACACGGCCAACGGGTCCAAAACCGTCACCCTGAGCCAAGCCGATATCGTGGCATCGGCCACGGGGGAAGTCGGCAACTGGGATCCCACCTCCGGGCTGGGCACCATGTTCCCGGGCTCACCGAACTTTCTTTCGGCCAACTACATCGATGGCGGCTCGGGCGTGAATACGCTGTTCGGCTCCGAGGGCTCGGACATCATCTTCGGCGGCATCAACACCACCGACGACAAAACCCTCGCAACGTTCGACGACAAGATCTATGCGAACGGCGGCAACGATATCCTGATCGGCGGCGACGGCTACGACACCTATTACATCTCGCGAGACGGCGGCGATAACTTCATCTTCGACGGCAACACCAACACCGGCGGCTACTCCAACGGCCTGGTGTTCTTCGAGGGCTTCGAGAATAACGACAACGTCACCATCGATTATGAAGATGGAAATGGTGCCGACAATGGCGTCGGGACCGGGGATGTATCCTTCGTCAACAATGCCGACGGCACCTGGACGATCTCGTTCACGAGCAGCGAGGGGTCCGTGACCTTCGCCGGCCACGAGATCAGCGACATCAACCTGCAGGACAATAAAGAAGGCGGCACCGGCGGCATCACCAAGGCGTACCGCTTCAATGATCAGGGCACCGCCGATTTCGCCGACGACACCTACGATCTGCAGTAGAAATTAATTTATCAGTTGATAAATAGCTTATTTATCAACTGATAAATAACAGGCGCCCTAAACAGCCTCCACACCCAATCGCTCCGCGATCGCACCGAACCAGCGCGCAAGCGGCGCCGTTCGATCCGTCCCGGCTGCGAACTCCGCACCTCGCCCGCACAGCAGCGCCGCACCGGCCGCCGTCACCCGAACCTTGTCCTCGGCGAGGCACATGTCCTCGTCCCACCATTCCCCGTCATCCTTGTGGTGGACCACCAGCGCCAGCCGGACAGCTGTGTGGAACGTCGCGTAGGTCAGGAAGTATTCACGCGCGGCGGCAGGGTCCATATCCGCCGGCGCGTTGGCGACCGCGATATCGGCCAGGCCCGACACCTGCGGCACATACTCATCGGCCAACAGCCAGGCAAAGTCATCCAGCGCGTTGCGGGCGCCGCAATGTTCCCAGTCGAACCAGCCGATAGAGCCGTCCTCGCACACGACGGCATTGCCGGGCCGCGCATCCCATTTCAGAAAACTAGGCGCGCCGACCCGCAGCCTGGCGACCAGGCCGTCCCCATCAAGGGTTGGTGCTGCGACATCAAGCGCCTCACCGATCCGGTTCGGCGTGTCGATCAGGCCCCGCAACCAGCTGTCGGCGGTCCCCAGCTGCACGACCTTGCCGTGCAGACCCGTTTCGGCGCCGATCGCATGAATGCGCGCCAATCCGTTCGCTGCCGACGAGAGAAGCTCATGCGCGCGCGCCGGATCGCAGTCGACCAGGACATGCGGCAGGCGCTCGCCCGCCAGATATTCCTGAATGAGCCAGACCCCGTCATAGGCGTGCACCGCCGGCACGGCGGCGCCGTGCTCGTGCAACGTCTTCAGCACATTGGCCTCGAGCATCGAGCGTTCCCGGCGTTTGCGGCGGGTTGCGATCACCGTCAGGTCCTCGAGATAGACACGCACGGACCGCCGCGACCGCGAGGCGGGCCAATCGACATTGGTGGCCTTCTGGCCAAGGAGGCGCTCGCACGCAGCGGCGGCCTCATCGGCGAAGACCTGGGGATCACGTACCCGACGGGTGGCCACGGCTTTTCCTATGCTCCGGGAGGTGTCAGGGCGGCAACGCCCGGGAGGGTCTTGCCCTCGAGCCATTCGAGGAACGCACCGCCGGCAGCGGAGACATAGCTGAAATCATCGCTCACGCCGGCATGGTTCAGGGCTGCGACCGTATCCCCACCGCCCGCGACCGAAAGCAGGCTGCCTGCTTTCGTCAATGCGGCGGCCGCGCGCGCGACCTCCACGGTGGCCATATCAAAGGGCTCGATCTCGAACGCACCCAGCGGGCCGTTCCAGACGAGGGTGCGCACGTCGGCGATGCGCGCCGCGAGGCCGGCGACGCTTTGCGGGCCAATATCAAGAATCATCTGGTCACCAGGCACGGCATCGACAGGAACCACGCGGCTTGGCGCACCCGCCTTGAACTCGCCTGCGATAACCACATCGGATGGCAACACCACCTCGCAGCCGATCTCGTCGGCCCGGACGAGAATGCCGCGCGCGGTCTCCGCCATGTCATGCTCACACAAGGACGCGCCGACATCGATGCCCATGGCGTTCAGGAACGTGTTCGCCATGCCGCCACCGATCGCGAGCTGATCGACACGCGCGATCAGATTTCCCAGAAGTTCGAGTTTGGATGCGATCTTGGCACCCCCGACAACCGCCATCACGGGCCGCTGCGGATTGCCAAGCGCCCGATCCAATGCATCAAGTTCCGCCTGCATCAGGCGGCCCGCATAGGCCGGCAAGAGATGCGCGACCCCTTCGGTCGAGGCGTGCGCGCGGTGCGCGGCCGAGAAGGCATCATTCACATAGGCGTCCGCAAACGCCGCAAGCGCTCCGGCGAAACCCTTGTCGTTCGCCTCCTCGCCCAGATGATAACGGGCATTCTCAAGCACCAGAATATCCCCATCGACCATCGCGCCGGAGGCGTCCAGCACCGCGTCGCCGATACAATCCGGCACGAAACCGACGGGACGGCCGAGCACCGCACTGAGCACCTTTGCCACCGGCGCCAGAGACATTTCCAACACCCGCTCGCCCCTGGGCCGCCCGAAATGGGATGTCACGAGCACCTTCGCCCCCTTGTCGGCCAACTCCAGGATCGTCGGCGCCAGCCGCTCAAGCCGGGTTCGGTCGGTAACCTTTCCGTTCGCCATGGGGACGTTCAGGTCGGCCCGCAGCAGAATCCGCTTTCCGGCTGCGTCGAGGTCGTCGAGGGTGCGAAACGCGCTCATGCTGTTTGAATTTCCGTGTGTACTGCGTGGAGTAAGCCGCACATGCGGCGGTGGATAAGCCGCGAATGCGGCAGTTCCCCCGTTATACCAGCGCAAAGGGCACGGTACAGCAGGATGCGACACGACGGCCCGCCTACCCGAGCCCGACTAGCCCGCCCCCGGCACACGGCGGCGCTCGATCCGGCGCAGCAGCAACATCAGAACGCTGCCGGTCACGGCTGCCACGACCAGCGTGACCGGGGCGAAATCCCAGGAGCCGGTCACCGTCACGACCTTCGCCATGGCCACGGGACCAACGAGTTGTCCCAACTGCGAGCCCTGCATCATCAGGCCCGTCGTCGCACCGACGAGGGCTGCCGTGGGCGCGACGACTGCCGCGGTCGCGAACAGGCAGGCCGGGATGACGCCCGCGATGAAGGACAGGAAGATCGCCGCCGCCAGACGTATTTCGAATGTCAGGCTGTCGTCATACATCAGGAGCGCGCTGAGACCGACAAGCACGAACGTGGCAATGACCAGTTTCCAGCGCGCCACGCCCCGGTGAATCGCAATCCCGCCGAGGATATTCCCGGCGACATTGACCACGGTCACAAACGCCGCCAGTGGGGCGACCCGCCCCAGGCCGAGTGCCTCCGCCTCCACATAGAAGGTCGGCAGCAGGGCCACCACCGTTACATGGATCGACGAATAGGTCGCGAATGTCAGCGCCAGCACGAGCGGCCCGGCCTGGGTGAATGTGCGCAACGCGTGGCCGAACGGCGGCGGCGCCGCCGGGGCCCGAATGACGGCGCTGGACCGCGTCGCGAACGCAACCAGCAGCATCACGACGATCGCCAGCACCCCATTCAACGACCAGAGGCCGCGCCAGCCCGCGGCCTCCAACACGACGGGGGTGACCAGGATCATCACGGCAACACCCGCCGGCCAGTAGCCGCCATAGAACCCGAAGATCAGGCGATGATGACGCGGCTCTGCGAACTGCAGGAACAGCGCCGGCGCGACCGCGACCACGACCACGAACCCGAACCCCTCGAGAACCCGGCTCGCGAGCAGCATCGCAAACCCGTCGGCATTCGCGCCGACGAAGCTCGCGGCGGCCATCGCCACGAACCCTGACAGGAGCAGCTTTCGGTGACCCAGCCGATCCCCCAACGCACCAGCGAACATGCCGAATGCGACGCCCAGCAGATTGAAGATGGAGATAATCCAGACACCCTCTTCGAGGGTGAGGCCGAGATCGGCCTGCATAGCCGGTAGTGCGGCCGGCGCCTTGCCGATCTGGAATGCCGCCGTGACCGATGCCAGGACGACAACGGATACGGCAAACCAGTTGGTCCGCAGCGGCGGGTCACCGGCGCGCGCATCGTGCGAACTCATGATCGAAATCAGGTTTTGGGGGCGATGTGGAGGTAGAGCCGGGGGCCGCTGAGGGACACCGTCGGGCGATAATGGTCGGCCAGCTGATGGGGCTTCACATCGCGGATCAGCGAGTCGAGCATCCAGGCCTCACCGCCTTCGTTCACCGCCAAAACCGCGTGCTGCCGGTTGCGCTCCTGATCGAGGACCAGGACGATGCGCATCCGCGCCGGGTGAAAACCCATCTTCTCGAGCAGCTTGAATTTCGCCATCGCGAAATCCTCGCAATCACCGCCATTCCTGAAGAAGGTCGCCGTGTCGGCCCAGAAATCGCGCAGCCCGTAATTGTCGATGTCCTCGATATAGGGCATCCGGTTGGCGAAATCGTTGACCATGCGCATGCGTTCGCGCGGGCTGAAGGCGCCGGCCGCCTGGAAGATCGCATCCGTCGTGCCGCCGCGTACGGCAGCCGCCAACGGCGCCTGGGCGACGGCCTGCGCGAAATTTGCAGCGATCTCGTCCTCAAGCGGCTTTATCGCAGCGCGGGCGCGCGGCAGCTTCTTGACCGTGCTGCCGATGAAATACTCACGCGTGCCGAACAGGGCCGGAAAGCTGCTCACGGGCTGCGAGACATCCTCGAACCCGACCGCCGCCGTGGCCACGCGGGCCCATGACGGGGTGGCCGCCAGTCCTGCGACTGCGCCGGCACCCAGTGCCGCGAGAAATCCTCGCCGTTCCATTGCACGTCGTTCCATAGAAACGCCCGTTAAGCTTTCGTTAAGGCCAAAGCTATCATCGCCCGACGCCGAGCCCCAATCACTAAATTGTCCGATGGTTAATGCCGCCGGCCGTCAGCTCGCATATGAACAGCGGTCACGAAGGTAGTCACGGCGGCCGTCAGCCCGCGACCGCGACCGCCAGGTCGAGCAACATCTCGTCGTTCCCATGGCCGGCGATCACGCCAAGACCCACGGGCCCATCGGCCGTCTCGGCCAGCGGCAGCGAGACCTGTGGCAGGCGCGCCAACGGGGCAGTGCAGTTGTAGAGCTCGTTACGGGTCCGGAGTTGGTCGTAGAGCGCCTCCTCCGCCCGCGCCGGGGGCGCGGCCGCCGGTGCTGCGGGCACAAGCAGGATGGCGTCGTCACCAAGGGTCCCGGCCATATATCCGTCGATCATTGCGCGTTTCGACATGGCGTCCGCGATATCGGTCGGCCCATAGTCACCACCCGCCTCGAACCGCTCGCGAAAATGCGGACCCATTTCGGGGTTTGTCGCGCGTATCCAGGCCAGGTGCGACGCCGCGGCCTCGGACCCACGCGTCACCTGCATCGCCTGCTGCCATTGCGGGAAACCACCGGCCAGACCGGCGCGCTCACTCGGCCGGATCGGTTTGGCGGCCCCGAACAGCGCCTCGACCCGCGCGATGGCCGGGCCCAGCGCATCGCGCACGTCATCGTCGACCAAATCAAACGCATCCTCGGCGATCAGGACCCGTGTCGGCGCGGGCTTGTCAGACCAGTCCATGAGAACCGGTGCGATCCAGCGGAACAGGGCGGCCTCGCGGGCAAACCAGCCGCAGGTGTCGAGGCTCGGCGCCAACGGCATGATTCCCCGCAGCGACACCCGGCCATGGCTCGGCCGGATGCCGAACAGACCGCAGAAGGCTGCGGGAACGCGGACCGAGCCGCCCGTGTCCGTGCCCAATGCAAAGTCCACCTGCTCACATGCGACGACAGAAGCCGAGCCCGAAGAGGACCCGCCGGGAATCCGGCCCTCGGCGCGCGGATTGACCGGCGTGCCGTAATGATAATTCTCTCCGATCAACCCGTAGGCAAATTCCTCGGTGATGGTCTTCCCCGCCAGATCGGCGCCGGCATCCAGGAGTTGCTGCACAACCGTGGCATGGCGCGGCGCGGGGCCATGGCTCGCAAACCAGTCGGGGTTGCCGACCCCGGTCACAACGCCCTCGACATCGATGATGTCCTTCACCGCGAAGCTGAGACCTTTGAGCGGGCCGTCGGACGCGCCAGACACTGATACATCGCCCAGATGGCTGCAAAAACCCGATACAAATTTTCCGAAAAGCTCGCTCATACTGCCGTCTCCCATTTGTCTCGTGTGCGAGTCTACGTGCGGGACCCGTTCGCGCCAAGGCACCGCCAACAGCCGCTTGCCTTGCGCGCAAGGCGGCGACTACCCTGACACCATGACGGAACAACCCGCAGCGCTCTCGAGCGCGGAACTCGCGCAGACCACGATCGACTGGCGCAACCTCATCTGGGTCGGGCTGAGCCTGGCGGTGATGATCGTCGCCATCGTCATCAACGATCTCTGGTTTCTCAATTTCATTCACGTGTTCGCCGGGCTGCTGTGGACCGGGGTCGACCTGTTGCTCGGCTTCGTGATCGGGCCGATCCTGCGCCGTCTCGACTTCCCCGTACGCCGCGCGATCACCATGCGGCTGATGCCACGCCTGCTCTTCATCATGCCGACGCTCGCCATCGTCGCCCCGACAGCCGGTTGGTTCATGGCCGTCGATCAGGGCTATCTCGGGTTGGCGTTCCCGGAGATCTGGTGGCTGATCGCCGCCCTGGCGATCACCACGATCCTGTCGATCCAGGGCGTTCTGATCCTCCTGCCGACCAACGTTCTGGTCTATCTCGAGATGCGCAAACCCAGCCCGGACGGGCAACGGATCGGACGCCTGATGCGCCGCTACGTCCGGGTGGTGGCGTTCCAGGGCACGATGCAGATCGTCATCATCATGATCATGAGCCGCTTCGCGACCGGGCTTTAGCCCGGCTCCCAGAACGGGCTTTAGTCCGGCTTCTTTGATGGCGGTGCGGACATCGCGCATGCGGCACTCTCGACGATCAGACCGGCCAACGTCGCAGGCTGGTCCATGATTTCGCCCGGCAGCACGACATACGCCGTCTTGATCGGAGCCTTGGGAAAATAACGCAGCGCTTTGCCGCCCGCCGCCATCAGCTCCTCGCGGCGTGCCTCGGGAAGCTTCAGCGCCAACCCGACCGGTGTCAGGCTCATGAATATACCGCCGTTCACATAGGCGGCCGCGCCGCTGAAGAAATGCCGGCATGCGACCACGTCGCCCGCACCAAAGGCTGGCGCGACGCGGTCGAGCAATTGCTCAAGGTCATCAAGATAGGGCTTCGCCACGTTGCGTTACCTCCGGTCCGCTAGCGCTCTGCCTTTTCCGCAATATGTCCGAGCGGCAATGCGGTGCGGTAGCTGACCTGCTTGAGGGCGAAGCTCGACTTGATGCTGGCCACGCCGGGGATCTTGGTCAGATGCTCCAGCAGGAAGTGCTGGAACGAATCCAGGTCCGGCGCCACGACGCGCAGCAGGTAATCGCTGTCGCCGGTCATCAAATAGCACTCCATCACTTCCGGGCGTTCGACGATCCGGCGCTCGAATTCCTCCAGCGCGTTGTCGACCTGGCGCTCCAGCGACACCTGCACGAAGACACTCACCGGCAGGCCGATGGCCGCAGGGTCAAGCAACGCCGTGTAGTGGCGGATATACCCCTCACGTTCAAGATTACGCACCCGGCGCAGGCAGGGCGACGGTGACAGGTTCACTTTGCGCGCGAGGTCGGCATTCGCCATCCGCGCATCCTCCTGGAGCGTATCGAGGATATTGCGATCAATCGCGTCGAGATCATTTATTGGCATATTCCGTCTCACAAAAACTCAAATCAGGGGTTTTATTGCTCAATTCGACAACATATACGCCACCTTCGCAACTCCCGTAAAAATCCGAAATGTTACGATGAGGCCCAATACAGCTGACCCGGAAAAGCCGATGACCCGCCGCAAAGCCGACCCCAAGACGATCCTCTCGAACGTCGACATCCCGACCCTGGAAGCCCTGGAGCGCAAGATCCTGTGGCTGTCGTCCTGGATGATCCACAACGCCAATCACCTGCGCGAAAGTAGTGACGGGCTGAAGGTCGGCGGCCATCAGGCATCATGCGCGTCCGCCGCCACGCTGCTCACGGCGTTGTACCTGCACAGCCTGCGCGCCGAAGACCGGGTCGCGGTGAAGCCTCACGCCTCGCCTGTTTTTCATGCGATTCAGTATCTCCTGGGCCGCCAGGACCTCGACAAGCTCCAGGACTTCCGGGCACTCGGCGGCGCCCAGTCCTACCCGTCGCGGACCAAGGACACCGATGATGTGGATTTCTCCACGGGCTCGGTCGGGCTCGGGGTCGGGGCTACGCTGTTCGGCGCGATGGCGCGCGACTATGTGCACCATCATGGGATGGCGGAGGGGCGGCCGAATGGGCGGCTCGTGGCGCTGATGGGCGACGCCGAACTCGACGAAGGCAACGTCTTCGAAGCATTGCTCGAAGGCTGGAAGCATGATGTGCGGAACCTCTGGTGGGTGATCGACTACAACCGCCAGAGCCTCGATGGGGTGGTGCATGACTACCTGTTCCAGCGCATCAAGGACTTCTTCGGCACGGTCGGCTGGAACGTGGTCGAGCTGAAATACGGAAAACTGCAGGAGGCTGCGTTTGCCCTGCCCGGCGGCGACGCCCTGCGCAAATGGATCGACGAATGCCCAAACCAGCTCTACGCCGCGCTGACCTTCCAGGGCGCCGACGCATGGCGGACCCACCTCAAATCCGACATCGGGCGGGTGAAGGGCATGAAGGCGCTGCTCGACGATCACGACGACGATGCCCTCCAGCGCCTGATGACAAACCTTGGCGGCCACGACATGGCGGCGACCCTCGAGGCGTTTGCCGATGTCGGCGACGACGACACGCCGCAATGCTTCGTCGCCTACACGATCAAGGGGTTCAACACGCCGCTGGCGGGCCACAAGGACAACCATTCGGGCCTGATGAACCTGGAGCAGATGGAGGCCTTCAAGGCGAGCCACGGCATCCGCGACGGGCATGAGTGGGATTTCGCCGAGGGGCTCGGCATTTCTGAAGACGCCGTGCAGGCGTTCCTGTCGGACGTGCCGTTCGCCCAGCGGCCGGCCCGGGAGCCCGCACCGAAGATCCCGGTCGCGGCGCTGCCGGCCCCCACCGGCGAACGCCTGTCGAGCCAGGAGGCGTTCGGTCAGATTCTCAACGATCTCGGCCGCGGCGACACCGAGCTGGCGAGCCGGATCGTGACCACCACTCCCGACGTGACGGTCACCACCAACATGGCGGGCTGGGTGAACCAGCGCGGCCTCTTCCACCACAAAGACCTCGCGGACACCTTCCGCGACGAAAAGGTTCCCTCGGCGTTCAAATGGTCGATGAGCCCCAGCGGCCAGCATATCGAGCTCGGCATCGCGGAAAACAATCTGTTCCTGCAGCTCGCGGCACTCGGCCTGTCGGACAAGCTGTTCGGCGCCCGGCTGCTGCCGGTCGGCGCGCTGTATGATCCGTTCATCGCGCGCGGCCTCGATTCCCTGAACTACGCCTGCTACCAGGACGCCCGCTTCATGGTGGTCGCGACCCCGTCGGGGATCACGCTGGCGCCGGAGGGTGGGGCGCATCAATCGATCAACTCACCGCTTATCGGCCTGTCCCAGCCCGGCCTCACATCCTTCGAGCCCGCCTATGCCGACGAACTCGCGCACATCATGGAGTGGGGCTTCGAACACATGCAGGCCGACGACGGCGGCGCGGTCTATCTGCGGCTCTCGACCCATGTGATCGACCAGCCCGTACGGGATTTCGCGCGGATCGCCGACGACGTGCTCGCCGGGGCCTACTGGCTGCGCGAACCCGCCCCCGGCGCGGAACTCGCGATCGCCTACACCGGCGTGATCGTCCCGGAAGCATTGGCTGCCTATGACGCACTGCTGGAAGACATTCCCGGCACCGGTCTGCTGGCGGTGACGTCTGCCGACCGTCTCTATGCCGACTGGCAGACCGCGACCCGCGCCCACGCCAAAGGGCCAGACGTTGCGCCGTCACATATCGAGACACTGCTGGGCCGCCTCGCACCCGATGCCGGACTGGTGACCGTGCTCGACGGGCATCCGGCGACTCTCGCCTGGCTCGGCGGTGTCGCCAATCATGACGTGGCGGCATTGGGTGTCGACAGCTTCGGGCAGTCGGGCAACCTGGCCGATCTGTACCGAACCCACGGGATCGACACCGACGCGATCCTCGACGGCGCGGCGGCGGTGATCACCAAGCGGATGCGCAAACGCGGCGGGACCCGAATCGCGGCCGAATAAACCCAGACCTAGGGCCGGGCCCTGCTCTCCTGCCGGGCGATGTAGACCACCGCACCGACGATCACGGCCCCGCCGACCCAGGTCCAGACGGTCGGCACCTCGGCAAATATAAGAAAGCCGAGCGAAGACGTGATGATCAGGCGGGAATAGTCATAGGACAGCACCGCCGAGGCCTCCGCCGCGGTAAAGGCCCGCACCAGGCAGATATGCGCGCCCAGCCCCACCGCACCCAGCATCGCCATCCAGAGCAGGGCCATCGGCGTCGGCCATTGCCAGGCGAACAGCGCCGGCACCAGCGTGAAGGGCACCGACCCCATCGCCAGCCAGGCGACAGTCGTGGTCGGGGCGTCATCCTTGGCCAGAAACCGGATCATCAGGTTGGACCCGGCGATGAACAGCGCCGAGATCAGCGGCAGGACGAACAACGGATTGACGTCGGACACGCCCGGGCGCAGCACGATCCAGACCCCGGCGAATCCCACCAGGGTCGCGACCCAGCGCCGGGCCCGCACCACCTCACCGAGAAACAGCGCGGCGCCCATCATCCCGAACAGGGGTGCGGCGAAGGTCAGCGCCGAGACCTCGGCCAGGGGCAGGTTCGCCTGAGCGGTGACCAGCAGGATCAGCCCGATCATGGAGAAGGCGACGCGCAGGAGCTGGCCCCAGGGATGGGTCGAGCGCAGCGCGGTGCGCCGGTTGGACACGATCCAGGGCAGGATCAGCAGCAACAGCACCAGGGAACGCCAGAAGGAGATGACCAGCGGGTCGGCGCCCTCCCCGACGGCGAACCGCACCCACACGCCATGGGTGCCGAAGAACAGCGACGCGCCCAGCATCCAGATGGCGCCGCGCGCCGTACCGGGCAATTTGGAAAAGGCGTCAAACAACCCGGTTGGGGACCAGTTCGCCCGCGAGAAGGAGATCGAGCCCGTCGAGCAGCATGTCACCCATCGCCGCACGTGACCGCTCGGCTCCGCTGCCGATATGCGGCGTCATGAACACGTTGGGCAGCTCCAGGTAAGCGGGATGGATATCGTTGGGCTCGCCATTGAAGACATCGAGGCCCGCCGCCGCGACTTTCCCCGACCGCAGGGCATCGACCAGCGCGTCGTCGTCGATCAACTCGCCGCGGGCGATGTTCACGACGATCGCCCCGTCGGGCAGGAGCGCGATCCGCTCGGCATTCAAGAACCCTTGGGTTTCGGGTGTCGAGGGCGCGCAGATCATCAGGAACGGGCTCGACGGGAGCAAGCCCTCGACGCTCGTATAGTAGCTCGCGCTCTTCTCCTGTTCGAAGGAAAGTCGGGTGCGATTGTGATAGCGGATCGTCATGTCGAAGGCCCGGGCCCGGGCCGCGACGGTCTGGCCGATCCGGCCCATGCCGAAGATACCCAGCTCTGACCCGGTGATCTCCTTGCCAATCATCTGGCGCGGCGACCAGCTGGTCCATTCGCCCGCCCGCATCATCGCCGCACCCTCTGCGGCACGGCGCGCGGCGCCCAGCAGCAGCAGCATGCCGACCTCGGCCGTCGGGTTGGTCACCGCATCGGGCGTATTAAGCACCGCGATGCCGCGCGCCTTCGCAGCCCCTGTGTCGATGTGGTCGAGGCCGACCGACAGGGTCAGGACAGTACGCACGCTGTCGGGAAGGCGCTCGATGGTCGCCGCATCCATCGGTTCGGTCACGCAGATCAGGAGCGCGTCCATGTCGTCGGCCGCCGCCACGATCTCGTCAGCCTCCATGATGTGGTCGTCGGTATTGAGCGTCGCGTCATAGTCAGCGGTGAGCCGATCCTCGGTCGCCGCGAGATGACGTCGGGTCACCAGTATCTTCGGCTTGTCGCTCATATGCTCCGACCCTGCTGCCATCTCCAGCTTCGCTGTTAGCATTTTCGGTGATGTCCGCACCAGCCCGCGCCGCTAGAGTGCGGGCAACGAATATCCAAATTGCGAAGGGGGAGAGAGCGCATGCGCCTCGAGGGAAAGACTGCCATCGTCACGGGTTCCGGCTCGGGCTTCGGCGCGGGAATCGCGCACACGCTGGCCCGTGAAGGTGCCGCGGTTATCGTCAACGATGTGAACGAAGTCGGCGGGAACCGGGTGGCCGCAGAGATCACGAATGCGGGCGGGCGCGCTGTTTTTGTGGCCGCCGATGTCACCAACGCCGACGCGGTCCGGGGCATGGTCGATCGGGCGGTCGAGACCTTCGGTGGGCTGGATATCCTGGTCAACAACGCCGGCGTGTCCCACAAGCGCAAGCCGATGCTCGACGTGACCGAGGACGAGCTCGACCGCATCCTTGCGGTCAACGTGAAGGGGCTCTTTCATACCGGCAACGCCGCCATCCCCGCGATGCGCAACGGCGGCGGCGGGGCGATCATCAACATCGCCTCGACCGGCGCCGTGCGGCCGCGCCCCGGCCTCACCTGGTACAACGCAACCAAAGGCGCGGTCACCACGCTCACCAAGTCGATGGCGGTCGAACTGGCCGACGACGGCATCCGGGTCAACGCGGTGAATCCGGTGGCCGGCGACACGCCGTTGCTGGCGACATTCCTGGGCGAGGACACACCGGAGAACCGGGAGGCTTTTCGACAAACGGTGCCGCTGGGCCGACTCTCCACACCTGAAGACGTAGCGAATGCGGTGCTGTTCCTCGCATCCGACGACGCCGCACTGATCACCGGTGTCTGCCTGGAGGTCGACGGCGGGCGCTGTATTTGACTACATTCTGTCATTATGCCAATATACTGTCATAATGACCCACGAAAGCTACACGCAGGCGGGTGCGCTCGTCACCTCGCTGTTCCTCGAGGCCTTCCGCTTCAATGGCCGCCTGCTGGCGGCGGGTGATCAGCTCGTCGCCGGGCTCGGCTTGACCAGCGCCCGCTGGCAGGTGCTCGGCGCTGTCGCCCTCGCGGATCGACCACAGCCGGTCGCCCACATCGCCCGTACCATGGGTCTGTCGCGCCAGAACGTTCAACGGATCGTCAACGATCTCTCCGGTGCGGGATATCTCGACTTCACGTCCAACCCACACCACAAGCGCGCCAAACTCGTGCTGCTGACCGCGGCCGGCCGCGAGGTCTATGACGCCGCGCACAGACGTCAGGTGCCATGGGCAAACCGCCTCGGAGAGGCTTTCACAGCCGACCAGATTCGCGACGCAATGTCGGTGCTGCACGGCCTGCGGACGGCTCTCGAGACGGAGGAGAACCAGAATGTGGAAGAGTACGCCTGATCAATATGGCCGTGTGGCCATCGCGATTCACTGGGTCAGCGCCCTGCTGATCGTGGCGCTGCTTGTTTCAGGGTTCCGGGCAGACGCCACGGCCGATGCCGTCGGAAAGATCACGGTATTGCGGGCCCATGCCGCCATGGGAATCACGATCCTGATTCTGACCCTGGCGCGCATCGCCTGGTGGCGCATGGCCGACCGCAAACCGCCCGCCCCGGAGGGTACGACCAATTCGCAACACCGTGCCGCCCAGCTCGTTCACGTACTTTTCTATGTGGTGATTCTGGGAATGGCCGTAAGCGGAATCGGGATGCTGGTCCTGTCCGGGGCCGGCGCGATCCTGTTCGGCGGCGGCGCGGGCCCATTGCCCGACTTCGAGACCTTTCTCCCGCGCACGCCGCATGGCATCGGCGCCCGCCTGATGCTGGCGCTCTTCGCGCTCCATGCCGGGGCGGCGCTGTACCATCACTTCATCCGTCGGGACGGGCTGTTGCGACGGATGGGAATACGCCTCTAGCGCCGTTCCTGATCCAACATCCCCCGCAGCGTGCCGCGAACATTGCGGTGCAGGGTGGCGAAGGGGGCTTTGTCGAAACGCTGGCGCGCGCCGCAGCGCGGGCGCTGGCTGCGAATGTGATCGACCACGCCGTCGGCCATGGTGAACATCAGATAGCCATAGCGCGGCAGAACCTGCGTGGTTGCTCCTGACCGAACGTCCGCGTCAGGCGCCGTTGACGCAAACTCGATAGACCCGGCGCGGGTCTGCTCGAAGCCTTCGTGGGGACTGTCCGAGACATCGTCGAAGGCCGCCTTGATGTCGGCCACGACCGAGGCATCCACCCTGACCACAAACGCGCTCATCCGACCGGGATCGGACTTCGCGGTACGCCTGGCCATCTCGCGCAATTCCGGCGCCGGGCCGATCACCTCGAAACAGGTGACCGCGGATTCCTCGACGACAAACACCGGCGCGGCCAGTGCCGCGTCGTGCCCGCCGGGCGACGTGCCCAGCAGAACCAGCCCGCCCACCAGGGCGAGCGGTAGCGCGTGCTTAACCTGCGTGAACAACGCCGGCGAGCTCTTCATGGGTGGTCATCCAGACCCAGTCGACATTCATCACCGACTCAATCGCGGCCTTGAACTCGATCGCGCCGTAGGGCCGGCCGAACACATGAGCGTGGGCGGTAATGTCGATCACGGCGGGCGGGCGGCCGATCGTGTCGTACTTGTCGACGATGCGCTTCAGGACATCTGAATAGGCCTGGGGCGGATTGCCGTAGCGCATGTAGAGCGGCAGGTCGTTGATCTCCATCGTGAACGGGACCGCGGCCAGCGGCCCCGCCTTGGTGTCGATCAGGTAGGGCAGATCCGTGTTGAAATAATCGATATGCCAGGTGAACCCGTTCTCGACCAGGAGCTCGGCCGTGTTCGGACTATGGGTGCCGCGCGGGCTCGAAAACCCTTTCGGCGCCTTGCCGATGACGTCCGCGAACAGGGCCGCGCCCTTTTTCAGTTCGGCCTCTTCCTGGGCGCGTTCCTGGTAGACCGGCAAGCTGTTCTGCATCCAGGCATGAGCGCCGATGAAATGCCCGTCGCCATCGATCCGGCGCAGCAGCTCGGGCCATTTCTCGGCGATGATGCCGCTGGCATAGGTGCCGCAGGGCACGCCCAGCTCACCGACGATATCGAGCAGCCGCGGCGCGCCATGGGTCATCCCGTACTCACCCCAGGAGCGCGACTGGGTGTCCAGGTAGCCGGCCTTAAGGGGGTTCCCCATGGGTCCGATGCCGGGCGATGCGTCATCGGTCCACGCCTCGCACATGACGTTTACGGAGACGGCGAGCGCCTTGCCCTCGGGCCAGCCCTTCGGCGTTTCATTGTCGGACATTGAATTCCCCCTTGATGATCATTTTTTCTGGCGTGCCTCAGCATGCGGCCATTCTTGCGATGGGCGTGCCGCCCTGTGATGATACCGTAAAGACGCAATCAAAACCGCCGCGACGATCGGCGGGTTCAAACTTTTCCGACGAGGACCGACGCCATGCTCAAGACCACCATCACCGGGAGCCTGCCCAAGCCGTCCTGGCTGGCGCAGCCGGAAACACTCTGGGCACTTTGGGCGGCAGAAGACCCGGCACAGCTCCAGGAAGCCAAGCATGACGCCGTCCGCCTGGCGATCCGCGACCAGGAAGAGGCCGGGATCGACATCGTCACCGACGGCGAGCAGTCGCGGCAGCATTTCGTCCACGGCATCCTCGAGAAGATCGAGGGCATCGATTTCGACAAGAAGACCCGGATCGGCATCCGCGACGACCGCTACGACGCCGACTGCCCGACCGTCATTTCTGAACTGAAACGCCGTGGTTCGATCCATGGCGACGAGGTGAAGTTTGCCCGCGCGCATACGGACCGCGCGCTGAAATTCACCATGCCCGGGCCCATGACCATCGTCGACACGCTGGCCGACGAGCATTACGGCGACCGACCGAAGATGGCGATGGCGTTCGCCGAGATCCTCAACGAGGAAGCCAAGGAACTGGTCGCCGCCGGGGTCAATGCCCTGCAGTTCGATGAGCCGGCCTTCAACGTCTATCTCGACGCGGTGCCGACCTGGGGCGTCGAGGCGCTCAACCGCGCCGTCGAAGGGCTCGACTGCACCACCGCCGTGCACATCTGCTACGGCTACGGGATCGAGGCAAACCTGCAGTGGAAGGCGACCCTGGGCGACGTCTGGGACCAGTATGAGGCGATCCTCCCCGCTCTGGCCGGCAGCAATATCGACCAGGTCTCGCTCGAATTCGCGGGCTCGCGGGTGCCGATGGAAGTCATCAAGCTGCTCGACGGCAAGAAGGACGTGCTCGTCGGCGCGATCGATGTCACCACCCTGACCGCAGAAGCGCCCGAAGAGGTTGCCGCCGTGATCCGCCACGCGATGGAGTTTACGTCGCCGGAGCGCATCTTCCCCTGCACCAATTGCGGCATGGTCCCCCTGCCCCGCGAGGTCTCCCAGGGCAAACTCAAGGCGCTCGGCGCCGGCGCGGCATTGGTCCGCGCGGAGCTCTAATCCGATGGCGCATCTCGACATCAACGGTGTGCGCCTGTGGGTCGAGGACGAGGGCGAAGGTCGCACTGACGCCCCGGCACTCGTCTTCGTGCACGAGTTCGGCGGCGACCACCGGTCGTGGCGCGGCCAGGTCGATCATTTCAAGGACCGGTTCCGCTGCATCACCTACAGCGCACGCGGCTATCCGCCATCGGACGTGCCGGACGACGAGGATGCCTACGGTCAGGACATCGCCACGGCCGACCTGCTGGGTGTGCTCGATGCGCTGGAGCTCGACCGGGCACACCTGATCGGCCTCAGCATGGGTGCCTATACCTGCCTGCGCTTCGTGCTCGCCCATCCCGAACGCGTCGCGAGCGCGGTGGTCGCGAGCGGCGGCTCCGGCTCGTTCCCGGCAAACCGCCCCGCGTTCCTGTCCGAGACCCGCGCGCTGGCGGACCATATCCTGGCGCAGGACTCACTGGACCTGCCGGGCTTCGCGACCAGCGCGACCCGCCTCCAGCTCAAGCTGAAAAACCCGGACGGCTGGCAGGAGTTTTCGGATCAGTTCGCCGAGCATTCACCCATGGGGTCGGCCTACACCCTGCGCCGCGTCCAGGCCGGCCGGCCGTCGCTGTATGATTTCGAGGCCGCGCTCGGCGCCGTCGCGACGCCGGTCCTGCTGATGATCGGCGACGAGGACGAGCCCTGCATCGACACCAATATTTTTCTCAAACGCGCCATGCCGTCGGCCGGCCTCATGGTGTTTCCCAAGAGCGGGCACCTGATCAACCTCGAGAACCCGGCGGCCTTCAACGCCGCGGTCGACGCCTTTCACCGCGACATGGCGGCCGACCAGTGGCCCCGCCGGGATGACGCAACCACGGGCGACAGCGCCTATTTATCGCAAGAGGATTCATGAGCACCGACGACCATATTGTCTCCGCCGAGGCCCTGAAATCCTTCACCAAGGAGATCTTCCGCGCCTCCGACGTGGCGGAGGATCACGCCGAGACCTGGGCCGATATCCTGATCTGGGCAAACATGCGCGGGATGGATTCCCATGGCGTGCTGCGGGTGCCCCGCTACATCGCCTATATGAAGAACGGCAACATCCACGCCCAGCCCGACATCAAGGTCGAGAAACGCGCGGGCGCGATCGCGATACTGGATTCCGACTGGGCCCCCGGCCCCGTCGCCATGTCCATGGCGATGGACGAAGCCATCGGGCGCGCCCGGGAATGCCATGTCGGCTGGTGCATCGTGCGCAACATCACCCATGGTGGTGCGATCGGCTACTACGCCCTGCAGGCCGCGCGGGCCGGGTTCGCGGGCATCGTGATGACGGCCTCGCGCCCGATGATGGCCTATTACGGATCGAAGGCGGCCGGCGCGTCGACCAACCCGCTGGCCATCGCGGTGCCCGGCGGCGAACACCCGCCCCTGCTGCTCGACATGTCCACCGCCACCGTCTCCATGGGCAAGATCCTGTCCGCCCAGGACAGCGACGACCCGATCCCCGATGGCTGGGGGCTGGATGCCGACGGCCACAACACCAACGATGCGAATGCCGTGAAGACCCTGATGCCGCTGGGCGGCGCCAAGGGATCGGGCCTGTCGATGATGATCGAATGCATGGTCAGCCTGTTCGCGAGCAACCCGCTGGTCGAGCCAAATATCCGACCCGGCGCCAACCCGACCGGCTATCGCCAGAATGGGCTCGCCGCGGCGATCGATATCTCCGCCTTCACCGACCTCGACAGCTACCGCGACGAGATCGACCAGCTGGCCAAGGGCCTCAAGGCACTGCCCAAAGCCGACGGGGTGGACGAAATCTACGCGCCGGGCGAACGGGGCGATGCCGTTCAGGCCACGCGTGCCAAGAATGGCATTCCGCTGCCGCCCGGCACCTGGGACCGCCTAAAGACTGAGGCCGACAAACTCGGCATCGAGATGCCCAAAACGCTATAAAGGCTGTCTGGCAGTACGCCGGAAACGCCGAAATCAACAAATAATCGGTGCCGACCGGCGACGTAGGGGCGAGGAAACAGCGCATGACGCTGCGGGTGTATCAGCCTGACTTCGACTGGTTTCGACGCAACCGGCTACTGATCGCCGTGTCTTTGCTGTGCGTCGTATTCGGCGCAGCCATTGTCGTTGGATCGGCTGTATGGGCCCGCGACCAGGCGCAGAACGCTGTGCGCGAGCGCAGCGTCAGCACCCTCAACCTTGTCATCGAAAACCTCCGCGGGGAGCTGTCCAAGTTCATCTATATGCCGAAGGTTCTGTCTTCGCTGGAGAGCCTGGCCCCCGCCCTCGCCACGCCGAGTGACCCGGCCGCGGTCCGCTTACTGGCCGATGAACTGGATCAAATCGCCAACATCTCGGGCGCCAAGGCCATCCACCTGGTGGACCGGAACGGCCATGCGGTGGCAACGAGTGGTGCCGACCCGATGGCGGCAACCCATGCTTTTGCCGAAGAGCCGTACTTCCGCGACGCCCTCCAGGGCCGGCTCGGGCGATATTTCTCGGTCGGCGCACGATCGCGCGAACGAAGCTATTTCTTCGCCCATCCGGTGCGCACCGGCAAAACCATCGCCGGGGTCATCGTGATCCAGTTGGAATTGGACAACCTCGAACCCCTGTGGTTCTCCGCAAACAGCGAAATCCTTGTGGTCGACGAAAACGGGATCGTATTTCTTTCCAGCCGGCCGGAGTGGCGATCGCGCAGCCTTTCACCTCTTTCTGAAGACACCCGCACACGGCTTGCGGACCGGTACCAGCAGCAGACCTTCGCGCCCCTGCCATTCGTCGACGGCCTCCAGGATGGCTTTGCGCGCATCGAGCCTGCAGTCATTTCATCGTCAACGCGCGGCGGCGACACCACGACGGGTGTGGACTTTCTGGTCTACGAGCGCGAGATGCCCGATTCGGGCTGGCGGGTCCTGATTCTATCGAACGCGAACGGTGTTCGGCGCCAGGTGGCGATTTCAGCCCTGGTCTCCGCGTCGATCCTGGTGATCTTCATGCTGGTCGCCGCGAACATATACCAGCGTCGGCGGCGGATGATCGAACGTATGGCAATCCAGGACACCGCGCGGCACGAACTGGAAACCCGCGTCCTCGAACGAACCCAGATTTTGACGGAAACGAACGTCAAACTTTGTGATGAAATTGACGAGCGACATCGCGCGGAACGTGAACTGAAAACCGCCCAGGTCGAGCTCGTCCAGGCGTCAAAACTGGCCGCACTCGGGCAGATGGCCGCGGGGTTGAGTCACGAGCTGAACCAGCCGCTCGCCGCCATCCGCTCCTATGCCGACAATGCCGCAACATTCCTTGACCGGACCGAACTCGCCCCCGCCCGCTCGAATCTTCTGGGGATCGGCGAACTGACCGAGCGCATGGCCAGGATCATCAAGAACCTGCGAACCTATGCGCGCAACGAACAGGTCCCCGCGCGGCCCGTACCCTTGCCGGACACGATCAACGAGGCGTTGTCTCTGCTGGAAGGCCGGCTGACGAAGGACGCGGTCACGGTAAGCATCGACCTCCCCGACCACCTGCCGCCAGTCATGGGGGGCGAGGTGCGTTTCCAGCAGGTCTTCATAAATCTGTTCACCAACGCCATCGACGCGATGGCGGACAGCCCGCGGAAACACATAAACGTGCGGGTCGTCACAGACACAGGCGGGGTGCAGGTCAGTGTCGAGGATAGCGGCCCCGGGGTTCCCTCCGAAGTCCTCGAGAATGTCTTCGACCCGTTTTACTCGACGAAGACTGTCGGCGAGGGCATGGGGCTTGGCCTGTCCATCACCTACGGGATCGTGCGCCAGTTCGGCGGCACGATCACGGTGTCCAACGCCAGCACGGGCGGCGCAGTGTTCACGCTTACCCTTCCGCTCGCTGCAATCTCTGACGAGGCCGCCGAATGAACCATGACGTCATCCTCATCGACGACGAGGTGCATCTGCGCACGGCCTGTTCCCAGGCAATCGAACTCGCTGGGCTGTCCGTCGCCGCCTTCGCCTCGGCCGAGGAGGCCCTCGATCACATCGACCGTGACCGTGCCTGTGTTGTCGTCTCCGACGTGAAAATGGCAGGAATGGGCGGCCTGCAACTGCTCGAAGCCACGCTCGAGCGCGATCCGCAAATGCCCGTCATCCTGATCACCGGGCACGGAGACATCGCCATGGCGGTGAAGGCAATCCAGGACGGCGCCTATGATTTCATTCAAAAACCTTTCGCCTCCGAACGGCTTGTCGAGGTCGTGCGGCGGGCGTTGGAGATGCGGCGGCTGGTGATCGAAAACCGGGCGCTGCGAAACGAGCTGGCGAGCGGCGACGACCTTGAACGGCTGATCGTCGGCCGAACGCCTTCGATGGTCCGACTGCGAGAACTGACCGAGAGCTACGCCGCCACCGACGCGGATGTGCTCGTAACCGGCGAAACTGGCACCGGCAAGGAGTTGATTGCCCGCGCGCTACATCAACGCTCGACCCGGGCCCACGCCCGCTTCGTTGCCATAAACTGCGGCGCATTGCCCGAAACGATGATCGAGAGCGAATTGTTCGGCCACGTTGCCGGCGCCTTCACCGGTGCGGATAAGGCGCGCGTGGGAAAGTTCGAATATGCCGACGGCGGCACTCTGTTTCTCGACGAGATCGAGAGCATGCCGATCGACCTGCAAACCCAGTTGTTGCGGGTCTTGCAGGAACGGACGATCACCCCGCTCGGGGCAAATCAGGAATCCGCCATTGACGTGCGTGTCGTCGCGGCGACCAAGATAGATCTGGCGGCGGCGGCGGACGCGGGCAACTTCCGGTCCGATTTGTATTTCCGGCTGAATGTCCTGGCGCTCGAAATTCCACCCCTGCGCGAGCGCCGCGACGATCTGCCCCTGCTGTTCACCCACCTCCTCGATCAGTTCGCGCTGCGGTTCAAGCGGGAACCGGTCACACCGTCGCCAGCGGATATCGCCGCCCTGATGTCCGACGAGTGGCGGGGCAACATTCGCGAGCTGCAGAATGTGGCGATGCGATGCGCCCTCGGTTTCGGCATCGAAGCCCCCTCGAGCACACCGACCGCCGGGCCCGATGCAGACGGCAGTACTTCCACGCTGAACGACCAGATCTCGGCCTTCGAGCGTCTGCTGATCCAGCGGACATTGGCCGAACATAACGGCCGTCTGAAGCCGACGTATGAAGCGTTGGGCATCTCCCGTAAGACGCTCTACGAGAAGATCCGAAAACACGGCCTGAGCGAGCGCGAAGACGCGACCGTTTGATTGCGCGATTGGGTGGTTATCCACCCATAGACATGTCCGGGCGGGTCGCCACGGTGACATCGATCTGCATTCGCTGCGTTTCGTCCAACCGTCGTCGGCTGGGTGCATAATATTTTTTCTCGCAAATTCAAAGGGTTGTGGTTTTTTAACCGTCTCATCCCAAAGCACCAGTGCGTGGCACGACCGTTGCGATGAAGATGGGACCAAGAATCGTTCGGGCGGCCAACGCCCGGAAACCAATACCATCCAAAAGGGAGAGACCCATGAAGACGTTGATGATCGCTGCGGCAGCCACGGTAGCCGCCAGCATATCCTTCGGAAGCGCACCGGCGCATGCCAAGTGTGACCCCGGCGAACTCGTCATCAAGTTCAGCCATGTGACCAACACCGACAAGCACCCCAAGGGGATCGCCGCCTCGCTGCTCGAGAAGCGCGTGAACGAGGAGATGAACGGCAAGGCCTGCATGGAAGTGTTCCCGAACTCGAGCCTGTATGACGACAACAAGGTTCTCGAAGCGATGCTGCAGGGCGATGTCCAGATGGCCGCGCCGTCGCTGTCGAAGTTCGAAACCTTCACCAAGAAGTTCCGTCTGTTCGATCTGCCGTTCGTGTTCGAGGACATCAACGCCGTCGACCGTTACCAGACCTCCGCCGACGGCCAGAAACTTCTGCGATCGATGGAGCGCAAGGGACTTCTCGGCCTCGCCTTCTGGCACAACGGCATGAAGCAGATGTCGGCCAACACGCCGCTGGTCTCGCCGAGCGACGCCTCGGGCCTGAAATTCCGTGTGCAACCCTCCGATGTGCTGGTCGCACAGTTCGAGGCGCTCGGAGCCAACCCGCAGAAAATGGCCTTTAGCGAAGTCTATGGCGGCCTGCAGACCAAGGTGGTCGACGGGCAGGAAAACACCTGGTCGAATATCTACGGCAAGAAGTTTTTTGAAGTCCAGGACGGCACCACCGAGACCAATCACGGCATCATCGACTACCTCGTCGTGACGTCGACCGATTGGTGGGAAGGCCTTCCCGCCGATATCCGCACCCAATTGGCCGGTATCATGGACGAAGTCACGTCGACCCGGAACAAGGAGGCGACTGCCGTAAACGAACGCGCCAAGCAGCTGGTGATCGAGGCCGGTGGCGAAGTCCGCCAGCTGACCCCACAGCAGCGCCAGGACTGGATCAATGCCATGAAGCCAGTCTGGGAGAAGTTCCAGGATGAAATCGGCACCGACACGATCGAGTCCGCGGTGTCCTACAACAAGAGCAGCTAGCTCCTGTTTCCATTGACGGGGCAGGCAGTGTCTGTCCGGTCTCAGATGGAGAGTTCCGCCGGTCGGGGTCTATCCCGACTGGCGGACTTTCGTCTCGAAGCGGGGGCAATTCAATGACGGCGACCAATCCCGGATCCCTGGGAACCGGACCCGTAGGACGATGGGTCAACCAGATCGAGGAGACCTTTATTGCGGTCATTCTCGGCCTGATGACCCTCATCACGTTCGCCAACGTGATCGCCCGCTACGCATTCAACGACAATATTCTGTGGGCCCTGGAAGCCACCGTATTCCTGTTTGCATGGCTGGTGCTCGTCGGCGCGGCCTACTGCGTCAAGACCACGTCCCATCTCGGCGTGGACTTGATAATCAATGCCCTGCCCCCTGTACCGCGACGCATCATGGGCATGGTCGCTGTTTCCGCCTGCATCGCCTTCAGCGTTCTGCTTCTGGTTGGTTCCTGGCAGTACTGGGAGCCATTCGTGAGCAAGCGCGCCTGGTATCAGGTCGACGACATCCTGATGCCCGAGTTCCTGCAATTCCTCGCCGACTGGCTGAACGAGGGCGAGCGCTACGACAAAATGCCCCGCTTCATCCCCTACTTCGGCTTGCCCCTCGGGGTTGCCCTGCTGACCTTCCGCTTCATCCAGGCCGGCTGGAATGTCGTCACCGGCAAGCAAGTGTTGGTCATCGCCAGCCATGAAGCCGAAGACATGCTCCACGACGTCGTCGCCTCCGATCACGACCGCGCATAGATCGGAGCTGGATCATGGAAGCCGTACTTCTTTTCTCGATGGTGATCATCCTGCTGCTGATCGGCGTGCCGATCGCCGTCGGGCTGGGGTTGTCCTCGATTGTGTTTCTGCTCGTCTATTCCGACGCTTCGCTGGCGTCGATCGCGCAAACCATGTTCAACGCCTTTGCCGGGCATTTCACCCTGCTGGCGATCCCGTTCTTCATTCTCGCCTCGGCCTTCATGTCGACGGGCGGGGTGGCACAGCGAATCATCCGCTTTGCGATTGCCGCCGTCGGACATTTCCCAGGCGGCCTGGCCATCGCGGGCGTGTTCGCCTGCATGCTGTTCGCCGCACTGTCGGGCTCCTCGCCCGCCACCGTGGTCGCTATTGGGTCGATCGTCATCGCGGGCATGCGCGAGGTCGGCTACACCAAGGAATTCGCCGCAGGTGTGATTTCGAACGCAGGCACTCTCGGGATCCTGATCCCGCCGTCGATCGTGATGGTCGTCTACGCGGCCTCGGTCGATGTCTCGGTCGGCCGCATGTTCCTGGCGGGCGTCATCCCGGGAATCGTCGCCGGGCTGATGCTCATGGTCTCGATCTACATCGTTGCCAAAGTCCGCGGTTTGCCCTCGCAACCCAAAGCCAGCTGGCGGGAATTGTTCAGCGCCGGATGGAACGCCGGTTTCGGCCTGTTTCTGATCGTGATCATCCTCGGTGGCATCTATGGCGGTATCTTTACGCCGACCGAAGCCGCCGCCGTGGCCGCCATCTACGCCTTCGTCATCGCAAATTTCATCTACCGGGACATGGGCCCGCTCAAGGGCGACGGCGACATACCCATTTCGCTGCTCAAGAAACCGAGCGCATTGTTCACGGCCTGGTTCCACCCGGACACCAAGCGAACCCTGCTTGAGGCCGGCAAGCTTACAATCATGCTGATGTTTATCATCGCCAACGCGCTGATCCTGAAGCATGTGCTGACCGAGGAACGAATCCCGCAATTGATTACCGAGGCCCTGCTGTCGGCCGGTTTCGGGCCGATCATGTTCCTGGTCATGGTCAACCTGATCCTGCTCATCGGCGGGCAATTCATGGAACCATCGGGCCTGATCGTAATCGTCGCGCCGTTGGTCTTCCCGATTGCGATCGAACTCGGGATCGATCCGATCCATCTCGGGATCATCATGGTCGTGAACATGGAAATCGGCATGATCACCCCGCCGGTGGGACTGAACCTGTTCGTCACCGCCGGGGTCGCGCAAATGTCGGTCATGAGCGTCGTGCGCGCCGCCCTGCCCTGGGTCGGCATCATGTTCATATTCCTGATCCTGGTGACCTACGTCCCGATCCTGTCGACCTTCCTGCCGACGAGCCTTATGGGACCCGAAATCATCACCAAGTAGGCCGGTGCGCAACTGCAATGGCAGCCGAAAAAAAGATGGCCGGGTCTAGCCCGGCCATGACGAAGGATTAATTCCGTCATGCGCGGACTTGATCCGCGCATCTGTTCTCGTCTTTGCGTCGCGCTCAGCGCCCCGCCGGAACCACGATCCCGAGCAGTGCTGCGGCGTTCGAGCCCATCACCAGGGCCTTGTCAGCGTCGGACAGATCTTTCACCGAATCCACATGCCCGACCGGGTCGGTCTCGGCCATGTCATAGGGATAGTCGGTGCCCATGACGATGTGGTCCGCACCCCAGGTCTCGATCAGGTAGCGGAGCTGATGCTCGGTGAAGACGACCGTGTCGAAGTAGAGCTTCTTCACATACTCGGACGGCGGCTTGGAGATCACGGTGCGGCAATCGTCACGCAGGTGATACGGGTGATCGAAACGGCCCACATAGGTCGGGACGTAGCCGCCGCCATGGGCGATGCAGATCTTCAGGCCCGGATAGGTCTCCAGATACCCGTCGAACACCAGATGCCCGACCGCCAGCGCGGATTCCAGCGGATGGCCGATGGTATTGCGGAAATAGTGATCCTTCATGCGGTCCTTGAAGGAGGTGCCGATGGGATGCATGAAGATCACGACCCCCAGCTCCTCGACGCGGGCGAAGAATTTTTCCAGACCCGCGCGGGTCAGGTCGTTGCCGTTCACGTTGGTCGAGATCTCGACGCCGCGCATGCCCAGGTCGTTGACGCAACGGTCGAGCTCGGCGACCGCGATGTCGGCGTCCTGCAGCGGCACGGTGCACATGCCGACGAAGCGATCGGGATGCTGGGCGCAGATCTCGGCGATCCGATCGTTGACCACATGGGCTGTGTCGCGCGCGAAGCCGGCCTCATAGGAGTAGTTGTAATGGAACGGCGCGGGCGAGATGGCCTGCACGTCGATGCCCGCCGCGTCCATGTCGGCGATACGCACCTCCGGCTCGGTCAGCTTGTCGATGATCGACTGGTGCTGCGCGCGGTTGATCGCCGCCGTCGCCTCGTTGGTGTCGACATAGAGGTTCTTCTGATCGGCCGCCTCGGCGTTCTTCAGCATCACGTCGGCTTCGGGCACATGCACGTGGCAGTGGATGTCGACGGTGAAGTGTTTCTTGCCGTTGGTGACGGTCTGGCCATGGTCGGCCGCCGGCGCATGGGTGTGCTTGTGGGTGGGGTTTGAACAGGTAAAGAGCATCGTGATGTCCCTCCGGGGATGGATTTGGTTTGGATCAGGTGAGTTTGAGCAGCTTGGCCGCGTTCTCACCGAGGATGGCGCGCTTCTGGTCATCGGACAGGTTCGAGCCCATGACGTGGCCCACCGGGTCGGTCTCGGCCATGTCGTAGGGATAGTCGGTGCCCATGATCACTTGCCCGGCGCCGTAATGGTTGGCGAGAAATTCGAGCTGATCATTGGTGAACACGACGGTGTCGAAATAGAAGCGGTTGAGGCTGTCGCCCGGGATCTTGTCGGCCCCAAGCTCGCGCTGCATGTCGGCGCGCAGGGGATGGGCATGGTCGATCCGGCCCGGGTATGAGCCGAGGAAGCCGCCACCATGGGCGAGCACGACCTTGAGACCCGGATGCCGGTCCATCACCCCGTCGAAGATCAGGTAGTGGACCGCGACCGTGGTCGCCAACGGGTTGCCGATGATGTTGGAGAAGTAATGATCGGCCAACCGGTCACCCTTGGCGAAACCTGACGGGTGGATGAAGACGATCACGTCCAGCTCTTCGCACTTGGCCCAGAACGGGTCGAGGCCGGCGCGGGACAACTCGTTGCCCGCCACGTCGGCGTTGATCTCCACGCCGCGCATGCCGAGATCCTTGACCGCACGCTCGAGCTCTGTGACCGCCATCTCGGGGTTCTGCAGGGGCACGGTGCACAGGCCGACGAAACGATCGGGATGTTCGCCGACCACATCGGCCAGCTTGTTGTTCACCAGCTGTGCCACGTCGCGGCCCAGCTCCGGCGCGGCCCAGTAGCAGTAGTGGTTCGGTGCAGTCGAGATCGCCTGCACGTCCACCCCGGAGGCATCCATCTCGGCCAGGCGCAGGGACGTGTCCGTGGCCCGCGGCATAATGTTCTGGCCATGGGCCATCTGGAACTTGCGGGTCTCGTCATTGGCGAACCACAGCAGCGGCTCGTTCTTAAGGTCCATGACGTCCTTCAACAGCGCGTCCGCCTCAGGCACATGCAGGTGGCAGTGGATGTCGACCGTGCGCACGCCGAGTTTCTCGACCTTGACGGTGTGTCCGCCCGCGTCGCTGGCGGGTGCGTGGTTGGCGGGGCCATTGGAGTGAGCGTGGTTGTGACCGCATTTGAAAAGCATGTGTGTTCCTTCCCGGCGTGGCGGGTTTGATCATGTCTCGGCAATGTTGAGGGGAATTCCCGGTCGCCGGCGGGCGCGATTATACAGAAGGAAAATCACACGGGAAGCCGCAGAAATCAGGCTTCGGTATTTCATCTCGGTGGCCCGGAATGCTATGTATTTGAGAATAGGAAAATTAGCCTCACACCAGAAAACACAGGGTTTTCGAGGGAGTAAATACGATGGCGACCGGTCAATTCGGAATTTCCCAGCATGTCACGCGGCGCGAAGACGCGCGGCTGATCACCGGCGGCGGCAACTATGCCGACGACGCCAACATGAATCGCCAGGCCTTTGCGGCCTTCCTGCGTTCGCCCGTCGGCCATGCGGATATCACGGGCATCGATGTGTCAGCGGCAGCCGCAGCTCCCGGCGTCATCTCTGTTTATGTCGGCGAAGACCTGAAGTCCGCCGGTGTCGGCCCCATTCCCAACGTCACGCCCTTCATGAACCGCGACGGCTCCCCCATGCTCAAGACCCAGCGCCCAGCCGTCGCTGTCGGGCGGGTGCGTCATGTGGGTGAGATCATCGCGGTCGTGGTCGCCGAGAGCACCGCACTGGCCCAGGACGCGGTCGACCTGATTGACCTCGATGTCGACACACTCCCGGCAGTGGTCGATATCCGGGATGCGTCGGCCGACGGCGCCATGGAGATCTGGGACGATATCCCCGGAAACATGTGCCTCGACTTCCAGATCGGCGATGAGGACAAGGCCAAGGCTGCCATCGACAACGCCGCCCATGTGGTGAAGCTGACCCTGAGCACCAACCGCCTGATGGCCGCGACGATGGAGCCACGCAGCGCCGTCGCCCGGTTCGACGACGCAGACAGCCGGTATGAGCTGATCACCGGCTCCCAGGGCGTGAACGCGATGCGCAACATGCTCGCCGACGTGATTTTCCAGGTGCCCCACGAGCAGATGCATGTGCGCACCAACGATGTGGGCGGCGGCTTCGGCATGAAGACACAAGCCTATCCGGAATATGTCGCGATCCTGTTTGCGGCCAAGGCCACCGGCCGGCCGGTCAAATGGCAAGGCAGCCGCTCCGAGGCGTTCCTCGCCGACAATCAGGCCCGCGACGGAGTGATGAACGGCACCATGGCGTTTGACGCCGACGGCAAGATCCAGGGCTTCCGGGTCGACATGATCGCGGCGATGGGCGGGTATCTCTCGTCCCATGGCCCGGCGGCGGCGACCCGCAATGTCTGCAACTGCCTGACCGGTTGCTACGACAACCCGGCGCTCGAATTCCAGGTCCGCTGCTACATGACCAACAACGTCCCCATCGGCCCCTATCGCGGCGCCGGCCGACCCGAGGCGGCCTACATGCTGGAACGGATGATGGATCAGGCGGCGCGCGAGCTGGGTATCGACCGGATCGAGCTGCGCCGACGCAACTTCGTCAAGCCCGGGCAGATGCCCTACACCACGTCGCTGGGTCAGGTTTATGATTCCGGCGAGTTCGAGGCCGAGATGGACAAGGCGCTGGCACTGGCCGACTGGGATGGGTTCCCGGCCCGCCGCGCCGCATCCGAGGCCGACGGCAAGCTGCGCGGCATCGGCATGTCCTGCTTCGTCGAGACCGCCGGTGGCTACCTGGAGGAAGGCGCCAAACTGGTGTTCACCGATGACGGGTTCGTCGAGGCGCGTCTGGCCGTCCAGTCGAACGGCCAGGGCCACGCCACGTCATTTGCGCAGGTCGTGTCCGACCTGCTGCAGGTACCTTACGAGAGGGTCCGCATCGTCGAGGGCGACAGCTTCGAGACGCCCGACACGGGTTTCGCCTCGGTCGCATCGCGTTCCATGGCGCTGGCGAGCGGCGCCATCTCGGTCACGTCCGACGCGGTGATCGCCAAGGGCACGGCGTTGGCGAGCCATATCCTGGAGGCCGCCGAGGCCGACATCGAGTATGGCGACGGCGAATTCCGGGTGACCGGCACCGACAGGACGATCGATATCTTCGCGCTCGCCGCGCAGGCCGGGTCGGGCGATCAGCCGGAGGGTGTGCCGGACACGTTGGATTCCGAGGAGGACTTCACGTCGCCGGAGCAGACCTATCCCAACGGCTGTCACATCTGCGAGGTCGAGATCGACCCGGAGACGGGCGTGATCGAGGTGCTGAACTATATCGCCGTCGACGATTGCGGGACCGTGATCAACCCGATGATCGTCCACGGCCAGGTGCATGGCGGCGTCGCCCAGGGGCTGGGCCAGGTCCTTGGCGAACATGCCGTCTACGACGATGACGGGCAGCTCCTCGCCGGCTCCTTCATGGATTACATGATGCCGCGGGCGACCGACATGCCCGACATGAAGCTCGGCTTCCACTCGGTCCCCTGCACCACCAACCCGGTGGGTGCCAAGGGCGCGGGCGAGGCCGGCACGACCGGCGCGCTGGCGGCGGGCATGAACGCCATCGTCGATGCGCTGTCGGTGCGCGGCATCACCGAGCTGGACATGCCGGCGACCCCGCCGCGGGTCTGGGCGGCGCTGCATCAGAACTAGGCGCGGCCGCGTATCTCGAACAGAAAAAGGGCGGGGCCATGACCCGCCCTTTTTGATTTGTGCTCCGTGGCTTAAGACCTAGGCGGCGAGCGGCCGCGCGTTCAGCGTTTTCATGAACAGATGGGCCGCATGGTAGATGGCCAGGAACGTGCCGATCTCCAT